>Ga0210394_10000254_pt1 | contig 125815 bp, 121 predicted proteins | sample IncBWC12MmetaG_FD_160121 | JGI IMG/M metagenome (GOLD analysis project Ga0210394, IMG submission 160121) | Forest soil microbial communities from Barre Woods Harvard Forest LTER site, Petersham, Massachusetts, United States - Inc-BW-C-12-M | ecosystem: Environmental > Terrestrial > Soil >...
AGCTCGTCGGCGGCGCTGGCGAAATCGCCGGTTTCGATCGCCGCGCGCATCTGGTCGCGAAGCGTGACGCGCTGCAGCTCGACCGGCAGCGTCGCGATCGCGGCTTCGACGTTCTTGAAGCGGTCGCGCGCCTGCGCCCATTTGCCCTGGCGCGCATAGGCGAGCGCCCGCCACAGCGGCGCATCGTGCTGGTCGCCGACGCTGGGGCTCGCAAGATCCCGCAGCGCATCGTCCGGCCGGTTCATCATCACCTCGGCGACGGCGCGCAGCACATTGGCGGAGACCTGCTCCTCGGGCGGACGATCCTCGGTCAGCGCCACGTCGAGCACGCCCTTGGCCTCGGGATACATGTCGCGGGCGATATAGAACCGCGCCAGATCAAGCCGCGTCGGCAGACGCTTGCTCGCCGGCGCGGAGGCCGCGGCGGCAACGAGCACGGATTGCCGTTCGGTGTAGGTCGCCTGCTGGTCGAGCCCCCAAAGCTGCGAGTCGAACGTCACCGGGCGGAGCGCAGTGCCGCGGAGCACGCGCTGCAGCGAACTCGACAGCGTCAAGCCGCCCGGCCGGCTGATCACGACCTTGTCGGGGGCCAGTTCGACATTGACGTCGTCGGCGAGCGGCTCGACCACGACGCCCTGGGTCGAGGCGAGTGCGCGGAATTCGACGAAATCCTGCGCGTTGATGAAGCCGCGCGCCGGTGCGAAGGCGGTGACGACAAAGAGCTGGTCGCCCACATCGGCGTCGTCGATCCGGTGCAGCTGATGCGGCTCCTGGAACGGAATGGTCACGCTCGAACGGTTCGGCCCGATCATGTTGCGGTCGATCTCGAGCGCGTGGGTCGGATCGGGCACGCTGTCGCCGACGATCACGGTCCACACCGGCCCTTCGCTGATGACGCCGGCGAGATGCGGGCGGTCGAGCCGGATGCGCACGATGTCGGCGTCGGGCGCGTGGGTAAAAATGGCGCCGCGGATGGTGCGGCTCGCTTCGCCATCGAGCGCGGAAAGGTCGATCGCGGCTTTCGAATCGAACACGATCCAGAGCGAGTCGGCGCGCTGGAAGACGGCGGCGGCCGTCGGCGCCAAAAACGAAAACGACAAAGTGAGGTTGGCGCCCTGGCGCGCGAGTTCGACGGCGACCTTGTCGCCGGCCTCGCGCTCGCGTTGCGCGCCGGGTGGGGCGGCGCCGCCAGCGGGCGCGGCGGCAACCGGCGGCGGCGCGGCGGTAACCGGCGGCGGCGCGGCGGGTTGCGCCGCCATCGCCGGCGGTTCGGTTTTCGGCGGCCGCGTGCTTGACGGCTCGGCCTTCGGCGGCTCGGCCTTCGACAATTCGTCCTGCGGCGGCTCTATCTTCGGCAATTCGACTTTCGGCAGCTCGGCCTTCGGCGGTTCGCTCTTCGCCGGCTCAGCCTTGGCCGGCTCAGCCTTGGCCGGCTCAGCCTTGGCCGCCTCGGCTTTGGGCGGCTCCGCCTTCGCGAGCTTCGCGTCCGGCGGCTCGATCTTCGCCGCCTCGGCTGGATGCTCGACGGGCTTTGCCGGAGGAGTTGCGGGAGGCGCGGCAGCTGCGGCGACTTGTGCCGCAGGCATTTGCGGTGCGGCGTTGGCAGCGGCAGGCTTCGACTGGGCGGCGTCGGCCGCCGGCGCTGCGGCGGGCATGGCCGGCGCGAGCGTCGCTCCCGGCGCGGCAGACTTTGGCTTGTCCATTCCCGCCGCCGGAGCCTCGGGGAGGCCGGCGGCCGCACCCTCGTTTGCCGGCTTTTCCGCCGGCATCGCTGCGGACGGCGCAGCCTGCGGCGCGCTCTGGTTTTCGACGGCGGCGCCGTTTTCGGCCGGCTTGTTGTCGGCGCCGACCACGTCGACGACGTAACTCTTGCCGTCATGGAAGTTGCGGACATCGACCTTGGCCTGGAAGCTGAAGCGTACCAGGGACGACGCGTCCTCCGCCTCGGCGTTGATGGCCGCGATCGCCGGCGGCAGCGACGCCAGCGCATCGACCAGATCGAAGGTAATCGGTGTGTCGAAGGTGAGCGTCAGCCGCTCTTTGGCGCGATCGGCGGCGACATTGGTGCGATCCGGCAGATCGAACACGTAGCGCATGAAAGTCGGCTGGCGTGCGACGCGCACGCGCACCAGCGCCGGCTCGATCTTGGGCGCCGGCGCCGCCTGCCGCTGGTGTTGGAGCCGGGCGGCCTCGCGAGCGCGGTGCGCCAGGTCCTCGATCACGTCCGACGGCAGGCTCGGCGGCGGCGCATTCCAGGTGTCGGGCATCAGATCGACGAAGAACTTCTCCGCGGCACCGGTCGCATTGACCGTCACCTTGCGGGCGAGCGCCATGCGAATGGACTTGCCGTCGGGATCGCGCCGCGCGGCGCTGACGTAATCCGGCGCCAGCGCGGCGAGGCGCTCGACGGAGACGAAGACCGGCTTGGTGAAGTTGACGATCAGGACGCTGCCGGCAAGGTGCACGCTGGCGTCGACCTCGTCGCCGATCGTGAACGCGAACCGGGCATAGCCGTCGTCGACCTTGACCTCGAGACTTCCCTTGATCTGATCGGAGGCCGCGGCCGGAGGCGGAGCGAAGGCGGCGGCAAGGAGAAGAAGGCCGAGCGCGGAGGCCTTTCGAATGGTGCTACCGCACGCCATGACCGTACTCGACCGACGCCAGAGAGAGGAAACGCGCCTTCGCCGCCGCGATGCCGGCGTCAAATGTCCGGCAAGGGACGAACGTAAGGCCCTGCGTTTAATGTCCGATTAACTCCATGGTCGCGGCTGGTAGCGACGGCCTGCGACAAAACCCCCGAACAAGTCCCACCATTGGTTCGGCGCGTCGTGCGCGCGCAAAACTACGGCGGCGATGACATGAAGGCCATCCCGGTTCCGCCCGTGCTGAGCGCGTAGAAATGGTTCTGAGCGCCGCGATCGGAAATACCAACGCTCCCCCATTGAGCTGAGGCTCAAGGCGGCTAGGTTATCGACCGGGCTGCGCCTATGTTCCTCATCTACCCGCTTTCCACGCCGTTTTCGCGGCGGATGAAGGACGTTGGCATGCACGGCGCCTACCCTACGGATCAAACCGGCGGCACTTCGCTTGCGAAGGCCGTGTGGGTCGATCTCCTCGATCCAAGCGAGGAGGAAAGGTCCGCATTCGAGCGGGCCTTCGGCCTGCGGGTGCCGACCCAGGCAGAGCTTGCCGAGATCGAGACCACGAGCCGGCTGCGCGCCATCAAGGACGCGCTCTATCTGACCGCCCCGCTCATTTTCGCCGCCGAGGGCGAACCCTGGATTCCGCAGCCGACCGGCTTCGTGCTTTCCGAGAAAGTCCTGCTCACGGTGCGCTTCGCCAAATCCGGAGCCTTCGACGCGGTGGCCAAGGAGTTGGCCGGCGAAAGCTTCGAACCGGCTTTTGCGTTCGTGCGCCTCCTCGAAGTGCTGGTCGACCGCACCGCCGACCTTCTCGAGACGAGCAGCCACGACCTCGACGATGCTTCGCACGTCATCTTCCGGCCGGACAGCGCCACCCGCTCGCGGCTCTCGCATGAGACCGTGATGCTGCGCCGGCTGATGATTCGCACCGGCCGCACCAGCGAACGGATGGCGCGCATTCAATATGCCTTGGTCTGTCTCGACCGCATGGCGAAGTTCACGGTCGAGCGGTGCCGCGAATGGGTTGCGCCCGAGCTCGCCAAGCGGCTGCAGACGGTTTCGTCCGACATCGCCTCGCTGACCCAATTCGCCGACGGGCTGATCAGCCGCGTGCAGCTCCTGCAGGACGCCGCCAGCGGCATCATCAATATCGACCAGAACGACGTGATGAAGGTGTTGACCATCGCCTCGGTGGTGGGGATTCCGCCGGTGCTGGTAGTCGGAATCTACGGCATGAATTTCAAGAATATGCCGGAGCTCAATTGGTCCTGGGGCTATCCCTACGCGCTGGCGATGATCGCCATTACCGCGCTCTTGCCGCTCATCTGGTTCAAGTGGAAAGACTGGATCTGAGCGGCGGCGGCATCGCCGCGCCTAGCGCATCAGCGCGCCGCCATCGACGCTGATGGTCTGCCCGGTGACGAAATTGCTGTCGTCCGAGCAGAGATAGAGGAGCGTGGAGATGAGATCGGCCGGAACTTCTTCGCGCTGGATGGCGCGGGCGGCGATGCCGGCGGTGCTGGCTCCGCCGGTCCAATCCGGATTGACCGCCACCGCTTCGCTCATGGTCAGGCCGGGGGCGATGGCGTTGACGCAGATATTGTGCGGCCCGAGCTCGCGCGCGAGCGAGCGGGTCATTGAGACGACGGCGCCCTTCGACGCCACGTAGTGCAGGAAGTTCGGCGTGCCCTTGAACGCCGTGCCGGAGGCCATGTTGACGATGCGGCCTTTCTTCTTTCCGATCATCACCGGAGCGACCGCCTTGGCGCATTGAAAGGTGCCGCGCACGTTCACCATCATCACCCGGTCCCACTCGTCCTCGGAGATCTCCTGGAACGGCTTGGTGTGGAGGTCGGCGAACAGCGCCGCGTTGTTGACGAGGATGTCGACCGTGCCGAATTCGCGCACGGTGTCGGCGACGAGGCTCTCGACCGACGCCTTCGCGGTGACGTCGGCGCGCAGGTAGATCGACGGCGACTGCTTTTCCGTCAGCCGCGCGGCAACCGGGCCGCCGTCCAATATGTCGGCGACGACGATTTTTGCTCCGGCGGCCGCCAGCCCCTCGCAGAACGCGGCGCCAATCCCGCGCGCGCCGCCGGTCACGATCGCCACTTTGTCCTTGAGCCGGGTATCCATGCTGTCCTTCCCTGACTTACGCCGCCGGATACCAAGCTATATCATGCGGAAATCTTTCCCGCTCGGGCTGCCGCGCAGCGCGGCCTCACCTCTCGACGATGGAGCAACTCGTGGAATTGCGTGCACTGGGACGTTCCGGCTTGTCGGTTTCAGCCCTCGGGCTGGGCTGCATGGGGATGTCGGAGTTCTACGCCGGCCGCGACGAAGATGAGGCCATCGCGACGATCCAGCATGCCATCGATAGCGGCGTCACGCTCCTCGACACTGCAGACATGTACGGGATCGGCCGCAACGAAGAATTGGTCGGACGGGCGATCCGCGGCCGCCGCGACAAGATCGTGCTGGCGACAAAATTCGGCAACGTGCGCAGCCCGCAAGGCGGATTCCTTCCGGTACGCGGAGATCCGGCCTATGTCCGCCAAGCGTGCGAAGCAAGCCTCAAGCGTCTCGGGGTCGAGACCATCGACCTCTACTATCAGCACCGGGTCGATCCAAACACGCCGATCGAGGCGACCGTCGGCGCCATGGCCGACCTCGTGCGCGAGGGTAAGGTGCGTCATCTGGCTTTGTCCGAAGCGAAACCCGAAACCGTCAGACGCGCGGCCGCCGTACACCCGATCGCCGCACTGCAGAGCGAATATTCGCTGTGGAGCCGCGATCCCGAGGGCGAGCCGCTGGCCACCCTGCGCGAGCTCGGCATCGGCTTCGTCGCCTACAGCCCGCTCGGCCGCGGTTTCCTCGCCGGCCAATTCAAGCGGCTGGACGATTTGGCCAGCGACGATGCGCGGCGGGCGATGCCCCGCTTCCAGGGCGAGAATTTCCAGCGCAATCTCGCACTGGTGGCGAACGTGGAGGAGATCGCCCGCGCCAAGGGCTGTACGCCCGCGCAACTCGCCCTCGCCTGGGTGCTCTCCAAGGGCAAGGACATCGTCGCCATCCCGGGCACCAAGCGCCGCCGCTATCTCGACGAGAATTTAGGCGCGCTCGACATCCGCTTGACCGCGCAGGATCAAGCGACGCTCGACAATGCGGTGCCGCCGGGCGCGGCGGCGGGTCTGCGCTATTCCGAGCAAGGGATGCGCACGATCAATCTTTAGAGACTCTCGAAGAAGCGGCCAGGGCCGCTCTTGGCAAAGCCGGCAAAGGGTCTATTTTTGGCGCCTGCGCCGGGGCGGCGAAATCGAAGCGCGAAATCATTGCCGAACGCCGCCGCCGGCTTGGTCGCGATTGCGAGCGACACTGATCGGTTGAACCGAGGGCACGCCGTTGCGCAAACGCAGCCCGCCCTTAAAGCGATTGAACGCGATTCCGAGCTGCTCCGGGCTGCTCACGCGCCTTGCCTGCGCGCACGCGCGAATGGCCGGCGTCGATCTGCCGCCCTTGCTGCGCCGCGCCGGCCTCACGCTTCGCGACATCGAGGATGAGAGCGTTCCGCTCACCGTCACGGCGCAAATCAGCTGCCTCAACCTCATCGCCGAAGCGCTCGACGACCGGCTCCTCGGCTTCCACCTCGCCCAGACTCTGGACCTGCGGCGGACCGGATTTCTGTATTACCTCGCCGCGTCCGCCGATTCCCTCGGCCAGGCCTTACAGCGGATCGCGCGCTACTGCGGGATTTTCAACGAAGGCATCCAGCTGCAAACCGACATCGGCGAGAAGCTGCGCGTCGGCTTCGAATTCGCCGGCGTCTCCCGCCGGTCGGACCGGCATCAGATCGAAGGCTGGACCACGGCGATCGTGCGCTGCTGCCGCGAGATCACCGCACGCGACCTGCAGCCCCTCGCGGTGCGGCTGATGCACCAGCGCATCCCCGAGAGCGGCGAGATCGACGGCTTCTTTGGCCGAACCGTCACGTTCGGAGACGACAAGGACGAAGTGTCGTTTGCCGGCGAGGCGGCGAAATTGCCGGTCGTCAATGCCGATCCGTTTCTCAGCAAACTGCTGATCGGATTTTGCGATCAGGTCCTCGCCCGGCGCAAAGCGCATGCCGGCGTGCTGCGCGCGGACGTCGAGAACGCGATCGCCGTGCTCCTGCCGCACGGTCAGGCGCGGCTTGAAAACGTCGCGCAGCGGCTTGGCGTCACGCCGCGGACGCTGCGCCGCAAGCTCGGCGCCGAGGACGCCACTTTTGCCGGTCTCCTGGAGGAGCTGCGGCTGGCGCTCGCCAGGCATTATCTGGCCGAGCATCAGCTTTCGATCTCACGCATCGCCTGGCTCCTCGGCTACACCGAGGTGAGCGCATTCTCGCACGCGTTCCGGCGCTGGACCGGCCGCACGCCGCGCGCGGACCGCAGCCGGAAACGGCGGCCGGCGCCGCGATCGGCCGGGAGCCGCCCGCACGCGCGCCGGGCTGATCGCCGCTAGCCGCGAGGTCGGCGGCGCATTGGCGCTGCCACACAAGTTTTTGTCCCCAGATCGCAAGTTTTTCCAGGGCGCGTCGCTTATGTGACGATCCAATGAATTTGCAATCCGGTTAGCAGGAATGATGGCGGATACGATCAAATACCTTCGGGAAACCGCGCAGACGTGCACGCGTCTCGCGCGCGCATGCCCGCACTTGGCGACGGCGCACGGGCTTGAGGAAGTCGCGGTCGATCTCATGGCCAAGGCGCACGAATTGGAGCGTGAGCAGCAATGACCCTCCCCTAGGGAGTGGTCGGCCGGCCCTCGATCTTCGGCAGCTCGGCATTGCCGCCCTTGGCCGCGCCTTGCGCGCGGTTCGCGAGCTCCACAGTCAACCGCTCGGCGGCGTCGGCCGACATCTGCGCCAGGATATCCGACATTTTCCGCGGATTGATCCGCGCGGCCACCTCGAGCAGCACGCTCATCTCGAGGTGATCGAAGATCTTGGCCGCATCGCGCGGCTTCATGGTCTCGTACATGGTGATGAGGCCCTTGAGGCGGGTCGCTTCGGCCTCGCTCTTTTTCTCTTCGGCGGTGCCGATCTGCGCCTCCACCTGCTTGAGCTCGGTGATCTTGCCTTCCACGCGCTTCTCGGCCGCGGCAATGAGCCCCTCCCGGATGTCGAGCTCGCGGGCGCGGGTATCGAGCTCCTGCCGGCGCTCCTGCAGCCGTTCGAGGATGGCGCGTTCGGCGCCGGAGGGAAGCGGCGCGCCATTGGCCTGGATCACGGTGCCGTTCGGTGGCGGCGCGTCCTTGGCCGCTTCCTTTGCCCCATCCTTTACCCCATCCTTGGGCCCGTCTTTGGCTTTGGCATCCTTGCCGCCCTCTTTATCCTTGGCTTTGCCCTCTTTGGCTTCCTTACCTTCTTTGGCTTCTTTGGTTTCCTTGCCTTCTTTGGTTTCCTTGCCTTCTTTGGTTTCCTTGCCGTCTTTGGTTTCCTTGCCGTCTTTGCTTTCCTTGTCGGCGGCGCCTTCACCTTTCGGCTTGGCCTCGCCCTTGTCTTCAGCAACGGTGCCGGTGATGTCGGCATCCGGCCGGTCGGCGGCGAGCGGCGCGAGCGAAGGGAGCCGCGCCGGTCCGACCCGCGCGGGCGGAGCGGCGCCGCCACCGGGAAAATTGAACATCTGCTGCGCCCAGGATCGCGGCGCGCCGCCGGCCTGTGATCCGTCCGGCATCGCGCGCGTAGCGCCGGTCTCGGCATCGCTCGCCGGCGCGTTCTCCGCGCCGATCAGATAGCCGCCTTCCAGGACGAGGTCGGCGGTCTTCAAGGCGAGCAGGCACGCACTCGCGATCAGCGCAATCGGAATAAAGCGCAGATCGCGGATAAAGCGCATCATGCCGCGCGACCGGTCACCTTGGCCCGCAAGCGGTCGGCGAAGGCTTGCGCCGCGGCCGCAACCGCTTGCGCGTCCTGGCGCGGCGGCGCGGTCAGCGCGCGCTGCCATTGCGAGATCGTCCCGGCGGCGCCGGCGATACGATCCGCCACCGGCGTCCCCCCGGCAGCGCCCCCCGCCCCGGCGGCAACGATCTGCGCCAGGCGCTCGAGCACCTCCTTGCCGGCGCCAATATTGCGCTCGAGATCGGCGGATAGGCGCTCGGCGTTGCCAAGTCGCCCGCCGAGGCCGAGCTCGCATTCCTTGACCGTGAGCTTGAGGCCGCCGATCGCGCGCTCGGCGATCCCGGTCGCGGTCACGAGCTCGGAGATGGTCGCCCGCAGCGAGTGCTCATCGGACTTGAGCCGCTTGAGGCGGCGGTTGAGCAGCATGCAATAGGCGATGGTCACCACCAGCAGAAACGTGACCAGGATCTCGATGATCATTCCCAAGCCGTTGGTCACTGTGCCTCCATCCGGTTGCCGGAGCCGCCGGCCGATTCGAACAGCGCGAGCGTCATGGTGGGTTTGCGCAGATGCTTGCCGATGCGCACGGCGACGCGGTCGCCGACGCGGCCCATGCGGCCTTCGGTCAGCATCACGTCGCCGCAGCGCACCAGCACGGCGGCGTCGGTCTTGAGCTCGAGCATCAGCGTATCGCCGACTTCAAGCTTCATGATCTGCTTTAACGGCAATTGCGCCTCATAAAGCACGGCGTCGACGGCGATTTCGGCCAGCCCGATTTCGGTGGCGAGATGGCCTTCCCAGGTCGGGTCGCGGCCGAATTTCTCGCCCATGAACATCTGCAATAGGACGTCGCGGATCGGCTCGATGGTGGCGTAAGGGAGCAACAGCTCCATCAGGCCGCCGCGGTCTTCCATGTCGATGCGCAGCCGCACCAGGATGGCGGCGTTCGCCGGCCGCGAGATCGCGGCAAAGCGCGGATTGGTCTCCAGGCGGTCGATGTTGAGCTTGACCGGCGACAGCGGCTTGAAAGCGAGCTCGGCGTCGGCGAGCACGACCTCGATCATGCGCTTGACCAGGTTGGTTTCGATCGTGGTGTAGGGACGGCCTTCGACGCGGATCGCGGTCTGGCCGCGGCGGCCGCCGAGCAGGACATCGATGATCGAGTAGATGAGACTCGAATTGACCGTGATCAGCCCGGAATTTTCCCACTCCTCGGCTTTGAACACGCCAAGGATCGCCGGCAGCGGGATCGAATTGAGATAGTCGCCGAAGCGCACCGAGGTGATGCGGTCGAGCGAGACCTCGACGTTGTCCGAGGTGAAATTGCGCAGCGACGTGGTCATCAGCCGGACCAGCCGGTCGAAGATGATCTCCAGCATCGGCAAGCGCTCGTAGGAGACCATCGCCGAGTCGATGATCGCGCGGATGCCGGAATTGTCGTTGAGCGAGACGTCGGCCAGGCTGAAGCCGAGCAGCGAATCGATTTCCTCTTGGGTGAGAATGCGTTCGGCACCGCCCTTGGCCGCTTGGATGAAGTGGCCGTCGTCGACCATGGCGGCCCAATGCGCGGCCATCGCCTCCGAGCCGCTCTCAGGCTCGGCCGGCGGGGCGGTCTGCGCGTCCGCCTCGGCGGCGGTCTGCTCGGCTTCGAGCGCCACGCCCCATTCGGCGGCAAGTGCGTCCTGGTCTACTTGGTCCTTGGCCATTCCCTCAGCCCGTCAATCCCCACGCATTTCGTCATTCCGGAGTGCCGCGAAGCGCGTCGAGCCCGAATGGCAGGCGTTCGCAGACCGCGCTTCACTGAATCACGATTTCCTTGAACAGCACGGCGGTGACCCGGTTCGGCGCGATCGAGGCGTTGACGCGCCGCGTCAGCTCCTCCTTGAGCCGGTAAAGTCCGGCCGAGCCTTCGAGATCGGTCGGCCGCAACTCGCGCAGATAAGTCTGGAAGGCGTCCATCAGCCGCGGCATCACCGGCTGGATCTGCGCCGACATCGTCTGGTCCGGCAATTCGAGCGTGACCTTCACCTTGAGATATTGGGTGCGGTCGCCGGCGGCGCTCGAGGAGAGGTTGACGAGCACGTCGGGCATGTCGAGGAAGGTGGGCGGCTTGACCTGAGCGGCGGCGTTGGCCTGCGCCTCCTCTTTGTGGCCGCCGAAGAAGAAATAAGCGCCGCCGCCGGCGCCGACGAGCAGGAGAAACGCGCCGCCGGCGATGATCATCAGCTTGAGCGAGAGCTTGGGGAGCTTGAGCTTGGGGATCCAGCTTTTGCCGGCTTTCTTGCCCTCTTCGCCCTCACCCTCGGCTTCGGCGTTTTCGGCGTCGGCCTGTGCTTCGGTTGTCTTTGCCATCACCGCTCCGCTCGCGAGGAAAATGCGCACGCAGACGGCAGGAAAGAACGCAACACCAACGCCGCGAGCGCTAGCCGGCGCCACGCTTGCGCCGTTGCCGCGAAGCTAGGGCAGGAATGGTTAACGGATACTTGCTCGCCGGCCGCGGGCGGGAAATTTTTGCCGGGTGCAAGGTAAACAACGGCCGTTTCTGCCCGCCCCGCGGTCGGTCGGGAAAAGCCCAAGTATCTGTCGCAACGATACTTTCGTCATTGGCACGGCTTCTGCAATTCCCTTCCCCGCCGCGGCTTGGGAGAGGACGCGGCATGCGCGCGGAGGTGCCGGGGGACGGCGCCGTCCAAGCTCTGAGGGGGAGTGTACCGATGGAGAATGCTCTTCTCGTCGGCTTGTCGCGGCAGATGGTGCTCGGGCGCGAACTCGACATCGTCGCCAACAACATCGCCAATATCGAAACTACCGGCTACAAGTCCGACAACGCGGCGTTCACGCAATATCTGATGCCGGGCGCGCGCGACAACGAATTCGCCGGCAACGACCGGCGCATCAGCTTCGTGCAGGACCGCGCGAGCTGGATCGATCTCAGCCCCGGCGCCGTCCAGCACACCGGCAATCCGCTCGATGTCGCCATCGACGGCAAAGGCTACCTGGTGGTGCAGACGCCGCGCGGGCAGCGCTATACGCGCAACGGTGCGCTCTCGATCAACGGCAGCGGCCAGCTGGTCACCAGCGAAGGCGATCAGGTGATCGGCAATTCCGGGCCGATCACCTTCCAGCTCACCGACCACGACGTGACCATCAGCCCGAGCGGCATCATCACCGTACGCGAAGGCGCCGGCACCGCCGACGCGCCGCGCGGACAATTGCAGATCGCGAGCTTCGACCGGCCGCACCTCCTGCAGAAGGACGGCAGCTCAACCTTCCTGGCGCCCGCCGGCGTCAATGCCCAACCGGCGCCGGCAGGCACGCGCGTGGTGCAGGGTGCGATCGAGAAATCCAACGTGCGCGCGGTAGTGGAGATGGCGCGGATGATCCAGATCACCCGCAACTATGCCGATATCGCCGCCATCCTCCAGCAGCAGGGCGATTTGCGGCGCAGTTCGCTGCAGCAGCTGGCGCAAGCACCGAGTTCGTCGAGTTGAGGTTGAGGGAAAGCCAGCATGCGCGCGCTTGACACTGCGGCGACCGGAATGGCGGCCATGGACCTCCAGGTCCAGGTCATTGCCGGCAACCTGGCCAACATGACGACCACCGGCTTCAAGAGCCAGCGCGCCGAGTTCCAAGATCTGATCTACGAGCACGTGCAAAGGATCGGCGCGCAGGCTTCGGAGAACGGCAACATCCTGCCGGTCGGCATCGAGCTCGGCTCCGGCGTGAAGACCGTCGGCACGCCGCGGCTGATGACGCAAGGAACGTTGTCGCAGACCGGCAACTCGCTCGACGTCGCCATCCAGGGCACCGGCTGGTTCAAGATCCTCTTGCCCGACGGCACCTTCAACTACACGCGCGACGGCTCGTTCCAGATGGACAACCAGGGCCGCATCGTCACCGCCGAGGGTAATCTCGTTCAGCCCACCATCACCATCCCGGCGAACTCAAGCGGGATCACCATCAACCAGCAAGGCCAGGTTTCGGTGACGCCGGCCGGCAGCAACACCTCGAGCATCCTCGGCCAGTTCACGCTCACGACCTTCATCAACGACGCCGGTCTGCAGGCGAACGGCGACAATCTGTTCTCGGCCACGCCGGCCTCGGGCACGCCGCAGGACGGGGTCCCGGGGACGAACGGCGCCGGCACGCTGCTGCAAGGCAGCCTCGAGCAATCGAACGTTTCGCCGGTGACCGAGATCTCCAATCTGATCGCCGCGCAACGCGCCTACGAGATGAATTCCAAGGTCATCACCGCGGCCGACGAGATGCTGCAAACCACCGCGCAATTGATGCGCTGAGAAAGGCTCGCCCGATGATCCGCCTCGTCATCTGCGCTTTCGCCCTCACGCTCGCGGTCGCTTTCGCCGCCACCGCCGCGGCGCAGAACGCGGTGCCGGCGCTGCGCGCCAACGTCACCGTCACCGGGGACGTCGTGCGCATCGGCGATCTGATCGAGAATGCCGGGCCAGCCGCCGACGTGCCGATCTTCCGCGCGCCCGACCTCGGCACCCGGGGCGTGGTCGCCGCCGACCGCGTCATCGAGGCGGCCGAGTCGCATCAGCTCATCGGCATCGACACCCGCGGCCTTTCCGAAGTGGTCGTCGCCCGGGCGAGCCGCGCCATCACCGCGCAGGAGATTTCGGCGCGCATCGCGCAAGCGCTGGAAGGACAATATGGTTTCGGCGAGGCGCGCAACATCCTCATCACCTTCGACCGCAGCGTGCACACGCTCAACGTCGAGTCGGGCGCCAGCGGCGAGCTGCAGGTGCTCACGCTCGCCTATGACACGCGCACCGCGCGCTTCGACGCGACGCTCGACCTGCCGTCGAGCGCGGCGCTGCGCCGGCAGTCGACGCATTTCTTCGGCACCGCCGTCGAAACGATCAACGCTGTCACCATCGAGCGCCCGCTCGAACGCGGCGAAGTGATCAAGGCCTCCGACCTCGCCATCCAGCGGCGGCCGAAGGCGGAAGGCCCCGCCATCACCGCGATCGATGCCGTGGCCGGATTGGCCGCCCGCCATCCGCTGCGCCCCGGCCAGGCCCTGTACGAGGCCGACCTGATGAAGCCGATGATCGTGCAGCGCAACGATACCGTGAGCATCATCTACGAAGCGCCCGGGCTGACGCTGACGCTGCGCGGCCAGGCGCAAGACGCCGGCGCGCTCGGCGACACGATCGGGGTCCTCAATGTGCAATCGAAGCGCGTCGTGCAGGGCATCATCACCGGTCCCGGCCGAGTCCAGATCCTCGGCGTGGCGACGCGCGTCGTCGAAAACGCGCCGCAGCAGCCGGCACAGCCGGAGTCCCCGCGCCTCTCCTCGCAGGATCCGCCGCAAGGGCAGCGCGGGAGGACCACCGAGTAGCGAGTAAGCGAGCACCGTGTAACGAGCAACGCGTCTGTAGCAGCGAGTGAAGTAAATGGCGAAATCCACTGTGCGTTATCGGCATGTGCGTCGTCTGATCGGTACCGCCGCGTTGGTGTCGCTGTTGAGCGGCTGCACCGCCTTCGACCGCTTCAAGACGCTCACCGAGGACCCGAAGCTGTCCTCGATCGACAACCCGACGACCAAGCCGGGATACAAGCCGGTGCAAATGCCGATGCCGAACCCGCAGCCGGCCTCCTACAATCCCAATTCGCTCTGGCGCAACGGCTCGCGCGCGTTCTTCAACGACCAGCGGGCGCATCAAATCGGCGACATCCTGACCGTCAAGGTTAACATCAACGACACCGCGCAGTTCCAGGACCAGACCCAGCTCAGCCGCACCACCACCGAGGATTCCGGCATCACCAATTTCATCGGCGCCAACACCATCAACAATCCGTCCAAGGCCGTCTTGCCCGGCCGCATCCTGACCGCCGACAGCAACTCGCAGAGCAACGGCAACGGCTCGATCAACCGGCAGGATCAATTGCTCACCAACGTCGCGGCAGTGGTCACGCAGGTGCTGCCGAACGGCAACATGGTGATCGAAGGCAAGCAGGAAATTCGCCTGAACACCGAACTTCGCGAACTTATCGTCGCCGGCGTCGTACGTCCGGAGGACATCGAGAGCGACAACACCATCGATCTGCCGAAAGTCGCCGAGGCGAGGGTCGCCTATGGCGGACGCGGCGCCATCACCAACATCCAACGGGAGCGCTACGGCCAGCAGGCAGCCGACATTATCTTGCCGTTCTAGCCAGGAAGCAGGAAGCAGAAATCGGGAAACGGGAGCCTACCATGGTGGCTGAATTGTCGGAGACACCTGTTTCCTGATTTCTGATTCCTGGCTCCCCGGGGTCCGCTGGCGCAAAACGCAACGGAGGCCCCGATACGGCGCGGCCTCCGGAAGCTCCCCTCTGGAGGCCGCAATTTTTCTCACCTCGTCATCGCCGGGAACGCGGCGACGAAGCAATCCAGTACTCGCTTACCGGTCTGGATCGCTTCGCCGGGCCGGTCATCGCCGGCCGCTTCGGCCGGACCTTTCGGTTGACGATGACGCGCTAAATTATTCGCCGTGCTCCTCGGCGTGCATCTTCGATGCGTGCTCGTGGTGCTCGGTGGCGTGCAAATGGTGCCCATGCGCCACTTTGGAGTGATGCGCCGCCTTTTCGTGGTCTCCGGCCTTGTGGTGCTTGGCCGCTTCGCGATGGTGCTTGGCCGCGTGCTCGTGGTGGTGCGCGGCCTTGTCATGATGCTCGTGAATGTCGTGTTCGTGCATCGCTCTCTCCCGGGTGCAGCTTCGCGGTGAGGGCGAAGCATCGCCGGGATCGGTGACGCATTTGCGACCTTTCGGTTGCGATTTTCCGTCAGCCGGAAACGCGCGCCAAGCCCGCGGTCATCTCACCGTCACGGCCAAAGCCGGCTAGCTCGCGCGCCAGAATCCCGACGGCGCCATTCCAATCGCCGAAGGCCGGCTGCCGGAAAAGACGCGCGCTCGGATACCACGGGCTGTCGCGCCGCTCGCGCAGCCAGCGGAAATCCGCGGCGAAAGGCAGCATGAGGAAGAGCGGCTTGCCCATCGCGCCGACGAGATGCGCCACCGCGGTATCGACGGAAATCACCGCGTCGAGCGTGGCGACGACAGCGGCCGTGTCGGCGAAATCGCGCAACGCCGGCGCAAGCCGCACGATGTTCTTGCGGCTCTCGAGATAGGCCCTGTCCTCCTCGCGCACCTCGTGCTGCAGACTGACGAAGGTCACCTCCGGCAGGTCGAGCAACGGTGCCAGGGTCGCAAGCGGCAGCGAACGGTTGAGGTCGTTGTCGTGCGAACGCGTGCCGGACCAGGCGAGCCCGATCAGCGGCCGGCGCCGCGGCAGCCGCGCTCGCCACAAGGCAATTTCGTCGGCGGCCGGCGCGACATAGGGGATTTCGGCGGGGATCGTGGTCAGCTCGGTCGCGCAGGCGAGCGGCAGGCTCATGAGCGGACAATGAAAGTCGAAATGCGGCAGTGGCGCGTTCCGCGCCACCACTGTCCCGATTGCGCCGGCGCCGGACAAGAGCCGCACCAGCTCGGGCTGGACCTCGAGCACGATTTTCGCGCCCCGCGCGGCGAGAAGCGGCGCGTAGCGCACGAACTGGATGGTGTCGCCGAGCCCCTGCTCGGCGTGGAGGAGAATAGTCTTGCCGGCGAGCGGCTCCTTGCCGAGCCATGGCGGCGCGGTGAACTTATGGCGCTGCGACGCCAGCCAGCCGACCTGCCAGCGCGCCTCATAGCCGCGCCAGCCGGCGCTGAAATCGCCCAATGTCAACAGCGCGACGCTCTCGACGAAACGCGCCTGCGCATGATCCGGCCGCGAGCGCAGCGCCCGCCGCGCGCTCATGGCCGCTTCCTGCGGCCGATCGAGCCGGCGCAACGCAACGGCGCGGTTGGTCAAGAGCGCAGCATTGCCGGGCGCGAGCCGCAGAACGCAGTCATAAGCGGCCAGCGCTTCCGCGACACGATTGAGCTTGAGCAGCGCATTGCCGCGATTGCCGAGCGCGTCGCGATGGCCCGGATCAGCGGCGAGCGCACGGTCGAAACTGGCAAGCGCCTCTTGCGGCCGGCCCAACTCCAGAAGCGCGACGCCACGCCGGTTGAGAAGCTCCACATTGTCGGCTTCGATGCGAAGGCCCTCGTCGAAGCTTGTGAGCGCCCGCTCATGTTGAGCAAGAGAATGAAAAACCAGCCCTAAGCTCGCAAACCCGTCGGCGCGGGAGAGGTCGCTCTTGAGCGCCGCCTGGATCAGCGACAGCGCAACATCGAGCCGGCCGCGCTGGTGGTTGATCTGCCCCAGCCCGTGCAGCGCATCGAAATTGGCCGGATGACGCCGCAGGCATTCGGTGTAGAGCCGCTCGGCCTTGGCGAGCTCGCCATGTTCGTGCGCGCGCAGCGCGCGCTGGAGCGCTTGCGACGAATCCGGTTGCAAATTTGACGACGGCCCGGGCATGCGCGCGGATCTGTGTTCGTTAACGAGCGGTAACCAAGGATGGTAAACAAAAGGTTTAGAAGGACGACAGGCGGGAGACGACGCATGGGTCGCCTCCCGCCTGGGTCGAGAGAGCCCACCGGCATTTCAGATCAGCTTGGCGTCCAAAGTGATCGCGGCGTTGAGGACCTTGGACACCGGACAGTTCTTCTCGGCCTCGCCGGCCATTCGCGCAAACGCAGCTTGGTCGAGATTCGGCACTTGGGCGCGCAAGGTCAGAGCCGATCGACTAATGCGGAATCCTTGGCCTTCAGGTTCGAGCGTGACCGCAGCCTCGGTGGCGAGCTCAGTCGGAGTATAGCCGCCGGCCTGCAGCCCAAACGCCAGCGCCATGGTGAAGCAGCCGGCATGCGCCGCGGCGATGAGCTCTTCCGGGTTGGTGCCCTTCTCGTTTTCGAACCGGGTCTTGAAAGAATAGGGAGTCTGCGCGAGCACGCCGGAATCGGTAGAAAGATTGCCGCTGCCGGCCTGACCGGTCCCGCGCCAAACCGCTTTCGCCTTGCGAATCATTCAAGCCTCCTTTGAGTCAATCAGTTCGTTCATCACCGCCTTGCTCACGCCGACTGCTTCAAGGCGGCAGCGTTGAACGGCAGCTTGCGCAAACGCCTGCCGGTTTTTCCGGTTGCCGATCGGACGCAACGCGCGAGGTGCGATCGGCCGGCTTCGTCGGCTCCACGACTACGCCCGCAAACGCCTATCGACGTAGATTATGATCTGGTAATGTATGTAGTGCGTTGAGGGCGAAGCGCATCGGGACCGCCGCGCGGATTCTCCCGCTCGAACGCCCCGCGGTTGTCACTGTTCAGACGTGCCCGCAAATTATTCTACTGCACGGGGAACCCGCTGGGATCGGTGACGTTCCCGCTACGATATTCCGGTCGGGCGCAGCCGGGAAAATGCTGAAATAAGCAGCAAATGCCGCAACAAGAAACTTGGCTATCCAGACTTCATTGAGCTGAATGTTCGAACAATTCGATCCAGTTCTGAAACGGGGCCGAGAAGGGTCTCGGCCTCAGATGGAGGCTAGTCATGTCGCGTATTTCGACAATCCGCGTGCTCATCAGCAAAAAAATGCCGGCGATCGCGATCATTTTAGTGTTGGGCGCCATCTTGGGCGGCCGGGCCATTTCCGCGCAGGACAAGTACACCGTGCAAGTGCCGAATGGGATCTCGCTCTCCGAATTCAGGGGATACGAAAGCTGGCCGGTCATCTCGATCAGTGAGAACGGCGGCAAGATTGCCGCGATCCTGGGGAATTCCGTGATGATCGACGCCTACAAGCAAGGCGTGCCCGGCAACGGCCAGCCTTTCCCGGACGGCGCCAAGATGGTGAAAGTCCATTACAACCCGAAAAAACAAGAGACCTACCCCGGCGGGCCAACGGTGCCCGATACCCAGCATGACGTTGACGGCATGGTGAAGGACAGCAAGAGGTTCGCGGACAGCGGCGGATGGGGGTGGGGCGCGTTCGAGTATGACACGGCGTCCGATACGTTTAGCCCCGCTACCGAGGCGAACAGTCCGCCGCAGGGACACGACGCGAAGTGCGGGTTCGCGTGCCACACGATCGTGAAGGCAAGAGATTACGTTTTCACCGATTACGCGAGACGGTGAACGGATCTGTTATCAAAGCCGTCCGCTCCGACTATGCCTCCTTCCGCCACGGGCATCGAACTCGTCGTTGCGACGGCATCACGCCTGATGGGAGTCGGTCATGACCAACGACAGCAATGATCGCCGGCGCATCTCGCGCCGCGTGGTGCTCACCGGCGCGGCGCTCGCGCTCGGCGCCGCGGCAGCCGCCACAGCGGCGTCGCCAGCGGCGGCGCAGGAGAAGATCAGCCAGGCGGACGCCAAATATCAGGCTACGCCGAAGGGCGAGCAACACTGCGACGGTTGCGTCAATTTCCAACCGCCGAAAGCGTGTAAATTCGTCCAGGGCGACATCAGCCCGAGCGGCTGGTGCCAGCTGTTTACCCCGAAGACCTAGTCCTGGCCGCACCGGGAATTTTTCAGCGGGGACGGCGGCCGCGCGCACCGGCCGCAAATCCCCTGAAAATCGAAGCACTCCCCTAATTCGGGCGGATACCGGGGATCGCCCCGGGGGAGAAGAACGAACAGGAGTGAACAACATGCGTCGTCTCACCGCCTTCGTGTCTCGATTTCCCGGAGGTCTGTTGAAGCAGAGCCTCCTCGCCATCGGGCTTGGCTTCTCGATGGTGTGCGGTGTGCTGGCGGACGACATCGCTGTCACCGAGCAGACTTTCAGCTGCATCCTCGACTGGCCAAAGATCAGAGGCACCTACATCAACAACGCCGATCCGCAGAAGCTGCAGGAGGCGATGCGTATCTTCCGGGATAGCGTAGCTGACACCGAGTATCCGGTCGGCACGATCTTGCAGGTCATTCCCTTTGAAGCGATGGTCAAACATCAACACGGTACGTTTGCCAAAACCCACGACTGGGAGTTCTTCGCCCTCGACGTTTCCGCGGCCGGGACCAAGATCACCGATCGAGGCGAAAACGTCCTCGAGATATTCGACATGGACGCCGCCGCGGCCGGGGCGCCAATGACCGATCACCCGCGGGGGGTGACCTGCCTGAGTTGTCATCAAGGCGGCGCGAAGTACGACCTGGTGTGCGAAAAGGGGCACGGGTGTGCTCCGATTCCGTTGAACGACCAACAGCTCGCCAAGCTTCAGGCATCGGACCCCCGTTGCGCCAAAAAGTAGGTACGGCCCGCTCGGCCGGCCGGCGGCTTCATGACGCCCGCGGCGCCGCCGCGCCGGCGCGCGGCAGGACGAAACGCTCGATCGCCTTGGCGAAGCCCTCATTGTCATACGAGTCGGTCACCAGATCGGCCTTGGCCTGAACGTCCGGACTGGCATTGCCCATTGCGATGCTCAGGCCGCTGTTGCGAAACATCAGAACGTCGTTCGGCATATCGCCCAATGTCGCGATTTCGCTAGTCGGGACTGAAAGCAGTTTCGACAGTGTCGTGACGACCGTTCCCTTGTTGGCGTCGGGGTGGGTGACGTCGAGATAATAGGGTTGCGAACGCGCCGCCGACGCTGTCGCGCCGAGGGCGGCCTGGGCGTCTTTTTCGCAGCGCGCGACCAGGCCAAGATCGTCGCTCACGCCGACGATCTTGACCAGGCGACCGAGCACGCCGTCGAAATTCTTCACCAGGGTCGGACCGAACTTGACGGTCCATTGCTCTCGCGCGACATGCGGCGCATTGGGGTCGCGGACCAGCCAGTCCTGGCCGCTGTAGCCCCACGCATCCATGCCATTGTCGAGGATGACCTCGAGCGCGCGCTTTGCGGCATCGGCGGCAAGCACGTGTTCTTCCATAATGGTCATGTCGGGCTTGACGAAGATCCCGCCGTTGAACCCGGCAATCGGAGTGCGCAGCGCTAATGGATCGATCAGCATCGCCATGCCGCGCGGCGGCCGGCCGCTGGTGATGGCGAAACGGATTCCCGCACCGTCCAGAGCCTTCACGGCGGCTTGCGCGCGCGGCGTCAACACTTTCTCCGCGGTGACCAGCGTGCCATCGACGTCGGCCAGCACCAGCGAGATTTTCGATGCGGCGTCGGCGGTTGGTCCCATGCGCGATCCCCGTTTTCCCCACCACGCTGCCAACGTAGCGAGAAGTCCTGCAGGCTAATCCCACGATAAACCGAACAGTTCCAGCCGCGAGGGGAATGCTTACCCTGCGTTACTCACAACCTGGTGACCTTCCGCCACGGCCGCGAGATGCGAGGGCGACGAAGCAAACGCCGGCTCGGGCCTGACCTGCCGCATGCCGTCGTCCGAAGCTTGCCTCGGTTTTGCGGAAAGGACAAAAATGCAAAGCTGGACGCTGATTCGAAAGTCGTTTGGCGAAATCCCGGTTCCGGGGGCCGGTCACGCGATATGTCAGCGACAGATGACGGCCAGACGCTGCAAACGGCACATTCGTTACGCCGAAGCGGCAGGCTAAGCGAGGCGGCGGGCCTATACCGCCAACTCGTCAACAAAGATTCCGATAATTTTCACGCGCTGCATTTTCTTGGCGTCACCGAGGCAGCCACGGGAAATTTTGCCCAAGCCAAGCAGCTCTTGGCGCGTTCCTTGTCGATAGAGCCTCCCAATATTCAATTCGTGGAAAACTACGCGACAATTCTGTTTCAGGCGGGAGACTACAAATCCGCGCTCGATTCCTCGCACGCCGGCCTTCAATTCAACAATAGCAGCATCACGCTGTTGTACGTGAACGCGCTGGCATTGTTCAAGCTCGATAGGCTCCAGGAGTCGCTCGCACAATTCGATCAGCTTCTCCTGTTGCAGCCGAAGCATGTCGCCGCGCTCAATGAACGCGCCGCCGTCCTTGCCGGAATGAATCGGTATGACGAAGCGCTTGCCAGCATCGAAAGCGCGCTGGCCGTCGACCCGCGCTACGTCCAGGCGCATTTGAACAAGGCCGTCCTCTACAGCAGGCGTGCGCGCTACGGCGAAGCCGTCGCCGCTTACGACCAGGCGCTTGAGCTAAATCCCGACCTCGCCAATGCCTGGCTTGGTCGCGGCGATGCCCTTTGTGCGCTCAGGCGTTTCGATGAAGCTGCCGCCGCTTATGACAAGGCGCTGGCGCTGCACCCGAACTTTGCCAACGCATGGCTTGGCCGCGGCCACGCGCTCTGCGAACTGGGGCGCCACGAAGACTCGCTCGCCGCCTATGCCAAGGCACTGGAATTAAATCCCGACCTTGCCAACGCCTGGATCGGCCGGGCCAACATTCTCGCTGGTCTTGGTCGTCACGACGAATCCTTATCCGCCTACGACCAAGCGCTGGCGTCGAAGCCCGACCTTGCTCATGCCTGGTTTGGTCGCGGGCACGTTTTTGGCGAACTCAAGCGGCATCACGAAGCTCTGGCCGCCTATGCCAGGGCGCTGGAATTGAACCCGGACCTGGCCCACGCTTGGCTAGGCCGTGGCGACGTCCTGTTCGGTCTCGGGCGCCACGACGAATCGCTCACCGCTTACGACCAAGCGCTGGCGTTGAAGCCCGAGCTTGCTCACGCTTGGCTTGGCCGCGGCAACATTCTCGGCGAACTCAAGCGCCACGACCAATCTCTGGCCGCCTACGACAAAGCGCTGGCGTTGAACCCCGGTCTCGCCGAGGCCTGGCTTGGTCGGGGCAATGTGTTCCGCGATGCCGGGCGCCACGACGAATCTCTTGCCGCCTATGACCGCGCACTCGCATTGAAGCCCGGCCTCGCTGATGCTTGGCTTGGTCGCGGCAATTTTTTCTACGAACGCGGGCGCTATGACGAATCTCTTGCCGCTTATGACCGGGCGCTGGCGTTGACACCCGACCTTGCCAACGCCTGGCTTGGTCGCGGCAACGTTTTCTGCGAGCTCGGGCGCCACGACGAAGCGCTTGCCGCTCACGACCGCGCGCTGGCGTTGAAGCCCGACCTTGCCGAAGCCTGGCTCGGTCGCGGCAATGTTCTCGACAAGATCAGGCACCTTGACGAATCTCTTGCCGCCTATGACCGGGCGCTGGCGTTGAAGCCTAATCTCGCTAAAGCTTGGCTGGGGCGCGGTAACGCCTTCTGCGAATTCCGGCGCTACGACGAATCTTTGGCCGCTTATGACCGGGCGCTGGCGTTGAAGCCCGATCTTGCCGCGGCCTGGTTCGGCAGCGGCCAGACCCACTGCAAGACCGGCCGGTACGACGACGCGCTCGCGGCCCACGACCGGGCCTTGGCGCTGGAGCCGGATCTGGCCGAAGCCTGGGTCGGCCGCGCCATTGCCTTGCTGGAGATCAATCGCGCCACTGATGCACTTACAAGCGTCGACAAAGCGCTGGCGATCAAACCCGATTTTCGCCAAGCCCTGTCCCACCGGATCTTTGTGCTCGATTTCGCCGACGGCGTCGGCATCGAGGAACAACAGCAGGCCAGAAATAAGTGGTGGCGCGAAGGCGGCGCGAAATTCGCGGAACAATCGCGCGCGCGCCATCTCAACAGCCGCGACCCCGACCGGCCGATCAAGCTCGGATATGTCTCCGCTGATTTCCGCACGCATTCGGCGGCATTGTTCTTCAAGCCGATACTGTTCAATCACGACAAGACCCGGTTCGAAGTCACCTGCTATTCGTCTTCGAACGTCGAGGACGACTACACCGAGGATTTCCGGCGAGCCGCCGATCGATGGCGCAACGTCGCGCAGTTGTCCGACGACGAGTTTGACGAGCGAATTCAGGCCGATCAAATCGATATCCTCGTCGACCTGTCCGGCCATACCGCCGGGCACCGGCTCGACGTGTTTGCGCGCAAGCCGGCGCCGGTTCAGGTCAGCGCCGGCGCCACCGGAACCGGCCTGCCGACGATCGACTATCTTTTTTCCGACCCGGTCATCTGTCCCGCGGCGAGCCGTCACTTGTTCGCCGAGAAGATTGTCGATCTTCCCTGCGTCATCACCATCGAGCCGTTGCCCGAACAATTGCGGCCATCGGACCCGCCGGTTCTGGCCAAGGGACACGTCACATTCGGGGTGTTCAATCGCGCCACCAAGATCTCCGAGGATGTCGTGTCGCTCTGGTCGCGCATCCTGCACTCGGTGCCGCGGTCGCGGATACTGATGAAGCACTACGGCTTCGATCAGGCGGCCATGCGCAGCCGGCTCTTGGAGAAGTTCGCCGGGCATGGAATTTCGGCGGATCGCGTGGCCTTCCTTGGCGCGACGTCCCGCGGAGATCATCTTGCCGCGTTCAAGGATGTCGATATTTCGCTCGATCCGTTCCCGCATAATGGCGGCATCAGCACTTGGGAATCCCTGCAAATGGGCGTTCCGGTGGTCGCCATGCTGGGCAAGACCGTGTCCAGCCGGTCAGCGGGCGCGATCTTGTCATCCGTCGGGATGAAGGATTGGGTGGCGGAAAAGGCCGACGACTATTTGGCCGTCGCCGTGAAATTCGCATCAGCGCCCAATCATCTCAAAGCCTTGCGGCACGAGCTTCCGGCAAGACTTTCAGCTTCTGCGGCCGGCAATAGCGCGCTCTACACCCAAGCGATCGAGACGGCGTATCGAAAGATGTGGGCGGACTACTGCCAGGCAGCGGCCTGATCGCTTCAGGCTTGTTGCCGGAGCACGTCTTTATAGTAAGTAGGCAACGCGCGACGAAAGCGTCGGCGCCGCGCTTATTCCTCGCGATAAACCCGCTCGCGGCGTTCGTGGCGTTCCTGGGCCTCGATCGAAAGCGTGGCGATCGGGCGCGCTTCCAGGCGCTTGAGCGAAATCGGTTCGCCGGTCTCCTCGCAATAGCCGTAGGTGCCGTCTTCGATGCGCTGCAGGGCGGCGTCGATCTTGGCGATCAGCTTGCGCTGGCGGTCGCGGGCGCGCAGCTCGATCGCGCGGTCGGTCTCCGAGGAGGCGCGGTCGGCGAGGTCGGGATGATTCTGATTGTCGTCCTGGAGATGCTGCAGCGTCTCCTTGGCTTCCTTGAGGATGTCCTCGCGCCAGTCGAGGAGCTTCACGCGGAAATACTCTCGCTGGCGCTCATTCATGAACGGTTCCTTGTCCGACGGACGGTAGATCTTGTCGAGAAGCTTGATGGTCTTGCCGTTCCTGCCGGAGGCGTCGTCGAACCGACCGTTTTTGCTCTTGACCGACTGCATTGTCCCTCTACTCCGCACACGCGGCCGCGAAACCCTCCCCGCGAGGCTGGCCTATATATCGAGGGTCTGTGACGGTGACAATAACGATGATCGCGCCTGGAGCCGGCGGCGGCAGCGCTACCCCCGGGCGTCGATAACGCCAGCTAAGCGCTTGCAGGACCTTGGATTTAGTTCATTCCCGCCTTAGCCAATTCGACCGCGACGCGCAAATCGATCTCGCTGAGGACGCCGTCGAGCCGCTCGTCCCCCGAGCCGTTCTTGAGGTCGGCGGAGACCGATTTCAGGCGCAGCAAAGTCGCCTGGTCGAGCGTGCCCGACAGAATACCGAGCTTGAGCTCGTCGAGCGCATCGAGGGCGCGCCGGCCATGCTTGACCGCGCGGCTGCGGCGTTCGACCGGGTCTTCGATGCCTTGCAGCGCGATCAGCGCGTCGATGCCGCCGAGCGTGCGCAAGGCGACCGCCGGCGTCTGCGCTTGCGGGGCGCCTGCGTCAGACACGGTAAAGGTGCCGCTCGGCGCTTGCCGCGCCACGGCCGGCCCCGGTGCCGAGGAGATGGCCGTTCCGTTAGGTCCTTGGACGCGCATGCGGCAAAAGTGGGCCGTTATGGTTAATGGGCGGTAAAAAAGCACTGGCTAGGCCGGCAAGTATTGCCGCCACCGCCAAGCGTGCGCGTCGCGCCGGTTCCCGCACCCCGCCCATTCCGCCTTTTTCTCAGAGACTTAGCTAGACGCAGGCGTTGGCACGCAAATGGCAAGCGTTCCTTCGTCCAACCTCTTGGGGAGCAGGAGATGGAAGGGACGTCTCGGATCGCGCTTGCCGCGCTGGCGATGCTCGCCTGCGCCGTCACTACGGCGGCGGCGACGTCGCGCATCAAAGATCTCGCCAGCATCGAAGGCATCCGCCAGAACCAGCTCATCGGTTACGGCCTCGTCGTCGGCCTCAACGGCACTGGCGACACGCTCAACAATGCGCCGTTCACCAAGCAGTCGCTGCAGGGCATGCTGGAGCGGCTCGGCGTCAACATCCGCGGCCAGCAATTGCGCACCGGCAACGTCGCCGCGGTCATGGTCACCGCCAATCTGCCGCCCTTCGCCACGCAAGGCACCCGCATCGACGTCACCGCCTCGGCGCTGGGCGACGCCAAGAGCCTTCTCGGCGGAACTTTGCTGGTCACGCCGCTGCTCGGCGCCGACGGCAATGTCTACGCGGTGGCGCAGGGCTCGCTCGCCATCGGCGGCTTCCAGGTCGAGGGCGAAGCGGCGAAGATCACGCGCGGCGTTCCGACCGTCGGCCGGCTGCCCAACGGCGCCATCATCGAGCGCGAAATTGAATTCTCGCTGGCCAAGCTCGGCCAGTTGCGCCTGGCTTTGCGCAATGCCGATTTCACCACGGCGAAGCGCATCGCCATCGCCGTCAACGATTATATCGGCTCGCCGGTCGCCGAGCCGCTAGACCCTTCCACCGTCGAGCTCACGCTGCCGAAGAAATTTCCGCAGAACCTGGTGGCGATGCTCACTGAGATCGAGCAGCTGCAGGTCGAGCCGGATCTGGCGGCGAAGATCGTCATCGATGAGCGCTCCGGCGTGATCGTGATCGGCCGCGACGTGCGCGTGTCGACGGTGGCGGTGGCGCAGGGCAATCTCACCGTCACGATCTCGGAAACGCCGCAGGTCAGCCAGCCGGCGCCGTTCTCGCGCGGCAAGACGGTGGTGGTGCCGCGCACCAATGTCGGCGTGGTCGAGGAGGGAAAAAAGCTCGCTCTGGTGCACGAGGGCGTCTCGCTGCAGCAGATCGTCGACGGGCTCAATGCGCTCGGCATCGGACCGCGCGATCTCATCTCCATCCTGCAGGCGATTAAGGCCGCGGGCGCGATCCAGGCCGATATCGAGGTGATGTGATGACCAACATTGCCGCCAGCCAACTCGGCCTGTCGCTCGCCACCCTCGGCAGCACGCAAAGTACGCAGGCGCAGGCCGCCCTCGGGGTCAAAGGCAAAGCCAAGGCCGCCGCGGGAAATTTCGAAGCGATGTTCATCAACTCGATGTTCCAGCAGATGTTCACCGGCATCGACGGCGATGGTCCGTTCGGCGGCAAGGGCGCGCTCAAGGTGTGGCGGTCGTTCCTCACCGATCAATACGCCAAGACCTTCGCCAAGAGCGGCGGCTTCGGCATTGCCGCCCATGTGTACGACCAATTGCTCAAGCAGCAGGGAGCGAGCTCGTCATGAGCCCGGACACGAGCGCGGTGACGACGCCGGCGGCAGCGAAACAGACGATCGAAACTGTGACCGGTGTGATCGGCCGGCTCCACGAAATCATCGAGCGGGAAACGGCGCTGGTGCAGAAGGGCGAGGTGCGCAACGCCGCCGCGCTCGGCCCGGCCAAGGCCGAGCTCGCCGGGCTGCTCTTCGGCTGCGGCGAGCGGCTGAAAGCGAACGCGGCGTTCCTGCTGCAAGCGGCACCCGATAGCTGCGCCGCGCTCAAGCGCACGGAAGAGGCATTCCGCGCCGCGCTGCAGAAGAATATGGTCGTGCTGGCGACCTCGCACGCCGTGTCGGAGGGTATCGTGCGCCGGCTCTCGGGCGATCTCGCCCGCAAGCGGTCGCCGCAAGTCTACGGCGCTACGGGCCGCACCTGCGCGCCGAACGCCAAACACGGCCAGCCGCTCGCCGTCAGCCGCGTGCTGTAACGCAAGCTCAGCGCGGGCTTGCCGCGACTCCGGCGAGCTCTTGGCGCAGCCGCGCGAGCGGACCGTCCCAATCGCCGATCGCGTTTTGCCGGAACAGGCGCATGGTCGGATACCAGGGGGTATCCGTGCGCTCGAGCATCCAGCGGAAATCCGGCGCGAACGGCACCAAGAGCCCGACCGCCTTGGCCATTGCGCCGGCAAGATGCGCCACCGAGGTGTCGACAGCGATGACGAGATCGAGCATCGCCACGACCGCGGCGGTGTCGGAAAAGTCCGCAAATTGCTGGCCGAGCTCGATCACCCCATGCTGGCGCAGGATCGCCGCCTGCGCCTCGCTCACGTCCCGTTGCAGGCTGACGAAATCGACGCCCGGCACCGACAATATCGTGGCGAAGCGCTCGAGCGGTATCGAGCGATTGCGGTCGTTCATATGATCGCCGCTTCCGGCCCAGCATATGCCGATGCGCAGCCGGCCGTTCTGCGGCAGGCGCTCCTGCCATTTGGCGAGCCGTTCCGCGGGCGGGCGAATATAGGGAACGCCCGCCGGGATTGTCGCCACTTCGGTCGCGAATGCTTCCGGCAAGCTCATCAGCGGACAATAAAGGTCGAAGTCCGGCAGCAGCGCGCCATCGGCTATGACCCGTGAGATACCGGGAACCGATGCCAGCAGCGCAGTCAGCGGTTGCTGGACCCGCAGCAGTACCTTGGCGCCGAGCGCGGCGACGAGCGGCGCGTAGCGCGCGAACTGGATGGCGTCGCCGATCCCTTGCTCGGCGACGAGCAGCATGGTCTTGCCATGCAACTCCTTCTCGCCGCGCCACATCGGCCGGGAAAAGACCGGCCGCGGGACCGCGTTTCGCCTTCTATCCCAGCGATATTTGTATTTTCTCCAGCCCTCGCGAAAATCACCGATGCACAGCCGGGCCAGCGCGTCGTTGAAATTCGCATCCGGGTCTTCCGGAGCGAGCCCCAGCGCCTCGGCATAGCTGCGCATCGCCTCCTCGATGCGCGAGAGCGCCAGCAAGGCATTGCCGCGATTGTAAAGCGCATCGACGAAATTGGGCGTGAGACGAAGCGCGTGCGCGAAATCCGCCAGCGCTTCCTGGCAACGCCCGAGCTCGGTAAGGGCGGCGCCGCGATTATTGAGCGCATCGGCATGGTCGGGGCAGAGCGCCAGCACCTTGTCGTAGACCGCGAGCGCCTCGTCGTAGCGTCTCAGCCGGACCAAGACCGCACCGCGATTGTTCAGCGCCGGGATGCTCTCGGGATTAGCCGCAAGGGCCTTATCCAGGCTGGCCAGCGCCTCCTCGTTTCGATCGAGCGCCGCGAGCATGCTGCCGCGGTTATAGTGTGCGGGGGCGAGACCCGGCGCCAGCGCCAGAGCGCGATCGTAGCTCGCCAGCGCTTCCTCATGGCGCTGCAGGCCCTTGAGCGCGTTGCCGCGGTTGAAATGCAGAATGGCGTCGCCGGCGCGCATCGTCAGCACGCGGTCAAAGCTCGCCAACGCCTCCTCATGGCGCTCGAGTGCGTCGAGGATCGCGCCGTGATTGGTAAGCACGTCGGCCGAACCGGGCTGCGCCCGCAGCGCCGCGCTCACAACGCGCAGAGCATCGACCAATCGGCCTTGCTGATGTTTGAGTATCGCGGAGAGATGCAGCGCATCGCCATGACCGGGCTCGACCGCGAGAAGCGCATCGCAGAGCTCCTCCGCTTCGCGCAGCCGTCCCTGCTGGCGCAGCGCCAGCGCCTTGTGGAGGGGATTTGCCGAGGGTTTCGCGTACTTCGCCAAGCCATCGGCACTGCGGCCGGCAAGCGGCGGCGGCGCGTGGCGTGCTCGGCTGCGCTTACCCATCAGCGCGCCCTCGGCTGGCCAGCGAGATCGGTGAGTTCGTGGCGCACCCGCTCGAGCGGAGCATCCCAATCGCCGATCGCGCTTTGCCGGAAGAGGCGCATGGTCGGATACCAAGGGGTATCCGTGCGCTCGAGCATCCAGCGGAAATCCGGCGCGAACGGCACCAGCAGCCCGACCGCCTTGCCCATCGCGCCGGCAAGATGCGCAACCGAGGTGTCGACGGCGACGACGAGATCGAGCACCGCCACGGCCGCGGCGGTGTCGGAGAAGTCCGAAAATTGCCGCCCGAACTGAACGACATCATGCCGGCGCAGGATCGCCGCGTCGGCCTCACTCACGTCCTTCTGCAGGCTGACGAAATCGATGCCCGGCACTGACAATATCGCGGCGAAGCGATCGAGCGAAATCGAGCGATTGCGGTCGTTCTCATACGCACTGCCGCCGGCCCAACATATTCCAGCGCGCAACCTGCCGTTCTGCGGCATGCGCGCGCGCCATTCGGCGATCCGTTCTTCCTGCGGCCAAATATACGGAACGTCCGCCGGGATCGTCGCCATTTCGGTTTCGAACGCAAACGGCAAGCTCATGAGCGGACAGTAGAGATCGAAGTCGGGCAGCACGTCGCCGTCGGCTATGACCTGTGAAACACCGGGAACGGATGCCGTCAGCGCGGCAAGCGGGCGATGGACTCCAAGCAGCACCTTGGCCCCGCGCGCGGCGGCGAGCGGCGCGAAGCGCACGAACTGGATGGCGTCGCCCAGACCTTGCTCGGCGGTGAGGAGAATGGTTTTGCCGTGCAAATCCTCCTCCCCGCGCCACATCGGCCGAGGAAAATTCGGCCGCTGCACCGCAAATTTCTTCCGTTCCCAGCGGTATTCGTATTGTTTCCAGCCTTGGCGGAAATCACCCAGGCATAGCCGGGTCAGCGCCGCATTGAAGTTCGCTTCCGCATGCTGCGGACTGAGCGCGAGCGCGGCGGAGTAGCTGCGCAACGCCTCCTCCATGCGCGCCAGCTTGATCAGCGTGTTGCCGCGATTGAGATGCGCATCGACGAAATCCGGTGCGATGCGAAGCGCCTGGGCAAAATCGGCAAGCGCTTCGTCGTAGCGGCCGAGCTCGGTTAAGGCCAAGCCCCGATTGCTGAGCGCATCGGCGTGGTCCGGGCGCAGCGTCAACGCCCGGCCATAGCTGGTCAGCGCCTCGTCGTAGCGCTTGAGCCGGGTCAAAGCATTTCCGCGGTTGTTCAGCGCGGCGATATCGTCGGGATCTTCGGCCAAGACCTTGTCGAGACCTTCGAGCGCTTCATCGACGCGTTCGAGCATCAGCAACAAGGCACTGCGATTGGTGCGGATGTCGGCCCGATCGGGAGCCTGTGAGAGCGCCTCGTCATAACTCGCCAACGCATCCTCGATGCGGCCGAGCGAGCGCAGCGCGTTGCCGCGATTGTAGAGCGCGTCCGTATGGTTGGGAGCGAACGTCAGCGCGGCGTCGTAGCTCGCCACCGCCTCCGCATGGCGGCCGATATTGTCGAGCACGTTGCCGCGATTGTAATGCAGGGTGGGATCGTCGCTGGCGCCCATGGCCAGCAGCCGATCGAAGCTCGCCAGCGCCTCTTCATGGCGGTCGAGCGCTGCGAGGATTACGCCGTAATTCATCTGCGCGTCCGCCGAGCCCGGCTGCGCCTCGAGCGCCGCGGCGACCAGGCGCAGAGCCTCGACCGAGCGGCCCTGCTGATGTTTGAGCACGCCGGAGAGCTGGAGCGCATCGAAGTAGTGCGGATCGGCCGCGAGAATGGCGCCGTAGATTTGATCCGCCTCGTCGAGCCGCCCCTGCCGGTGCAGCGTCCGCGCCTGCTCGACGGAGCGGGCGAGCTGCGAGAGCTGCGCGGTCGCCTGCTTCGCCATGCCATCCTTGCCCGCAGCGTTATCCGCGGCGGCGAAACCGACCCATTCACCGGCCGCGCGCCCCCGGGAACACAGTCCGGCAATACGGTTAACCGGGAGTAAAAAAATCGCGCTTTGGATACCCGCTATTAACCGCGCCCCCGGCATGGTGGTTGGCAGGCGGCCCAACTCCGCATGAATCGGCAAGCATGAGCATCGGCAGCGTCTCGCTCTGGCAGCAGGATCAGAACTTCTGGCAACAGGGACGCGCGCAGGATCAGGTCCTGGCGGCACAAAGTGCGCTGATCTCGAACATGGGCGCGGCGATAACGAACCGCGAGAGCGGCCTGTCGAGCATCGCCAACCAGGCGGCTCTGAGCCGCGTCAACAATCAGATCGCGGCCGACGAGAAGGCTCTGCAGACCGCTTCGGCAAGCGGTTCCGGTTCTTCCGGCTCCTCAGCACCGAAGGGTCCTGCTCCGGCAACGGCGATCGGCACGACGCCGCTGACGACGAGCACTCCGCTGTCGACCCTCGGCATTCCGCCGAACGGGACGATCACCGTCAGCGACGGCACCAATACCACCACATACTCCTCGACCGGGACCGATACGATCGCCAGTCTGATCGGCGCCATCAACGCCAACGTGGCGGGCAACGCCTATGTGACCGCCTCGCTCAACGGCAAAGGCAATCTGGTCATCATCGGCAAGAATCAGAAAGAGTCGGTCATCGTCGGCGGCACTTTCGCATCCGACGTCGGTTTTCGCCCTGGGAACCAGACCTTCCAGCCGACCGCCGGCTCGCCAAGTTCGTCGAGCAGTTCCGCATCGAGCGCGACGAGCGGCGCCAGTGCCTCGACCGGCGCCACCACGAGCGGTTCCACGGGCATCTCCACCAAAACCTCGAAGGCGCTGCAAGCCGTCACCAACGCAGAAACCGTCACTACCGCAGCATCGCTGCTGGCCCAGTCGGGAGTGAGCGGAAATCTCGTCGATATGCTGGTGTGAGGGCTGTCGCTTCAGACGCCCGCGTTGATGAACTGCGATGCCAGATCGCCGCTGAACGTCATCGGGCCGACATGGCTGAGCTTGCTCTCGAGGTCGGCCCAGATCTCGCCGCCCATGTCGGTCCAGCGCTTGCAGAAGGCGAAATCCTCGCTGAGGTAAGTGCCGTCCTCGGCAATCATGCATTCGAACAGGGCGAAGCGGTTGTCGCTCGCGGTCGCGGCGTCGATGGAATGGTCGCGCCGGTATCGAAGCTGCGGATAGCGCGCGCACATCCGCTCCAGAGCGGCGCGCCGGATCATCAGAAATCCGGTGCCGGCATAACGGACCTTGACAAAGCCGCCCTTCTCGGCGACCGCGTTCGGATCGTCGACCTCGAAGACATATTTCAGCGCCGCCGCCGCCGGATTGGGCCGCGCGGCTTCGATCGTCGTCTTCACCTTGTCCCATTCGATCCGCTTTATCGGGTAGATCGCCGCACACATATCGGCCCCGGATTGGAGGAGACGCAGGACCTGATCCGGCTCGAAACCGATGTCGGCATCGAGGAACAGCAAATGCGTCGCGCTGTCATCGTCCAGGAATTGCGCGACCAGGCTCGCCCGCGCCCGCGTGATCAGGGCGTCACCGTCCTTGAACAGGACCTTGAAGTTGAGATCGCTGTAGGCGCGCACCAGCTTCTGCAGCTTGAGCAGCGACGCCGCATAAAGAACGGAAACCTGTCCGCCGAAACAGGGTGTCGCGATGACCAGATTGACCCTGCCCGTCGTCTGCGGGTCCGGCATGACGCGCCTTCCGAGCGGCAGAACCGTCTTGGCGCCGCCGCGGCACGGCGGCGTCCATTCTCCGCTTATGGTTAACGGACTACGAAGCCAAGGTTAAGAACGCCTTAAGCGGTGCTCGAAATCGCGGCACGCGCAGCTCGCGCAAGCGCGCGCAACCCTTCGCCAGGCACAAGGTAAACGGCATTTTGTCGCTGATTTACGCGTAATTAAGCGGAATGAGGCAAACGTTCGGCAGCCGGTCCTATCGATCGGAACCTGCACTCGCCGGTACCGCGCGTACCGCAAGTGCAAGCCAGTACGGCCTGTAACCAGAAGGGTACCACCATGTCTGACATCACCTTAACCGCTGGCATTCGGCAGAACCTCCTGTCGTTGCAGCAAACGTCAGCGAACCTGACTACGACTCAGGAAGCGCTGGCGACCGGCAAGGCCGTCAACTCGGCCGCCCAAAATCCGAGCGCCTTTTTCACGGCGCAGAACTTGACCAACACCGCCAACCAGCTCAGCGCCTTGCTCGACCAGATCGGCCAGGGCCAGCAGACGATCAACGCGGCCACCAACGGCCTCACCGGTCTGACCAGCCTGCTGCAACAGGCATTGTCGACCGCACAGCAGGCGCAGCAGGCGACCACGGGCACGGTCAACTTCAGCTCGATCACCGGTGGCACCGCCATCGCCGCCGACATCACGCAGGTCAGCGGCCCGACCTCGGTCGCCAGCGCGATCGGCGCGGCCGGCATCACGGCTTCGACGCAGTCGACGGCCGCCGTCAATGGCACCGGCATCGGCGATCTGGTCACGCTGGGAGCAGCGGCGGACGGCAACACGTTCGTCTTCAAGCTCGGCGGCAACGCGGCGGTCACTGCCACGTTCAACACCACCGCCAACGCGGCCACCAACACGTTCAGCAACGCCGCGACCCTGCTCACGGTTCTCAACAGCGGTACCGGCGCCAGCGGCAACCTCAGCACCGAAGCGCTCGCCACTTCGGACGGCACCGGCGGCGTTACGGTGACCAGCAACGACCTGGTGAACAACTTCGCCGCCATCACCGGCAGCGCCCTCACCAGCACCAACGTCCCCGCTGGCGACGTCTCCAACACCAACTTCGCCCTCGGCTCCGCACTGACGGTTTCCGACGGCACCCACAACTCGAGCCTCTACTACGTTGCCGCCAACGCGCAAGCCGCCGACGGCACCTTCAACACTGCCGCCAACCTCGTTTCCGCGCTCAACAACGCCGCGACCGCGACTCACAACTACATCACCGCGAGCGCTGTTGGTGCCGGCAGCGGCTTCCTGCAGCTTTCCAACACCTCCGGCTCGATCACGGTCGGCGGCGCCCTGGGCAGCGCGCTGGGCTTCGGCACATCGGCGGTCGATAACAACTTCAACTCGACCCTCAACGGACTGACCGCGGGCAGCACGCTGACCGTCCAGGTCGGCTCGAACACGGCGCATACGCTCACGTTCGGCACCGGCGCCGGACAGATCTCGACCTTGAGCGGGCTCACCTCCGCACTGGCCGGGTTCACCGACGTGAATGCCAGCGTCAACGGCTCGGGCGATATCGTGTTGGCGGCGACGAGCACCAATCCGATCACCATCGGCGGCACCCCGTCGACGGTGACGGCGCTCGGCCTCAGCCTCGGCGTCACCACGCCGAGCTCGACGGTCGTGAGCGCAAGCTCCACCCGCACGACCCTGCAAAACAACTACAACGGCCTGCTGGCGCAGATCAATCAGCTCGCCGGTGACGCCTCCTTCAACGGCGTCAACCTCCTGGCCGGCGACAACCTGACGCTCGACTTCAACCCGAGCGGCACGAGCTCGCTGACCATCCAGGGCGTGAACTTCAACTCGCAGGGGCTGGGCCTGAGCTCGCTCAACGGCAGTCAGTTCCAGGACAACAACCAGATCAACACCGTTGTCGCTGCGATCAACAGTGCAATTTCGACCGTGCAAGCCCAGACCGAGACGTTCGGCACCAACTCTGGCGTCATCGGAACCCGGCAGACGTTCGAAACCAACATGATCAACACGCTGCAGACCGGCGCCAGCAACCTGGTGTCGGCGGACCAGAACCAGGAGAGCGCGAATCTGCTCACCCTGCAGACTCAGCAGCAGCTGGAAATCTCGGCACTGTCGATCGCCAACCAGGCGAACCAGTCAGTGCTCAAGTTGTTCCCGTAATATCCTTCTGGTACCGGCCTATGGCGAAGGCGGCGGGGCGAAAGCCCCGCCGTTTTCCTTTTGGCGGATGGCCGACATCCAGTTTTTCGGCAGAGACGCCGGCAGCGCCGGCAGGCGCTTAGCCGCTCGTTAAACTCCATCCGCAACCATGCAGCGTCGGCGCGAGGAGCTGGAAATGGCTCTGAAAATCGAACTCAAGCCCAATGAGCGCATGATCCTCGGCGATTGCGTGATCGTCAACGCCGACAAGCGCGCGCGGCTGGTGATCGAGGGAACGGTTCCGATCCTGCGCGAAAAGGACATCATGACGCCGCGGCAGGCGAACAGCCCGGCGAAGCGCATCTATCTCGCCGTGCAAGGCATGTACACGTCGAAGCGCCCGCACGAGGAGCACGCGCTCTATCTTCGGCTGGTGCACGAAATGCTGCAGGCCACGCCCGCTGCGCGGCCGTTTATCGACGCTATCAATAATCGAATCTTAACAGGCGACCTGTACAAAGCGTTAAAGGAAACGCGCAAGCTGATCGCCTATGAAGGGGAAGTCCTCGACATGAACTACGCCAGCAAGGCCTACGCCAAGATCGCCAAGGAGACCGCATCGCCGCGCGAGCTGGAAGCGAGCCTGCTGTTGAAGGCGGCGGCGAAATTGCAGGCGGTCCACGAATCCTGGAAGGGCCAAAAGCCGTCCGGCCTGGAGGATGCGCTCCTCTACAATCGCCGGCTCTGGACGGTGCTGATCGACGCCGTGACCCAGGACGACAACAAGCTGCCGGCGCAGGCGCGCGAGAAACTGACCCGGCTCGGCGTCTGGATCATGGCGGAAACGTTCTCGCTCATGACCAAGCCGAAGCCCGACCACCTCAAGTCGCTCATCAAGATCAATCAGGGTATCGCCGCGGGCCTGCGCGGAAAATCGCAGCCGAAGAGCGCCTAGGCGGGCGGCGGGCGGCTGGACTAACGCGGTGGAAAATGACCGAGGCCGCCGACCTGATCTCTGGCGATGACTTGAAGGCCGCCACGGTCCAATTCCTCAGCGAGACGCGGACCAGGGTTCAGGGCGAGCAAAACGGCCTGCTCAGCGTCTTCGACAGCTGGTTCACCCGCGTCGTCAAGAAACTGATCCCGCTCGACTCCAGCCGCTCCTGGGAGGAAACTGCACGCGACTTTGCCGCGCAATTCCCGGCGCAAGGGCAGAGCTTTCAATGGGATTTGCATCGCCTGCGCCTGTTTCTCGATCGCTGGCAGCAAGGCCGCTTCGTCGAGTTCTCGAAGCGCGAACGCTCCGGCGTTCATTATCATCCGCGCTATGGCACCGAATTCGGCATCGACGTCTTGCTGACCAGCCAGGGCGCTCCATCGCTGCTGCGTTGGCGCGGCCGGCCGCTGATGAAAACGGTGTTCGATTTCGCCATGTACCCGGCGCTGATCGAGGAGCTGCGACCGCGAACGGTGTTCGAAATCGGCTCCGGCCTGGGCGCGAGCGCCATCTGGTTCGCCGACAATCTGGCGCTCTGCGGAATCGACGGCCGGGTCCATTCGGTCGATCGGGTGAAGGTCGAGGCGCAGCATCCGGGCGTCGTCTTCCATCAAGGCGACTGCTCCGATCCGCAACGGCTGTTTGATCCCGACCTGCTGCGCTCGGAACCGCATCCATGGCTCGTGGTGGAGGACGCCCACCACAATGTGGCCGCCGTGATCGAGCGGATTCACGAATGCCTCTTGCCCGGCGATTATCTGGTGATCGAAGACAGCGAAGTGAAACGCGAGGCGCTGCGGAAATTCATCGGCGACCATCCCGGCCGCTACCTAGTGGACACGCGGTTCACCGATTATTTCGGCCGCAACGCCACCTGCGCGGGCGATTCGATATTTGTTAGGACCAAAGCGGAAGGCGACTAGCGCGCAACGGCGGCAGCCCGCGGTTTTTTCGCTTACCCGGTCACCGGCGAGAGAAAATTCACCAGGCTCAGCTGTGCGAGCCGCGCCGTCACCGACATCGACGCCGACAGGCTGTTCTGCAAAGCCAAGATCTGCTCGCCGATCTGATCCTGATTGATGCCTTCCATGCCCTGCAGCATCCCGCTCAGCGTGGTTTGCGTCTGCGTGTTCAGGTTGCTGGCGTTCTTCACGGTGGTTTGCGCGTTGGCGAGGTCGGCCTCGATATCGGCGACCGATTGCGTGCCCGATTGCGGGGTGAGGTTGGTTATGACCTTCTGGCTCAGCGCATCATAGCTCGCCTGGGCGTTCGGATCGCTTGCCGAATACGTGGTCGCCGCGAGCGCCCCGATATTGGCCAGGAGGTTGGCGAATGCCGGCTCGTTGGCGCGCATGCCGTAGGCGACGGTGGTCGACGGACCGACCTGCGCCAGCGCGGTCTGCAGCGCCGGCGTGCCACCGTTTTCCCCGGTGTACCAGAACACGGTATTCGCGGGCGTGCCGCTTACCAGCGACATTGAGGCATTGTAGGGCGGGGGGCCGGCGACGATCTGCGGCGGGTCGGAGTTGAAGAAGTCGTTGGCGGCGGCGATGGCGGAGGCCGCCGGCAGCGCGGTCTGCGCGAGATTGCTCAGCGCACCGGTCAGTGCCGTTTGCAAATTGGTCGCCGTGGCGCCCGCGGTCGCGCCGATGGTGAATTGATTGGCGCCGGGCGGCGATGCGTTGGTCGCCGTGAGCGTGATCGTCTGGCTGCTGCCGTCAGGCAGCGTGAGGCCGAACTGGATCGTATCGCCGGCATTCGGCGGCGTCGCGCCGAAATCGACCGAGACCGAAGGCGGGCTCCCGATTGGACCGGTGACGGTCGCGCCAGTCAGGCTCGAGTTCACACTGCCCAGCTGGAAGCCGAATGGCGAGCCGTCCTGGCTGACCGTCATGGTCGAAGTCGCCGTCGCCAGGCTGAGGCGGCCGAGATTGCCGACGCCGAGATCGGCCTGCTGGCGTTGGGAAATGAGCTGCTTGAGGCCGGCCTGCGCGCCATTGCCATTGAGGATGGCATCGGTGCTCGCGACTGCGGGCTGATTCACCGCGCTGCCGGAAAAGATGTAGTTGTTGCCGACCTGGGTGTTGAGCAGCGAGACGATCTGATCGAGTGCGCTCGCGGCGCTCTCCTGCGTCGGCGTCTGTCCGTTGCTGTCGAGGTTGAACGCTTCGGGCTGTTCCAGCGATTGCTGAACCGTGTTGGCGGTGCTGTCGATGCCGGTCAGCGCCGCTTGGGCGATGCTCAGCGTGGTGCCGACCGTCGTGGCGGTGCTGCTGTAGCCGTTGAGCGCGGCGAGCTGCGCGCTCAGCGACAGCGCCAGGCCGGCCTGCGAGCCGAGGCCGGAATAGGTCTGCGTCGCCTGCCCGGAGCCCAGCTCCGCGCTGAGCTTGTCGAGCTGATTGTTCATGTTGGTCACCGCCTGGATGTTGGCGGCGGTGATCGATCCGGGTCCGGTGATGCTCATTTACGACACCATTTGCAGCAGTGCTGCCATCATCTGTTGGATCGTCGTCATCACCCGCGCATTGGCGCCGTAGGCGTTCTGCAGCGCGATGAGGTTCGACATCTCGGTATCGATGCTGACGCCCGATTGCTGGTTGAAACGCTGCTGCAATGCGGTCACGACCGCATCCTGACCCTGCTGGAGATTGGTCGCCGCGTTCGCCGCCTGGCTCTGCTGGCTGGCGATCTGGCTCATATAGTTGGCGAGGTTGCCGCTGAACGGCGCCTGCGCGGTACCTATTCCGGTGGTCGGCGAATAGGTCAGGTTGGCGCTCGTCATCTGGTTGAGAATGAAGTTCGGGCGGGTCGGGTCACCGGCCGAGGTATTCGCGGCGTAGGCGACGAGATCCCCGGGCGAAGCCAAGAGCGCGCTGTTGACGGTGATGCGGCCGGCAAGGCCGGTGGTCTGCGAACCGCCGGACGTAAGCGCGCCGGTGATCGGCTGGGTGCCGTCGAGAAACAGCGGAAGCTGCGGGCTGCCGCTGGTGAGCGAGGTCATCGTCGCGGTCGCCGACAGCGAGTTGACGACGTTGCCGCTGGCGTTGGCATTGACCACCTGCAACGTCCCGGCCGACGGCGTCGAGAACTGCAGGTTGGATCCGAATGCCGCGTTGAGCTGGGCGACGACCGAGCCGAGGCCGCCGGAAAAATCGACGCCGATGATCTGGCCGTTCGCATCGGACGGCGAGGTCTGCAGCGGCAGCGAGCCGCCCTGGCCGAGCGACACGATCGTGATCGTATGCTGCGTATTGCCGGAATCGGTGTAGGTGAGCTGCACCGAGTTTCCCGGCAGCACGCCGCCGACGCCGACGCTGAATCCGGTCTGCGGCCCGGCCCCGGCCGGCGTGCCGCTCGTCGTCTGGTTCGACAAGGCCTGCGACATCTGATTGGCCAGCTCATCGAGCTGGTTCTGCGCCTGCGGCAGGATGCTGTCGCGCATCTGCAGGAAGCCGGCAATCTCGCCCGACTGGATGGCGCCGTTGGCGATCAGATCGGTGCTGCCACCGCCCGGCGAGGTGAGCGTGATCGTCCCGGCATTGTCCTGGCTCGGATTGGCGCTCCACAGCGCCGTCGCCGAGAGCGTTCCGACATTGTTGAACGCGAGCTGGGACGCCTGCACGCTGCTGACGAGCTGCAAGCCGGTCCCGGTGAAGACCGAAATCTGGTCGCCCGGATTCTGCACCACGCGCACGTTCATCAGCTGGGCGAGCTGGGTGACGTCGCGGTCGCGCTGGTCCTCGAGCGCCGCGGCGGCGCTATCGGTTTGCGATCCGCCCGCGAGCTGACCGTTGATCTGCGCAATCTGCTGCAACGTGTTGTTCGCCGTCTGCACGTCGGCGGCGATTCCCTGCTCCGCCTGGGTGCGCAATTGCTGAATGCTTGTCGTCATCGAATTGAGATTCTGCGCCAAGGCCTGGCCGGAACTGAGCACCGCGGCTTGATTGGAATACGAGCCGGGACCGGTCGACAGCGACTGCAGCGCGGTGGTGAAATTGTTGAAGACGGCGTCGAAGGAATTCGCCGTTCCCGGCGCGCCGTAGATCTGCTGGAGCTGCTGGTAGAGCTGCGCGGTCGTGTCCGCGTAGGAGCCGCCGGCGCTCTCGGTCCACAACTGATCCTGCAGCAGCGTGTCGAGATTGCGATTGATGCCCGTGGTATCGACGCTGGTTCCGCCGGCTCCGGGCGTTCCGGTCTCGACGGTGTTGATGCTCTCCTCGACGTAGCCGGCGGTATTGGCATTGGCCACGTTCCCGGCGATCACCGAGAGGCCCTGCTGGGTCGTGTTCACGCCCGCCAAAGCCGAGGATAACGCCTGGGAGAGGCCCATAACTCTAGCCGTCCACGCGGCTTACCGGTCGCGGAACCGAAACGGCCGCGACCTCACTGGATGACCTGGAGCAAGCTTTGGATCATCTGGTTGGCGGTGGTCATAACGCGCGCATTTGCCGAATAGGCTTGCTGGGCCACGATCAGCTGGCTGAACTGGGTGGCGATGTCGACGTTCGACGCCTCCAGCGAGCTGCCGACGATCTTCCCGGTGGCCGAGAAATTCGGCGGCCCGGATTCGGGCGTGGCCGCAAAGGCGTCGCCGCTGAGCGCCTGCAGCGAATTCTCGCCGTTGAAGGTCGCCAAGGTGATCTCGGCGAGCGGGATCGTCTGGCCGTTGGTGAAGGTGCCGACGACGCGATTTTGGCTGTCGACCGAGACCGATTGGAGCTGGCCGGAGGCGAAGCCGTTCTGCTGCAGCTGGCTCACCTGCGCCGAGGTGCTCGAGGAAGCAAATTGGGTCAGCCCGTTATTGCCGAACTGAACCTGAACGTTGCCAAGCGAGTCGCCGTTCACGGTCAGGTTTTGCAGCGTCACACCGGAGAGCGGCGGCGTCATTTCGCCGGCGGCGTTGAAGGTAAAGGTGGTGCCGGCGTTCTGCCAGCCGACTTGCGTGCCGGTGGCGTTGCTGTTGGTCTGATAGAATAGCTGCCACGCGTCGGTGCCGCCGGTGGCGGCGCTGCTCACCTTGGCCCAGCGAAAATCGACATTCACCGGGTTGCCGTCGGCGTCGTAGGCGGTGATCGAGCCGCCGTCGATCGACTCGCTGTTGAAAGTCGTGAGATCGTTGCCGATCACCGTACCGTTGTACGGGAAGGCGGTGGTGTTCTGGATGCCGAAATTGGCGGCATTGGCGGTGCCGCCGATGACGATGTTCGCGGTCGAGTTGGTCGCCGTCAGATTTATGTCGCCGGTGGCGTCGACCGACCCGATCACGCCGGTCAGGTTTTGGATCGCGGTTTGCAGTTCGGCGAGGGTGGCGACCTGGTTGGCCCCGGTTCCGAAGGTGATGGTCTGCGGCGTGCCGCCGCCGACGCTGACAGTCAAAGTTTGATTCTGCGATGCGGCGCCTTGCGTCAACAGATCGGTCGGCGGGAAAGTCTGGTGTCCGGCGCCGAACCCGATCGCGGCGATGGCGGCGGCGGTGCCGCCGACGGTGATCGATGCGGTGGGCGTTGTGCCGGTGAGGACGAGCGCCCCGCCGGTCAAAGTGGCATGCACGTTCGCGGTGCCGCTGTTGATCGCGTTCATCAGATCGCCGAGCGTGGAGGTCGCGCCCGCGGTGAAGCTCGTCGTATTCACGCCGTCGCTCACCGAGTAGACGTCGCCGCTGATCAGCGCCGTGCCGCTGGTGAGAGTGGCGACGGTCCCGGTTCCGCTCGCGATCGCGTCGGGCAAGAGCGTTGCTCCGGTTCCGACGATCTGTGCGCCGGCGACGGGGTTCGACTGGAAGCTGGATTCATTGAGCAGCGCCGGAGGCGAGCTGGGCAGGTTCGCCTGATATTGAATTTGCGTCGTTTCCTGCGCTGGCACGAAGTTGTTTTGGAACTGCAGGACCTGAGGAACGCTGCCTTCGGGATTGCCGGTCGTCGCGTTGACCGGGATGCCCATGAGATAATAGCCGGCACCGTTGACCAGATTGCCGTTGGCGTTCATCTGGAAATTGCCGGCGCGCGTATATTCGCTGACCCCGTTGAAGTCGGGCTGATTGTCGGTAAATCCGGTGGGCTGCGCCACCACGAAGAAGCCGTCGCCTTGGATGGCCATATCGGTGGAGACGCTGGTGCTCTGGATCGCGCCCTGAACCGTATTGGTGGCGACCGAGCCCGCGATCACGCCGCCGGAGGTCTGCTGTCCCGCGGCAGCCGCGGAGACCAGATCCTGGAAGCTCGTATCGGTTTCCTTGTAGCCGGTGGTCTGCGAGTTCGCGATGTTGCCGGAAATATTCTGCAACGCGAACGACTGTGCCTGCAGACCAGTCACCGCGCTGGTCAATGCATCGAAGATACCCATGACATTTTCTCCAACTCGATCTTCAACTCGACAAGCGGATCGCGCGCGAGGGGCGGTCCTACTCCTGGCCGGTCTGCAGCAAGCCCCGTGCCGGAAAATTATCTCCGTCTATTCAAATAGATGACGGTTGCAGGGTGGGTCCTGCCTGGTCCGGATGTGCCGGCCTCCAGGCAGAAATTGCCGAGTTGCGGCCCGCCAACGAAGCCGCCGCCACGCCGGTGCCTTGTGACCGGCAAGGACGGCGTGCTTAATTCCGATCGGGATCAACCGAGCGAGAACTTATGCGTTTCGAAGGAACTAGCGCCTATGTCGCCACCGACGACCTCAAGGTCGCGGTCAATGCCGCCATCGCCCTCGAGCGGCCTTTGCTGGTCAAGGGCGAGCCCGGGACCGGCAAGACCGTGCTCGCGATCGAGATCGCCAAGGCGCTCGCCGCGCCGCTCATCGAGTGGCACATCAAATCGACCACCAAGGCGCTGCAGGGGCTCTACGAATACGACGCGGTGGCGCGGCTGCGCGACAGCCAATTGGGCGATGCCCGCGTCAAGGACATCCGCAACTACATCAAGCGTGGCAAGCTGTGGGACGCGTTCGTCTCCGACGAACGGCCGGTGCTGCTGATCGACGAGGTCGACAAGGCCGATATCGAGTTTCCCAACGACCTGCTGCAAGAGCTCGATCGCATGGAATTCTTCGTCTACGAGACCGGCGAGACGATCCACGCCCGGCGCCGGCCGATCGTGGTGGTGACCTCCAACAACGAGAAAGAGCTACCCGACGCGTTCCTCCGCCGCTGCTTCTTTCATTACATCCGCTTCCCCGATCCGGACACGATGCGCGCGATCGTCGAGGTGCACTTCCCCGGCGTGAAGCATCGCCTGGTAGCGGAGGCGCTCAAGCTCTTTTATGAGATCCGCGACGTACCCGGCATGAAGAAGAAGCCGTCGACCTCCGAGCTGCTCGATTGGCTCAAGCTCCTGATGGTCGAGGATATCTCCGCGGAAACGTTGCGCGAGCGCGACCCGAAGAAGCTCATTCCGCCGCTGCACGGCGCACTGATCAAAAACGAGCAGGATGTGCACCTGTTCGAGCGGCTCGCCTTCATGGCGCGGCGCGAGGGCCGCTAGGCGCTCACCACAACGGGCGCATGCTGAAGGAGTAGGTGGCGCCGAGCCCGAAGGTGAGTTGGTTCGGCGATCCGCGCTGGGTCACCAGCGGGGAATCGGCGGCGGGTCCGGTAAGCCGTTCATACTCGACGAAGGCGTGCGCCGCCCATTGCGGGTTCCAGAAATACTCCAGCTGGCCGCCGGCGCCATATGAATAGAGGCCGCCGCCGGCATTGTAGACCGGCAGCATCGGCAGGCCGGCGATCGTCGAGGCCGCCGATTGGGCGGCATTGATGCTGAAATAGGGGGAGACCGCGGCGGCCGACTGCGCTGTGACCCGCGGTCCGCCGGAAAGCCGGAATTGCCCGATCGGAACCACGGCGTCGAGGAACGCGTCGCCGGTCACGCCGGTCTCGCCGCCGAAACCCTGGCGAAGCTCGGTACGCAGGCGCAGCCAAGGTACCGGCCAGAACTCGGCGAAGGCGCCGGCCTGCACGGCGAAATCTACATTCCCGAGGCCGTTGAGCTCGGTGTATTGCGACGCCGTGCGGTCCCGGACCAGCTGCACGGCCGGCCCGATCTTCAGCCCCCCCAAATTAAGGACGCTAAAACCGAAGCTGTCGCGCGGCCCAAAATAGGTCGGCGGCGTACCGGCGTCGCGGATGCTGAGCAGCGGAAGCCCGCTCAACGCAAATTTGCCTTCAGGAGCGCCCGGCCAGGCCGGAACCAACTGCGCCTCGCCTCCCAGCGTCACGATCCAGTCGGGAAGAGCCGGGACGTAGGTCGCTGAAGGCGCTGGAACCGAGGCCGGCGGCGCGACCGGCATATCCGCCGCCACGGCGAAACCCGGCATTGCGGCGATGAAAGCCGCAAGCGCAACGCGCCACCCCCTCAATGCCACGGATACGCCCCCTTACCCGCCGTGCACACGGTACCCCATTATAGAACGACATCGCGGCGGCTGCGACAGCGAACACGTTGGCCGGCGGCGTTATGCAACGGTGGTTAGCAATTTGTTGCCCGCCGGGGACCGAGGCCGCCGAGCCGTCTTCGGCCGCGCTCGCTCAGGCTTTGGCCCCTTGCGGCCGCCGGCCGCGCGGCTCCGACTGCGTCGAAGCGATGGGCTGTTGTGCTCGTGTCGCCGATTGACCCATCGTCTCGATCGCGGCGGCCGGTGGAATGATCGATTTCGGTCCGTCCGTTGACGATCCCCGCGGCTGCGGCGCCGCGGCTCTCGCGCGCATGTCCGCCTCTTCCGTCGATGGCTGCGCTGGCTCGACCGGCGGCGCCATCTCGGCGGCGGGCGTGCGGCGTGCAATGTCGCCGGCGCGGGCGCGGCGTTCGGCGATGGCATCGCCTGCGCGCCTGATCCAATAATACATCTGCGTGGCCGCGCGACCGAGCAGGCCACCCGCCCAGACGAGCTCGAACGGCGTGAATTGCTTCCAGGTGTGATCGCCCTCGACGATGGCGCGGGCAATGAGGTTGCCGGCGAGCGCGGTGGTATTGAGACCATGGCCGCCGAAGCCGCTCGCAAGCCACACATGCGCGCCAAGCTCGCCGATCTGCGGCATGCGGTGGATCGTGTTGCCGAGCGTGCCGGACCAGGCGTAATCGACGGTGACATCGCCGAGTTGCGGATAGGTCTTCTTGATGTCCGCTGTCAGCGAGTGGAGGTAACGGCGCGGATTTCCTCGCCACGTCGTCACCCGCCCCGACCACATCAGCCGGTCGCCGTCGACGATGCGATAATGATTGTCGGCGAGATCGCTGTCGCTGACGGCGCCGCCATAGCGGACGGCTTCGCCGAGCCGCGGCCCGAGCGGGCCGGTGGTGACCACATAGGTCGTGATCGGTATCAGCGCAGCGGCCAGTTGCGGCATCAGTGCGGCGATCTGCACGTTGCCGCAGAGCACCACATGACTGGCGCGCAGCCGCGCGGCCGGCGTGACGATGCGCTTGCGCACGCCGGCAGGATCGATCGACAGCGCCGGCGTCTGCTCGAAGATGCGCGCGCCGGCGCGCTCGGCGGCGGCCGCGAGGCCCAGTGCATAGTTGAGCGGATGGATATGGATCGCGCGTGGATAGTGGATGGCATGAAAGTAGCGCTCGCTGCGCAGCACCGCGCGCACGCGATCGGTCGGCCAGCCCTCGATCTCGCAGCCGAGCTCGCCGAGGAGCTGGACGAGATGCATCAAGGTGTCGCCGTCATCGGTCTTGGAAACGTAAAGCCAACCCTCCTGCGCGGCGACCCCACTCATGGCATCATCGCGGATGGCGTCGCGGACATAGTCGAGGCCGGCCTGCGCCAAGGCCCACAGATCCTTGGTCTGTGCCAGACCGACGCGAGCGATGAGACTGTCCGGCGCCGCGGCAAAGCCAGGCAGGACGAATCCGGTGTTGCGGCCGGAAGCGTTCGCCGCAATCCGCTCGGCTTCGATGAGCGCAACCGACCAGCCGCGCCGCGCTACCTCGCGTGCCGTCGTGAGACCGGCGAGCCCGCCGCCGATCACGCACACATCGACGTCGAGGTCGACGCCGAGCTGCGGCCGCCGCGGCGCGTCGGCCATCGTCGCGGCATACCAGCTTCGGCCATAGGCTTTGGTATCGGCTTGATCCATCACTCTGGTTATGCGCGGCTGCCTATTGGCGCGCGGCTGCGGCCGCGCAGCCGCACATGCTAGACTGACCCTGCCGAGAAAGCGACATTGCGCAATGCGCCGTTTGCTGCTGCTACGCCACGCCAAGACCGAGCGCCCCGACCCCGGCCAGCGCGACCGTGACCGCAAGCTCATCAAGCGCGGACGCGCCGACGCACCGGTCATCGGCGCCTACATGGCCCGGCACGGGCTGGTTCCCGACCTCGCCCTGGTTTCGCCGGCAACGCGGGCGGCGGAAACCTGGACGCTCGCGGCCGCAGCGCTCGGCCGGGAGCCGCGGGTCATAAAGGACGAGCGCATCTACAACGCCTCGGTCGAAACGCTCATCGGCATCATCCGCGAGACCCGCGACGCGCAGATGCTCCTTATCGTCGGCCACAATCCAGGCCTGCACGACCTTGCGGTGCGGCTGATCGCTGCGGGCGACGTCGAGACCCGCGAACGCGTCGCGGAAAAACTGCCCACCTCGGGCCTGGTGGTGATCGATCTTGCCTTCGACGACTGGTCGAAGCTGCATCCGAATTCCGGCAGGCTGGAGCGTTTCGTCACTCCGCGACTGATCGAAGCGGCGACCGATTGATCGCTCGCGTTCGCGGTGCGCTCATCCCCGCTTATTCGTAGAACTCCGGGGGCTTCTTCTGCGCGTCGGTTTGCGGCTTGTCGTGATTGATCCAGAGCTGCGCATGCTCCTTGGCCATGATGTCGGCGATACGCTGCAGCGAAGCCAGGCTCTGCTCCTTGTTGACGTTGAACGGCGGCACGCGACGATTGTCCCAGTTGTCCTTGAAGTGGACGGCATCGCCCGAGAGCACGACCGCTCCGGTCTTCGGTAGTCGGACCAGCAGCGATTGATGTCCCGGCGTATGCCCCGGCGTTGAAATGATCATCACCGCACCGTCGCCGAACACGTCCCGGTCGCCTTCGAGCAGGGTCACCGGATGCTTCGGATCGAAGCGCGGCCCGCCGCCTTCGGCCGGCCATTCGTACTCGGCCTTCTGCACGTAGAGCATGGCCTGCGGGAACTCTTCGACATTGCCGATATGGTCGGGATGAGTGTGCGAGATTCCGATCGCCTTGATATCCGCCGGCTTGACGCCAAGCTCCTCAAGCTGGCCGGCCAGCGTCTTGGTCCGGGTCAATGTCAGCGCGCCGTTCGCGCCCTTCACGCCGTCCGGCAGGGCGGCGAGCGCGTCTTGAAGACCCGTGTCCCAGAGGAACCAGCCCTGCGCGTGGTGGATCAGGTAACAATTGTCCGACAGCTGGATCGGCACCCCGACATTGACGCCGGGCGACCAGCGCGACTGGTCGGCGGCGGCGATATGGCCGCAGTCGAGGACGTAGAGCTTGTCGACGCCCGCGGCCACGGCCGGCAGCGAACCGAGCGCCGCGGACCACGCCGCGATGGCTAGAACAGCGCGCTTCATGATTTTCCTCATTTGGGTGTTTTGGCGAATGGCGGCGGCGAGCACGATCATATCCACATGCCCCTTGAGTATCTCGCCGCCTTCCATGGCCTTGAACCTCTTTCCTGGCAATCCCTGGGCGTCAACCCGCTAACGGCTAGATTCCGCGATAAACCGGCGCCCGTTTTTCCTGCAGCGCGCGACGCGCTTCCTTGGCGTCCTCACTCTGGGCAAGCCGCGCAAACGCCGCCGGCAACGCGGCGAACGCAGCATCTTCGCCGGAGAGCGGTTGATGCGCCGAGGCCAGCGTCGCGCGTACGCCGAGCGGCGCCACCGCCGCAATCTTGCCAGCCAGCTCGATCGCGCGGTCGAGCTGTTTTCCCGGCGGCGTTATCTCTTGCAGCAGGCCAAGGCGCCGCGCCTCATCCGGCCCCCACTCGTCGCCGGTGAGCAGGTAGCGCATGGCATTGCCCCAGCCCGCCTCGCGCACGAAGCGCACAGTGGCGCCTCCCCAGGCGAACAGGCCCCGCGTAACCTCGCCCTGGCCGAATACGGTGTCACTGGCCGCGACACGTATGTCAGCAGCGAGGAACAGCTCGTGAGCGCCGAACTTTGTGCCGCCTTGAGCCGCGACGACGACGGGCTTTGCGCGATGCGGCCACGGCGCGAAGTTGAAGGGGTTGAGGAAGTCCGGGTCCTTGGGCGGGAACGTCCCTGCCGCTTGCGCCGCCGCCAGGGCCGGCCCGTCGCCGCCCAGCGAGAAATCCGGACCGAGGCCATGCAGCACTCCGACGCGCAGCTCGTCATCGTGGTCGAGCTGGTAATAGGCCTTCCCAATGCCGAGGATGATGGCGGGATCGAGACGGTTCTGCGCCTCCACGCGCTCGAAGCCGATCACCAGGACGCCGCCTTTGAGCCGTTCCACCGTGACGCGGCCCGGTTTGGCCGATGGCGGTTGAGCAGTCGTCGCAGGAGCTGCTTGCGCCAGGGCTTCGGTGTTGGCCGCCAATCCCATCGCAAGAGTGGCGGCGCCAGCAGCCAAGACACTGCGTCGGTCGACGTCACCACTTAAACCGCCATTGTGATCTGTCATCTGATTTCCTCCTCATTAGAATGAGTCAGCATACATCGCATAACTATGCCTAGTATTGCTATGAGTCAAGCAGAGAGAAGTCGCACGACCCATCTGGGAGGTTGCGGGATTCATGTTGTTTGCCGCCCTCGGCGGCACCACATTGCGGGAAGATGTTCCTGACCGTTGCTGCCGCTACGCAAGCGACGGCGCTACTCGATCCCTTGGGGTTCTGCGAGCTAGGGCCTCAGGATTGAAATTCCATGCGTCTCGCTGGCGCGAACCAAGGCCCTCAGCTTGCGCGAGATTCTTCTGCGACGGCTATGGCTTGGCGCCAGCGCTAACCGCTATGCCCGCTGCAGATGTGAGGCAAAGACCGTCCGTCGCACCAACGAGTGGATGAGGATGATCAGTGCGATTGCGCACAAGAGCTCAAACGCGATCGACCCAACGGGGACAAGGAAAGCCGCAGAAGGGCTGATCGGCTCCAGCCGGATCGTAGCCAGTGCAGCATCGCTAAATATGCAGATGACAAGTGCAGCGGTGGCCACACCGGACATTAGACAGAAACGATGAAGATGCTTGAAATATGCACGATGCGAATAGACCGATAGCGAGGGGCGCCAGCTGCCATAGACCCAGCTTGTCATTCCCAAAAACATTGCGATTCCGAAAGCCCAACTTGCAACCGTGCCCAGGGTCTTCGCGACAGGTTGGGCGTTATCAGGAATACCCCACCGCATCGCGGCGTACCAAGCACCATGCCCCTTCATGGCTAGGAGGACGCTCACGAGCACCACGATGATACCCACAGCGAGCCTCTTGGAGCGTCGAGCGAGCGATGTGACCGCCAACTCTGCCGCGATCGCGCGAGGATCGCCACATTTGGCGATCGCCCGCTGCTCCGCTTCAACGCGATCGCCGCACTGATCGCATGCGATAGCCTCTTCGAGATGGTCCTCGAATTCGCTGCGAACCCGTCTCGCCAGCGAACGGTCGAAACTGAGAGCCTCGGCCAACGAGTCCAAATATTCGGCGGTCACGCGGTTACCCCATGAGCCGGCCGCGATGCGAGAAGACCGGCGATTGCCTCCGAGAACTGCTGCCAACCGGCGCGGCGCTTGGCAAGCGCGCGTTGCCCGCTTCGGGTTAAGGCATAGACGCGGCGTTTTCTGCCGGACTCGGCGACCACCCATTTGCTCGCGAGGAGTCCCGCCTGCTCAAGTCGATGCAGTGCCGGATAGATTGTTCCCTCTGGTAGATCGAAGGCTTGGCCGCTCTTCCGCCTGATAATTTCGATCACCGCATAGCCGTGCGCCGGACCCGTGGCCAGCGCCGCCAGCACGATCATATCAAGGTGACCCTTTAGGATTTCGCCTTCCATTTCTCCATTGTACGCCTAGCATTGCTAGGGGTCAACCTGGGAGGCGATAATGTTGGGCAGTTAACCGCTTTCGGCAGGAAATGGCCGGATGTGGCCGCTTCGACAGAGCGGACATGCTGAGATGGCGAATGGGGAAAGAGGCAGGATGGCTCTCACTCAATCCAACATTCGCTACCCGCCATTTCGCCCTCCGTTATCCCGCCAGCGCCGCCAGGATCCGCGCCCAGCTCCGAATTCCCTTGTGGAAGCATTTGAGATCGAACTTCTCGTTGGGCGAGTGCACGCGGTCGTCGTCGAGCGCGAAGCCGACCATCAGCGTATCCATGCCGAGCACGCTCTTGAAGTCGCCGACGATCGGGATCGAACCGCCGGCGCCGACCGTCACCGCCTTCTTGCCCCACTCGTCGGCGAGCGCCGCGCGCGCCTTGGTCAGCGCCGGATTGTCGAATGCCACGTCGAAGGCCGGCGCGCTGGTGAAATTGCCGAACTCGACCGAGCAGTCGGACGGAACGCGGGCGCGGACGAAATCGCGGAAGGCGGCGCGGATCTTCTCCGGGTCCTGCGCGCCGACCAGGCGGAATGACACCTTGGCCATGGCCTTGCCCGGAATGACGGTCTTGGCGCCCTCTCCGGTATAACCGGCGATGATGCCGTTGACCTCGGCGGTCGGTCGCGTGGAAATCTGCTCGATCAGCATGCGGTCCTGTTCGCCCGCCGGGATCTTCAGTCCGATCGGGCCGAGGAACTTTTCCGCTGTCAGCCCAAGGCCTGAGAGGTCGGCCTTGATGTCGGCCGGCAGCTCGCGGACGCCCTGATAAAAGCCGGGAATGGCGACCGAGCCATCCGGCTTGTGCATTGCCGCGAGCACTGCGGCGAGGACGTGGATCGGGTTGCGCGCGGCGCCACCGAACAGTCCGGAGTGAAGGTCGCGGTCGGCGCAAGTGAGCCTGACCTCCTCGTAGACGAGGCCGCGCAGCGACGTAGTGATCGACGGCGTCTGCGCATCCCACATGCCGGTGTCGCAGACGAGCGCCAGGTCGCGCTTGAATTCGGCGGCATTCTCGCGCACGAAGCCGAACAGGTTCTTCGAGCCGCATTCCTCTTCGCCCTCGATCATCATGGTGATGTCGAGCGGCAGCTGGCCGGTGACCGCCTTGAACGCCCGGCAGGCCTCGACGAAGGTCATCGCTTGGCCTTTGTCGTCGCAGGCGCCGCGCGCGACAATGATCTTGCGGCCGCCGTTAAGCGTCTCGATGCGCGGCTCGAATGGCGGCGTCTGCCATAGATCGAGCGGATCGACCGGCTGTACGTCGTAGTGGCCGTAGAACAGCACGCGCGGGGCCTTGCCCGCTTGGCCGTTGCCGCTTTTGCCGATCACCACCGGATGGCCGGCGGTCGGACGCACGCTGGTCTCAAATCCGAGGCTGCGGAGGTCGCCGGCAACATGCTCGGCCGCGGTGCGGCAGTGCGCGGCGTAGGCGGGATCGGTCGACACCGATTGGATGCGCAGCAGCGCGAACAGCCGATCGAGGCTCGAGTCGAGGTCGTGGTCGATGCGGTCGAGGACCGCAGGCAAAGTCTGCGATGCTGTCATTGGGTCACCGTTTCATTACGCCGCCGAGCGTGCCGCGCAGGACGGCCTTGCCGATCGTCCCGGCGCTTTTGCTGCCCGTCTTTTTGGTGAGTTCAGCCGCGACCTGGGTGGCGACACCGGCCACGACCGCGCGCGCAACATTGCGGGCGACTTGTTGCGAGGTCGTCAGCGCCGCGCCGTGCGGCCGGCCGATCCCGAAGACGTTGGCGAACCATTGGCCGATCCGGTGGAAAAAGCCAACATGCGCCGGCGCCTGACCGGGAGCGCCGGGAGCATCAGGCGCGCCGGGCGCACCCGCGGGCGGGAGCGCGCCGCCTCCGGCGAGGCGCTTTTGCAGGATTTCGTAGGCGGATTGCGGGTCGACGGTCTGATCGTATTTTCCCTTGAGCGCGCTCTTGGCGATGATCGCCTTGCGTTCCTCGGGCGTGACCGGACCGATGCGCGACGACGGCGGCCGGATGAGGGTGCGATCGACCATCGCCGGCGTGCCGTTGCCTTCAAGGAACGACACCAGCGCCTCGCCCTTGCCGAGCTGGGTAATGACCTGCGCGGTGTTGAGCTTCGGGTTCGGCCGGAATGTCTCCGCGGCGGCGGCGACCGCTTTCTGATCGCGCGGGGTGAACGCCCGCAGCGCGTGCTGCACGCGGTTGCTGAGCTGGCCCAGGACCTTGTCCGGCACGTCGAGCGGGCTCTGGGTGACGAAATAGACGCCGACGCCCTTCGAGCGGATCAGCCGCACCACCTGCTCGACCTTGTCGAGCAGCTCCTTGGGCGCCTCGTTGAACAAAAGATGCGCCTCGTCGAAGAAGAACACGAGCTTCGGCTTCTGCGGGTCGCCGACCTCGGGCAGCTTCTCGAACAGCTCGGAAAGGAGCCACAGCAGAAAGGTCGCATAGAGCCGCGGGCTCGCCATCAGCTTGTCGGCCGAGAGCACGTTGATGACACCGCGCCCGCCATCGGTGCGCATCAGATCGGTCACCGCCAGCGCCGGCTCGCCGAAGAATTTAGTGCCGCCCTGGTTCTCGAGCACCAGGAGCTGGCGCTGCACGGCGCCGACCGCGGTCACCGCCACGTTCCCGTATCGGGCGCTGATCTCTTTCGCGTTCTTGGAAAGATAGGACAGCAGCTCGCGCAGATCCTTAAGATCGACCAGCCCGCTGCCGTCGGCCGCCTTCAATTCCGGATCGTCGTCGGCGAAGCGGAACGCGATATTGACGATGCCCTCCTGCACGTCGTTGAGGTCGAGCATGCGCGAGACCAGGAGCGGGCCCATCTCGAACACGGTGGCGCGGATCGGATGGCCCTGTTCGCCGAACAGGTCCCAGAACAGGACCGGGAACTCGTCGGGCTCGTAGTCGAAGCCCAAATCTTTGGCCCGCTTGACGAAATCGGGCTTCGCCTCGCCCCTCGCGGCGATGCCGGAGAGATCGCCCTTGATGTCGGCGGCGAACACCGGAACGCCGGCGCGGGAAAAGCCTTCGGCGAGCACCTGCAGCGAGACGGTCTTGCCGGTGCCGGTCGCGCCGGTGGCGAGGCCGTGACGGTTGGCGAGCGCAAGTGCGAGATACTCGTCGCTCTCGCCCTTGCCGACGAAAATCTTGCCGTCTCGATCGGGATTCGCCATCACCCGCCCTCCTTCACCCGCGCAATGCAGCACGAACCCCGCGCAGAAGCCCGGTTGGCGCGCAAAATTTTATAGTGCGCTGCGATTTTCATTTCCACCGGCACGCTTTGTTCTCTCTTTGCGTTGCACGTTTGCAACGGTCGGCGCGCTTTCATTGCGTAGCGGCCGCGCAGCGCTTGTCACCCTGCACGCCAGTGTACATTATGGCCAAAACCTGTCGCGGGCGGGGCTGGCGGCGATCATGGACGCATTCATCGAGCGCGTCGTCGCGGATTTCGGCGTCGATCGGCCGACGGTCGAGAAAGCGCTGGGCATTATCCTCGACTTCCTGGCCAAGGAAGGACCGGCCGACAAAGTGCAACCGCTCCTTGCCAAGCTTCCTGGTGCTCAGGCGTTGATGCAAAAGGCCGCGAGCGACGGCGATGCCGGCATGGGCGGCGTGATGGGTGCGGGCATGCGCATGATGGCCGCCGGCCTCAGCATGGGACAAGTGCAGGACATTACCCGGCAATTCATCGCCTACGCGCGCGAGAAAGTCGGCGAGGACGAGATCGGCGGGCTGGTCGGGGCCATTCCCGGGCTGGCGCAATTTGTTTGAGCAGGAACTTGGGTAGTGCGCCGCAACTGCGGGGCTGAGGGGCATCGATTGGGTTATCCCATCACCGATATCCGAGGTATCGGCGCGGATATTGCCGTGCTCCTGAAATCGGGGGGCATCCGCACGACCGTGAGCTTGTTGCGCTCGGCGAAGACGCCGATGCAACGGATTAAGATCGCGGAGAAAACCGGAACCGACGAGAAGCGCGTGCTCGATTGGGTCACCGCCGCCGACCGCATGCGGGTGAAAGGCGTCGGCTGGGAATATGCCGAGCTCTTGCGCGCGGCCGGCGTCAAAACCGCCAACGAGCTCAAATACCGCAATCCGCAGAAGCTCGTCGAAAAGATGAAGGAAGCCAACGACCGGCGCAAATTGGTGCGCCTGTTGCCGTCGGAAAGCACGGTGCGGCGCTGGATCGAGAGCGCCAAGAAGCTGCCGACCGCCATCCGCTATTGATCGGCCCCCTTGGCCTTGCCACCGCGCCGCGGCGGCGCCGGCCGCTTGACTCATCGCCAGTGACCGCGCAAGGCGAAGCAATGGCCGCAAGGCTTGACCCCCGCACCGTTTCTAGCCCGCGCCCGGCGGCCGAAGACGGAGTGCTGGCGCGGCTCCTGGCCAACGCCCGGCCCGTGGTCATGGGCGTCCTTAACGTCACCCCGGATTCGTTTTCCGATGGCGGCCGCTTTCTCGATCCGCAGGCGGCGCTCGCGCACGCCCGCCGCCTCGTTGCCGAGGGCGCCGATATCCTCGATATCGGCGCTGAATCGACGCGCCCCTATGGCGGCGCCGTTCGCGTGCCGCTAGCGCAGGAGCAGGCCCGGCTGGCGCCGGTGTTGCCGGAACTCGTCGCGCTCGGCGTCCCGGTCTCGATCGATACGCTCAAGGCCGCCGTCGCCGCCTGGGCGCTCGATCAAGGCGCGGCGATCGTCAATGACGTGTGGGGACTGCAAGGCGATCCCGACATGGCCCGCCTCGTCGCCGAGCGCGGCGTGCCGGTTATTATCATGCACAACCGCGAGGCCGCGGATCCGGCCATCGACATCATTGCCGACGTGACGGCGTTCTTCCACCGCTCGCTCGATATTGCGGCGCGCGCCGGCATCGCGCGCGAGCGCATCGTCCTCGATCCCGGCATCGGCTTCGGCAAGACGCCGGAACAGAGCATTGCCTGCATTGCCCGGCTCGATGCCTGGCGCGAATTCGGCCTGCCGCTCCTCGTCGGTGCGTCGCGCAAGCGCTTCATCCACACGGTGGTACCCTCCGATCCCACCGAGCGCATCGGCGGGTCGCTCGCCGCGCATCTGTTCGCGGTCGAGAATGGCGCCGCGATCATTCGCGCACATGATGTCGCGCCGACAGTGCAGGCGCTCGCCGTCGCCGCCGCAATCAGGCGCGCGCGATGAGCGACGCGATCGTCGAGTGCGTGGCGCGTGGCCGGGACCAAGACCGCAAAAATGGCTGAGGCGTTCATTGCGCTCGGCGGCAATGTCGGCGACGTGCGCTCGACCTTCGACCGGGCCATCGCGATGCTGTGCGACGGCGCTGCGGTGCGGCTTACGGCGCGCTCGTCCGACTACCGCACGCCGCCCTGGGGCATGACCGAGCAACCGGCTTTCGTGAACGCGGTCGTCGCTGTCGCCACGTCGCTGCCGCCGCGCGATCTTCTTGCCCGCGCCCAATCCTGCGAGCATGCGCTCGGACGCGACCGGCAGACCGAGCAGCGCTGGGGTCCGCGCGCCATCGACCTCGATATCCTCGCGTATGGCGATCTTGTCATCCGCGACCCCGACCTGACCCTCCCGCACCTGCAGATGTTCGTGCGCGCTTTCGTCCTGGTGCCGCTCGCGGAGATCGCGCCCGACCGCGTGATCGGCGGCATCAAAGTGCGCGAGGCGCTCAGACGCGTAGACGCAAGCGGCATCGAGAAGCTGCCGCCGCGGGCTTAAGGCTCATCCCGGCACGCCCTTTGCGTCATGGCGCAGGTTGGCCCGCGCGCGCCGGCATGGCATTTTGCAGCATGACCGACCCCGAAAAGCCGGCGCTCGCCGGCGAATTTCCTCAAGCAACGCGCGAGGATTGGCGCAAGCTCGTCGATGCCGTGCTCAAAGGCGTTCCTTTTGAACGGCTTAAGAGCAAGACCTACGACAATCTCTCATTCGAGCCATTGTATGGACGCGCCGCCGGTGCGAATCCGGTCACCGGCCGTCCATCGGGTGTGGCCTGGACCTTGATGCAACGGGCCGACCAGCCCGAGGCGGACGCCGCCAACGTGCAAGCGCTCGCGGACCTGGAGAATGGCGCGACCGGATTGGTTTTGGTCTTCGCCGGTTCGCCGGGCGCCAACGGTTTCGGCCTTGACCCGTCGCCGGAAGCGCTGGCCCGCGTGCTCGAGGGCGTGCACCTCGACGCCGGTGTCGCGATCGACCTCGATCTGCCCGCGGCATCGCCCAACGTCGTCCGCGCGCTTGCCGAACTCATCAAAAGCCGCGGCGCGGCTGCCTCGGCCATCGACTTGCGCACCGGCTTCAACCCGATCGGCGATTTCGCCGCCTCCGGCTCGAGCGCGCGATCCTGGAATGACATCGCGCCGGACGTTGCCGGTGCCGTCGGTAAAACCGCCGATGCCGGTTTCCGCGGACCGTTCGCCGTTGCCGACGGGCGCATCATCCACAATGCCGGCGGCTCGGAGGCGCAGGAACTCGCCTTCGCGCTCGCCAGCGCCATCGCCTATCTGCGCGCGCTCGAAGCAAGCGGCATGGCGCTCGATGCCGCGCGCCGCGCCATCTATTTCCGGCTTTCGGCGGATGCCGAGCAGTTTTTGACCATGGCCAAATTCCGCGCGCTGCGCAAACTCTGGTCGCGTGTCGAGCAGGCCTGCGGGCTGACGCCGAAGCCGGTGAGGCTCGCCGCCGAGACGGCGTGGCGAATGATGAGCCGCCGCGATCCCTACGTGAACACGCTGCGCACGACCATCGCCGTCGCCGCGGCCGGTCTCGGCGGAGCCGATAGCATCGCCGTGCTGCCGCACACGGCCGCCCTCGGCCTGCCGGATGCGTTTGCCCGCCGTCTCGCGCGCAACACCCAGCTTCTCTTGCTCGAGGAATCGAATTTGGCGCGCGTCGCCGATCCGGCCGCCGGCTCCGGCGCGCTGGAAGCCATGACGCAGGCGCTCTGCACCGCAGCGTGGACGCTGCTGCAGGAGATCGAAGAAGCCGGCGGCATCTGGCCGGCGCTCGAATCCGGGATGCTGCAGCGGAAAGTCGCCGCAGTTCGCGCCGAGCGGCAGAAGGCGATCGCCCGTCGCAAGGACAGCCTGACCGGCACCAATGAATTCCCGAATATCGCGGAGACCGCGCCCGCGGTTCTCGCGGCCGCGCCGCCGGCCTCGCCGGTCGACGACAAAGCGGCGGCGAGCACCGGGGCCCTGCCCCGCATCCGCCTCGCCGAGCCGTTCGAGCGGCTGCGCGAGGCCTCCGATGCGATTCTTGCCAAGACCGGCGCGCGGCCGAAAATCTTTTTGGCCAATCTCGGCACGCCCGCCGAATTCGCCGCCCGCGCAACCTTCGCCAGGAATTTCTTCGAGGCGGGCGGCATCGAGGCGGTGGGCGATGAGGAGCCCGACCGCCCCGCCCTCGCCGCCGCTTACAAAGCCTCGGGCGCCGGGCTGGCCTGTCTTTGCTCGTCCGATAAGATCTACGAAAGAGAGGCGCCGGCGGCAGCTCAAACTCTCAAGGCGGCCGGCGCGACGCACATCTATCTGGCCGGTCGGCCCGGCGACCGCGAGGCCGCCTTGCGGGCGGCCGGCGTGCAATCCTTCGTTTACGACGGCTGCGACGCACTGGCGACACTCAGGGGCGTCTACGATATTCTTGCCAGCAAGAACGGATGACCGGATGAGCCGTATCCCGGATTTCGCGCGAATCGATTTTGCCGAGGCGCTGCTTGCCGGCGCGCCGCCGGCGGCGCCCTGGCTGACGCCGGAAGAGATTGCGGTGAAGAGCGGCTACAGCGCCGGCGATCTCAAGGGGCTCGACTGTCTCGATACCTATCCCGGCATCGCGCCCTATCTGCGCGGGCCCTACCCGACCATGTACGTCACCCAGCCGTGGACGATCCGGCAATATGCCGGCTTCTCCACGGCCGAGGATTCGAACGCCTTCTATCGGCGCAATCTGGCCGCGGGCCAGAAGGGCCTCTCCATCGCCTTCGATCTCGCCACGCATCGCGGCTATGACAGCGATCATCCGCGCGTCGCCGGCGACGTCGGCATGGCCGGCGTGGCGATCGACTCGATCTACGACATGCGCACGTTGTTCAGCGGCATCCCGCTCGACCGGATGTCGGTGTCGATGACCATGAACGGCGCCGTGCTGCCGGTGCTTGCGCTCTATATCGTCGCCGCCGAGGAACAAGGCGTGCCGCCGGAAAAGCTCGCCGGCACGATCCAGAACGACATCCTCAAGGAATTCATGGTGCGCAACACCTACATCTATCCGCCGAAGCCGTCGCTGCGCATCATCTCCGACATCTTCGCCTACACCTCGGCGCATATGCCGAAGTTCAACTCGATCTCGATCTCCGGCTACCACATGCAGGAGGCCGGAGCGACGGCCGACCTCGAGCTCGCCTATACGCTCGCCGACGGCGTCGAATATGTCCGCGCCGGGCTCGCCGCCAACCTCGATATCGACCGCTTCGCGCCGCGGCTCTCATTCTTCTTCGGCATCGGCATGAATTTCTTTATGGAGGTGGCCAAGCTGCGCGCCGCGCGGGTGCTGTGGGCGAAGCTGATGCAGCAATTCGAGCCGCAGGACGCGCGCTCGCTCTCGCTGCGCACCCATTGCCAGACCTCCGGCTGGTCGCTCGCCGCGCAGGACGTGTTCAACAATGTCACCCGCACCTGCATCGAGGCGATGGCGGCGACGCAGGGCGGCACCCAGTCGCTGCATACCAACGCGCTCGACGAGGCGCTGGCGCTGCCGACCGATTTCTCCGCCCGCATCGCCCGCAACACCCAGATCGTGCTGCAACGGGAGAGCGGCACCACGCGGGTGATCGATCCGTGGGGCGGTTCGTTCTATGTCGAACGGCTGACGCACGACCTCGCGACGCGGACCTGGGGCCACATCGACGAGGTCGAGGAAATGGGCGGCATGGCGCGCGCGATCGAGGCGTCGCTGCCGAAGCTGCGCATCGAGGAGGCCGCCGCGCGCACCCAGGCGCGCATCGATTCCGGCGCCCAAGCGGTGATCGGCGTCAACAAATATCGGCCGCGGGACGAGGCGCAGATCGAGATCCTCAAGGTCGACAACCGCGCCGTGCGGCAATTGCAGATCGACAAGCTCGGCCGGCTCAAGCGCGAGCGCGATCCGCGGGCGGTGGCCGAGGCGCTCGACGCGCTCACCCGCAACGCCCAAGGCGGCAACGCCAACCTGCTCGCGCTCGCCATCGACGCCGCGCACGCCAAGGCGACCGTCGGCGAGATATCATTGGCGCTGGAGCAGGTCTTCGGGCGCCACCGGGCGGAGATCAAGGCGATCTCCGGCGTCTATAGGCGGGAGGTCGGCATGTCGGATGCCGTCGCACGAGTGCAGAAGCGCGTCGCCGAGTTCGAGGAGAATGAAGGCCGCCGTCCGCGCATCCTCGTCGCCAAGATCGGCCAGGACGGCCACGATCGCGGGCAGAAGGTGATCGCCTCGGCGTTCGCCGATCTCGGCTTCGACGTCGATATCGGTCCGCTGTTTGCGACGCCGGCGGAAGCCGCGCGCCAGGCGGTCGAGAACGACGTGCACATTCTCGGCATCTCCTCGCTCGCCGGCGCGCATCTCACGCTGGTGCCCGAGCTCAAGGCCGAGCTCGACCGCCACGGGCGCTCCGACATTATGGTGGTGGTCGGCGGCGTGGTGCCGCCGCAGGATTATGCGGCACTCAGGGCCGCCGGCGCCGAAGCGATCTTCCCGCCGGGGACGGTGATTGCCGAGGCCGCCGAAGGACTTTTGCAGACGCTCAACCGGCGGCTCGGCCACTCCAAGGCGGCGGCGGAGTGAAGGAGCATCGCTCGGTGACCCGCGACGAAATCATCGCCAAACTCAAGGAAACCGCGCCTGCGCTTCGCGCCGAAGGCGTGACGCGGCTTGCCATTTTTGGCTCGCGCGCCCGCGATGATGCGCGCGGGGACAGCGACCTCGACGTCCTGATCGACGTCGATCCGAATGCCAAATTCTCGCTGCTTGACCTCGTCGGCGTCGAGCGCATCATCAAGGGTGCTACTGGCATTCAAACCCAAGCAGAAATGCGCCGCTCTCTGGAACAGCGCTTTGCCGAGCGCATCGCCGACGATGTTATCCAAGTCTTCTAGTCATGCCTCCGACATTGGCCGACCGACTTGCGCACATACTCGGAGCCATCGACACCATTCAAACGGCGCTGGCGAACAAAGCACCTGCAGATTTCGCCGCGGACGTTTTGCTGCGACTGGCGGTCGAGCGCTCTTTTGAGATCATCAGTGAAGCCTCGCGCCGCATTCCCGCCGAGGTAAAAGCGCAGCGGCCGGAGATTGACTGGTTGGGCATGGCCGATTTCGGCAACCGCCTGCGCCATGCGTATCATCGCGTCGATGCAAATCTGCTTTGGCAAATTGCCGAGCGCGACCTACCCCCGCTCAAGGCGTTTGTTGAAAGCGTTATCGGCACCGCAGAAAAATAAAATGCGGGCTTACTGCGCTTCCGCTTCCTGCGCGCCATTGCCGGGAGACGCAACGGGCGTTGCCGCCGGCGGCGGAGCGCCGAGCGATTTCACGAACGAGCGGAACACCGGATTGACCTTGAGCGCATCGCGCCCGGCATCTATCAGCATGTCGACCTGCTCCGGCGGCAGCTTGAAGCGCGTCTCGACGGCATTGAGCGCGCTCGCTCGCTCCGGTCCCAACTGATCGAACGAGATGCGCGCGAGGTGCAAGCGTACGTCCCGGCAGTTCCACGCTGCCGGCGCGCCCAACTTGTGGCGTTCGGTCGGGGAAAGATGGCAGCGCCATTTGATCAGCATGTCCTGCCACCGGTTCATCGTGTCCTCGAACGCCGAATAGCTGCCGACCGCGCCGGACTCGGTCGCGGTATCTGAGGCCGCGGTGACCAGGTTGACGCCGCTCGGGCCCTCCACGGTCTGCGCCCAGGCGCCGGAAGGCGCGCGGCCGGAATCGACCACGAGGAACAGCATCCGTCGCAGCTTCACCGCCTCTTCGGGCTCGAAGGGCCCATAGGGCGTATCGGCGACGAGGCGGGCGATGGTGAAGGCCGCAAGGCCGTAATTGTCGACCAGCCCGCCGTCGAGCAGCTTGACGTAGCGGACGTCGCCGCTGTGATAACGCTCGAGCGCGTCGGCGTAGAGCTTGAGAAGCGGCGGCGCGCTCACCGCATGACGCACTTGCGCCACCCAGTCCGGCAGCGGGATCGGACAGCCGCCGGGATAATTTTGGATCACCACCGGCGCGAACACGACCGGCACCGCGGCGGACGCCGCGACCGCAAGCGACACCGGATAGGTCGATAGATCGCTGCATAGGGCGGCGAACGCGGTGCGGCCGAACACGAAAGGCGTGCGGTTGTAGATGTCGGACGCGTTGATCCAGACCCTCGGCCGGCGCTCGAACAGCAGGCTCTTGAAGGTCGCGTGATCGAACAGATTGTCGTCGAGCCATTGCGGGAACTGGGTATCGTTGATGCCGCCCTGCAGCCCGCGGGCGATGTTCATCAGGCTGAGCTCGGTTTGCAGCCCCTCCTCGGCGTTGCGCAGGAGGAAGCGCTGCTTGAAGTCGGCGAGCGCCTTGCGCTTCTTCAGCCCGTAATAGGCGGCAAGGACCGAACCGCCGGATACGCCGGTGACGAAGTCGACGCGGTCGAGAAGCGACACCGAGCGGGCCGCGGTCGGCACGCGCGTCTCGTCGAAACCGGTGAGCACGCCGAAGGAGAACGCCGCCGCGCGCGTGCCGCCGCCGGAGAACGACAGCGCAACGACCGTGTCGTCGAAATAGGTGTCGACGTCGCGGCCGAGCTCGGCAGCCGGCTTGACGCCGGCAGCGAGCGGCAGATTGACCGGCTCGTTGTGGATGGCCGAAGCGCAGCCGGCCAGAAGGGCTGCACACGCAACGATGCGCCCCGCGCGGACAGCACGCTGGAACAGACCCCACACCATTAACAAAAGCTTATCGACGTGCCCCTCCTGCCCCGTCAAGCGAACGGAGCCGATGCGAAAAGTAAGACTTCTTTAAGGTTAATGGCATGCGCACCGGAAAGGCGGTGCGATCGGCGCCGAGGAAGCCGAGAGACCCGAGCGCGCGAACGCGGGCCTAGTGTTGACCTCGGCGCGTCAAATGGGACTCGAGACGGCCGGATTCTCTCGTCGAGCCAGAGCGTTACGATCGGGCTTACGGCCCGATCGCGGCAAAAGCCCTGATTTTTCGCACTATCTCACTCGGAATCAGCAAGAAAGCCCCGTGGTTGCGTGACAGAAAGGTGACCTGTCCGCGCGGCAGCCGGCCGCCGATGTCTGCCGCAACACCTTGGCCGGCCTGGCGGAAGCGGAACTTGCCGGCGGCAGCGCGCGCGCTGTGGTGGAAATGAACAAGTGGCGCGCCGGGAACTCTTCCGGATTCGGCCCGGATATCCGATACTTGCGAAATCCCTCCCGATTCGTCCCCACAATCCCCACATTTAGTGGTTGATTCAGATTTTCATACTAATGCTTGACGGGCGCGGCGGGCTTGGCCTAGCCTCCTCAAGTTCGGCGCGGAAGTAACGGTGTCCGCCGGGCTCTCCAAAAAGAGTTTGCGGAACAGCTCCGCGCCGACGACGGCGCGAGGCGTGGGGTCTCCTTTGCCCGGTGAAAACCGGGCCGGGTGGCGTCGGAGCGAGCGGGGTTTTGCGGTCGAAAAGCGGGGGCGAATTCACGCCTCCGCGTCGCGGGGAAACAGTCGGCGGCTTATATAAAGCGGGCATTCCCGCACAGCCATCGGCGCAAGAAACTGAAAGGGGCACAGAAAAATGCGGATCGAGCGGCGCTACACCAAAGCGGGACAATCGCCTTACGCGGACATCGTTTTCCGCCTGACCACGAGCGAAATCCGCAATCCTGACGGCTCGATCGTATTCCATGCCGACGACGTCGAAGTGCCCGAGGCCTGGTCGCAGGTCGCCTCCGACGTGCTGGCGCAGAAATATTTCCGCAAGGCCGGCGTGCCGGCGCGCCTGAAGAAGGTCGAGGAGGAGAGCATTCCTTCCTGGCTGTGGCGCAGCACCGCCGACGAAGAGGCGCTCGCCGAGCTGCCGGAGAAGGATCGGCTCGTCGGCGAAGTCTCCTGCAAGCAGGTGTTCGACCGCCTCGCCGGTACCTGGACCTATTGGGGTTTCAAGGGCGGCTATTTCGATTCCGAGGGCGACGCGCAAGCCTTCTTCGACGAGCTGCGCTGCATGCTGGCGATGCAGATGGTGGCGCCGAACTCGCCGCAATGGTTCAACACCGGCTTGCATTGGGCTTATGGCATCGACGGGCCGAGCCAGGGCCACTTCTATGTCGATTACAAGACCGGCGAGCTGGTGACCTCGGCCACCGCCTACGAGCATCCGCAGCCGCACGCCTGCTTCATCCAGTCGATCGCCGACGACCTCGTCAACGAAGGCGGGATCATGGATTTGTGGGTGCGCGAGGCGCGCCTGTTCAAATATGGCTCCGGCACCGGCTCGAATTTCTCCAAGCTGCGCGGCGCCGGCGAGAAGCTCTCCGGCGGCGGCAAATCATCCGGGCTGATGAGCTTCCTCAAGATCGGCGACCGCGCCGCGGGCGCGATCAAGTCGGGCGGCACCACGCGCCGGGCGGCGAAGATGGTGATCCTCGACGCCGACCACCCGGATATCGAGCAGTTCATCGACTGGAAGGTGATCGAGGAGCAAAAGGTCGCCAATTTGGTCACCGGCTCGAAGGTGAACCAGCGGCACTTGCGCGCGATCCTCAAAGCCTGCGTGAATTGCGAAGGCTCGGGCGATGATTGCTTCGATCCGGAAAAGAATCCCGTGCTCCGCCGCGAGATCAAGGCGGCGCGAAAAAACCACGTGCCGGACAATTACGTCCGCCGCGTGATCCAGTTCGCCAAGCAGGGCTACAAAGACATCGAATTCCCGATCTACGACACTGATTGGGATTCGGAGGCCTATCTCACGGTCTCCGGGCAGAACTCCAACAATTCGGTGCGCATCACCGACGAGTTCCTCAAAGCAGTCGAGGCGGATCGCGACTGGGACCTCACCTGGCGCACCAAGCCGGGGAGGATTTCCAAGACCGTGAAGGCGCGTGCGCTGTGGGAGAAGATCGGCCACGCCGCCTGGGCGAGCGCCGATCCCGGCCTGCAATATCACACGACGGTCAACGACTGGCACACCTGCCCGGCCTCCGGCGCGATCGTCGCCTCGAATCCGTGTTCGGAATACATGTTCCTCGACGACACGGCGTGCAATTTGGCCTCGCTCAATCTGCTCGCGTTCAGTCCGCCCTCTTCTCCCTCTCCCCGCGTGCGGGGAGAGGGTCGGGGTGAGGGGGCCTATCCGCTGGCGCAGAGCGGCGGCGATGCCCCCTCACCCGGAATGCGCGCGAGCGCGCATTCCGACCTCTCCCCGCACGCGGGGCGAGGTGAAGAACGCGAATTCGACGTCGAGGGCTACGAGCACGCGGTGCGGCTGTGGACCATCGTGCTCGAGATCTCGGTGCTGATGGCGCAGTTCCCCTCGCGCGAGATCGCGCGGCGCTCCTACGAATTCCGCACGCTTGGTCTCGGCTATGCCAATCTCGGCGGGCTCCTGATGTCGTCCGGCATTGCCTATGATTCGAATGCCGGCCGCGCGATCGGCGGCGCGCTCGCGGCGATCATGACCGGGGTGAGCTACGCCGCCTCGGCGGAAATGGCGGCGCAGCTCGGCCCCTTCCCCGGCTTTGCCGAGAACCGCGAGGCGATGCTGCGGGTGATGCGCAATCACCGTCGCGCCGCCCATGGCGAGCGCAGCGGCTATGAGAAGGTGGCGACGCCGCCGGTGCCGCTCGACCACAAGGCCTGCCCGGATGCGCGGCTCTCCGAGCATGCCAAGCGCGCCTGGGACCGCGCGCTGGCGCTCGGCGAGGCGCATGGCTACCGCAACGCGCAGTCGAGCGTGATCGCGCCGACCGGCACGATCGGCCTGGTCATGGATTGCGACACCACCGGCATCGAGCCGGATTTCGCACTGGTGAAATTCAAGAAGCTCGCCGGCGGCGGCTATTTCAAGATCATCAACCGCGCGGTGCCGGCGGCGCTGCGCGCGCTCGGCTATGGCGAAAGCGAGATTGCCGAGATCGTCGTCTATGCCGTCGGCCATGGCTCGCTCGGCCAGGCGCCGGCCGTCAATCACGGAACGCTCAAGGCCAAAGGCTTCACGCCCGAGGCGATCGAGAAGGTGGAGAAGGCGCTGCCTACCGCCTTCGACATCAAATTCGCCTTCAACAAATGGACGCTCGGCGTCGACTTCCTGCGCGACGAGCTCGGCGTCGAGCCCGAGGATCTCGCGGCGCCGAGCTTCGACCTCCTCGCCCATCTCGGCTTTTCCAAGCGCGAGATCGAGGCGGCCAACATCCATGTCTGCGGCGCGATGACGGTCGAGGGCGCGCCGCATCTCAAACCCGAGCATTACGGCGTGTTCGACTGCGCCAATCCGTGCGGGCGCACCGGCAAGCGCTATCTCTCGGTCGAGAGCCACATCCGCATGATGGCGGCGGCGCAGCCGTTCATCTCCGGCGCCATTTCCAAGACCATCAACATGCCGAACGAGGCGACGGTCGAGGATTGCAAGGCGGCCTATCTGCTCTCCTGGAAGCTCGCGCTCAAGGCGAACGCGCTCTACCGCGACGGCTCCAAGCTCTCGCAGCCGCTGCAGAGCCAGCTCATCGCCGACGAGGAAGACGACGACGACGTCATCGAGGCCTTCATCGAGAAGCCCGCGGCGGCGCGTGCGGCCGGCCTCGCCGAGAAGATCGTCGAGAAAGTCGTCGAGCGCATCGTGGTGATGCGCGAGCGCGAGCGCATGCCCGACCGGCGCAAGGGCTACACGCAAAAAGCCGTGGTCGGCGGCCACAAGGTCTATTTGCGCACCGGCGAATATGACGACGGCAGGCTGGGCGAAATCTTCATCGACATGCACAAGGAAGGGGCCGCGCTGCGCTCGCTCCTCAACAACTTCGCCATCGCGGTCTCGCTCGGCCTGCAATATGGCGTGCCGCTCGAGGAATATGTCGACGCCTTCACCTTCACCCGCTTCGAACCGTCCGGCCCGGTGCAGGGCAACGACTCGATCAAATACGCGACTTCGATCCTCGACTACGTGTTCCGCGAGCTTGCCGTTTCCTACATGGAGCGCTTCGACCTCGCCCATGTCGATCCGAGCGGCGAAGGTTTCGATGCGCTCGGCAAGGGAGTCGAGGAAGGCCGCCCGTCACCCGAAGGCCGCTATGTCTCGAAGGGGCTCACCCGCTCGCGCACCGACCGGCTCAAGGTGATGCAGGGCGGCCAAAGCGTCCTCGACCGCGGCGACGCCTCTTCACCCTCCCCTGCAGGGGGAGGGTCGGCGAGCGAAGCCAGCCGGGGTGGGGCCATGAGCAACGTCACCGCGCTCACCTCCTCCGGCCCGCGCGCGGAAACCTCCGGCAGCGCCGCGCTCAAGAGCGAGCCCGAGCAAAAACTCTCGCCGACGCAGGCGCTGGAGCTGATGAACCAGACCGACGCCCGCACCCACGCCCGCCAAGCCGCCGCCGAAAAACGCGCCGAAGCCCGCGCCAAGGGCTACGAAGGCGAAGCGTGCGGGGAGTGCGGGAATTTCACGCTGGTGCGCAATGGCACATGCCTCAAGTGCGACACGTGCGGAAGTACGACGGGGTGTTCCTGAAACGCATGGAGCACGAATGAAAACTCGCCGCGTCGATGATCTTATTCGTATAGCCGCTGCGGGCGGCGGCTTTTCAATGGACGCGTCGACCGGGCATACCGATGACCTGATTCGAATAGCCGCCGCGGCCTCTGGAAAAGGCTTAATTATATTTCGTGGAATGAATTCTCGCTCAACGGATGACCTAATCCTCCAAGCTGCACAACATCGCAATGTGGTTCGAATATTTGGGACAGGCGAGTGGGACGGAGAAAGCATCTATATTGCGATGGAGTATTTGCCCAAGGGCAGTCTTGAAGACGAGGCCAAAGGCGCGTACGTGGACTTAACGCGAGCGCGTCGTCTCATGATCGATGTACTCCGCGGTCTTGAGCACCTCCATGGAAATGGAATTCTGCATCGCGACTTGAAGCCAGGAAACGTTCTTATTGACAACGGGAATAATGCCCAGATTTCGGATTTTGGACTTGCTGTTCCTGCAGACGCAGATTTCTCGGAGAGTCCCCTTGCGCAATATAACTACGTCCTGCATCGCGACCCGCGGGTAATTGCCGGAAAAGACTACGACGTCCAAAGCGACATTTATGCTGCCGGCGTGACATTTTATCGGCTCGCGAATGGTGATCAGTATCTAGGTAATATTGACGGCCAGGACCTAGATGAGGATATCCTGGCCGGGGTATTTCCTGATCGCACAAAATACCGGCCGTTTGTTCCTCGACAACTGAGAACTGTCATTAATCGCGCTATGCAGCCGAAGGCATCCAAGAGATATCGTTCTGCCACAGATTTCCGTCGTGCAATCGAAGCCATACCGATCCAAATGAATTGGAAGGAACGGCTACGTCTTGATGGAATAGAATGGCGTGGCACTTCCGCCGGTCGATTTGCCACGGTCCGTCTCCAACGGGGTAGCGTGGTAGTTCGCAAAGGCGCGTCAAAAGATACTTTAAGAAGATGTAACGCCTTGTGCGTCGACTCCGAGCCGCATCAGGCGGAAAAGCACGCACGACGTATTCTTCAGGATTTTGTTCTGGGTCGACTCAAACCTTAGAGCTAGCGAATGTCTCTGATTTGCGCCGCGCGGCTGATCACGTCAACGGATAGCCGGCAACCCCTGCCCCGGCGCGGATGTAGCCGGTGCCGATGGCGCTGAGCAATCCACCGATCCCATCGAGCGTCTTGTCGATGAGCCCTCGCGGTTCGCCGGCATCAATCAGGATCTTCAGTTGCAGAAGCCCGTGGTTGGCGGCGTCGATCCGCCGTGCCAGCACCATGGTCACGTAGAGGAGCGCCGTCGGGTCGCGCAGCAATGTCGCGGCGTCGGCGACATGAAACTCCGACTTTTCCAGCGCCCGCACATCCGCGCTATGGGGCGCATCGAGGAGCGCCGAGAGCTCGCCGAACACCGCGCCCGCCTCGGCCACCTGGGCGAACTCGATATCGCCCTTGAAAATGCTGACCGCGCCGCTTTTGAGAATCAAAAGCCGTCCGGTTTTCGTACCCTCGGCGAACACGGTCTCGCCAGCCTCGTAGCTGGCGAGCGGCAGCGCGGCGAGCTTGCTTTGCCAAGCCTCGCGATCGTGGATCAGAGCCATTTCGGAGCGCCCCCAATTGGCCCGTCACAGGCCATCTGAAAAATACTACGGCATAGCCCGGATCGAGTGAAGCAGGCGTAGTCCGGATGGAGCGTAGCGCAATCCGGGAACGGCCTGGAAATCCGTGCGCGCCATCCCGGATTTCGCTACGCTTCATCCGGGCTACAATGTCCGAGTTGAACCACGCCGCGATCAATTCCGGCTAAAATGCCTCAACCGATCCACCTTGCCCGCTCAATCCCAAGGAGACAAAGGGATGCCAGTCTTTCCGCGCGCCGGGGCCTTGATTGCGGCCGCCATCATCGTCACCATGGCCGCCGCCTTCACCGCCGCCCCACCCGCCATCGCCCAAAACGTCATGACCACGCCATCGGGCTTGAAGATCATCGACATCAATGTCGGCACCGGCGCGACGCCGAAGGCCGGCCAGACCTGCGTCATGCATTACACCGGCTGGCTCTATGAGAACGGCGCCAAGGGCAAGAAATTCGATTCTTCGGTCGATCGCGGCAAGCCGTTCGAGTTTCCGATCGGCGCGCACCAGGTCATTGCCGGCTGGGACGAAGGCGTCGCCACCATGAAGGTCGGCGGCAAGCGCACGCTGATCATCCCGCCCGAGCTCGGCTACGGCGCGCGCGGCGCCGGCGGCGGCCTCATTCCGCCGAACGCGACGCTCCTCTTTGACGTGGAGCTGCTCGCGATCAAAGGCTAGTGCGCACCGGTCACTGGCTTTACTAGCACTCCAACACCGCGACGTGCCCCTGCTCGCCGTAATCCAATAGCGTGCGGTCGCGCGTGACCAGTGTCGCGCCGAGTTCGCGCGCGGTCGCGGCAATGATGCGATCGGTCGGATCTCTAGGCGGCTTGCCGGGCAGATAGGAAGATGCGATCAACAAGTCCGGCGACATGTCGGCGAGGTGTACGCCAGGCACTTCGAACAAATTAGCAAACCAGCGCTCCGGTCTGATCAGCAATTGCAGGCGCCCGCGCGAGGCCAGCATCCCGACCTCCCAGGCGGTGATCGGCGAAACATAAGACGGCACACTCTCGCGGTGGGCGGCACCGATAGCATCAAGCGCGGCCGGGGAAAGCCGCGCCTTCTCGTAAATCCAGATCGCTGCGCAGGTATCCCACAACAGCGGCTGCACTTACTCGTCCCTTTTCTCTTTGCCGTAGCGGGCGTCGAGGTGGTCCGCCCATTCCGGATCGGCGGGCTGCGTCAGATCGGTCCCCGGCATAATGCGGATAAGCCCCTGCATCGCGCCGTAAGCAGGATGCATGGGTTTCTCGCCGGCGGATTGCGCCATTTCACCCACCGCTTTCGGCCCGCGCACGCGGCGAAAGACAAGTCTGCGCTTTTCCATATCGACCAGCTCGCTCTTGAAACCGGCCTCGAGCCAGATCTTCGTCAGCACGCTATTGAAATCGTTGTTGCTCCACCAGGCGCGATATCGAGAAGATGCAGGCAGCTTTGTGCCGGTGATCTTTTCGATTTGCGCGAACGTCATCGGGACGGATTCGCCGCGCTGATGCTTGAGGTATTCGCCAAGCGCGCTGTATTTCGACATAAAATATATCCTAGGTACACTATATATGTACTACCTATTTACAGCCGCCGCTAGCCCAAACGCCTGCGCTAGTCCGCATTCTCATCCGCCCTCATCCGCCGGCGGCGGGATGCGCACCTCGTGGAAGCCGCGCGCGTGCATCGCGTAGGCCTCGCGCACCAAAATGTGGGTCGCGACTTCGTTCTCGGTGCGGCCGAGTTTGCCGAGCGTGGCGAGGAGAGCGAGATAATTGAAGGTCTCGATCGGCAGCGTCAGGCTCAGCGCCCTCGCCTCCGAGCGGTTTTCGGGTCGCGCCATGGTGGGGGTTACGCCTCGCGGTTATAACTTGGTTATAATAGCGTTAAAACCCTTGGCAGGCGACTCGAATCGTGCAAGCTTGGCATCCGGTGAGGGTTTTCGCCCAATACGCTTAAGAGCGGCCCGTTGGGGCCGCGCGTTCTGAAAACCGGCGGGCTGGCAATCGCTTAGGCGCGGATGCGGCTCGGTGATCGCGGCCGCGTGCGCGCCGTCGAACACCGAATTTGCGCCTTTGGGGGAAATGCGGCTCTGCCGGCGCCAGTTGGGCGCGGCGCTCGCCCTGTCGGCGGCCCAGACGGCCGCGGCATTCACGAGGCCGTTCTCCCATGACCGACCCATCGACCACCGCCACCTGGAATCCGGAGCGCGTCGAGCAGCTCCGCAATTTCCTCAGCGCGGGCCTGACGTGCAGCCAGATCGCCGCCGAGATCGGGGTCACCCGCAACGCCGTCATCGGTAAAATCCACCGTCTCGGCCTCGGGCCGGGACGGCCTGTGGCGGCGCCGGGGCGTCCCTGCCCTCCGCGCACCCGGCGCCAGCCCTTCTCGCCGCAACGGCAGTTCCTGCGCCTGATCGAAGCGCAGGCGCCCGGCGGCGGCGGCGCAGCGCTCCTCGCCGCCCCGGTCGACAGCGCCCATAGCTGCTCGCTCCTCGAACTGGCGCAGGGCACGTGCCGCTGGCCGGTCGGCGATCCGGGCGCCGCGGATTTTGCCTTTTGCGGCAACGCCGCGGTCGCCGGCTTTTCCTACTGCGCCGGCCACGCCCGCATGGCGTATCGGCCCGCCGCGCGGCGGCGCGCCTAAACAGCGCCGAACGTTCCTATGGCGTGGGCGGCGACGGTGCGGGACGCGCCTGGTCGGGTGTTGGGGTAGCACCAGCGGGTTGCTGCGCGGCGGTCGCAATCCCCGCGGCCACGGCGTCTTCGACGTCACCCTGTCTGCGCCTTGTTCCGAAATAAAACCCGACCACCACAAGCGCCAAATCCTTGAGGTCCTTCACGGCGTCACTGTTAAGGAGCCCTCCGAACATGCCAACGACCAAGCCGCCGATGACCGCAACAGCAATGAAGGCCTGGACGTTGTTCGTGGCGCCGAGCGCGGCAAAACCGCCCCAGTGCCGCTGATCGCCGGTGAAGCCGAAACGTTCGGCCGCGACGATCAGAATCATGACGATGAGGGCGATCTGAACGACCGGCGCGATAAAGTGGCCGAGCGCCGATCCCCATCCCATGACGTTGGACAAGACGCCGGAGACGACCTGCTCGTTCACCGTCGTGGCGTGCGAGGACGCCTGGATCCAGGCGAGATAGGCGGTAAGCCCAAGTGTCACCACGAACCAAATAACACCAACGCCGACGATCCATTTAAGAACTGAATTCATGCCCCGCTCCCATAGCCAGCCCCACGTTCACGGATTATGCAATGCAACCTATGCGCTAACAAGATCAATGAGCGCTCCGCACGATCCGGCCCCCGATGCGCAAATCGGCGGCGACCGTCGCGGCGTTCGCAGCGTCCGATCGGCGTGAAGCAATCTGGCGGTCGATCAGCTCGGCCCGGCAGCCTGGTTCGCGTGCGTGTGGATGCTCAGCTGCGCATGAATGTTGGCACGCTCGAGGCCGCCATCGGCAATCCATGCGTCGGTGACTTTGCCGGCGCGCTCGATCAGCACCCCGGTCTGCGAAAAATCGTATGGCGAACCGCCGAGCGGACAGAGCGGCGGCACGACGAAATACTCGATGTCGGTGCCGTCAAGTTCGCGCAGCTCGCTGGTCAATTGCCTGGCGATCAGCAGCGTCAGCGCATGTAACGCATTGGCCACCGCGCCGAGCGGCGGCTTCTCCAGCGCGCAGGCATAGCCCGTAGGCAGCACGATGAGGCGGCGCGCGCCGTGCGCGACCGCGGCGCTGACCGGCGTGTTGGAAGATACCGCGCCGTCGGCGAGATAAAAATCGTTGAAATGAACCGGGGGAAATACGACCGGTATCGCCGCGCTAGCGACGATCGCCTGCGCAGCGGAGCCTTCCGAGAGTACGACGGTGCCGCCGGTCAGAATATTGGTGGCGACGATGTGGATCGGGATTTTCGCGTCTTCCAGGTTGCGGTAGGTGAGATTGTTCTCGACCAGATCGCGCAGCCGGTCGGAGGCGACAAGAAAATCGCGCCGGTAGAGGAAGCCGAGCATCGCTCGCCAACCGACCGGAAACACATCGCGCCGGTGCAATCCGCGCCAGATCGCCTCCAGCCGTTTGACGCCGTCGAGCGTTGGGTTGCCGGCGTAATAGGCGCCGTTGAGCGCGCCGACGCTGGAGCCGACCACCATGTCGGCGTGGATGCCGCGGCGCGCGAGCGCATCCAGCATGCCGACCTGTACGGCGCCAAAGCTGCCGCCGCCGGCAAAGACAAACGCAGTTTTAGGTCCGCCGCCGGCGGTGGCCACCGCAGAACACTCCCCTCACGCCCGTCCATGGCCGACGCTAAGCCGCGCCGGCGTAGATGTTCCCGGCGGTTAGATGGCTTGGCGCCGCAAAGGTTCCGGCGCCTCAGTGGTAACGCGGATGCATCGGGGGCGGAAGGGCTCCGCATCGCCCGACCCATCGCGCAAAACCCTCGCGATAGGCGTGAGCCGGCAGGGGGCCGGAACACCGGCCGCTTTCGTGCGTTGTCCCAGCGTTCCCCCTTGCGCGGATTCGAAAAATGGACCAACGCGATCAGGAACTTTTGGACAAACAATTGGGGCGGCTCACTCCCGCCTCGCGGAACGAGGGCGTCATGATCCTGGCGATCCTTGCGATATTTTTTGGCGGCATGGCGCTCGGCGGCTTCCTCGTTGGATACGAAAGCGGGCCGACGCAGATCGCCGCGAACAATCCGGTCCCTGCCATGGCCTTCCCGAGTGCGCCGCTGACCATGCGGCAGTAGGTCAGCGCCAAGATCGGCAGACAAAATCGGCAGATAGGACGCCCTACTCCTCCGGCTCGGTCGTAAAGAAGAGTGGAAAGCCATTCTGCTTGCCGAGCTCGGTCGCTTCCTTGGCTTTGGTCTCGGCGACGTCCCTGACGTAGACGGCGATGACGCAGGCGCCCTTCTGATGCGCGGTCATCATCACCCGGTAAGCCTGATCGGCATTCATGCGAAATACCGCCTTGAGCACCTGCACCACGAACTCGCGCGGCGTGTAGTCGTCGTTGAGCAGGATCACCTTGTAGAGCGGCGGCCGCTGCGTCTTGGTGCGCGTTTTGGTGCGCGGCTTGACCAGGGTTTTGCTCATTGCCGGCCCTTTGCGCCCCAGCCTGATGGCAAGCACGGGAAGTATAACGCAAGTCGCCCGGCTAACCCAACGCTGCGCAGGTGCGAAGGCCGCATGAGGAACCGGACCGCGCGCTGTGGCGTTGACTTTGCTCTTGTGCGAAGATCGCGGCGCGAAATCATTGCGGGGCGTTGGTCATGCACATTCTGTGGATCGTCATCATCGGCTTCGTCGCCGGCATCATCGCGCGCTTCCTGGCGCCGGGTCCCAACAATCCGGCGGGCTTCATTCTCACCACGCTTCTCGGCATCGCCGGCGCGTTCATCGCGACTTTAATCGGTCAGACCATCGGCTGGTATGGGCCGAACCAGGGCGCCGGCATTATCGGCGCCGTCGTCGGCGCCATTGTCGTGCTTTTCGTCTGGCACCGGTTGGTGACGAACGGCACGATCTCGGATCCCGGCCGGCGCTGGCTCTAGCGAGCCGCCGCGCCAACGCGACCTAGCGGCCGACCAAGCGCCGCTGCACCACCGGGTGACGGGGCGTGCGCCGTTCGACCACGACGGCGCGCGCCGCCCCGGCGCCGCGGCCGGCAATGGTCACGCGGCTTACGCCTTTACCCTGGCCCATGCGCAGCACGGCGCCTCTCGCCTCGTCGACCGGCACTTCCATCAGTGAGGCAACGATCTCGATCTGCTCTTTAAGCTCGTCGGTGAGACCCTGTGCCGCGAGCACAGCTTCCTCGACCGTCGGCGGATCGCGCCTGACCCGACGCCGACCATCCTTCGTGTCCCAAATGTCGTTCATAGCCGCACCTGCATTCTTGTTCTTGGACCAGAATTATCTTCTTGGACCAGAATTATCCGCCATTTGCCGCGCTGCAGCAAGGAAAATTGTGCAATGCACCCTCGCGGTTAATAACCTGGTGGAGGGGCGCCCCGGTCAAGGGATTCTTGCCGGCGTGTCAGACAGTGGCGGGTACGCGGCGTTCGCGCGCTGCGCGTTGTTGCGCCACGGCCTCAGCCGTCTGAGAACTCACGGCAAAACTTGATCCGGGCTTGCCTCCGGTTCGACGCCGTACTATCGGGAACTTGTGGGGTCGTCATAGGGGAGCTGGACAATGAAGCGATTGGCTTTCGCAATCGGCATCATGGCGCTCGGTCTTTCCGCATCGACCGCGGCGCGCGCCGATTACGCCGTGGTGATGTTCAAGGACGGCTATTGCCGGGTATGGAACGACAGCAAGGCAGCGCCGATGGCGCCCGGTTGGAAGTATCACTGGGTCGGCCTGAGGAGCTGGGAATTCGCCTCGACTAAGAAGCACTACGCGATCAAGCACCATTGGTGCAAAGAGTTCATGTAAAGCATGACTTCTCTATTGCCGCCATCAATCGCGGCGGCGTGGCTTGGGCACAATGAGGGTACCGAAATGAAACGATTAGCTTTTGCAGTTGGCGTTCTGGTGCTTGGTTTCGCCGCCGCAACGCCGGCGCGCGCCGATTTCGGCGTCATCAGATTCGAACGCGGCGTGTGCACCGTGTGGGCAGAGAGTCATGCCAAGCCGGCCGGAACCGGTTGGCAGGTTCTCTGGTATCACCAGCCTTCGCGGGAAGTCGCCGAGAGCAAGATCAAATGGGGCATGGCGCACGGCTGGTGCCACAATCAGTGGTAACCGGTACGCGTTCTGCTTTCCTGATGGGCTGACGCGCGCGACGTGACGCGGTTGCGCGCGTTGAGCTTTTTTCCATGCGCTCGAAAAGGTCGACTTGCTCCGCGCGCTCAAGGCGCGCCGGAGATTTGCGGCTTTGCCTCCGCTCCCGCGCAGTGTTATCCCGTCGGCCGGTCCGGGCGGGATAACGCAAGGAGTGAGCGATGAAGCAATTGGCATTTGCTGTTGGATTGCTCGCGCTTGGTTCGGCTGCCGCTACGCCGGCGCGCGCCGATTTCGCGGTGGTCAGATTCGAGACCGGCCATTGCCAGATCTGGTGGGACAGCGCCGACAATCCGTGGGGCGTTGGCTGGACGAAAATCGCTCTCGGCCTGCCCGACTATCCGGCGGCCTGGGCGGCGCTCGCCAATGCGGTGGCGCAGCGGGTCTGCCTGTAGCGCGCCTCGGGACTGGCGCTCCGGCTGTGTGAAGACGCCGGCTCAGCGGTAGCGAGGGCGTTCCGGGGAGTACCCACCCCACCCCGCATCGCGGTCGGCCCAGCGGGACGCGCCGTTCAGGGAGTATTCGCTCGGCAGGATGGCGAGCGGGCCGTCGCGCGCTGGATCGCGCGCGGCATAGTGTCTGGTCTTGGCCTTCTTATGCGCCGCCGCCGCCGGGTCCGTCGCGGGAGCAGCGACCGGCGCGTCGGCTAGTGCCGTAATATTCGCTGGCGCCGGTGCGGTTGTTACGCTTGTCGATTCGCTGGCGGGCGGAGCGCCGGCGCTGGCCGGTACCGGTTTGGCGGCCTGAGCCTGGACAGCGGGTTGTACCACCGCCTGCACCAGCGCCGCGTGAAGCGCACGGTCAACGTCCGCTGCAGCCGCTTCGACCGGCCGTACCAGCGTGCGCGCGGCGACCGAGGTCTCCACGGGCCGATCGGTCAGCGACAAGACCACGCCGGCGCCAGCGGTGGCGCCAACTGCCGCGGCCACGAGCGCCACGCGGGCGGTGCGCAGGAAGCTCGGAGCGGGAGCGAGATAACCCCATTCTGGATGGAAATTCCCGGCGAAGCGCATGGTATGACCTCCGCGACCGACGACCGTCGCCCGAGACCCCCATCTGGAGCTGCCGCTGAGACGCAACGCCGCGACGCGACGCCAGTTCCTGACGCCGCCAAATATCGGTCGCGCGTCAACCAAACGGAAAGCATAAGCGGGAGCGCCCGGTTTGCCGCCGGCCGCTCCCGGCCGTGCGATCATCGCCCAGGCCGCTTCCTGCCGAACGATTCGGCGCGGCGGGCGGCCTATTCGACCAGAGAGAGCGGCCGCTCGTGTTCGGCTTGAGCCGCGCTCCCCGCGGTCGCGGCGGTTGCCGGCATCTGCAGCACGCTGGCGCGCTGGCCCTCGCACAGGCGAGTCACCAGCACGATCTTGCCGTCCGGGAACTCGAGCGCATCGTGATGCACGCAAGGCTGGTCAAGATTGACCTGGCGGAAGCGCGCCAGTCGTTGACCGAGCTTGCGGCTCGGAAGAATGCCGAGTGCCGGTTCGCACTCCACATCCTGCTCGAATGCAATCTCGGTGCCCGGAAGCAGGCACACGGCAACGTCCGGGTTTTCAACCGCCGAAAAGCCTCCCGTCGGCGTGTTGACGAACTTGGTGGTGACGATTTTGTCGCCGACCTTGGCGGGGCGGCTCGCGACATGGTGCAAACTATAGTCGCACATAGAAGGCTCCTCTTCGCTGTGAACAGCCAGGTTGGTTGTCCTTCCGCGTGCAGAGCCGAACAGTCCACGGTGGCGATCTTTTGTCGGATGCCCTCGCGGTCGCTCACAATGCCGCGATGTCGTGTCGCGTTGCTGCCGAAGACGCCGGAGCACTCCCGCCGCGGCTAGCCGGGCTCGCCGACGAAGCGGCCCGTGGGCGAAGAATTCGCGCCCTGCCCGCCGATCCGCCCGCCAAGCGCAATGATCCAGGACGGAATACCTCCGATCACCGCAAAGGCGTGTTGCGTGGTGGCGACGACGTGATCCTTGACGTTGATCGTCGCGGCGAGAAGCGGGTTCGGGTGGTCCGCCGGCGGCAGAGCGCCGTCGCCCGGTTCGGTCTGCGCAATGACCAGCGGCATCGGCGGCGACGGCATGGCGGGCGCCGCAGCGGTGGTCTGAACACGAGCCGGCTCCTGCACGGGCGGCGCGAGCGGCTTGCTCTCGACTGCGGCGACGGTCGCGCCGCCGGGCACCGCGGCCGCGGCCGTCGTCGCCGGATTGCCGGCAGCTTCCGCCGCCGCTGCGGCGTCCTCGGCCTCGAGCCGGTCCTTTTCCGCCGTCAGCTGGGCCTTGAGGTAGCTCGCCACTGCCGCGTGCTCGTCGCGCACGAGCTGCATCATTTCCGCCGAAGCCGGAGCGGCCCGTACGGCCACCGGCGCCCGGGCGCGGATTTGGCTCCAATCATAGTGGCTGAACAGCAAACCGCCGATCACGCTCGCCAGCGCCGCCGGCAGGATGTCGAGAACGAGCTTGGAGAAAAAGCGAACCAGCAACGGCCTATTGAGCGACATGATCGAGGTTCCTCTGGCAAAGCATTTTTCAAACGACCGGTTGAATTCTCACCATGCGTTGGTGGCGGCGAAGGGCCGGGAAAAAGGAATTTTTGCGGCGGCGCGATTCTCACCGGGAACCGCCGCGGTCCGGTCACGCCTGATGTTGCGCCGGAGGAGAAGACGCCAAGCGTCAGTAGGCCATGCCGAAAACGTAGAGAATGACGCCGGCGACCAGCAAGAGATGCTGCGGCAGCAGCACGGCTTTGAGCCCCGCCCGGCGCCGTCCGAGGAACGAGAACTGCACCGCGACGTCGAAATTCGACTGACCGGGCCGCCGGGCCTCCTGCACCAAGGGGATGAGCGCCAGCGTCGCAACGCTGAAGGCGACCGACAGGGTGAGGCATGCCATGGCGGCAAGGTGCAGCGCCTCGGTGGAAAATTCCACGCCGGAAGCGACCCAAGCGAGCAGCGCAATGGTGGCAAGGAGCACGTAGCTGTTGGCGTTGCTCACGAACTCGAGTGCCTTGGTCTGCGGATCGGTCCCTGGCCCGTTCATGGGCGGCTCTCCTTGAGAAGCCGTGCGCAACGCGGCTCGGTTACGATCATGCAAGAAATTGTCCCGCAATGACTTGCAGCGCCTGTCCGGCTATCGTGCCAGCATGATCGGGCCGAACCGCGTCGAAGGCTACGCCATTGTCTCCGCCGACGGAATGATCGCAAACGCGGCCGGCAAGATGCCGGATACGCTGCGCAATCCGGCCGACCAGAGTTTCCTGCAAGCTGAGCTCGACCGAGCCGCCATGGTCGTGCACGGACGCCATTCGCATGAAGGCGGGCCGCGTGCGGCGCGGCGCAAACGGCTGATCGTGACTCACGGGATCGCTGCGCTCGCCCCCGATCCCTCCCACCCCAACACGCTGTTGTGGAATCCGGCCGGCGCCACGCTCGAAGCCGCGATCAAGGCGCTCGGCGCCGGGGATGGCGCGATCGCGATCATTGGCGGCACGCAAGTGTTCGGCCTGTTCCTGCAGCGCTACGACGCCTTTCATCTCACGCGCGCCGAGAACGCCAGGATTCCCGGCGGCCGGCCGGTATTTCCCGAAGTCGGGCCGAATGCCACGGCAGAGGACGTGCTCGCCGGCCACGGCTTAAAGGCCGGTCCGCGACGCGCGATCGACGCCGGCGCCGGCATCACTTTGACGACGTGGCAGCGCTAGCGAACCTTCCGCGTGCGCGGCAAACGGACCGGCGCCGCATTCAACCTTCTTTAACCATGGCACCCAATCTGCAACAGGCGGCTGCAAGCCTTTCTTCACCCTTCTCGCGCCATTCTTGTCGAGCTTTCAACGGCGTCGCGACACCCGGCATGACTCGAACCCTGCCTCTTATCGACGAGCTTGAAGCCGCGGTCACCTCCGGCACCAATGCGCGCCGGATTGAAATGCTGACGCGCGTCACCGACCTCTTCGTCGGCGGCGCACCGCGCTATTCCAGCGAGCAGATCGGCGTGTTCGATGACGTCATGGTGCGCCTGGTCAGCACCATCGAAGCCAAGGCGCGCGCGCGACTGGCGCATCGTCTGGCGCCGATCGCAAACGCGCCGGCGCAGGTGATCCGCTTGCTGGCGGTCGATGACGATATTGAAATCGCCCGCCCGGTCCTCACCCATTCGGAACGGCTCGACGACGGCATCCTGGTGGCGAGCGCCAGCACCAAAAGCCAGCAGCATTTGTTCGCGATAGCGCAGCGAAAATCGCTGAGCGAGGCGGTGACCGATTTGCTGGTCGAGCGCGGCGACCGCGACGTGGTTCATTCGGTGGTGAAGAACACCGGCGCCCGTTTTTCCGACGCCGGCTTCCGCTTGCTGGTCAGGCGCTCGGCCGGCGACGACGACCTTGCACTCGTGGTCGGCATGCGCAGCGACATCCCGCGTCCGCATTTCCTGGTGCTGCTGGAGAAGGCCTCGAGCGCCGTGCGCTCGCGGCTTGCCGCCGAGAACCCGCAGGCGAGCACCGCCATCGAAGGTGTCGTCGCCGAGGTGGTCGGCGGTATTCGCAACGAGGCGCGCAACGCCTCGCCCGATTTTGCCGCCGCGCAGGCCGCGGTCGAGCGGCAAAACCGCATCCGTCGCCTGGGCGAAACGGAAATCTACCAATACGCCCGCGACCGCAAATTCGAGGAAACCGCGATCGCGCTCTCGATCTTGTGCGATACGCCGATCGACGTGGTCGAGCGCGCGCTCCTTGATCCCGGCGCCGAGATCGTGCTCATCCTCGCCAAAGTCGCCGGCCTGTCGTCGACGACGACCAAGGCCATTCTGCTGCTGCGCGCGGCCGACCGCGGCATGTCGGCGAAAGACCTCGACACGGCGCTGGCGAGCTTCAACCGCTTGCAGCCCGACACCGCGCGGCGCGTGCTCGGTTTCTTCCGCACCCGGGTGAAAAAGCCGGCAGCGGCCATGGTGCCGCCGGCGGTCGCCATCTACGGCTAGCCCGTATTCGCCCGCCCAATCAGCGAACGCACCGCTCTGACTATTTGTTCGCCGCGTACAGCGCGGCGATCGTACCCTTGAACGTCGCCAGCAGATTGGTGGCCGTGTCCGGACCCTTGTAGACCGTCATCCGATAGACGAAGATATTCTTGTTTTTGACCACCGCGACCGCGATCAGGACGATCTGCGTCTTTTCCGTACCGGTTTCGGTTTGCAGTTTTTGCAACTGGCCCGCATAGCAGGCGTTCGCATCCTCGGCGAGCACGCCGATGAAGCTTACCTCGTTCATCTTGACCTTCTTCAGGGTCTCCTCGATGCGCGCCTTCAGGTCCGGCGCCTGTTGCGCCACGATCTGGCTGCCTTGCTTGCGAAGGGTCTCGCAGGTCTCCTTGATCATCGTCTCGGGCGCGGCCACCAGTTGGTCGATCTGGGCGATCGGTGTCTGATACTGGCCGTAGTCGTCGAGGTAATTCCGCTTTTGCGCGCGCCAGTCGGCAAGCTGCTGGCAGTCGGCGGACATGTTGAGCATCTTGTTGCCGGACTTGGCCACGAGCCCGCCGATGGTCGTGATCATGCGGTTGTCCGCCGGATTGCTCGCCGACAGCTCGCAGAAGCCCGTGGGCACCGGCAGCTTCATCGACACGCCGCCAATGATCGTGTCCGACGCCATGGCCACGGTTGCCGCGCTGGCGAGCGCAGCGACGAAAGCAAGATGGCTCAGCATTGCGACCTCCCGTGAAGAAGAGCCCGGCGCTGTTTCTGTCGCCGAAAGCTCCCTCGCACCCCGCTGTCGTTAGGTCGTTCATGGTAGCGGAGCAAATCGGTTCGGTCGAGCCAAAGGCCATCCGCTACGGCGATGGCTATCCGCCGCGTCGAGCGGCACGTGCGCGTGCCTGCGCGCGGTGCTGCGGCTCGACGTGACGAAGCGTTAAAGTCTTTGCCGCAGAATCCGCTTGACTCACGGGTGTTTGCATTTATGTGGGGACTTGCCGCTATTGATCAGTCCAAATGGACACGATCGGGCGGCTTTCGCATTCCGCGGCGCCGGTTCGCCGGAGTCTCGGGTTCTCATCTCTGGTTGGGGAGGACGGCATGAGCCAGAGCGCCCTCTTGCGATCGGGGAAGGGCTTGGGGATCCCAGGTACCGCCCGAAAGACGGACAGGAAGACCAAACTCAAAGTCGCGGCTCCGGCGCCGGTGGAGGATCGTTACGATGAGCGCAACGACCATTTCGCGGTTCGCAAGGGCATCCGCTGCGCCGGCGTGCATCTGATCGTCGATCTGCACGGCGCCGAGCGGCTCGACGACATCGAACACATCGAGGCGACGCTGCGCCGCTGCGTCGGGGCGGCGCGCGCGACGCTCCTGCACATCCATGTGCATCATTTCCAGCCGAACGGCGTATCCGGGGTGGCGGTGCTGGCGGAGAGCCACATCTCGATTCACACATGGCCGGATGCCGGCTATGCCGCGCTCGACGTATTCATGTGCGGATCCGCCGATCCGGACGCGTGCATTCCGGTGTTGCGCGAGGCCTTCGGCGCTAAGCGCGTGGCCGTCAACGAGCTGTTGCGCGGCCGCGGCGCCTGAACGGACGCGCCGGAGGGATTACTGCAGCGGCCGGGCCAGGTCCCGGCCGTTTCCTTATCCGGGCCGCTGGAAGGCCCAAGAACAGGCCGAGGACGTGTCATGGCCGAAAAGCGCTGGATCGCCGAGACCCTGTTCGACGACCTCGGCTTCCGCATGAGCTATCGGATGGAGAAGGTGCTCTACGAGACGCAGACCGAGCATCAGCACCTGGTGCTGTTCGAGCACGGCTTCTTCGGCAAGATGCTTATGCTCGACGGCGCTACCCAGATCACCAAGCGGGATGAATTCATCTATCAGGAGATGATGTCGCATGTGCCGTTGTTCGCGCACGGCAATGCGCGCGAGGTGCTGATCATCGGCGGCGGCGATTGCGGCATCGCCGAGGAGGTGCTCAAGCACAAGACGGTCCGGCGTCTCACCCAGGTCGAGATCGACCCGGCGGTCGTCGAATTCGCCAAGGAGCACTTCCCCGAATTCACCAAGCCGGTGTTCGCCGACAAGCGCTTCGCGAGCGTTATCGACGACGGCATGAAATATGTCGCGCGGACCGAGCGGCGCTTCGACGTCATCATCGTCGACTCGACCGATCCGCAAGGGCCAGGGAAGGTCCTGTTCAGCCAAAAATTCTACGCCGCCTGCAAAAGCTGCATGCGCAAGGGCGGCGTCATGGTGACGCAAAACGGCGTGCCGATCTTCCAGCCCGCCGAACTCGCCTCAAGCATCGGAAAATTCCGCCGCCTGTTCGCGGACGGCGCCTGCTATGTCGCCGCGATCCCGACCTATGTCGGCGGTCATATGGCGATGGGCTGGGCGAGCGACGATCGGCAACTCCGCCAAACCCCGGCGAAGACGCTGGCGGCGCGCTATCGCCGGGCCGGCAGCTTCTCGACCAAATATTGGACGCCGGAGGTTCATGCCGCTGCCTTCGCGCTTCCGCGCTTTATTGCCGAAATGGTGGCGAAGGCGAAAGCGTAGCGACGGGCGACGCCGCGCCGCGATTGGCGGCCCACGCAATCACCGTCCGGCGGCAAACGGTTGGCAGCTGCCCATCGCCTTTTGCTGACGATTTCCGACGCGCAAGCCCGTATTCCACCCGCCAAGAAAATGCTCTAGAACACCCCCACGCTTTAGCGTGATTGGGAGGAAAATGTCATGAAACTCTACATGCATCCGGTATCGATGACGAGCCGGCCGGTGCGGCTGTTCATCGCCGAGAACAAGATTCCGGTCGACGAGGTGACCGTCGACCTGTTCACCGGCGAGCACTACAAGCCGGCCTACACGGCGGTCAATCCAAACAACCTCGTTCCGATGATCGAAGACGGCGATCTGCGCCTGACCGAAAGCTCGGCGATCCTCAAATACCTTGCCGACAAAATCGGCTCGCCGGCCTATCCGAAGGATCTCAAGCAGCGCGCCAAGGTCAACGAGATGATGGACTGGCTCAACACCAATTTCTATCGCGATTGGGCCTACAACCTCGCCTATCCGCAGCTGTTTCCCAATCAGAAGCGGCGCAGCGACGAGGCGCAGGCGGCAACCATCGAGATCGGCCAGCAGAACGCCAAGCGTTGGCTCAAGATCCTCAACGACCACTGGATCGGACCGAAGAACCAATACCTGTGCGGCAACCAGATCACGATCGCCGACTATTTCGGCGCCGCCCTGGTGACGCTGGGCGAGGTCATCCGCTGCGACCTGTCGGCCTATCCCAATGTGCAGCGCTGGCTCAACAACATGAAGAAGCTGCCAAGCTGGGCCCCGGTCAACGAGGTATTCCACGGCCTGGTGGACTCGGTGAAGCAGCAGCAATTCCACGCCATCTGAAAGCAGAGGACAAACGACGGACAACGGACGACAGACGCGACGGATAGGAGATCTCCTATCCGTCGCCGTCGTCCGTTTTCCGTCATCCGACACGCAAATGAGAATGAGCCGCGACCATATCCTGACGAGCCAGGCCGGGAGCCTGCCGCGTCCCGACGACCTGATCGAAGCCAACCGGGCGCGCGAATCCGGCGAGACGACGGACGAGCGAAAATTCCAGGACACGCTGCAGGCGGCTGTCGTCGACGTCGTGCGGCGGCAAAAGGAAATCGGCATCGACGTGCCCGGCGACGGCGAGTTCGGCAAGTCGATGGGGCACAAGATCAATTATAGGGCGTGGTGGAGCTACTGCTTCAATCGTCTCGGCGGGCTCGATCTCGCCGGGCCCGGGCTCTACGAATCCCAGCCGCGACGCGCCAAGCAGGGCGAGGTCGTGCTCACCAGCTTCGCCGACCGCCGCGACCGCAACAGATTCCTGCAGGTCTACAAGGACGAAGTGACCACCGGGCCGGGAATGGCGAATTGGCCGGTGGTGGTCGCTCCGATCACCTACAAGGGACAGGAGGCGATCAAGGCCGACATCGCCCACTTCAAGGCCGCGCTCAAGGCCTCCGGCGTCGAAGAAGGCTTTATGACTTCGGTCGCGCCGGCGAGCGCGGCGCGCTTTGCCAACAGATACTACAAGACCGACGAAGAATTCATCTTCGCCTGCGCCGAGGCGATGCGCGAAGAATACAAGGCGATCGTCGACGCCGGCCTGATCCTGCAGCTCGACGATCCGGCGATCGCCGAGAACTGGGACATGATCAATCCCGAGCCGTCGGTGAAGGACTATCAGAAGTTCACCATGGTGCGGATCGAGGCGCTCAATCACGCCCTCAAAGGCCTGCCCGAGGACCGCATCCGCTTTCATTTGTGCTGGGGCAGCTGGCACGGTCCGCACACCACCGATATTCCGATGCGCGACATCGTCGAGGTCATGCTGGCGGTCAAATGCCAAGGCTACTCGTTCGAGGCCGGCAATGTGCGCCACGAGCACGAATGGACGGTTTGGCAGGACGTCAAGCTTCCCGACGGCAAAATCATTTTTCCCGGCGTGGTCAGCCATGCCACCAACGTGGTGGAGCATCCCGAGCTCGTCGCTCAGCGTATTCTGCGCTTCACCAAGAGCGTCGGCCGGGAGCGGGTGATCGCCGCGACCGATTGCGGCCTCGGCGGCCGCGTGCATCCGATGATCGCATGGGCCAAGCTCGAAGCGCTGGCGCAGGGGGCGGCTCTGGCAAGCCGGGAGCTTTGGCGCTAAGAAGGGCGTCATGAGCTTCTTCCCCGGCAAGGATCCGGCGCTTGGCGATGCGCGCGCCAGCGACGCGATCGAGCAGATCATCGTCCCGCGCACGGTCGATCTCGGCGACTTCGAGGTGCATCGCGCCTTGCCTTCGGCGCGCGCCCGCATGGTCGGACCGTTCATCCTGTTCGATCACATGGGGCCGGCGGTGCTGCGCGGCGGGAGCGGCGTCGACGTACGCCCGCACCCGCATATCGGGCTCGCGACCGTGACCTACTTGTTCGACGGCGAGATCGTGCATCGCGACAGTCTCGGCACCGCGCTGCCGATCCGGCCGGGCGCGGTGAACCTGATGACCGCCGGGCGCGGCATCGTACACTCCGAGCGCAGCGGTCCCGAGTGGCGCGTCACCGGCGGCGCCATGCACGGCCTGCAATTGTGGGTCGCCTTGCCGGCGACGGCCGAGGAGATGGCGCCGGCTTTCGCTCACACGGCCGCGGCCGACATTCCCGAGCTCAAGGACGATGGTGCGGTGCTCAGCGTCGTCGCCGGCACAATGCACGGCCTCCGCTCCCCGGTCGCGACCACATGGGAAACCTTGTTCGCCGACATTCGTCTCAAGGCCGGTATGAGTTTTCCGCTCGACGCCGAGTACGAGGAGCGCGCGATCTACACGATTTCGGGCGAGATCGAGATCGGCGGCGACGCGCATCCGCCGCAGCGGCTCCTGGTGCTGCGGCCGGGCGACCGCCTCGCCGTGCGGGCGATTAGCGATGCGCATTTCGTCGTGGTCGGCGGCGCCGCCATGGACGGGCCGCGCCATATCTGGTGGAATTTCGTCTCCTCACGGCAGGAGCGCATCGAAGCGGCCAAGGCCGATTGGAAGGCCGGCCGCTTCGATTCTGTGCCGGGCGATACGGTGGAATTCATTCCCCTTCCGGACCACTAGCGTCGTTCGCCGTCAGGCGGCGTGGCGCTGCGTCTTCACCCATGCTTCGATCTCGCGCTCGGCTTCACTCCTGCCGAAGCCGTAGCGCGCCTGCAGGCGGCTGGCCAATTCCTTGCGGCGGCCGCCGATGCGGGTGAGATCTTCGTCGGTGAGCTTGACCCAGTTGTTACGGATCTTGCCCTTGAACTGCATCCAGTCGACTTCAATCTGATCCCAGTTCATCGCCGTCTCCCGTGCCAACATTGGACGCGCTGCGGTTCCGCCGCGCTCCTCACGGACGCGATGTCAGCCATGCGATGCGGCTTGAATTCGACCATACGAGGGTCTTTCCGGGATCAATATTGGCACCACTCTGGCGGACTCCCATTGTCAAATTAAATCGCCGCCGACCGCCGCTTTCTGTTGGTGTTTTGCCGTCGATGTGGTTGCAAATCGCTAAATTGCGACGGCAAAAACCGGGGGCTCGGTGTAAGGTGCGATAACGGATGCCCGAGGACATTGCATGAGCGCACGCACCGAGCCGGAGGATGTTTCCCGACTCGCCCGCGCCATCCGCTCGGGCGATCGCACCGTGTTGTCGCGGGCGATCACGCTCATCGAGAGCCGGCGCGCCGATCATCGCCGCACCGCCGCCGCGCTCACACAGGCGCTCCTGCCGGCAACCGGCAAGGCGGTGCGCGTCGGCATCACCGGCGCGCCTGGCGTCGGCAAATCGACGACCATCGATACGCTCGGCAGCATGCTCACGCAAAAGGGACACAAGCTCGCCGTGCTGGCGGTCGATCCGTCCTCGCGGCGCACCGGCGGCTCGATCCTTGCCGACAAGACGCGGATGGCGCAGCTCGCCAACGACGCCAACGCCTTCATCCGTCCCTCCCCGGCTTCCGGCACGCTCGGCGGCGTCGCGGCGAAGACGCGGGAAACGATGTTGCTGTGCGAGGCCGCAGGCCACGACGTGGTGTTGGTCGAGACCGTCGGCGTCGGCCAGTCGGAGATCGCGGTCGCCGACATGACCGACTTCTTCCTCGTGCTCATGCTGCCCGGCGCCGGCGACGAGCTGCAGGGGTTAAAGAAGGGCGTCGTCGAGCTCGCCGACATGATCGCGGTCAACAAGGCGGACGGCGACAATCTCGCCCGCGCCAAGGCGGCAGCCGTCGAATATCGCGCGGCACTGCACATCCTCTCGCCGCGCTCGGCGACCTGGTCGCCGCCGGTCATTACCTATTCGGCCCTGGCCGGCGATGGGATCGCCGCGCTGTGGGCGCATATCCTCGAGCACCGGGAAAAACTCGGCGCATCGGGCGAGCTTGCGGCGCGGCGCGGCGAGCAACAGGTCAAATGGATGTGGGCGATGCTCGAGGAACGCCTGTTTGCGCCGCTGCGCTCCGATCGGGCGCTGAAGGCGGCGCTGCCGCGGCTCGAGGCCGAGGTCGCGGCCGGACGCGTCGCGCCCGCCGCCGCGGTCGAAGAGATCGCCGCCATGCTCGCGCGCTGAAGCCGGAAGCACCGTGCGGTTCGAGGACCGCGCACCGCCTCCGACGACAAGCCGCCGTTAACCCTGCTGTTGTAAACGCCGGCTGTCTCGGGCCGACACGCTCTTGTGGCACGCGGCTCGATGCGCTTTGCGTGAGGCCGCGGTTTGCATCGGGCCTCAAAAGGAGCCGGTCCATGGCCATTAACCGCCGCGGCCTGTTCGCCGCCTTTGCCGCAGCCGCTACCGCCGCCACGGCAACGCCGGCGCTCGCGCGCCGCGCCGATGATGGCGAACGGGCGAGCGAGGCTAACGCCGCCCGCGACCTCGCCCCGCGCGCGGCCATCGATGCGACGACATTCGGCCTTCGGCCGAACGCTCCCGAGGATCAATCCGCGGCCTTCCAGCGCGCGATCGACCGCGCCGCGGCCGCACACGCCGTTTTGCATCTGGCGCCGGGGTTCTATCGGGCCGGCTCGCTCAAGCTTCCGCCCTATTGCGCGATCGCCGGCGTGCCGGGTGCGAGCCGCATCCTCATGATGGCGGCGTCGTTCATGATGACGGCGACGGGGAGCGACTACATCAGCCTGAGCGGCCTCATTCTCGACGGCAACGACATGCCGCTCCCCGCAGGTCACGGCCTCGTGCAACTGGCGCAAGGCCGCGCCGTGCGCATCGCCGATTGCGACATCGTCAATGCCGGCGGCCACGGCATCGCGCTCGAGACGGTCGAGGGCGAGGTGACCGGCAACACCCTCAGCGCCGCCGACGCCGCGATCTTCTCGCTCGACGCGCGCGGGCTCCGCATCGCCGGCAATACGATCCGCAGCGCCGGCAATGGCGGCATCCTGGTCTGGCGCAGCAAAGCCGGCGATGACGGCACGCTGGTCGTCGATAATCGGATCGCGGATGTGCAGAACCGCGCCGGCGGCTCTGGCCAGCACGGCAACGCCATCAACATCTTTCGCGCCGACAACGTCATCGTGCGCGGCAACCGCATCCGCAACGCGGCCTTCTCAGCCGTGCGCGGCAACAAGGCCTCGAACCTGCAGATTACCGGCAACACCTGCACCGGCCTCGGCGAGGTCGCGCTCTACGCCGAGTTCGGGTTCGAGGGCGCTTTGATCGCCAACAACATCGTCGACGGGGCGGCGATCGGGGTTTCGGTCACGAACTTCAACGAAGGCGGGCGGCTCGCCGTCGTGCAGGGCAATCTGATCCGCAATCTCGTCGACCACCGCCCGCCCGGCACGGACCCGAACGACGGCGCCGGCATCGGCATCGGCGTCGAGGCCGACACAGCGGTAACCGGCAATGTGGTGGAAAACGCGCCGAACATCGGCATCGCCGCCGGGTGGGGATCCTATCTGCGCGATGTGTCGATCAATTCGAATGTGATCCGCGGCGCCGATTACGGCATCGCGGTCTCCGTCGCTCCGGGAGCGGGCGCGGCGGTGATCGCCGACAATCTCATTTCCGAGGTGCGCCGCAGCGCCATCGTCGGCATGGAACTGAAGAACGCGGTCACCGGCGATCTCAGCAAGGACGGCGCTTCCCGCTACGCGCAATTGTCGATCGGCGGCAATCGCGTGCGTTGAGCGCGGCCGGCCGCGAAGAAGTCATCCCGTCGCGGCGCTTGCCGCCGGCGGAACCCCGGCAATCCTTGCCCACTCGTCACGGGCGCGAATCGCCTCGCTCACCGCTTCGTTGATCTCCGCCTGCTGGGTGTAATAATTCTGCCAGCGGCCGCTGTCGCGAAGATCGATGAAGTGCGCCATCCGACGCTCCGCCAAGGCGAGCCATCTGCGCGCGATATTGTCGTGCGGCCAAGCCTGTCGTGCTGACATGGAGAAGCCGAATCTCGGGGCGGAATCGGAGCTTCCGCATGATCCCTTGCGGAATCCGCTTTGCAACGAAAAAGCGAACTAAGAGGCAGGCGCACCTGTGCACAAATCTGATCCGCGATGCGCCACCCTGTGGATAAATCCGGGTAAAGTGCGGCTTGATCTCAAAGCCTGATGCGCATGCGGCTCGCAAGCTCGCCGACGATACCGCGCCGGAAAGCCAGCACGCACGAGACGAATATCGCGCCCTGGATCACCAGCACCCACTGGCCGAACGGGGCCAGATAGTTCTGCATCGCGATGACAAGGAAGGCGCCGACGACGGGACCAAATATCGTGCCGAGGCCGCCGAGGAGCGTCATCAGCACCACGTCGCCCGACATGGTCCAGTGCACGTCGGTGAGCGAGGCGAGCTGGAACACCAGCGATTTCATTGATCCGGCAAGCCCGGCCAACGTCGCCGACAGCACAAAGGCGACGAGCTTATAGCGTTCGGTCTTGTAGCCGAGCGAGATCGCGCGCGGCTCGTTCTCGCGGATCGCCTTGAGCACTTCGCCGAACGGCGAGTTGATGATGCGGTAGATGAGAAGAAAGCCGGCGAGCACGACGACGAGAACGAAGACGTACATCGTCATCTCATGCGACAGATCGAAGAACCCGAACAGCCGGCCGCGCGGCACGCCTTGGATGCCGTCCTCGCCGCCGGTGAATTTCGCGCGCAAGGCGAAGAAGTACATCATCTGCGCCAGCGCCAACGTGATCATGGCGAAGTAAATGCCCTGGCGGCGAATAGCGAGACCGCCGGCGACGAGGCCGAGCACAGCGGCGGTCACCGTGCCAACGAGGACGGCGAGCGCGGGCGGCAACGTCCACACCTTTGCGGCGTGCGCGGTCAGGTAGCTCGCCCAGCCGAAGAACAACGCATGCCCGAACGAAATCAGGCCGACATAACCGATCAGCAGATTGAAGGCGCAGGCGAACAGCGCGAAGCACAGCGCCTGCATGAGAAAGACCGGATAGATCGCGAACGGCGCCACGACCAAGAGCGCAACCATCGCCCCGAACGCGGCGACGAGGCTCCAGGAGGTCTCGCGCTGCAGCCGCAGCGCCGGCTGGTCGAGGACGCGATCGATCATGCGTGCCGTCCGAACAGTCCGGCCGGCCGGATCAGCAAGACGACGGCCATGATGACGAAGATCACCGTGTTCGAGGCCTCCGGGAAAAACACCTTGGTCAGCCCCTCGATGATCCCGAGCGCAAAGCCGGTGAGAATCGCGCCCAGGATCGAGCCCATGCCGCCGATCACGACGACCGCGAACACCACGATGATGAGATCGGAGCCCATCTGCGGCGAGACGTTGTAGATCGGCGCCGCCATGACGCCGGCAAGCGCCGCGAGCCCGACGCCGAAGCCGTAGGTCAGCGTCACCATGCGCGGCACATTGATGCCGAAGGCGCGGACGAGCACCGGATTTTCCGTCGCCGCGCGCAAATAGGAGCCGAGCCGCGTGCGCTCGATGGCAAACCAGGTCGCCAGGCACACCGCGAGCGAAAGCACGATGACCCAGGCGCGATAATTCGGCAGGAACATGAAGCCGAGATTGCGGCCGCCGCGCAGCGCATCCGGCACCTGGTAGGGCAATCCGGAAGAGCCGTAAGTGTTGCGGAATACCCCCTCGATCATCAGCGCCAGGCCGAACGTGAGCAACAGGCCGTAGAGCGGATCGAGCGTACGCAGATGCTGAAGAAAAAGCCGCTCGACGACGATGCCGGTGGCGCCGATCAGGATCGGCGCCAGCACGAGCGCTTGCCAATAGCCGATGCCGAGATATTGCAGCATCAGATAAGCGGCGAAGGCGCCCATCATGTATTGCGCCCCGTGGGCGAAGTTGATGATGTGAAGCATGCCGAAAATGACCGCAAGCCCGAGGCTCAGCAGCGCGTAGAACGAACCGTTGATCAAGCCGAGCAGCAGCTGGCCGAACAGCGCTTGCGAGGGGATACCGAAAATCTCGAACATCCTGGCGCTCTCTTGCTCTCAGACTCCCAGATACTCGTGCAGCTTTCGGGTATTGGCGTCGAGCTCGGCGGCGGAGAATTGGTCGACGATGCGCCCGTGCTCCATGACGTAATAGCGATCGGCGACGGTGGCGGCGAAACGAAAATTCTGCTCGACCAGGAGGATGGTGAAGCCCTCCGCCTTGAGGGCGCCGATCGTGCGCCCGATCTGCTGCATGATGACCGGCGCCAAGCCTTCGGTCGGTTCGTCGAGCAGCAACAGCCGCGCGCCGGTGCGCAGGATTCGCGCGATCGCCAGCATCTGCTGCTCGCCGCCGGAGAGCTTGGTGCCTTGGCTGCCGAGCCGCTCACGCAAATTCGGGAACAGCGCGAAAATGCCGTCGAGGTCGAGACCGCCGGCGCGCACCTGCCGCGGCAGCAGCAGGTTCTCTTTGACATCGAGCGTGGCGAAGATGCCGCGCTCCTCGGGGCAGAACGCGATGCCCGACCGCGCGATCGCATCGGAGGGAAGCCGGATCAGCTCCTTGCCTTCGAACTCAACCGACCCGGAACGCTTCTCGATGATCCCCATGATGGCTTTGAGCGTCGTGGTCTTGCCGACGCCGTTACGCCCGAGGAGCGTGACCACTTCGCCCGGCCGCACGGCGAAGGTCACGCCATGCAGGACGTGCGACTCGCCGTACCAGGCGTTGAGCTGGTTGACCGTCAGCAGGTCATGCGTCTCAGCCATGACCGGTCCCGAGATAGGCTTCGCGCACCGCCGGATCGTTGGACACCGTTTGGTAGTCGCCCTCGGCCAGCACGTGGCCGCGGGTAAGCACGGTGATGCGATCGCATAGATCGGCGACCACGCTGAGATTATGCTCGACCATCAGCACCGTGCGGTTGGCGGCCACCGCTTTGATCAGGGCGCTGATGCGCACGATGTCCTCGCGGTCCATGCCTGCGGTCGGCTCGTCGAGCAGCAGCAATTCCGGCTCGAGCGCCAGGGTCGTCGCGATCTCGAGTGCCCGCTTGCGGCCGTATGGCAATTCGACCGCCAGCGTATCCGCATAGGGCGTAAGCCCGACATCGGCGATCAGCGCCAAGGCGCGATCGCCGAGCGCGCGTAGCGCCCGCTTCGAGCGCCAGAAATCGAACGAGTTGCCGCGCCGCCGCTGCAGCGCGATGCGCACGTTCTCGATCACGGTTAGATGCGGAAAGACCGCTGAGATCTGGAACGAGCGTCCGACGCCGAGCCGGGCGACGTCCGCCGGCTTGAGCGCGGTGATGTCGCGCCCATCGAACACAATGCGTCCGCGCGTGGGGGAAAGAAACTTGGTGAGGAGATTGAAGCAGGTGGTCTTGCCCGCCCCATTCGGCCCGATCAAGGCATGGATGCTGCCCCGCTCGACGCGCAAATTCACCGCGCGCACCGCAACAAAGCCGGCGAACTCCTTGGTCAGCTCCTCGGTTACGAGGATCGGCCCCTCGGCCACAGCGCACCCCCCAAAGGGCCATCTTCGGCTTCGTCACTGCGGGTGGCGACGGCCGCTGAGCCCCGGTTTTATCGCCCGCGCATCTTCATTTCGTGATTCGCTGAAGGCGCGCCCGCACAAGGAACTTTCGGACGCCGTCTACATTCTCGGCCGCCTTAGTGCTTGAGCGTATTGGCGACCTTGAAGCTCGCTTCGGTCTTGCTCTTGATCTCGTCGAGCGTCACCTCTGGCGCGAGCTCGACGAGGGTCATGCCGCCGCCCTGGCGATCGACGGTGAACACGCCGAGGTCGGTAATCACCATGTCGACCACGCCGGCGCCGGTCAGCGGCAGCGTGCAGCGATGCAGGAGCTTCGGCTCGTCCTTGGCGGAGTGCTCCATGACCACGACGACTTTCTTGACGCCGCCGACGAGATCCATGGCGCCGCCCATGCCCTTGATCATTTTTCCCGGAATCATCCAGTTGGCGAGGTCCCCATTCTCCGCCACCTGCATGGCGCCGAGGATCGCAATATCGATGTGACCGCCGCGGATCATGGCAAACGAGTCGGCCGAGTTGAAATAGCTCGTGGTCGGAAGCTCGGTCACCGTCTGCTTGCCGGCATTGATCAGGTCGGCGTCCTCCTCGCCCTCGAATGGGAACGGGCCGGTGCCGAGCATGCCGTTCTCCGATTGCAGCTGCACGCTCATGCCGTCGGGAATGAAGTTCGACACCAGCGTCGGGATGCCGATGCCGAGATTGACGTAGAAGCCGTCACGCAGCTCCTTGGCGGCGCGCGCCGCCATCTGATCGCGGGTCCAAGGCATCAGGCTTGCACTCCCGTTTGGGCCGGAGCGGTTGATTTTTCGCGCTTGCGCACGGTGCGCTGCTCGATGTGTTTGACCGCGTTCGGCACATGAATGAGCCGCTGCACGTAGATACCGGGAGTGACGATATGATCGGGATCGATCTCGCCGGGCTGCACCAGGTGCTCGACCTCGGCGACCGTCACCCGGCCCGCGGTCGCCATCGGCGGATTAAAATTGCGCGCCGTCTTGCGGTAGACCAAATTGCCTTCGGTGTCGGCCCGATAAGCGTGGACGATCGACAGATCGGCGACCAGCCCGCGCTCCATCACGTAGCGCTCACCGTCGAACTCGCGCTCATCCTTGCCTTGCGCGATCTGCGTGCCGGCGCCGGTCTTGGTGAAGAAGGCCGGAATGCCGGCACCGCCGGCACGGATGCGCTCGGCGAGCGTGCCCTGCGGGTTGAATTCGATCTCGAGCTCGCCGGCGAGATATTGCTGGGCGAAAGTCTTGTTCTCCCCGACATAGGAGGAGATCATCTTCTTGATCTGCCGGCTGTCGAGCAGGGTGCCAAGTCCCTTTCCGTCAACCCCGCAATTGTTGGAGACCACGGTCAGGTTCTTCACCCCGGAGTCGCGGATCGCAAGAATCAACGCCTCCGGAATGCCGCACAGGCCGAAGCCGCCGGCCATGATCGTCATGCCATCCTTGAGCAAACCGGCCAACGCGGAGCGCGCGTCCGCATAGACCTTTTTCATATCCGCTCCATTTGTCCCGGCAAAAACTCGCCTTTAACGCATAGCGGGACCGGCAGAAAGGTCAACCGCTCGGCGTTGCGTAGGTCGCGACGATTGGCAGCGGAATGGTGGGGTGCGGGTAGTGATTCCACGCTACGTACATGACAGCGAACAGAATCCCGGCAATGATGGCGCCAAAAAAGCGGCTTCGCAGTGCGATCAGGCTTCCGAGAAAGGCGGCGACGAACGCGAACACCGCCATCAATACAACGAAGTCCCATTTCACGGCCGATAAATCTATGGGCATTGTGCGCTCCTGATAGGTGTGCTGCCGGCAACCAAGTTAATCGAAAGAACGATGCGCGCATAGCTTAGCCTAGCTTCCAGCGACGCGCGACGGCTTGGTCGCCCGTTCGCACAAGAAGCCTTGCGGAGTATCGAGGCCGGCCCCGCGCCGCCGCTCGTCAGCCGCGCCCGACGAAATCGCGGACGCCCTTGAGGGTTTCCGGATCGGACCAGATTTCGGCTACCCTCTTGTCGATTTCCGCGCCGCTGCGCGCCATGCGCTCGGCGACCGGCAGGCGCATCTGGTTCTTGGTGTGAGCGAAGGCAAGCGGAGGCAGCAACGCCATTTTTTGCGCGACGCCCAGCGCATGCTCCATCAGCGCGTCCGCCTCCACCACCTCATCGACCAGGCCGCGCTCCAGCGCGGCCGCCGAGTCGTAGGTCGCGCCGCTGAACGTGACCTCGTGAAAATGCCGCGACGGCACCGCATAGCGGATGACTTCCAGCGCCAGCGCCGGAAACGGCACGCCGACCACAAGTTCGATCACGCCGATGCGCCCGCGCGCGCGCGCCATGATCCGGCGATCGGCGCAACAGGCGAGCACGCATCCGCCGGCGATGGTATAGCCGTTGATCGCCGCCACCACGGGCTTCGGATGGAAGAACACCGCCTCGCTGAGCCGATGCAGAGCCGGGATGAACCGGCGCACGTAGTCGATCCCCTCCGTTGTCACGCGCTTTAAATCAACGCCGGCGCAAAAAATCCGGCTTTGTCCGGTAATCAGCACCGCACGCGCAGCGGCCGTGCGAAGGTCGTCGAAGCACTGCGCCAGCGCGTCGCAAAGCTCGATATCAAGCGTATTGCCTCGGCCGTGCCGGATGGTGACGACTGCAACATTGTTTTGGATTTTTAGATCGAACATGGTCGGCTCATCACTCCCAACGATGGTCATACCAGTTAATTTACGCGAGTAGCGCCGCACCCTATCGCACAGGTTGTCCAGAGGGCGAGCGTCAAGCGCGATTCGGCTGATTTGACCCGATCACATTTGGCGGATGGTTAAGCCGGCAGATTTTCGTCCGCGCTTTGAGCGAAAAAATCCGCAATTGCGTCACTGTGAAGTCGCAGCGGCCTGTCCCGAGTGCGCGCCGACGGTCCAGCGAAACAAGGAAGAGACATGATGCGGCGTATTCGTATCCTCACCGCTCTCGCGGCTTTATCGATCATGACGGCTGGCGGTGCGGCGGCTCGGGCCGAAACAGATACAGCACCTGGCAATCCGATACCGCTACTCAAGATTCTCGCAAAGCCGGACAAGACGAGGACCAAGGTCCCCGGCAAGCGAGTGGGCAAGAGGGTGGGCAAGACGCACATGGCCACGAAAACGAGGGCGCTGCTGCATCGGTCGGCCAGAGCGCGGCCCGCAGCGTCTAGGGCTGCCGCCGATGATGCCCTGCCCGCAAATGTCGCGGCGGCTCCTTCTGCGGCGCCGCCGGCGCCGCTTGCGGCAGCATCGCCTCCTCCCACGGCGCCATTTGCCGAGCCGATGCCGAGCGAACTCGTGGTCGGCGGACGCACGGTGCAAGTGACCGCGTCGGATAATGTCAACGCGATCGACGAAGCCGCCGGCACGCAGCGCGTTGCCGCGAGTGCGGCGACAGCGGCGGCGAGGCACGATGATGGCGCCGAGGCGGAGTCGGCCGCCGCCGAGACTGCGACGGTTGCGGTTGCGCGGCCGCAGCCGGAACGAAGCCCTGTCGGCAGCGCCTCCTGGATCATGCAGATCCTGGCCGCGCTAGGCGGCGCTTTTGCCGCCGGCTCGGCCGCCTGGTTTCTGATCGGATCGGCGCCGCAACGGACATACGGGTGAGCGGCGCCAATCACCCCTTGGTCTTGAGCGAACTGAACAGCTCATAGGCCTCTTTGGGCTTGAGATTCTTGTGCACGACGGCGTTGATCGCGGCGATCATCGCTTTCGGCGCCGCCGATTGGAAAATATTGCGTCCCATGTCGACGCCCGCCGCGCCCTGCTGCACCGCGTTGTAGGCCATGGTCAATGCATCGAGCTCGGCGAGTTTTTTGCCGCCGGCCATGACGATCGGCACCGGACATGACGCGGTCACGGTCTCGAAGCCCTCTTCGACATAATAGGTCTTCACATATTGCGCGCCGAGCTCGGCGATGATCCGGCAGGCGAGACGGAAATATTTGGCGTCGCGTACCATGGTCTTGCCGACCGCGGTGATGCCCATGACCGGAATGCCGACGCGCAATCCGGCGTCGACGAGCTTGGTCATGTTGTGGACCGAGCGGGTCTCGAATTCGCCGCCGATGAACACCTGGATGCCGACGCCGGCGGCGTTGAGCCGTACTGCGTCGTCCATGTCCATCGCGATCTCTTCGTCCGACAGCTCCTCGCGCAGGATGCTCGGGCCGCCGCTGGCGCGCAGCACCATCGGCTTGCCTGAATCGGCCGGAATGACCGAGCGCAGAATGCCGCGCGCGCAGAACAACGCGTCGCAGGACGGCAACAGCGGCACGATGGAAAGATCGATCCGCTCGAGCCCGGAGGTCGGGCCCTGGAAGTAGCCGTGATCGATCGCCAGCATCACGGTGCGGCCTGATGCCGGCGCAAAGACGCGGGCGAGACGGTTCTTCATGCCCCAATCGAGCTGATGCGAGCCTTTCAGATAAAAGCCGGGCGTCTGCTGCGGCCGACCGGCGACGTAACGTTCCCCTTCCCTATCGGCTTCCGGCATGATGCTCCTCGCGGCCGCGCCTTCCATCGCGCGGCAGGTTCGCCGCGAACCTATGCGGCATCGCCGTTGCGGCAGCAAGGTTCAATATTCTTCGCCGACGGAATTTGTCGCACGCCGGCCGAAGAACATGCGCTTGAACAGTTGGTCCTTACGGACGAATTGATGATAGAGCGCGGCCAGCACGTGTAGAGCGATGAGGCCGGCGAGGAGCGCCGCAACGTAGCCGTGGGCGATGAAGCTCGGATAAATGGCGAAGCTTGCCGGCAGCGGGTCGCCCGAGCCCTGGAACACCGTCTTGTTGAGGCCGGCGATGATCGCCGTCGCGTAGCCGCTCGTCACCATCAGCAAGACGATCAGGTAGAAACCGTAATGGACGACCGGGGCAATCCGATCGAGCAGCGGCGAGCCGGTCGTCGCATCCTTAGGCTTCGCGGTCAGCATTCGCGTGACGAAGCGGACGAGCATCAACGCGAGGATCAGCATGCCCAGCGACATGTGCACGAGCAGAATTTGGATCTTTTGCGGCGCCGAGTTGGGCATCGGTGCGAGCACAAAGAATCCGACGAGCAGCATGGCGATGATCATGATGGCAAGAAGCCAATGCAGGACCACCAGCAGCGGGTGATATCGCGACACTTGCATATTCATTCATAACCATCTGGCTATGGATTGGTCAAGGCTGATGGCGGGCCGCTCCGGATAATCACGAGTTTCTTTCCCAGCTTGGTCATTTAATCGTTCGCGTGGACGGGTGACGGCGTCGGTTCTTCCCTTTGCGCGCAGGTGCGGCGTCCGATACTTCGCCGAGAGAGGCCAGTTCAGCAACCCCCTCGGGAAATTCGGCCACAAGCCTGAGCGACCCACCCATGGCCTCGACATAGCTACGCAACGTGGAGAGCAGCATATCGCTGCGACTCTCGATCTTGGAGACGCCGGCCTGGTCGATATGCAGGAGCGTAGCCATGTTCTGCTGCGTGAGAGCGCGCGCGCGCCGCAGCAGACGGAGCGCGTTCTCTTCGGCGATCAGCTGCCGCGCGCGCGTTGCGATCGCCGTGCGCTCATCCGGCGGGAGCTCGGCGATGATCTGGTCAAGGGTGCGCATATTCCAAACCTCTCACTTCTTTGCTTCCAACTTAAAACTCGCCACATGCGCCGCGAAACGTTGATCAGCGATGCGGATCAGTTCCTTGTAGAACGCCCGCTGGCGTTGACCTTCCTTGTTCCCGCCGACGAGTATGATTGCTTGCCGCTGCGGATCGAAGGCGAAGGCAAAGCGCCAAATCCCGTCGAGCTGGAACCGAAGCTCTTTCATGTTCGCAAAGGACGATCCGTTGAGCGTATCAACGTTGGGTCGCCCAAGCGTCGGGCCGAACTCTTTTAAAACGACGAGCCGCGCCGAAAGCTCGACCCGGACTGGTTGAGGCAACGCGGCAAATTCCGCCACGAATTCCGAATGAAAGAGCACTGTCCATTGCATGCGTATACCTTGAACGACATATGTTTCCAAGTGCATGTGGCGGTGATTTTCCCTGGAGAAGTCAAGGAAGCATTCGGCGGGATTAATCCACCGAACCGCCTTGGCATTGTCATTGTTCTCGTTATGTTCTATACGTTGAACTGACGAGAACATACCAAGAATATCCACACGCTTTGCACCGTTATGACCCCATCGGCCGGCTCCTCTGCAATGCGAAACCGCGCTGCTGTCGCGCAGGAACTGCGCCGGCTGCTGCCCAAAATGGAGGGGTTTTCGGCCGAACAGACCCTCCCCTTCGGTCTTTCCGCCATCGATCACTACCTGCCGCAAGGCGGCCTTCCTTGCGGCGCCTTGCATGAGATCGTGCCTGAAGAAAGCAGCACCCCTGCCGCCTTCGGCTTCATTCTGGCGTTGCTGACCCGCATTTCCTCCCCTTACCCAACAAGCATGCCCGCGGGCGCGCGCAAGGGCGGCCCGGGTGGGGGGAAGAAAAAGCTCTTCCTCATCATGCCGGCCTATGGATTGCGCGAATATGGCCGTCCGCATGGCCATGGCTGCAATGGTCTCGGCCTCGATCCGGGCCGTCTGATCCTGGTCGAGACCAGACACCGCAACGAAACCCTCTGGGCCATGGAAGAGGCGCTGCGTTCAGGTGCGCCTGCCGCCGTCGCCGGCGTGATCGACAAGCTCGATCTGAAATTGAGCCAAAGGCTGCATCTCGCCGCCGTGGAGGCAGGCCTGCCTCTGTTCCTCCTGCGGCAAGCGCAATTCCTCGAATCGAGCGCGGCGGCCACGCGCTGGCGCATCGCTCCCGCCCCGGCCGCACGCGACCGCTTCGGCCTCTTCGCGCGCCCGCGCTGGCATCTCCGGCTGGAACGCTGCCGCAATGGACGCGCGGGCGAATGGATAGTGGAGTACGATCATGTCGCGCATCGTTTCAGTCTGGCTGCCGCGCTGGCCGATCCTACGCATTCTCGCCGCGCAAACGGCGAACCCCTCAGACAAGCCGGTTAATGCTGACGAGCCGTTCGTCCTCGCCATTACCGCCAGCGGAGGGCCGCGCATCGCCGCCTTGAACGAGGCGGCGGAAGCGGCCGGACTCGCGGTCGGCGAGTCATTGGCCGACGCGCGGGCGAAGGCAGGCCCGCTGCAGGTGCGCCCCATCGATCCCGCCGCCGATGACGCCGCGCTGCGTCGCCTGACGCTGTGGGCGACGCGCTATACGCCGACCGCCTCCGCGTGGGGCGAGGAGAACGGCGCCGACGGTTTTTTCCTCGACGTCGAAGGCGCCGCGCATCTTTTCGGCGGCGAGGAAAGACTCATCGCCGATCTTCATTCGCGGCTCAAATATTTCGGCCTGCCGGCGCGGCTTGCCGTCGCCGACACGCCCGGCACCGCCTGGGCGCTGTCGCGCTTCCACTCCGCGCCTCTCACCGTGCTGCCGCCGGGTGAGGAAGCCGAAGCGCTGGCGGGCCTCCCGATCGAAGCGTTGCGGCTTTCGCCGGAAACCTCAACGACGTTGCGCCGGCTCGGCTTCAAATCCGTGGGCGCGCTCCTCGACAAGCCGCGTGCGCCCTTCGCCGCGCGTTTCCCGGCCGCGCTTCTTCGGCGGATCGACCAGGCGCTCGGCCGCCTCGATGAGCCGCTCGTCCCCATCGTCGCCCCGCCGGTCTATCACTGCCTGCGTTATCTCATCGAGCCGATCCTCATCCAGGAGGCCGTCGTCGCGCTGGCAGGCCGCCTGATGCGGACCCTCGTGCGTGTGCTCGTGCGCGACGACGTCGGAGCGCGCGCGTTGCGGCTTTCCCTTTATCGCGTCGATGGCGCGGCCGAGACCATCGACATCGGCCTGACCTTGCCGACGCGCGACGTCGCGCATGTGACGCGGCTCGTCGACCTCAAGCTCGAGGCGCTGGCGGCGACGCAGGATGCCGGCTTTGGCTTCGAGGCGCTCGGGCTCGCCGTCACCCGCGCCGAACCTTTGCACGCACGACAGACGGAACTCGCCTCCTTCGCCGGGGAAGACGACAGATCGCAAAATTGCGCGGCCTTGATCGATAAATTGCGCCAACGCCTCGGCCCGGAGAGCGTGCGACACTTTAAGCCCGTGGCCAGTCACATCCCCGAACGCGCCGAGGCGCAGCCGCCGGTCGCCGGCGAGCCTCCTGCCTCATGGCCGGCGCCGGAACAGACGCGCCCGCTTCTCCTATTGCCCCAGGCGGAGCCGACCGAGGTCACCGCGCTCATCCCCGAGGGACCGCCGCGGCGTTTTTGCTGGCGCGGCGTGACCTACGAGGTCGCCGAAACGCAGGGCCCGGAACGCATCGCCAGCGAATGGTGGCGCCATCGTCAATTCGAGCCGACGCGCGACTATTACCTCATCGAGGACGCGGACGGCCGCCGCTTCTGGCTGTTCCGCGAAGGACTTTACGGGCGCGAGACCGCATCGGCGCGCTGGTTCGTGCATGGGCTGTTTGCGTGAGTTTGCATGAGTTTATGTGAGTTCGTGAGAAAAGCCGATGAGCGCCTATGCCGAACTGGCCGTGACCACCAACTTCTCCTTCCTGCGCGGCGCTTCACACCCGCGGGAGATGGTCGCCACCGCCGGCGCGCTCGGCCTTAGCGCTATCGGCATTGCCGACCGCAACTCTTTTGCCGGCGTGGTCCGCGCCTATGAAGAATGGAAAAAGAACGAAAGCCTCAAGCTCATCGTCGGCACCCGCCTCCTCACCATCGATGGTTTCGAGGCGCTCGCCTATCCCACCGACCGCCAAGCTTATGGCCGGCTCTGCCAGCTGCTGACCAAGGGCAATCTCAAAGCGGAGAAAGGCGAATGCCATCTGACCTTCGAGGAGATTCTCGGCGCCAGCGAAGGCCAGATTTTTATCGCCGTGCCGCCGCTGACGCTGTTTTCGGCTTCCGCCTTCACCGAACGCCTCGCCGCTCTGGCCCGCTCATCGCCGGGCCGCACGTTCCTTGCCGGGGTGCATTATCATCGCGGCGACGAACCGCGTCGGCTGCGGCTTCTCGCCGAGCTCGGCGCGCGCACGAACGCGCCGCTCGTCGCCGTCAACGATGTCTCCTATCACGCGCCGGAGCGCCGGCCGCTCGCCGACATGCTCACCTGCATCCGCGAGAAATGCACGATTGCCGAAGCGGGTCTCCGTCTTGCCGTCAATGCCGAACGGCATCTCAAGCCCGCGGCCGAGATGGCGCGGCTGTTCGCCGGATTTCCCGACGCCATCACCCGCACCATCGACATCGCCAATGCCTGCCACTTCTCGCTCGGCGAGTTGAAATACGAATATCCCGACGAGCCAGTGCCGCCGGGCAAGACCGCTCAGCAGCATCTCGAAGATCTCACCTGGGCCGGCGCCGCGGAGCGCTATCCGAAGGATCGATTTCCGAGTGGCGTTCCCCGGGAAGTCGAGCAGCGGCTGCAAGAGGAGCTGGCACTGATCGCGAAGCTCCAATACGCCCGCTACTTCCTCACCGTTCATGATGTCGTCGCCTACGCCCGCAAAGAAAGAAGTATTCTCTGTCAGGGCCGCGGTTCCGCGGCAAACAGCGCGGTGTGCTTTTGCCTGGGCATCACCGAAGTCAATCCAAACGAGACCAAACTGCTGTTCGCCCGCTTCATCTCGGAAAACCGTAACGAGCCGCCCGATATCGACGTCGATTTCGAACACGAACGGCGCGAGGAGGTGATCCAGCACATCTACGACCGCTACGGACGCGATCGCGCGGCGATCTGCGCGACCGTCGTGCATTACCGCTCGCGCCGGGCCATTCGCGAAGTCGGCAAGGCTTTGGGATTGACCGAAGACATCACCGCCGCTCTGGCCAAAACAGTATGGGGTTATGGCGACGAATTGCCGGAGGACCACATTCGCCAGGCCGGCCTCGACCCCGCCAATCCGGCGATCAGGCAGGCGGTCACGCTGGCCAATGATCTGACCGGCTTTCCGCGTCATCTCTCGCAACATGTCGGCGGCTTCGTGCTCACCCGCGAGCCGCTCGATCAGACGGTGCCCATCGGCAATGCCGCCATGGATAAACGCACCTTCATCGAGTGGGACAAGGACGACATCGACACGCTTCACCTGATGAAGGTCGATGTGCTGGCGCTCGGCATGCTGAGCTGCCTGCGGCGCGGCCTCGATCTCCTGAAAACGCATTATGGCAAGGATTTCTCGCTTGCGAGCATCCCCAATGACGGGACGCAGGATTCCCGTGAGGTCTACCAGATGCTGCAGCGCGCCGACTCCGTCGGCGTATTCCAGGTCGAAAGCCGCGCCCAGATGTCGATGCTGCCGCGCCTGAAGCCGGAATGTTTTTACGATCTGGTCATCGAGGTCGCGATCGTGCGGCCGGGGCCGATCCAGGGCGACATGGTGCACCCCTATCTGCGCCGGCGCGATGAGCGGAAAAGCGGCAAGGAGCCCCACTATCCGTCTCCGCGTCCCGGCGAGGGCGACCGCGACGAATTGAAGGAAGTCCTCAAAAGGACCTTGGGCGTGCCGCTGTTCCAGGAGCAGGCGATGCAGATCGCCATCACCGCCGCGAAATTCACGCCCGATGAGGCAGACGGGCTGCGCCGCGCCATGGCGACCTTCCGCCACAACGGCACTGTCCATCTGTTCCGCGACAAGTTCATCAACGGCATGACCGCGCGCGGCTACGAGCGCGATTTCGCCGAGCATTGTTTCGGCCAGATCGAAGGTTTCGGCGAATACGGCTTTCCCGAAAGCCACGCGGCGAGCTTCGCGCTGCTCGTCTATGCCTCGGCCTGGATCAAATGCCGCTATCCCGAGGTCTTCTGCGCCGCCATTCTCAACAGCCAGCCGATGGGCTTTTACCAGCCGGCGCAGCTCGTGCGCGACGCCCGCCAGCACCACGTCGAGGTTCGCGCGGCCGACGTCAACTTCAGCAATTGGGATTGCACGCTTGAGCCGGGCGCCGACGGCAAGCATGCAGTCCGCCTCGGTTTTCGCCTCATTCACGGTCTCAACAAGGAAGAACTCGAGAAGCTCATCGACGCACGCGGCAATGGCTATGCCAGTATCGAGCGGCTCGCGGCAATCGCCGGCATTTCACGCTTCACCATCGAACGGCTCGCCGAGGCGGATGCGTTTCGCTCTTTCAAGCTCGATCGGCGCGCCGCTTTGTGGGCGTCGCGCCGGCTCGACGTGATCGGCCTTCGTCCGGCACGCCGGGCGGGCGCCGGCAAAGTGGATACCGCCAAAGCGGACGGAGAGCTCCCGCTGCTTGCCCCGCATCTGGGCGACGAGCTTTTCCCGGAGCCTTCCGTCGCGCTCCCCGCTATGCCGCTTTGCGAGCACGTCGTCGAGGATTACGTGGCGACCGGTCTGTCGCTGAAAGCGCATCCCGTGAGCTTCTTCCGCGACCGCCTCACCGCGCTCGGCGCCATGCGCAACGCGCAACATCGCAGCGAAGACCTGCCGCAGGATTCGATCGTCACCGTCGCCGGCCTGGTGCTGATCCGGCAGCGGCCGGGCACGGCGAAAGGCGTCGTGTTCCTGACGCTGGAGGACGAGACCGATATCGCCAACATCATCGTCTGGCCGAAAGCTTTCGTGAAAAACCGCCGCACGGTGATGACGGCGCGGTTTCTTGCCGTGCGCGGGCGCCTGCAACGCGCCGGCCTCGTGGTTCACGTGGTCGCGGAGAGCTTCGTCGACCTTTCCGCGGCGCTGCCGTGGCTGCGCGACGGCGGCGATCTGTTTTCACCCAAATTTTCCGGCGGGCCGTTTCCGCAGGCAGCTTCCCTTCCCCTCAAGAGCCGCGACTTCCATTAAGCCGGATTTCGTCAGTCGGCGTTGCTTCGTCAATCAGCTTTGCCCAGAGATTTCCCCAGCACACGCGCGAGCCGCTCGGAGAACGAACGCGCATCCGCCGGGCGGTCGCCCTCGAGCACCCTCGCCTCGTCGAACAACAGATGCGCGGCGTCCTCCTTGAAAACCCGCTCGTCTTCGCCGAGGCCGGCGAGCCTGACGACCAGCTGGTGCCGCGGATTGACCTCCAGGATCGGTTTCGACACCGCGTCCAGCCGGCCGGCGCCCGCGAGCAGCTTCTCCAGCGCCCGGTCAGGACCGGAATCGGGAGCCACCAGGCAGACCGCGCTGTCGGTCAGCCGATCGGAAACACGCACCTCCGTCACCGCGTCGCCGAGCGTGTTCTTCAGGAACGCAAGGAATTTCTTGACCGAATCTTCCAGCTCCGGCTTCGGCGGCTCCTGCGCGTCGGTGAGCGGAATGAGCGCCAGATCGGCGGCCCCCTGCGTCACCGATTTGAACGGCTTGCCGTCGAACGACACGCCGGGCATGACCCAAAAACTGTCCACCGGATCGGCAAGCAGCAGAACCTCGATACCGCGAGCGCGAAAGCCTTCCAGGTGCGGCGAAGACCGCAGTCGGGCGATATCGTCGCCGGCGAGATAGTAGATCGCCGTTTGGTTGATCTTGAGCGTGGCGGCGTAGTCCTTGAGGCTGCGCCAGCCCTCGGCCGGGCCGGTGGTCTTGAAGCGCGCCAGCGCCAAAAGCGCGTCGCGGCGCTCGAAATCCTCGTAGATCCCTTCCTTGAGCACGGCGCCGAACATCTCCCAGATTTTCGTATAGGTTTGCGGCTCCTTGTCCGCGAGCCGCTCCAATTCCGCGAGCACGCGCCCGGTCGCGCTCTTTCTGATCGCGGCGAGCAGCGGGCTTTCCTGGATTTTTTCCCGCGAAACATTGAGCGGCAAGTCGGCGCTGTCCACCAGACCGCGAACGAAGCGCAGATAGCGCGGCAGAACCTCCGCATCGTCGGTGATGAAGACGCGCTTCACATAAAGCTTGATCCGCCCCTTCCGGTCGGGATCGAAGAGGTCGAATGGCCGCGAACCGGGAACGAAGAGGAGCGTCGTGTAGTCCTGCCGCCCCTCGGCGTGGAAATGGATGGTCAGGGCCGGCTCGTCGAACTGCCCGGCAATGCTGCGATAGAAATCGGTATAATCCGCGGCGCTGATCTCGCCCTTGGGCTTCGCCCACAACGCCGCGCCGTCGGTGATTTCAGACGGCTCGGCGCCCGGCTTCTCGACCAGCGCGATCGGCACCGGCACGTGACCGGACTGCGCCTTGACCAGCCGCTCGATGGTGAAGCGCTCGGTGTAGGACTTTGCGTCCTCCATGAGATGCAGCACGACGCGGGTGCCGCGGCGCGGAGCGATCACCGCATCCGCCGGCGATACGGCGAAAGTGCCCTTGCCGTCCGAGGACCAGACAAACGCCGCGTCCGCACCCGCGCGGCGGGAAATAACCTCGACGCGTTCCGCGACCATGAAGACGGAATAGAAGCCGACGCCGAAGCGGCCGATCAGCGCCGTTTCCTCGCCGCTTTGCGCCGCCTCGATGCGATCGAGGAAGGCTTTGGTGCCGGAGCGCGCGATGGTGCCCAGCGCCTCGATCATCTCATCGCGGCTCATGCCGATGCCATTGTCCTCGACGGAGAGCTGCCGCCCGTCAGGGTCGAGCGCGAGCGTGATGCGCGGCTTGGCGTCCTCGCCTGCGAGCTCCGGGTTGGCGATCGCTTCGTAGCGCAGCCGCTCGCAGGCATCGGCGGCGTTGGCAATCAGCTCGCGTAGAAATACCGATTTGTCGGAATAGACCGAGTGCACCATCAGGTGCAGCAATTTGGCGACATCGGCCTGGAAGGGTTGCGCCTCGGGCGCCCGGTTTTCCGGTCGTTTCTCCTCGGTCATCGTCATCGTCTTCGGTCCCAAGCAAAAATTGTCGCCTCGCAGATGGCGAGATAACGCCGCCAATTCAAGCCTGCAACGGGATAACGAACGCACCTCCTGCGCCGGCAGAGTGCAGCGCACCACGGGCGGCAACGGATCGAAGGACGAGGCTGGTTTCGGCCCGAGCCTATTTTCGGTCCAAGCCTACGACGCGGAAAGCACGTCGGGCGTGTGCACGTGCTCGGGGCGGATTCCGACGGCCAAAAGACGCGCCGGAATGCGGCGCAGAACCGGAAACATGTCGAACAGCTTGAACAACAGGGGCGGCCTCGGGCGCTCCGTGCTGGCAAGCGCCCGGCCGATGATCCGGTTCTGCATCGTAAGCTGAAGCCGCTGCGTGAAGCGCACCGGCAGCGTGCGCCGCGCCTCGATCGCGCGCAAATCCTCGTTGCTCACGCTGCGGGCCTTGAGCGGCGCGGCGAGCCGGTTGGCCGCGGCCACCGCGTCCTGGACCGCGAGATTGATCCCGACGCCGCCGATCGGCGACATGGCGTGCGCGGCATCGCCGATGCAAAGGAGCCCCGGCCGCCACCATTGCCGCAAGCGGTCGACGGTGACGCTCAGGAGCTTGACGTCGTCCCAGCTCTTCAACTCGCCGATCCGGTCGGCGAGAAACGGGGAGAGTTCCACGACGCGGCTGCGGAACGCGTCCAGACCGGCCGCCTTGACGCGCTCGATGCCGCCTTTCGGAATGACGTAAGCGCACTGCCAGTAATCGCCGCGATCGAGCATGACCAGCATGCTGCCGGCCTCGATGTGACCGAACGTTTCGCTCTCATCGGTCGGCTTTTGCGCCAGGCGAAACCACAGCACGTCCATCGGCGCGCCATAATCATCGCTTTTCAATCCGGCTTTGTCGCGCACCGTCGAATGACGGCCGTCGGCGCCGACCACTAGATCGGCGCGAATGATGAGCTCACCATCCGGGGTCTTGGCGCGAAGCCCGACCACGCGGCCGTCTTCCTCGACCAGATCGGTCGCTTCCGCGCACATGCGCAAGTCGAACCCCGGGTAGCGCCGGCCTTGAGCGGCGATGAAGTTGAGAAAATCCCATTGCGGCATCAGCGCAATGTATTTGCAGTGAGTCGGCACATGCGTCAGATCGATCATCCGCACGCGTTCATCACCGATCTGAGCGGTCAACCGCTCGACTTTCTGATGCGGCAGCTTGAGAAACTCATCGAGCAAACCGAGTTCGTGCATCAGTTCGAGCGTCGAGGGATGGATCGTGTCGCCGCGGAAGTCGCGAAAAAAATCGGCGTGCTTTTCCAGGACGACGACGTTGACGCCGGCGCGCGCCAGGAGAAAGCCGAGCATCATTCCGGCCGGTCCGCCGCCGGTAATGCAGCATGTGGTGGTGATCGTCGTGTTCGGCATGACGACGTTCCTTCCCACGCCCGGCGTTTGGTCGAGAACGCGCGCGCGTTCAGGCCGGCTGCGGCGCCACGCCGAGCTTCTTCTGCAGGCTCGTGGAAGAGGTGGTGTATTGGAACACCAGTCTCTTGTCCGGATAGACGTAGCGGTGCGCTTTTTGCGCCATCAGCGCGCCCTCATGAAACCCGGACAGGATAAGCTTGAGCTTGCCGGGATACCAGTTGATGTCGCCGATGGCGAATATCCCGGGCACGCTGGTTTCGAAGGCCGCGGTCTCGACCGGGATCAATTCATTGTTCTTGAGTTCAAAGCCCCAATTGGCCACCGGGCCGAGCTTCATGGTCAGGCCGAAGAACGGCAGCATGACGTCGCAGGCGATATCGTAGCTCGAGCCTTCGTTGGTCTTGACCACCGCTTTGCTGATCTGGCCTTGCTCGCCTTGCAGCGAGGTTACTTGGCCGAGCACGAAATCGATCTTGCCCTCGCCGACCAGCGCCAACATCTTGTTGACGCTGTCCGGCGCCGCGCGAAATTCGCTGCGGCGGTGCAGGAGCGTAAGGTGACTGGCAAGGGGCGCGAGATTGAGCGTCCAGTCGAGCGCGCTGTCGCCGCCACCGACGATGAGCACGCGCTTGCCGCGAAACGCTTCCATCTTGCGCACCGCGTAGAATATCGACGTGCCTTCATAGGGCTCGACGCCGGGAATGGGCGGGCGCTTGGGCTGGAACGAGCCGCCGCCCGCAGCGATGACCAGGATCTTGCTCTCGAACACCTTGCCCAGGTCCGTGGTCACGCGGAACAACGGGTCGCCGATCTTCTCGACCTTCTCCACCATCTCGTTCAGATGAAATTGCGGATTGAACGGCTTGATCTGCTGCATCAGCGCGTCAACGAGACCCTGGGCGCTGGTGTAAGGAATGCCGGGAATGTCGTAGATCGGCTTCTCTGGATAAAGCTCGGCGCACTGGCCGCCGATCTTGTCCAGAATGTCGATGAGGTGCGCTTTCATGTCGAGCAGACCGAGCTCGAACACCGCGAACAGGCCGATCGGGCCGGCACCGATAATGACAACGTCGGTCTTGATGGGATCACTCATGTCGTATGCGTGCTCGTCCTTAATGGGTGGCCTCTCATGAGGCGGGGAGTGTCTAGCGCGCTCATTGCGGCAGGGGAAGAGGACGCACCGGACGGAAAAGAGCGCGGCCCGGGTCGCTCCTGCTCGACGCGGATTCGTGCCGGCTAGGCTTGCCGCTCCGGCGTTCGCACTGTCAGGCCGTCCAACGCCTCGCTCACTTTGATCTGACACGACAGCCGCGAGTTCGGCTGTACGCTATACGCGAAATCGAGCATGTCAGCTTCCATCGGCGACGGCTCGCCGACCTTTTCCCGCCAAGCCTCGTCGATATAGACGTGGCAAGTCGAGCAGGCGCAGGCGCCGCCGCATTCGGCCTCGATCCCGGGGACGCCGTGTTTGATCGCGGTTTCCATGACCGTCGATCCGACCTCGCCCTCGATCGTGCGAGCCGTTCCCGCGGTGTCGATGAAAGTGATTTTGACCATGGGCAAGAAACAGGGAGGCGGAACTGCGCGGCGGCGAAGAGCGGCAATCGCGCCGTCGCCGGCCGACGTTCTATCGGCTCGCGGCGCGGCGCGCCAGTATGACCGGCTCAGATGGGATCAATCGTCGCGCGATCAAGGTCGGGCCGCGAAGTTACCGCCGCCCAACCGCGCATCGATCACGGCGCGCACCTCGAGACTTGCCGTCTCGAGTTCCGCAATCGCCGTCGTCATCGCCGCAGCGCGGCCTTCACCCGCCGCCCGCTCGACCCGCTCGGCCGCCTCGGCGACCCGCCACGCTCCGACGCTACACGCAGAGCCCTTCAGCGTGTGGGCGGCGGTCGCCGCGAATGCCGGTTCCATGCCGGCCATGCGCTCGAGCATCAGGACGGTCTGCCGCGCGAAAATCGCCAGGACCTCGCGTTCGAGGCAGCGATCGCCAAGCGTCATTCGCTGCAGATGATCCTCGTCGAGGATGGCCGCTACGAGTTGGCGAGAAGACGTTATCAACAGGCTCGCATTCATGCGGCTTAATCCCCGGCAAAAACCTAACGCGCAGCAGCGGCGACACGATGCGCCGCAAGCGACGAAACTGGGGTAAATCGCCCGTCTGCCAAGGGTTTCTTTCGCGGCATTGGTAAACGGCTTTCCCACGGATCGGGCCGCTCTGTCGTCGCATGGTTGGCGGTGCTGCAGCCGTCGCCTTGGCGTCGGCGCCCTCTCCCGGCCCCACGCCGGCCGCATTGTTGGCAACACAATGACGAGATCGCGCCCGCCGCGGACCGGCGAACAAAGATCGTGGTGACCAATCCGTTAACGGTCATGGTGACCAATCCGTTAACGATGATTAAAAGGACGTTACCGTGCCCGGTTTTCTTCGATCCGCCAGACCGATAGGATGGGCTACGATACTATGACGTGAGGGCGGGGAACCCTTGCGCGACGTAAATTAGGGCGGGGAACCCTTGCGCGACGTAAATTCGATCGATTACGCGCTCGTGGCGCGGTCCGGGGTTTGCTCCGGCCGCCCTGGTCCGGCGTAACAGGCGAGGCGACGACCGACATGGCGAACAACCCGAAGAAGATGCTGGACCCGACGGAAGCGGCGCTGTCGGCGATTCAGGAAGCGCTCAATCTGCGGGAAGGCGACACCATACCGGAGCTCGGGCAGGACGGCGGCGGCGAACCGCTCGGTAGCCCGGAGGAGGCCGGCCGGCGCGGCATGCAGGCCCCTCCCGCATTCGCGGAGCCGGGGGACGGAGCCTCGGGCGGTCGCAAAGCGGAAACGCACGGGCTTCGCGTCGCCAATGACGACCAGCAATCGATCGGGCAAATCCTGCAATCGCTGCAGCGCCGGCCGGCGCGCGCATCCTATGTCGTGGCCGGGGTGTTTTCGGCCGCCTGGGTGATCGGCTGCCTCGCGCTCTCCTGGGCCTACCTGTCGGATCTCAACGCGGCGCTCGGCCCCAACCACTCCTCCGCCGCGGTCATGATCGGGCTCGGCGCCGCGGCGCTGCTGCCGATTATCTTCTTCTTCGGCGTCGCCCACATGGCCTGGCGCGCGCAAGAACTGCGTCTCATCGCCCAGTCGATGGCGAGCGTCGCTATCCGCCTAGCCGAGCCCGAAGGCGTGGCGCGGGATTCCATCGTCACGGTCGGACAGGCGATCCGGCGCGAGGTCTCGGCGATGGGCGACGGCGTCGAGCGCGCGCTAGCGCGCGCCGGCGAGCTCGAGTCGCTGGTGCAGAACGAGATTGCGGCGCTTGAGCGCACCTACAGCGACAACGAGGTCCGCATTCGCGGGTTGATCCAGGAACTCGCCAATCAGCGCGACACGCTCGTCGCCCAAGCCGAGCAGGTGCGCTCCTCGATCAGCAACGTGCACATCGACCTCACCCAGGACCTTTCCACGATCAGCGATCTCGTCGGCCAGCAGGTCAGCGAAGCCGCGCAGACCATCACCCAATCGCTGGCCGAGAAAGGCGAGCACATCACGCTCACGCTCGGCCGGATCGGCGACAACATGATCCAGCAACTGAGCGATCGCGGCGGCGACATGATCGAGCGCCTGGAGACCACCAGCGATGAGACGACGCGCGCGATCGCTGCCGCCAGCGACCAGCTCACCTCGAGCCTCAACTTCAAGACCGATCACATCAACGACGAATTCGCCGAAATCGCCAGCGGCCTCGAAGAAATGATGGCGGCGCGGCTCGATCGGGTCACCGAGGGCTTTTCCGAGAAATCGCTGGCCATCCTCGACGTCATGACCGGACGCTCGCAGGAGCTGACCGACACGTTCACCGTCCGCGCGCAGGATCTCACCGACACGATCATCGATACATCGAGCAGCCTCGCCGAGACGATCGCGACGCGGGCCGACGAGGTCAACAGCACGCTGAAGGCTTCCGGCGAGTCGCTGATCCTCGACCTCAACCTGCGCGGCGGCGACGTGGTGACCAAGCTCGAACAGACCGGCGCCCGCATCACCGAGGCGATCGTTACCCGTGGCACCAAGGTCACCGACACGTTCCGCGAGAGCGCCGAGCAACTCGCCGAGGTCGTCGGCGTCCGCGGCGACGCGGTGAAGGAAATGCTGGCATCGCGGCTTGCCGCCTTCGAGGAGATGTTCAACCACTCCGGCGCCGAGCTGGGCGAGAAGATTTCCCGCGACTCCTCGACGCTCGGCAACCTGATCACCCGGCACCTCGCCGAATTCGACCGCACCGTGAAGACCTACGGGTCCGAACTCGTCGAGCGGCTCGGCGGGCGCACGCAGGAAGTCACCGAGTCGATGCGCAACTACGTCGACAGCTTCGATAGCCGCGTGACCGCCAAGGCGAGCGAAGTCACCACCGGGCTCGAACAGCGGCTCACGCGCTTCCAGGAAGCGCTCGACAGCCGGACCCAGACGCTCACCGAGGCGCTGTCCACCCGCGTCCTGGATATCGCCAAGACGCTCGCGGATGGCGGCAAGGAAGTCGTCACCACGCTCGACAAGCGCATTACCGATGTCACCACGGTCATTGACACCCGCGGCGCCAGGCTCGCGGAGAGCGTCGGCGAGCGCATCGCCGACATCGACCGCGCGCTCGGCGCGCAGACTCAGGAGTTTGCCAGCACGCTCGAGGCCCGCATCGACCGCCTCCAGCATCTGCTCGTCGAACGCTCCGAAACGGTGACGCAGCAGATCGAGGTGCGCAGCCGCGCGGCCGCCGACCTTATCGGCTCGCGGGTCGAAGAGCTGTCGGTGTCGATCAAGGCCAATTCGGGCGACGCCGAGCGCGTGCTCACCGAGCTTGCGGCTCGAACCACCGAAGCCTTGGGCAAAAGCACCGCAGCAAGCACCGCGGCGGCGGACGCGTTGAACCGCAGCGCCACGGAAGCAACCGCTACGCTCAACCAGACGGCCAGCGCGTTGAGCGCCTCGATCAACAAGAGCGCTACGGCCGCCAGCGAGACCATCGGCCGAGCGGCGGCGACGGCCAACGACACGGTCGGCAGAAACGCCGCGGCGACCGGCGAGGCCATCGGCAAAGCGGCTGCGCTCGCCAGCGACATCATGGGCAAGAGTGCCGTTGCTACGCGCGAGGCCGTCGCCCGCGGCGCCAGCGAGGCCGAACGCACGCTGCTGGCGATCTCGAACGAGGTGACGACCGCACTCAAGCAAAACGTCGACAATGTCGAGCGTACGCTGCTGGAGACGAGCGCCGAAATCGGGCGCAACCTCATCGGCAAGGCCGACGAGATCAACACCGGCGTGTCGCAGCGTATGGCGGACATGACGCGTCTTATCGACGAGAGATCGAGCGGTCTGGTCGCGGCAGTATCGAACAAGGGCCACGAGTTCGCCGGCGAGATCGGCCGGGCCACCGAACAGGCGGTAAAGGCGATCGAGTCGAAGAGCTTCTTGTTCACCCAGACGATGATGGACAACAGCGGCGAGATCGCGCGTCTGATCAACGACTCGAGCCAGACCGCGACCGGGGCGATGACGCGTACGCTCGGCCAGTTGCAGGAGGGCGCGCAAGGCGTCACCGAGGCCGCAAAGACGACGATCAAGCGGGCACTCGAGGAACTGCAGGCCGCCACCAAGAGCGCCGTCGAACAGTCGAAGCAGACCGCCGCGGCGACGGTCGCCGACATGCTAGAGACGCACGGCATGTTGCGCTCCGACACCACCGTCCTGTTCGAGCGCCTGCGCGAGGCCAATATCCTGTTGCAGGAAGTGCTCAGCGGCGCGCACGAGAACATGAGCACGATCGAGCAAACCATGGTGACGCGCGTTTCCGAGTTCGTCGCCGCCATGAGCGAACTGACCACCAAGAGTGGCGCGACCACCGCGGCGGTCGAGCAGCATCTCGGCAGCTTCAACAATGTCACCACAAGGGTGTTAGGCGATCTCAGCGAGATCGCGGTGCAGTTCGACACCCACGGGCGTTCGCTGGCCGACGCCGTCGCGCTGCTCGACAAGAGCAATCGCTCCGCCGAAGAGACCGTCAACGGCCGCAAGGCCGCGATCGAGTCGCTGGTGTCGACGCTCGATGCGCGCACCGATGATTTCGAAGGGAGGTTGCGGCGCTTTTCCGGATTGCTCGAGGAATCGCTCGATACGGCGACGACGCGAGCGCGAGAGATCGCCAGCATCATCGCCGAAACCAGCAATGAGAGCGTGCACAACATCGAGCAGCAGTTCGAGCTGGTGCGCACGACTTCCGAGGAAGAGCGCAAGCGCACCAGCGAGACCTTCAACGCGGTCTATGACGAGGCCGCCGCGCAGGTACACTCGATGTTCAGCCAATCGGCCACCCGCTTCACCGAGGTCCTCCAAGGCATGAAGCAGATGGCGGTCGAAATGCAGCAGGAGCTGGAGACGACACGCGCCGAGCTGCGGCGCGGCGTGCTCGAGCTGCCGCAGGAGACCGCCGACACCGCGGCGCAAATGCGCCGGGTCATCGTCGACCAGATCGAGGCCTTGGCCGAGCTCAACCGGATCGTCGCCCGGCATGGACGCACGCTCGATACCGCCGAGCCGGCGCGCCGCGAAGCCGAGCCGGCCTATGCCGGCGGCGGGAGGGCGCAGCCGCAACAGCAGCCGCTGCCGCCGCGACAGCAACAGCCGCCGCGCGGGGACATCACCGGCGCGCCGCCGCGGCGGCCCGAACCTGCGCACCAGGGCGGCAACCCCGGGAACCCCGGCGGCAATGGCCGCAATGGCGGCTGGCTCAGCGATCTGTTGACCCGCGCCTCGCGCGAGGACAGCCCGCCGATTGCTCCGCCCGGTCCGCGCGACGCTGGGCGCAGCGAAGAGCGTCCGCAGCGCGAAGGCTTGGAGTCGCTCGATTCGCTTGCCGTCGATATCGCCCGCATGATCGATCACGAAGCGGCGGTGGAGTTGTGGGAGCGCTACAAGCGCGGCGAACGCGGCTTGTTCACGCGCCGCCTGTACACGCCGCAGGGCCAGAAGGCGTTCGACGAGATTCGCCGCAAGTACCGCGCCGATCCCGAGTTCCGCCAGACCGTGGAGCAGTACATCCACGAATTCGAGCGGTTGCTCGACGACGTCTCGCGCGGCGATCGCGGCCCGACGGTGGCGCGCACTTACCTCACGTCGGACACCGGGAAGGTCTACACCATGCTGGCGCACGCGGCCGGCCGGTTCGACCAATAGCGCGCCATCTCCTGCCGGCGGAAGCGGGCAACGGAGCGCGCGGCGCGCCGATCGTCGTTGCAAATGCCGTTTGCAGGGCGCGTCGAAAAGCGTCGCTGACGCCCTTGCCCGCGTGGCGATGACGGCGCTACCGTCCGCAGCATGGAAGCTCCGCTTTCCTTACCGACCGCGGCAGACGTCGATGAAGCAGCCCGCCGGCTCGCCGGCGTCGCGTTGCATACGCCGCTCCTCACCTCGGCCGCGCTCGATGCGATGACCGGCGGCCGCGTATTCCTCAAGGCGGAGACCCTGCAGCATACCGGTTCGTTCAAATTCCGCGGCGCGTATAACAAGCTCGCGGCGATTCCGCCCGAGCAACGCGCCGGCGGCGTGGTGGCATTCTCATCCGGCAATCATGCCCAGGGCGTCGCGGCGGCGGCACGGCTTCTCGGCATGCGCTGCGTCATCGTCATGCCGCATGATGCCCCGCGCGCGAAACGCGAGCGCACCGCGGCGCTCGGCGCCGAGATCGTGCTCTATGACCGCGCGCGCGATGACCGCGAGGCGATCGCCAAGGAGATCGCGCAACGGCGCGGCGCGGTTCTGGTCCCGCCCTATGACGACGCGCTGATCATCGCCGGGCAAGGCACCGCCGGCCGCGAAATTGTCGAGGACCTGCGCGCGCTCGGCCTGGCGCCCGATATCGTGGTGGTCACCGCCTCGGGCGGCGGGCTCACCGCCGGCATCGCGCTTGCGGTCAGGGCGCAAGTACCGACCGCCGTTCTTTACACCGCCGAGCCGCAGGATTTCGACGACCACGCGCGCTCATTTCGCAGCGGCCGGCGCGAGCAGAATGTGGCGCTGAGCGGCACCATTTGCGATGCGCTGATGGCCCGCATGCCCGGCAAGCTCACCTTCGCCATCAATCAGTCGCTGGTCGGGGCCGGCGTCGTTGCCAGCGACCGGGAAGTCGGCGCTGCGGTCGCCTTCGCCTTCTCTGAATTAAAGCTCGTGGTCGAGCCCGGCGGAGCCGTCGCGCTCGCCGCGCTGATGACCGGTAAGGTGGATGTCACCGGCAAGGTCGCCGTTGCGGTTCTCTCCGGCGGCAATGTCGACCCGGACCTGTTCTCCCGGCTGGTCGCGTAGACACGCGCGTCGCCATTTTAGTCGTCGGGGCCTGCGAAAAGCCCGGCCCCAGCAGCGGTCGCTGCAGCAATCAATCCCTATCTCGCTCCCGCTTGCGCGGGAGTACAAACGAGCTTTACGCGCCGGCGCCGGGCAGGAAGCAACGGATTTGGGTCGCCCCGTCGGTATCCATGTACGGCCACACCACGGCCGGACCGAATCGGTTCGGCTCGGTCACGACGGCCGATTCAGGCACGAGAACCCATTCGCCGTGGAGCCGGACGCGATAGCGGCCATTCTGCGTATCCCAGTCGACGTCCTGGACGCTGACGCCGTCGGCGAATGAGCAGCATAGCCCCTTCCCGCTCGCGAGTTGATCGAACCAGGATTTGAGCGGCGAGTTCGCATATTTTCCCTCGGCATCGCGCGCCGACGCATTGCCCGCAACAAACACAGTCATGCACAACGCTACGATCGCCGAACTAGGACCGGTGAGTCTGTGCATCGTGGCCTCCAGAAGTTCATGTTGTGCGGACCTCACACGCAACGGTCCGGCAAACCTGGAGCACGCAACAAATTCGCCTGCACGTGGTTGTCGATCCGCATCACCTCCTGGCAGGCAATTTTCGCGCCACCTACTGATTCGCGTCATGGGAGTCTATCGCAGGTTAACAGACCATGAACACGCGCCCGGCGGCGCGGTTCCGGTCACGCCCTGGTCCGGTGATTGTCGGGTTCTAACTAAACAGCGCGATCAGCTCTTCCGCACTGAGCGCGCGCAAGGCGGCAAGCGATTCGCTTGCCGCCCGCCGCGGAATTGCCGGCGGCCGCGCGGCGTCGTCGACTTCGGCCGCAGGCGGATTCGCCGCAATCGCGGCGTCTTCGGTCGCGGTGATTCGCACGAGGGGTCCGCCAGCCGGTGCGGCGCTCGCGATTATCGCCTCGACGCGGTCGGTGAGCACGCCGAGCAGCTTAAACCCCGCCTGTAGGCGTTGCCCGGCCGCCTCCCCGCGCGCGACCGCTTCGGCCACTTCGCGGGCAGCCGCCTCCAGGGCATCGCACAGCGCCGCATCGACGGCGCATTCGCGTAGCGCAAAAGCAATGTCCTGAATACGCTCAACCGCGGCACGCGCGTCGGCAGCCGGCGACCTGTTAGCCGTCGTCTCGCCGGCAACGCGCCGCATCGCGGCGCCGAGATCGCGGAGATCGCCGGCAAGTCCCGCGGTTTTTTGGTCCGTCCCGTCCGGCCGGTCGGCCCAGAGCTCATCGGATGACGGCGCAGGATCGTTGGACATTGTTCACCAGTCCGCCCGAGTGAGACAGCACAGCCGCGAAAGGCGCGCAATCATATCGAGCAAACGAGAGCCCACGATACCCACAGCCTCGATCACCCCCACAGCGCCGGCACCGGCGGATAGGCGAGGCTCCCTTCATACCGCAGGCCGTCGGCACGATCCTTCGCCAGCAGCAGAGGACCGTCGAGATCGACGACGCGCGCGCGCTGCGCCACCAGCATCGCCGGCGCCATCGCCAACGAGGTCGCGACCATGCAGCCGACCATAACGAGAAAGCCGCGCCGCTCCGCCTCGGCCGCGAGCGCCAACGCCTCGGTAAGGCCGCCGGCTTTGTCGAGCTTGATGTTGACCGCATCATATTTGCCGGCGAGGCCGTCGAGCGAGGCGTGGTCGCGCACGCTCTCATCGGCGCAAACCGGGATCGGGCGCTCGATGCGCGCCAATGCGTCGTCGGCGCCCTCGTGCAGAGGCTGTTCGATGAGCGTCACGCCGGCGTCGGCGCAGGCGGCCAGGTTTTGCTTGAGATCGTCCGCCGCCCATCCCTCGTTGGCGTCAACGATGAGCTCGGCCCGCGGCGCCGCCCGCCGCACCGCAGCAATGCGCTCGCCGTCATCATCCCCGCCGCCAAGCTTCACCTTCAGCAGGGGCCGCGCCGCGGCCCGCTCCGCCGCCTCCGCCATCGCCGCCGGCGACCCGAGAGAGATCGTATAGGCGGTCATCAGCGGGGTGGGAGCGCCAATCCCGGCCAATTCATGGGCCCGACGCCCCGCGGCCTTGGCGTTAACGTCCCAGTAAGCACAATCGAGTGCATTACGGGCAGCGCCTGCGGGCAAGGCGCGCTGGAGGGTGGCTCGGTCGACGCCGCGCTGCAGCGCCGGCCGCAAAGCCCCGATTGTTGCCACAATGCCGTCCGGAGTTTCGCCGTAGCGTGCGTAGGGGACGCATTCGCCGCGGCCGCGGTGGACCCCATCGCTGAGTTCGGCCACCACCACGACCGCCTCGGTCTTGCTGCCGCGGCTGATCGTGAACGTGCCGGCCAACGGCCAGCGCTCGATCCGAACGGAGAGCTCCATGCGAGGGGCACTATGACCGGGGACATCTCGTGGGCTCAAGGGCCGCACCGAGCGTCTCGGTTTCGGTGGAGTGCTGATTCTTGAGCGCCGCTACGCTGACCGGCCGGGTTTTCGGCGAACGCGTCGCGCTCGCCGCCCTCGGCGCCTGGACCGCCGCGGGCGCCGGCGACCTGGAGAAGATCGTCGAAGACGCCGCCCATCAATATGCCCAAGCGCGCTTCGTCGAAATCGACCTGGCACGGCTCGAACGGCTGGACACGTTCGGCGCCTGGCTCATCGAGCGCCTCGAGCGCGCCTTCACCGCACGCGGCTCGAGCGCACGCATCATCGGCCTGTCCGACGCCGATCGCGGCCTCATCGAGGAGGTGCGGCTGGTCAATCGGACGCCGCCGAAGGAGCGCGTCGCGGAGAACCGCATCCTGGTCGCGCTCGACCAAATCGGCCGGGCGGTCGCGGAGATGGGATGGTCGCTCGTCCTGCTGGCTCAGCTTCTCGGCGCGCTGAGCCGGGCGGCGGCGGCCATCATCACGCATCCGGCGCGGCTTCGCCTCACCTCGACGGTCCATCATCTCGAGCGCGTCGGCTGGCGCGCGCTGCCGATCATTCTTTTGAGCACATTCATGATCGGGGCCATCCTTGCCCAGCAAGGCATCTTCCGTTTCCGCGACTTCGGCGCCGACGTCTATGTCGTCGATATGGTCGCCATCCTGGTGCTGCGCGAAGTCGGCGTGCTCATTGTCTGCGTCATGGTGGCGGGCCGCTCGGGCAGCGCCTACACCGCCGAGCTTGGCTCGATGAAGATGCGCGAGGAGATCGACGCGCTGCGCACCATGGGGCTCGATCCCATCGAGGTGCTGGTCCTGCCGCGCATCATCGCGCTGGTCATCGCCGTGCCGTTGCTGACCTTTCTCGGCTCGATGGCGGCGCTCTACGGCGCCGGCCTGGTGTGCTGGCTCTATGGCGGCATGGCGCCGGAGATTTTCTTCGAACGGCTGCGTGCGGCGATCTGGCTGCCGACATTCGAGGTCGGGCTGATCAAGGCGCCGTTCATGGCGCTGGTCATCGGGCTCGTCGCCTGCGTCGAGGGGTTCGAGGTGGAAGGCAGCGCCGCGTCGCTCGGGCTCAAAACCACCGCCTCCGTGGTCAAATCGATCTTTCTGGTCATCGCGCTCGACGGCTTGTTCGCCGTGTTCTTCGCCAGCATCGGGATGTGAGCGATGAGCGGCAATGCAGCGGTGATCAGCGTGCGCGACCTCGTCGTCGACTTCGGCGGCGCGCCGGTGCTCGACCACGTGACGCTCGATGTCTTCCGCGGCGAGATTCTCGGCTTTGTCGGCGGTTCGGGAGCCGGCAAGTCGGTGCTGATGCGCACCATCATCGGCTTGTTGCCGAAGCGCAACGGCAGCATTGAGGTGTTCGGCGCCAACCTGGCCGCGCTTGGCGAGCGCGAGCGGCGCTCGATCGAGCGGCGCTGGGGCGTATTGTTTCAGCAAGGCGCGCTGTTCTCTTCGCTCACGGCGCTGCAAAACGTGCAGTTTCCGATCCGCGAATATCTCGACCTCTCGCCGCGGCTGATCGAGGAGATCGCGGTGGCGAAGCTGGAGATGGTCGGCCTTCGCGCCGACGTGCGCGGCAAATTTCCCGCCGAGCTGTCCGGCGGCATGGTCAAGCGCGTGGCGCTCGCCCGCGCGCTCGCGCTCGATCCCGACATCGTCTTCCTCGACGAGCCCACTTCGGGCCTCGATCCGATCGGCGCCGCCGAGTTCGACGAGCTCATTCTCACCTTGCAGCGCACCCTGGGGCTGAGCGTATTCATGGTCACGCACGATCTCGACAGCCTGCACGCGGTCTGCGACCGCATCGCCGTCCTGTCGCAGGGCCGGGTGATCGCGGCCGGCACGATCGAGACGATGCTCGCCTCCGAGCATCCGTGGCTCAAATCCTACTTCCAGGGTAAGAGAGGGCGCCGCGTCCACTGACGCCGCGCAAAGAGGCCGTTTATGGAGACCAAGGCCAACTACATCATCACCGGCGCCTTCACGCTCGCCGTCATCTTTGGCGCGTTCGGCTTCGTCTATTGGTTCCAGAACACCGGCGGCGTTGGCGCGCGGGCGGTCTACCGCCTGGTCTTCTCTGGCTCGGTCACCGGACTGCACACCGGCGCCTCGGTCCTGTTCAACGGCATCCGGGTCGGCGACGTGGCCGGGCTTTCGCTCGATCCGCATGACCCGCGCAAGGTAGTGGCATTGGTCTCGCTCGATCGCAAAGTACCGGTGCGCGCGGACACCAAAGTGGCGCTCGAGTTCCAGGGCCTGACCGGCCTCGCCGAGATCGCGCTTACCGGCGGATCGGCGGACGCGGCAATCCTCGTCGCCGACAACGGCCAGCCGCCGACCATCCTCGCCGCGCCGGGCTCCGGCGCCGACGTCACGCAGGCGGCGCGCGACGTGCTCTCCCACATCAACGGCCTCGTCGCCGAGAATGAAACGGCGCTGCGGGCTTCGTTGCACAATATCGAGACCGTCACCTCGACATTGGCGCAGAATTCGCAGCGCCTCGACAAAGTCATGGCCGGCCTCGAAAGCCTTACCGGCAATGGCGGCGACAATCATGGCGAAATCGCCCAAGCCGCCGAGGCGATTCGTCACCTCGCCGAGAATCTCGACAAGCGCACCGACGAGATCTCGACCGGGCTTACGCAGTTCTCCAATTCGGGCCTCAAGCAATTCGAGGCGTTCGCCGTCGATGGCCGACGCACGCTTGCCGAGCTGCAGAAGGTGATCAAGAACATCGACCAGCATCCTTCGCGGCTGATCTTTGGGCAATAGACGCTGCGGTCGGACCGATCGGGCGTTGGCGGCGAGGCGCTAGGCGGCGATTTCCGTTTCCTCGTCGGCGGCCGCATCCGGCTCCTCGTCGAGCGGACGCGAGACGACGGTGTCGGCCCAGGCGATGATCTCGAATCGCCCATCCTCGTGCTCGGCGACCGCGCTGCAGCTCTCGACCCAATCGCCGCAATTGATATAGCGGATGCCGAAATCGTCGTGCATCGTCGCGTGGTGGATGTGGCCGCAGATGACGCCGTCGACATTGCGGCGGTGTGCCTCGGCGGCCAACGTCTGTTCGAACGCGCCGATATAGTTCACGGCGTTCTTGACCTTGTGCTTCGCCCATTGCGACAGCGACCAATAGGAGAAGCCGAGGCGACGGCGCACGGCGTTGAAATAGCGATTCGCCAGGATGGCGAAGTCGTAGGCGGTATCGCCGAGAAGCGCGAGCCAGCGCGCGTGTTTGACCACCATGTCGAACACGTCGCCGTGGACGACGAGGTAACGGCGGCCGTCGGCGCCTTCGTGAATGGCCGTTTCCGCCACTTCGATGCCGCCGAAATGGGTGCCGTAATAGTCGCGCAGGAACTCGTCGTGATTGCCCGGCACGTAGATGATGCGGGCGCCTTTGCGCGCCTTGCGCAGCAGCTTTTGCACCACGTCGTTGTGCGGTTGCGGCCAATACCAGCCGGATTTCAGTTGCCAGCCGTCGACGATATCGCCGACCAGGTAGATCGTGTCGGCATCGTGATAGCGCAGGAAATCGAGAAGGCGGTCGGCCTGGCAGCCGCGCGCGCCGAGATGAACATCGGAAATAAACAGAGTACGGAACAAACGCGTGCCGTGCTCAACCGCCACGATGTTTGATCTCTTTTCTGTTCGCCACGACGCGTAGATAAGTGCGTCGCATGGCAGGACGATGACAGCAAACAACGGAAACTACGGCGCGCCTCGATGGTAAACGTTGGTTAACGTTCCGAGTCACAGCACTGTCATGGCGCGCCGGTAGGGATGGCGGCGATGACAGCGCTGATTCTCATTGCAGCGACGTTCTGCATCGTCACCACCACCATCCACGTCGTGAGCATCGCCATCGCGATCTTCCGGTTCCGGAGGAGCGCGTTGAGCGAACCGCTGTCCGCGCAGAAATTCCCCCCGGTCAGCCTGGTGCGCCCGCTATGCGGAATAGACAACTATGCCGCCGATACGCTCCGTTCGACATTCGCGCTCGCTTATCCGCGCTGCGAAATCCTATTCTGCGTCGCGTCCGCAAAGGATCCCGTTCTGCCGCTGATCGAGAGCTTGCTGGCGGAGCACCGGCAGGCCGGCGCGAAGCTGCTCGTCGGCGACGAGCGCGTGAGCAACAATCCGAAGCTCAATAATGTGCTCAAGGGCTGGCGAGCGGCGAGCCATGACTGGATTGTGATCGCCGACTCTAACGTGCTGATGCCGCCCGACTACATCGAGCTTCTGTTCGCCAATTGGCGGACGGACACCGGTCTCGTCGCTTCGCCGCCGATCGGCTGCCGGCCGCAGAGCGTCTGGGCCGAGCTCGAATGCGCTTTCCTCAACACCTATCAGGCCCGCTGGCAGTATCTCGCCGACACGCTCGGCTTCGGCTTCGCCCAGGGCAAGACCATGCTGTGGCGGCGCGCCGATCTCGAACGCGCCGGCGGCATCGCCGCGCTGGCCAAGGAAGTGGCCGAAGACGCCGCTGCGACCAAGATCGTGCGCGGCGCCGGTCTCAAGGTGCGGCTTATCGACCGGCCGCTGGCGCAGCCGCTCGGCTATCGCAGCGCCATCGAAGTGTGGAACCGGCAGGTGCGCTGGGCGCGGCTGCGACGCGCGAGCTTCTTCGCCTATTTCCTGCCGGAAGCGCTGTCCGGCGGGGTGCTGCCGCTGATCGCGCTGGCTTTCATCTGCGCGGCGACCGGCTTGCCGCTGGCGGCGAGCGTCGGAGCACTCGCTGCGCTCTGGTATGGCGGCGAGATGCTGCTTGCGGCCGCGGCTGGATGGCATTTACCCAAGGCCTATCCGCTCTACGGGCTGGCGCGCGACCTCCTCCTGCCCGTGCTGTTCGTCTCCGCGTTGCGTGGCGACGATTTCGTTTGGCGCGGCAACGAAATGCAGGTCGAGCACATGCGGCCGCGCCGCATGATGGCGCTGGTTCGTCCGCGTTTCGCCGAGGTCGCTCCGATCGCGCGGCGGCGGTTGCGTTCGCTGCGCGCACGGATGTCGTGATCGCCGGCATCATTCGAACGCGAGCGTCGCCAACAAACCGAAGTGATCGGAGACGATCTCCAGCCCGTTGCGGCCATCGAACACAATTTCGCAGCGCTCCGGCCGTACCTTGCCGCCGGCAAAGACGTAGTCGATCCGCGCCTCTTCGCCCGGCGCCGCGGCGACATAGCGGTTCTGCGCAGAAAACGTGTGCCCCTGAGATTGCGGATTGCAAGCCGCGAACGCGTCAATGAGCGCGAGCTTGCTGGCAAGCATCGTGCGGATGGCCGGCAACTCCGGGGCATCGTTGAAATCGCCGCAAATCACGACAGATGGCAGGTGGAACCGATCGCGATAATCCTCGATTGCCGCAATCACACTCGCGGCCTGAGACGATCGCTCGCGTGTCATGTGCAGAGGAAAGGCCAAGTGCGTATTGGCGACAAGGACGGCGCGCGATTCGAACTTCAGTTCGCAAATAAACACTTGCCGCGCCATGTCGTCGGGGAATTCAGGCAAGGCGACACCAACGGATCGAACGATCGGATACCGGCTGAGGATCGCGAGCCCCTCCTCCCTCGCTCCCCAGCACCCTGAGAATGAATAGGCATGATGCGGGAAATCGCACTGCTCGGCGATAATCTCCGATTGCACGCGCCGAAGCCTGGGATGCGGAGAGACCTCCTGGAAACAGACGAGGTCCGGCCGCAACTGCTTGAGCCCGGCGACCAGCGCCGAGGATCTCGCTTCCAAGGGCTCGCTGATATTCCACAGGTTGAGAGTCAAGACGCGCACGGCCACGGCCTGTCAGTGTGATGCCCAGCGCACCCTAAGCGCCCGAGACGGCTTCCAGCTGTGCCTTCCTGGCAATCGCGTCCAACGCGGCGCGGTCGGCGGGAAAATCGGCGGCGATCCACGCTTCTTCGGCCGCGCGCAGCGCTGCGCCGAGCGGCGGGCCGGCGGCGACGCCGCGGGCGATGAAGTCCGCCGCCTTGAGCGGGAAAACCGGCACGATCCAGTGCTGCGGAAACATTGCCAAGTCGCGCCAAGCGGCGTCGGCCGCACCCGCTTGCGAGCGCGCCCAAGCAAGCAGCGTGCGATCGCGGAAGGCTTGGGGCCCGAGACGATAGAGGAGCGCGCGCACCGGCTGCCCGTCCGCCGCCGGCGTCACACGCCACCAGAGATCGAGCGCCGCGAGCCGTTCGGATTCGGCGTTGGCAAGCCGTAACCGCTCCCCAAGCCTTTCCGTGTCCTCGATCACCCACACGCCGAGCGCGCCGAGACGGCGCAGCGCATCCGGTTCGACGCCAAGCGCGGCTTCGACTTTGACCATATTCTCGAAGCTCGCGATGAACGGCACGCCGCCGAGGACCATGCCGAGGATGCCGCTCTCCAGCATCACCGCGAGCGCCGGTGTCGCGCGCGGTGCGACGACAAGCTTCAGGAGCTCCATGCGCACGCGCTCGCGCGACAGCGCTTCAAGGCCCGCGCGCTCGCGGATGCAGGCGAGCAATCCGGCGGCATCCGGCGCGCCCTTGCCGAAACGCGCCTGAAAGCGAAAAAAGCGCAGGATGCGCAGATAATCCTCCTCGATCCGCCGTTCCGCCTCGCCGATGAAGCGCACCCGGTGCGCGGCGATGTCGGCCAACCCGCCGACATAGTCGAAGACCTTGCCGTCGCGCGTCGCCGAGAGCGCATTGATGGTGAAATCGCGCCGCTTCGCGTCCCGGCTCCAGTCGCGGCCGAAAGCGACGCGCGCCTTGCGGCCGAAGGTCTCGACGTCCTCGCGCAGCGTCGTGACCTCGAACGCGTGGCCCTCGATCACCGCAGTGATGGTGCCGTGCTCGATGCCGGTCGGGACCGCTTTTCCGCCGGCCGCATCGATGCGGCGCATGACCTCTTCGGGCCGGGCGCTCGTCGCCACATCGATCTCGCCGACCGGCAGCCGCATCAGCGCATTGCGCACCGCGCCGCCGACCACGCGCGCTTCCTCGCCGTCACAGTCGAGCAAGGCGATGAGCCGCGCCAGCGCGCCGCCTTTGAGCCAGACGGCGTCCCCGAGATTGGCGCCATCGGTCACCGCGTCGCCCCGGGCACGAACTTGCCGTTCTCGACATGCGCCGGCACATAAGTCGAACCCGGTGGCGCCCCGGAGAATTGCGCCAGAGCGAGGAAGCTTCCGACCATGAGCACGAGCGAGGCAATGACCAGGCTGGCAAGGCGCCGCGGCGTCCAGGCGGC
>Ga0210394_10000255_pt1 | contig 125241 bp, 116 predicted proteins | sample IncBWC12MmetaG_FD_160121 | JGI IMG/M metagenome (GOLD analysis project Ga0210394, IMG submission 160121) | Forest soil microbial communities from Barre Woods Harvard Forest LTER site, Petersham, Massachusetts, United States - Inc-BW-C-12-M | ecosystem: Environmental > Terrestrial > Soil >...
CGCGTCTTCTTGGCACACCGGCAGGGGTTCGCCTGGTTCACCAGTCCGCACTTGTCGTTCATAAAGTTGCGCAAGTCTCGCCGCGCACGGGCCAGGCGTTGTCGAAAGTTGTCGGGAGTGATCTCCAGCACCTCAGCAGCAATGGTGTCGCTTACCTCAAAGACCGCTCCGAGGATAAAGGTCAAGCGTTGTTCACGATCAAGGCAAAGAAGCATTCCCAAGGTGCAGGAGAACATCTCCTCGGCGACTAGCAGGTCAGTCTCCGCCGCGGTGGCCTTGAGATCGGCCAACTCTAAATCTGGCGTGTCGTCGAGCGCCGCGCCGTAGGCAGCAAAATCGATGGAGGCGTGCCGCACCTCCACGTGCCCGCGCTTCATATTGAGCACGTGGTTCACTACGATGCGGTATAGCCAGGTGCGGAAACTGCTCCGACCCTCAAACGACGAGAGCCGGGTTAGTACTTTGATGAGGATCTCTTGCGTCACGTCCTCAGCATCCTGCGGATGGTGGAGCATGCGAATGGCGATGTTGTAGATCCACGTTTGGTGCCGCTGGACCAGGTCTTCGAGCGCCTGGTGATCTCCCGAGCGGGCGCGTAGCACAAGGTTTTGGTCCTCGTGGTCGGGGGAATTATCTGCCAGCGGATTATTGATAGTCATGGTGCACCTCCAAGCGCCCAAATGCCCTGGCTCGATTTTCAGAGAGCCTTGGGTATTGCAGAAAAGTGGGCGCTCACAATCTTCCACTGCCCGCCTTGTTTGATGAAGATCAAGGTGGTACGGCCATGGATCGAGAGGGTCTTGCCGTCTTTGCTGACTCCCATAAACATGTCATGAGCATTTACGATACCTACGGTATCGTCGTACACGCGGCACGATGGTTGCCGGAAGCCGAAGCTGGCCGAGGCAAGGCTCGCGATGACCTCGTTCAGATACTTGGCAAAGAGCGCTTTGCGATCGAACCGGTACGGAACGTGGTCAAATACTTCCACATCCTCGGAAAGCATGTCCAGGATGGGCTGGAGGTCGCGCTGATCGAAGGCATCGGCGAACTTCTGTGTTAAGGCTTGGAGTTCGTTCACGCTCATGCTTGTGTCTCCTCTGATGAGTTAGACACACGCCGCTGCACACTGTGACAGGACCATACCGCCGAATCGGCTCGCCGCCGGGGCACGGGTGAGTGGAGGCTTCCATCAGATTGTGCTCGGATGACAGGAATCCGGAAGTAATCCCAGTTGGCTAGAAAACGCGCTTTCCGTAGAAGCGCGCCGCAGGTGAGCGCAAGACTACAGTTTCCCGCCCTCCAAGAGCTTCTCTGCTAACCTCAGCAACTCGTGATCGCTAGCCCCTTTTGGGGGGGATTTTAACTCACTCCTTTAGGAGCCTTGAGCGGACGGTCCCGCAGGTTTTGCTGAACTTCAGGCGCGAGCTCAGGGAGTGGGACCGCGAGGAACCGTCGTTTTTCGGCAACTCGTATTCGTGCGATTTTCTTGGAACAACTTCGGAACATTTGAGGAAGAAGCTTGGCTACCCAATAATCCTAAGCGAGGGTTGAGCAACGACTTATGGTTTTGAAATCGAACCTGTTAACCGAACGGTTACTCGTTCGAATCCAGTTGAGGGCCAACCTTCTCCTGATTTTTCAAACTCTTACAGCGACCTCGTTTCCTGGGAGTTTGGAACACTTGGAGCGTGCGACCGTCGGGAAATCGCCTCGGACGATTGCTTCCCAAAAGCCAACAATTTGCCCGAAAGGTGCTGGTCAACTCGTAGCCCAAGAAATTCCGTTTAGTTTATTGATTCTCAGATACACGCGTAGACGAGTAGCTGGTGTGAGATGTCTTGGAGCAGGATTGGAGCAGCCAACCTGACGCTTGTCTCACCGAAGCGCAGCCTTGGCAACGACTTAGCTTGGGAATTGCTTTGCTTGCAAAGCAGGTGCTCTCCCAGCTGAGCTACACGCCCCCCGTTTCCGTCATCGTGTTGATCAGTAGCAGTTGCCGGAGTTTTTCGAATAACGACAAACAGCCCTTTTCTTGGAACATTTGGAACACGTTCCCTCGGCAAAACGAAACCGTAGCCGACACGCTCGGCTTCGGCGAGCCCAGTTGGGAGGTCTGCTTTGACCGCCGAATACAGTTCACCCATGTCCTTCGGCTTGTGGGCGAGCCAGAACTTCCGCAGGTCTTCTTGGCACCTTTGGGCTGGTGCGCGGAGCCAAGAATTGCGAAACCGCTTAAAGCTGTGCCAGCCCATTCCTGCCTCCCAGAGTCCGAGCTTGGCGAGTCTCCGGTCGCGCCAAGCTTCAGCGAGGTTACCATACAGGTAAGGAGTGCCGTTCTTCGTCTGCAAGATCAGCCCGGACTTTCCGCTCACGTCGGTGCGTTGTTTCGCGACGTGCAGTTCGCCGAAACGGTCAACGGTTTCGATGTTCGGCGACTCCAAGGCTGCAAGTTCCTTCGCATCAAGACGGCTGGATGCAGCACACCAGCGTTCGATGAGTGCACCGGCAGGTGACGGCAGGTTCTGCGCGACTGGATCCGTGGTTGAGGGTCCGCCGGTTTGCGAAGCGGGCGGTCTCTCAGAATATTCGTTCGGACTGCTTGATGCGCTCGGGTGCGTACGCCAATCGGAGTATCCGGAATTCATGAAAAGCAGAATCCACAATAGAGCGCAAACGGAAGGTCTATTCATCTCTTGCATTCCCTGCCTAGTGCCGATGTGACCTTCGCGGCTGCGAATCCTGATGTTGCGATCCTGACGCGATCGAGTCCATGAACTTGCGAAAAAGCCGACACGGCATTCTAGCGATCTACAACGAGCTGGCCCTTCATGCCTCGATGCCCAAGTCCGCAGACATGGCAGCACTTGAATGAGTAGGTACCAGGAGTTTGCGCCAGGAATTCAATCGTGGTTGTTTCGCCCTTCTTGAGTTGCCAACATTCCTGGGGCGAAGCAAATATCAAGCCATCGGAGCCGTTGGAATTGGGGCCGTCGGGAACAGTGGAGATTGAAAAGCCATGGTCGTGGTCAGCTGCTGTGATCTTGAGCTGAATTTTCGATCCGCTCTTCACATGAATCGGATTAGGCGAATACTCATATTTCTTGGCAGTGACTTCGATGACTTGAGCGCCGTCATTGGACGCCAGCGCCGGCCTGGGACGCGCGAAGAATAGCGCAGGCCACAACACGATCGCGCCCAACGCGAGCAACAGAGTACGCGACACAGCCTTCCTCATGGAACCTCCTGATTGCCCGAAAATGGGCTGCCATTGATCTCAAGCGCCAGGCAGTATCACTGGGGCGCCGTGGACGAATTGCGGTCGGAAATCCGGGGAGCTACTTTCCAGTCATGAAAGTTGTTTGAGTGGCGCGCGCAGGCTCTTGATTTTCTTGTCTTGAATACAAGAGCTCGTGGCCTTGTTTTTCACCGGCAAAGAACCAAGCCACGATCGCCTGAGGTTGGGCCGCTCCGCGATTCGCGAGGGTGATCGCAGCGTCAGCGCTACGTCCATCGCGCAATCGGGGGATCGAGTAGAAAGTGGCTACGAGAGTCCGATGTTCGCGGAAGGTCTGAACAAGGTGACGATCATCGCTGTCCGCGAGCTGGAACCGATACGTGCCCGGCGGCCGCGCTCGCCCGGGAACCTGGACTGGCTGGCTGAACGTGAATCTGGTCATCTGATTCCAATCATCTGCATGCACTACCGGGAGCATGATCGTGAGCGCAAGCATCAATCCAAGGATGGAAAGCGTCTCTCGAAGTGTCATTTGTGAAGTCCTCGAAATGTAGACCGCCGCCCGTTTCGTTTTATTCCCGACAATTCCTGCTTTTCTTGCTTTTTCTGCGGGGGCGGGCGATGCTCCGCAGACTACCTGGAGCGAGGTCCGGAGAGATGCGGCAGCAGCCGCAACGAATATGTTTGTGATGAGCTCAAAGAAAAAGCTAGGGACGAAGAAGATTCCGCAAGGTGTGTTCGAGCTGTTTAGCGGACCTTGGCGGCGAACCGCGGTTCGGAGACGCTTACGATTTCTCCGTGAAAGGTTTTCAGCCGTTCGATCAGTGCGGGCATCTCCGCGCCAAATAATTCCGGCAAGCGGAGGTGGAAGCAAAAAGAGTCGCGGAATCTGTATTCGAGCACGATGCCCGCGGCGCTTGCGTTTGTCATTTTGCGCCTGCCCCAGCGAATGCCGCATCGGACTCAGCGAGATGCTCGCGCACCGCTTCCACGGTCAAACGCGAAATCGGAATGCCGAGGGTTGTTCTCGTGCGCAGCGAAATAAACAGGATGACCGATTCCATCTTGTTCGAAATCTCTTTCAAAACGCCCACGTATTTCCCGCCTCCCGCCGCAACAATTGACGAGAATTCCCTTTCGCCGAACTCGAAAGCTGGCGCGGTATCAATGTTCTGGTCCGATCGCTGTTTAGAATCCTTCATACTCTTCCAAACCGCGTCGCTCTCGTGTTTATTCCACGAGTTTGCTTTTAATTGAGCCCGAAAAGAGGAAATAGCAATGAGATTTTGACGTCTCGCTTTTCTCTCCGCCTGTTTAAGGTTCCCAGCGGGAATGATTCCGGTGAATTCCATCCAGACCGGGAGCAGATATATTCAGTGCGATCGTGGCGTCGCGTACCAGATGTAATAGGTTCCGATCCCTGAGAGCAAGACCACCCACCAAAGGGCCAACTCGATGCGCATCCATAGCTTCCAGCGCTGAAACCGCCAGGAATGGGGAAGGAAGTTCGTGCCGGCGACTAGAAGAATGTAAAACCCAAGAACTTCGGCCAGAGCCCCCAGAACACCGTGAGCCATGGCAATGGCGTAGTATGGTTTCCCGAAATGCTTGGAGAGTCTTGGCAGCACTCGCATGTGAAGAGATGGCCACATCACCAGAGCAATCATGGGCAGGTTCAGGATCAGCACCACAGCTTGGCAAGCGCCATGCGCGGCGTAGCGTTTTGCCCGAGCCAGGAGGGCGCCAGCCAGCAGTGCGATGCCCATCGCGATTTGGACGAGGATATTCAGGTCTGCACTAAAACTCGCCCAGGTACCCAGGAACCCTTTCACGGAAGCCCTTCCCTTTTGCTCAGCGCTCCTGCCGCGCACGTCAAAATCCAAAAACGCAAAGGCCCTCGGCTTCATTCAGCGAGGCCGAGGCCCTTCTTCCGCGCCGCTCGATTTCTGGCTGGCGCGGCCCGCGCCATCATGCATTACTGACAGCTTGCGACATCGTTCGAGGCATCTTCCGAGGAGCAGGCATGGGGCTCGGAAGACATCTCTTGCTCTGACAGATGCTTCAAGATCCACAGCCCCTCGCTGTTCGTGACGTAAACCAAGCCGCGTGCGTCATCCGCGAGAGTGCTCGTTACGCCAGAGAAAGTTAGGATTGTCCGCGGATTCGCCGGATCACTCAGATCGAGCACTTTGAGAGTTTCGCTGGAAGAATTGGTTTCCGGCATCGCGGTGTCCGTCGCTTCGGCCAGAGCCAGCCGCGAACTGACCATTTGCAACTTCCCGGTGGATGCATGATTCGGCCAAGCTTCGCTCCTGATGACGTTTGGCTGGTCCGGCTTCGTGACGTCCACGATCGCGAAACCCTCCTTGGAAACCTGCTCGACGTACAAGTATTGTTTGTTGCCGTGTTGCTGCAGTTCCAATTGACTCACCGCAGCTCCGGGCAGCGCCAAGTGCGCGATCACAGACGCCGGTTGCGGGGCAGGCTTGGCCGCTCCATGTTTCGCACTGGCGCCGGGCGACATCGCCATGAAGAATGCGAGAAGCGCCGCCACGGCGGCCGCCTGTTTTTGTACGATTGACCTGGAAATGACTTTCATTCCTCCCTCCATTAATCCTGAAATGCACTCATCTTTTAAGACCGCCGGTCTCCCCGGATTATTCCCGGCTGTGGACCACTTCTGCCATCTGGGCGGAGACCTCGTAGAGGCGCCACATTCGGTCCACTCAGTACGTTCCCGTTCCAGGCTCGATAGGTGTCGGTGGCATCTATGACGACTGCAACGTCCATTGGGAGGTTCTGAAGGGCTGCGGTAGCTGACAAGCGTACCGGCGCGATGATATCTGCGATTTCTCCGTCGGGTATCCCCTCGACTTCGCGCAGAATTCGAACTTCTCGAAAATTTAGTGCGAGCGTCTGCAGCGCTTTGCGCCGCAAAGTCCCGCTGTCGTATTGGAGCGCAACTTCTTCTGGATTGGGAAGGCGATAATCGGGAGGGAAAAGGTTCTCGTCAAATTCCGCTGCGGGATCGAGGTGCGGCGAACGAAGTCGTCGCTTTCGTGACAAAGGCCGCAGGCGCGATCAAGACGATACGTTCTCAAGATGAGTTGCAGTTGGTGCAACGGCCCCGCCTGCGGACCCAGTCTCGCGCGTACGGAAGGCCATGCGTACCAGACTACTTTCCCGCAATTTGGCGCCATGAAACAGCAGCAGAACCAAACCGCGGACCACATCTTTCAATAGCGACCGGTGCTGGCTGAAGCGAATCAGTCCTCGCCAGCCGAGCTTTACGAGAAGCACAAGCCGCAAGCGTGCAAGGGTGAACAGCATACGGGACAAAGATGCCGGAATGTCCTCCTCGCGGTGGTACTCGTAGAATTGACTATTCATGGAAGCGCCGGACTGTACTTTAACGAAGTTCTTGACCGCGCGGTTCTTCGGATCGGAAGCAACCTCGCGGATGAGGGCTTGGAAGCTTTCAATATCATCTTGCAATGACCGGAGTGTGAGGAAACGGTTGATTACTTTTACTCCCAGCGGATCCCAGAAATAGTCGTTCATAAGCAATGGGAGCGCGAGGTGGAAAATTTCGGTCACGGCCAAATGGACGCGGAGATGGCATTGGTAGGCGTCCCGCATGCATTCATACAATTGCGTCGTATCTCGGGTTACTCCGCGTTGAAGCATGGTAATAGCGGTATCGAGGTCTTTCGTGAATTCCGCGGTGTCGAAGCCGTGCGACTCTCTTTCGATGATCGCCGCAATCTGCCGGATCTGCACCGACGATAAGGCCATCCCGACACTGTAGAGCGGATCAACCGTATCGCCCGCATCACCGATGATGTACCAGCGATCGGGTGAATAGCGCCGGCGGCATTCCCACATGTAGGAGCTGTAGAAATTCGTGTCGACGACGGTGCCGCTACGCGCGAGTTCGACAATCACCTCATGCTCACGTCCAACGCACTGCAGGAACTGCTCCATCGTGCGGACTTCGCCATGAGGATAAATGTCCTTGCGGTACGTGATACCGATGCTGATTAATGGCAGGTTGTCCGGCGAGCGCATGGGGATGCACCATATCCAATTACCCTTTCCAAAGAAATGATGAGTCGCGAAGTAAGGAACGAAGGCGCGATTCTGCTTCTTGACACCGTGAATACGATCCAGAATTCCGGGGTCGAAATTCTTCAAGCGGAACCAGAATACGTTCTTCTGCTCATTGACCGGCTCGTGAAGCTGCAACAACTTGGCGAGCACGCGGTTACGTCCGGTCGCGTCGATCAACCAGCGGGCACGCACTTCGTATCTCTGCTGCGCGGGATCTTGCACCGTCACCGTGTGCAAGCCGTCGCCCGCGTTAAGATTGACTCCGGTTACAGTGCCGTCGATCAAGCCCACGCCGTTTGCCACGTTGCGCTCGCGCACCTCGCGATCCAGTGTAAAGCGGTTTACCTGGAAAGAGAGCAGCGGCGGCACTGTCGGAGCTTCGTCCACGACGTAGCTATGATCAGCAGGATGGTCGATGTCGGGCTTGAAATAATAGGTGAGGCCGTATTTCGGATAGTGCTTTTCAATGAGGTGAGCGCCAAGTCCAAGTTCCAGAAGGAAATCAACAGTGATTTCGACGAAGGACTCGCCGATGATTGGACGGTTCTTGCGCGGGCCCTCAACCACGGCCACCTTCAGGTTCGGGAAGCGCATCCGCAGGTAGGCGGCCGCTAGCTGGCCGGTTGCTCCGCCTCCCATCACCAAGACGTCGCTCGTCACGGGTCCTTCCTTGATGTCGCCAGGAGTCAGAGCCTAGACGCCATCCAAAATCAAAAAGAACGGCCGCTGGCCGGTTATCCCCAGGAAAAACTGCACCGGCCTGTTCGGACTGATTCAGGCACCGTCGAAATCAGCAGCATGGAGCCTTGGAATCGGGCTCCGCAGCCCGAACGGATCGGAACCGGACCGCCCGGCACTGGTTGCCATCTCTCCTAGACTGCCTCCAGCGTCGTTTTATTCCCGATAATCTGTGCGTGCTTGATTTGTTGCGCTGACGAGCGAGGTGTGGCGAATTCCTTCAGCTAGAGCAAGGTGAGTCGTGGCGAAGGAACTTGCGAGCGTCAGGTTGGTCAACGTCATGGCGGGAAGATAACGTTGTGACGACGTACGGCATCAACTGGCCGGCGGTGAAATCCAATCGTCGCCGGCCGAGTTGGCGCAGACTGCTTTGCGGCAGAAACGCTGCTACCTCAGTGACTCGAAAGAAATAGAAAAAAAGTCTACGCGGAGATGACGCACGCATTTGAACGCCGTGGCTGAGGTCCTCTACTCACCAGAAAAGCTCTGACACAATCCTTGCGGTACGCGCTTGCTTTCAATTCGAAACGTCGCCGGCTTGGCCCAAAAGGCCAAGTGTGGGCCCGCGGGAAAGAGCCCGTCAGCGACCGAAGATTTGACATGCAAGAATCAGTGCTTCATTGAGAAGGATGGCCGCACTGCGCCCCATCTCTACAAAGGAAATTGATCGAATCCGACCCGCCCAACCCAATTGCTGATCGCCGTGCAGCGTCGTTTGGTCATGCGCCGTGCGTTGCTCCACTGCCATAAGTCCTCCTCAACAAATTCATGTGGCCATTCACTCGTGCAGCACGAGTTTATGCGTGGGCCCGAGCCAACCGGTCGTCAGTGCGCGAATCCAATAATCCCTTATCAACTTTCATCATGTCTCCAATCCATTCGTGAGCATTTCGCGAATGGTTCGCAATCCGCTCGAAAACTCCAGGCAGGAACGGCTGCGGGTTTAATTCGCTGCGACGGAATCTCGTTTGTAGCGCCACGGTCTGACTCCTGAGCCTACTCGTACCCGTAGAATTCTTCGGCGCGAATGTCTTCCTCAGCGACCCCGGCGCCGATGAGCATCTGGCGCACGCCCATGACCATCGCCGGAGGACCTGCAATGTAGTAGATCGGAAGGCTTAGATCCGGAATCCAGTTGGAAAGCAGCTCGATTGAGATTCGACCCGTCACTCCGCGCCACGCCATCTTCGATTTCTTCGGCTGCGTTACCGTGCAGATGAATTTGTAGCGCCTGTTGTACTGCTCCATCTCCCGCAGTTCATCCAGGAAAGCAGCTTCCTCAGGGACGCGAACGGAATAGAAAAGGAGTAGTTTGCGTGGGGACAGCGTTTCGGCTGCATTGCGGATGAGACTGCGGAACGGTGTGATGCCGATCCCGCCGGCCAAAAGCACAGCGGGGCGCGTAGTGTTCCGCGGGAGGGTCATCGAACCATAGGGGCCTTGCAGAAGAAGCTCGCTGCCAAGGGGCAACGAATTGAGGGTGCATTTGAACGCGGTGGTGCGGAGACGCATGGCCACCATCAAATTTCGTTCGTGCGGCGCGCTGGCGATGGAGAGTGCTCGAGTGTTGCCCGCCAGATCGGTCTCGTCCGGGCTCAGCAGAGTAAAATTGAAGAACTGTCCCGCCTGGAATTCGAACTGGTCGGGTTTCTCAAAATAAAAAGCAGTCGTACCGGCGCAGAGAGACTTTTGCGCTTGCAACTTTACTTTGTAGGGCGGCATAGGTTTTCTATCGCCTCCTGGATCAGTCGCGGCCGTCCGATTCCGTCGGCCCATGATGGGCTGGCCGCGGATTTCGGGGGCTTCTATAATTGGTTGACCGAAGCTGGAAGGCTTTTATTCCCCGAGGATCCGCGGGTCCTCCGTGATCATCCGCCGAGCAGCAGACTCCCCGATTCCCGGTCGAGAAACCTGGCGATGGGGATGGACAGACTGCGTGGCGAAATAGCAAGCGATCGCTGCGCTCAGTTCGTTTTCAAAAAAGCTAGCGTTTGAATTTTGCACGAGACATCGAAGAGTATAGTTCGGCAGGTTTTCCAAGCCCTTCCTGTTGCATGGCCCGGAATCAACCCGCGGCGGATGAATGATCCCAGCGGTACAAATCGGGATCATTCACTCCTGCCGCCAGTCGACAAAGGGAACAGTTGATCAGACTTCCGGATCGGTAGAACCCACGCGTGGTTTACACTTCGCGTGTGGCAGCGTCCGCTTCTTCCGCTAATTGCTGCACGACCTGGAAGAACTTCGGTGTTTGTCCAACAAATAATCCATCCGCTGTGAACGAGGCAATCGTCGCTACTGCGCCTCCGAATTTGTCACCGCTCGGTCGAATCACCGCGCAGTGCGGCAAATCCGGGCTGATGAATTCGCACGGAACCGGAAAGATCAGACTGGGCTGAACTCGGCTGGGCGGTTGCAACGGTGGATTGTTGAAAAAATCGGGAAACGACAGGCCGGAAATGGAGTCCTTAAGAGGCGCCACAGGTTGTTGCACCGCATTGCCGGCAAAATCGACCCATTCCAGGAAGTGAGCGACCTCGTCTCCGCCAATGCCGAAGGCGATCTTCAACACTTCCAGACTGCTCATTTTCTGGCCGAGCGCCGCATAGAGACTCGAGCCGCCCTGTTCGATGTATCCGAAATGAAAGGCTGCTACGTTGGCGATCGCCTGGATGTGGTCGTTGCCGGGAAAGTTGGGGTTGGAAGCGCCGTCGAAATCCTTGTTGGTTCGCGGGATGGCGGTGACGTTGTTGAGTTTGAGCGCCTGGGGGAAGGTGGCGCCAAAGTCTGGATTGGTTGCACTCCGGTAGCGCACGAACCAGCTGGTATCCACGTTAAGGTGCATCAGGTTGGTGAGGCGGCCGATGTCCTGCGCTCCTGTCGCCGCGCTTCCCTGAAGTGTACGGAACTCATCGAAGTTGACCGGGTCAGCGCCTTTGGACTCCAGGTATCCGTTGAGGAAGGCTGCGTGGCTGATTTCGTCAATGGTGTTGCTGGTGATGTATTGCGGGCCATCGCCATCCAGGTTCGACAAGGCGATCTGATAGTTGTTCAACTGTTGGTTCGGGTCTATCTCAATCGGTGGGTTATCGCCGATCCCTCCCAATTCCGCGTACTGGATCCAAAGATCCGATTCGATGAGCTCGGCTGCAGCCAAGAATCGAAGAATCGCTATGTCTCCCTTGTTGAGGCTGCTTGAGCTGCTCTGGCCAAATGCGACCTTGCCAGCGCCCAATAGCCCAGCCCCTACCGTCGCCGCTCCTGCTAAAGCGCTTTGCTTCAAGAAGGAGCGCCGATTGCTGTGAATCTGAGGTTCCGATTGTTTCATTAGTCTCTCCTTGTTTTGAAATCGTTCGGATCACGCTCACGCGCGGTGGCCTGGCCCGAACCCGAAGCGACAGTGAATGCGAGTGCTGTCGCTATACCGTTCAGACCGGACGTGCACGGCTTTTATTCCCAATATTCTTCGGTCCAGAAACAAACTAACGCGTACGAGGAAGTGGAGACCGCGGATCGCCGACAGAACTGCTCGGCACACAGTTCATTAGGCTCGAGCGCACGAGGCGGCCTCCGGCACGAAATAACCGCGTTTTCGACAATCGGGCCATGCACTCATGCGCTCGCGGCTGCCGTTCGCCGTGAGCCACCCGATTTGTTCACATTGCCGACACTTGTGAGAGCCTGACGAAGGCGCCCTCGCGCACGCGATAAGCTCGACATCACGGTGCCTAATGGCACGCCGGTGATATCTGCGATCTCCCGGTAAGACATTCCTTCGATCTCGCGCAGAATCAGGACTTCGCGAAGACTCGCCGGGAGATTTTCCAGCGCCTTGCGCAACAAAGCGCCCCGGTCGTTTTGCAGCAAAAGTTCTTCCGGATTGGGTGCGTGATAATCAGGCGGTGAAAAGTTGTCGTCAATTTCCGCCGCGTCCTGCAGCGGGCGGTTTGCATGTAACCAGGTAAAACAAGTATTGCGGACAATTTTCATGAGCCATGCACGCGCATTGCCGCAGCGGAAGCCGGGGAAAAAACGGAAAGCGCGCAAGTACGCCTCCTGGACCATGTCCTGGGCGTCCTGTTCATTGCGCATCAGCCAACGCGCCAGGTTGTAGGCGGCGTCAAGATGCGGCAGGACATCCCGCTCAAAATTCGAAGGTTGACCGCGCTCAAGCATCGAAGCCTCCCTGCCCGCAGTACGGCGTCCTTCCTGCGCGCTTGAGGCCTCACTATGGTGCGCACCGATAATCGGTACAATGGACGCGCGGTTCTTTATTGCTGGAATCGATGTCCCTTCGTAACTGTCAATAAATACAAGGCTTAGTGGAAACTCTCCTCTCATAGAGTTCACGAAAGCTCTCGTCGGGTGTACACTCCCCCCTCGACTAAGACTCACCTCGCCATGCAAGAAAACCAGCAGCGCGACGGGCGACTCCGGTTTGGAGTTTTCGACGTGGATGTTCGCGCCGGGGAATTGCGCAAACATGGCCTGCGCGTGCGGCTGCAGGAACAACCCTTCCAGATCCTCGCGATGCTGCTGGAGCATCCCGGCCAGGTCGTAACGCGCGAGGAACTTCAGAAAAAGCTGTGGCCCGCTGACACTTTCGTGGATTTCGATCACGGGCTCAACAAAGCGGTAAACAAAATCCGTGACGCGCTCGGAGATTCGGCCGAGAGTCCCCGTTTTGTGGAAACCGTCGCGCGGCGCGGCTACCGTTTCCTTGCGGAGGTCAAAGCGGCCGACGCGGCCCCTGGGCAGAGCCCACACGTTGCTCCTCCGCCTATTCCCGCGGCAGAAACTCGCGATCGCCCGGATCTCGCTGTCACACCCGCAGCGACCAAAAATCGCGCGCCATCCCTCGCCTGGAAGATGGCGGTGTTCGTACCGCTCGCGCTGATAGTTTTTTTCACTGGCTGGAAGCTGTATTTCCGGAACTACCCGGCCACTGTCATTCACTCGTTAGCTGTCCTTCCGTTGGAAAGCCTCTCGAACGATGCCTCTCAGGATTACTTCGCCGATGGAATGACCGATGAGTTGATTTCAGACCTGGGCCAGCTCAGCGCGTTGCGCGTGATCTCGCGCACCTCCGTGATGGGATATAAACACGCGCACAAACCTCTGCCGCAGATTGCTCGTGAGCTGAACGTGGACGCCATCGTGGAAGGTACGGTCCTACGCTCTGGCGACCGGGTTCGCATCACCGCGCAATTGATCGACGCCACCGCGGACAAGCACCTGTGGTCCCAGAGCTATGAGGGCGAACTGAAGGATACGCTGGCGCTGCAGAATCAGGTGGCTCGAGCCATTGCAGATCAAATTCGAATCAAACTGAATCCACAAGAACAAGCTGCGCTGAAGATTGCAAGGGTCGTGAATCCGGAAGCTTACGAATCCTATCTCAAAGGCCGCTACTTCTGGAACAAGCGAACGCCGGATAGTTTGAAAGTCGCCCTGGCTTACTTCAACCAGGCAATCGACGAGGACCCGAATTACGCCCAGGCTTATTCCGGCCTAGCCGACACTTATGCTTTGTTGGGAGATTGGCAGTACGCGGTGATGACCCCCAAGGAGGCATTCCCCAGAGCGAAGGCCGCGGCGATCAAAGCGTTGGAACTGGACAGCACGCTTAGTGAAGCCCACAACTCGCTGGCTTTCTGCTTCGATGCCTTCGACTGGGATTTGGAATCTGCCGGGAAGGAATTCCAGCGATCCATCGAATTGAACCCCGGCTACGCCACCGCGCACCATTGGTATGCCTGGCATTTAAGTCTATTGGGCCGGTATGACGAAGCCCTCGAGGAAATGAGAAAAGCGAAAAATCTGGATCCGCTTTCGCTCATCATTAACGCCGATTTGGCGGAGCTTCTGGTCATCGCGCATTTCTACGATGAATCGATAATCCAGAGCGGCGCGACGATCGCAATGGATCCGAACTTTGCGCTCGCACATAATCAACTCGCCCAGGCGTACCTGCAAAAACATATGAATGTGGAAGCGATCGCGGAACTGCAAAAAGCCGTCGAGCTTTCCGGGGGCAGCCCCACATGCGTTGCGAATCTGGCTCGCGCCTACGCCGCATCCGGCAAGACGAGCGAAGCAGTAAAGTTGCTGGGTGACCTGAAGAACCATTCGAACCGCGGTTATTCGGATGCTTCAGAGGTCGCCGTGGTCTATGCAGCGCTCGGCGATAAAGATCAGGCGATGCATTGGCTGGAAATCGGTTACGAGGAGCGATTTAATCCGGGGGTCTTGCTGCGGCCGGGCTTCAATCCTCTCCGTTCGGACCAGCGCTTTCAAGACCTTTTGCGTCGTATCGGCTTCCCTCGTTGAAGCGGGGCATCTGACCTTTAGCACTGCGCGTAAAACCGGAAACCGGTGAAGTGTGCGCCGTCGCAAGATGATTTGCGGACTTGAAGCCGCGCCGCGGCAAGCCGTCGCTAGTTACTTGTGATCAGGCGCTGCAGCTGTTCGAGGGCCGAAGCTGCGGCGTCGGAGACGGCGCAGAATTCCATTCCTCCCCTGCGCCACTCCAACCATTGATATCCCTGTTGTGAGCCGGAACTCGGACCCCGGTCCTTCTCATCCGTGGGCCAGATGAAGACATTCACGAAATGCTTGCGGCGGACATAGACCAGAGCGGCGACGGAGCGACCGTGAACAACGTCAATGCGGCCGCCCTGCAGCGGGAATCCTTGATCGCCAAAATCCTGGACGGGAGGAGAGAAATCTAGTTTACCGTCGAACCAGGGCTTCACGGTGTGTCGGTCAGTGGAAATGACATCGGTGAGATGCCCGGGCTGCAGTGACCGCAAATGGGCGTCAACAATCTCGGCGGCGAGCACAGCGTCATCGTTGCCGCTGTGACCCAAGGAAGTAACTCGCCAGCTGGCATAGGTCGCCAGAAGAATTGCCGCGGCGATTGCGAGCCAACGCCAGACGGTGCGCGATGGAAAGGCAGCCACAGGAAGCGGAGGACCGAGACTGGCGAGGATCTTCGTGCGAAGCGTGGCCGGCGCTCGCTCGTAGAGTTGCGCGAGGCCTATGGACGAGTGCAAAGATTCCAGATCCTCGAGCGCGTATGCACACTCGGAACACTGTTCCAGATGGAGTTCGAATTCCGCGGCGCCCACGGCATCCAGTTCGTTATCGAAGTAGCCGTGTACAACTGCGCCGGCGCGGTCACAGATCATGGATAGACTCCTTGTCAGCAGGGCCAGTCAGCGCGAGATGAAGCTGTCGGCGGGCACGCGAAAGCGTGGACATGACCGTGCCAATGGGTATCGAAGTAATGATGGCAATCTCCTTGTAAGAACATCCCTCGAGTTCGCGGAGCACGATGACCTCCCGGAAGCGCGACGGCAAAGACTCCAACGCCTGAGTAAGCCGCCCGCGACTATCCGCTGCAATGGCTAGCGCCTCGGGCGTGGGGCCTGGCGGCCCGTGCACTTCTTCATCGAACTCGTCCGTATCCTTCCCGTGACGGTTCTTCTGCATCCAGGTAAGACAGGTGTTGCGCACGATCTGCAGCAACCAGGCGCGCGCGTCCCCGCCACGAAAACCGCCGAAGAAACGATAGGCGCGTAACATCGCCTCTTGCGCGGCGTCTTCGGCGTCGGCGCCCCCGTGCAGAAGCCAGCGCGCGAGGTTATGGGCGGAGTCGAGATGTGGCAGGACGAGTGTCTCGAACCGCGCCTGCTCCTGCGAGTCCAGCACGTTTCAACCTTCCTCAGCGACAGGGCTATTCATATGTAGTGACCGCCCGAGGCATGAATTTATTCCTGTCCCGTGCGGGTCGTTTTGATCAGGGAAAAGTGGAAGCGGCGTTGATTGGCAGGGAATAAAAAGCGCGGGAATGCGGTATAGCAAGACGGAGCAAGGCCAAGAGCGGCGCGGTTACCCTCCGATTCCCGCACCGCGCCGCTCGCACTTAATTGGCGCGGCAACGCGTATTGACACCACGCTGGGATAAGTCGCGAAAAATCCCACGTGGGGCCGGATATTGATTCTGACAAAATTTAGAGAGGATCCGATGATGATCAAGAGAACGATGTCGATTTTTGGCTGGGTGGCGCTGGTGATGATCGCGTTGGGACTGCTGTTCAACGGTTCGCCGGATGTGGCGGCAAATGCTCCGCCGCCGGTAATTACCGACGTGAAAATCGATAATTTCAGTTTTACACCGGTGACGCTCGCGGTGACGGCGGGATCGACGGTTACCTGGACCAACCGCGACGATATCCCGCACACTGTTGTCAGCGCGGATGATCCGAAGGCGTTCAAGTCCAAGGTAATTGACACGGACGAGAAGTTTTCCTTCACCTTCGCGAAACCGGGAACCTATACGTACTTTTGTTCGGTCCACCCGAAGATGACCGGTACCGTAGTGGTGAAGTGAGCGCGCAAGAAGCGCAAAGCCACGCTCCAGCGATGAAATTGGGGAACTGATGCCAGCGTGGTCGCGCAGCTCGCGCGAAGAATCCGGCGCACGTCCGACGGGTTCAGCCCAAAACTTGGGTCCAACTTGGGTCCATTTGCTGGATGACTTGATTGCAGCGAATAAGGAAGATCAAAGCTGGAAACACAATCACCTCCTCCACGGAAGGAGTAAAAGCTCGTGCGGGGTGTCCCCACTCTGCGGCACGGGCTGGGTTTGCGCCACTGTGCACGAACTGTGCAAGAATCCAACGTTTTCATGCCGTTGGGGTTAGCGTTGAGCGAAAAGCAGGTTCCCCGATTTGTTGGAAACGTTAGTACTTGCCAGTAATGGATGGAGCGGATCGAATCGAGTCCGATGCTTTGTGAGCAGGTGCTCTGACTCAGTAAGTTTGCTTAACTCTCATTGATGCACGCCGGCTCGGACCGACGACTAAATCCTATTGCAGATCGTCGGCTAGATACCGTGGCCACTCCACCATCTCTCCAACCTCCCGGGCTGCATCGGCGCCAAGCGTTTGGGAGCGCGCCCAACCTGCCCATCGACGCATCGTTCACGATCAAGACAGTGCCTTGAGGCGCGTGGCCTTGATTCCCAGATTAGGCGGCAGCCTTCTTGGCTTGCGCCCTGACCTTAGCCCAGCGCTCCTTCATAGCCTTTGAGATCTTCGCTCTGCCCTTCGCCGACAACACGCGCTTCTTTGCGCGAGTGATATTTCGGCTTGCAGTCTTACCCAACGCCTTAGCTGCCGATTGCAAACCAACCAAATCATTCTGCAACCTGGATAACTGCTTCTTCACCTTCTTCTCTTCACGTCTAATTGCAGCCAATATGCTCATGGAGCCTCCGCAAGGAATCTACATGAGACATTGTCGTAAACCAATACCGTGCCGTTGAGGTGTCTTATTCAGTTTGCCAGCAGGATTTGAATACCAGGTTCCGAGTACAGGGTTTATCAGGTATCTCGATGACTCCGGATATCCGGGAAGCCTCCAGAATTGGAGGCGTATGGGGATCACTTCCCACAAGCGGGCTTCTGGCCCGGAATGACTTCCGGTTAGTCCGTGGCTCTGGCACAATTCGGACGCATTAGCGAACCGCCCATCTTAGTGGGGCGCCGGCAATGCACGCAGCAGTTGTCTTTCCGCTAGAAACGACCAATCGGCCTTGCAAGTTTTTCTCGCGACGCCGTTCTCTCCTAAGAAGGGCAAGCAACCAATGAGGTTGCTCGCCGGTTCTGTAGCCTTTAGACGGCCGTGTGCGCTCGTTGGTGAAAGCGATGCACGAAGGAAATCGAAATATGCGCAGCCGAATCTTTTCTTTAATGGTATTGGGTTGCGCGATTGTTTGTTGGCCCGACAGAGCCTGCGCGCAATCGCTCGCTAGGTCCACTCTTTCTGGAAAAATCACAAACCCTCCAAGTGCCGGTTTGTCGGTAAAGTTGAAGTCGATTGAGAAAAATCCGCTGGCAATCTATGACGGCTATTCTAGTCAAACTTTGACAGATGGTGACTTTCAATTCAAAGACGTCGAGCCGGGCAGGTATGTGCTGGTGGCCGACGGCGCGGGCTTTATGGCCACCGAGTACGGAGCAGATGGGTCCGAGCAAACTGGGACTCCGATCGAACTCAAGGCCGGGCAGGTTCGCAAAGGGATTGTGTTGTCCCTCGCACCAAAGCGCGTTGTGTGTGGGAGGGTCACAGACGACCACGGTAACCCACTACCAAAAGTAGAGGTCTATGCGTTCCGCCATTTTAACGGTTCAATGTGGCTCACGGGCGGCTATCGCAACGTAGCCACCGACGAAGCGGGTAACTACCGACTGCCAGACCTCGAACCCGGGCAATACTTTCTTGAAGCGGGCATGTCCACTTGGTTCATCGGCTCCAAGAATCTCACTCAAATCGAAGCAGAGAGCCTGGCGAACGCTGAATCAGTGGAAGTTGGCCGGGCTGACGGTGCCGGATGTCGCGAAAATATCCGCATGGGTCCACGGCTTGGCTATAGGGCATTCAAGATTCGAGGGAAAATCGCAAAAGACCCTTCCTTAGTGGGGAAAGATCTGGTCCTTTCGTTCTTAGAGGTTCATCCAACAGGAGTCGCACGAGCCGTGCCGTTTCCGGAAGCGTTCGATCCAGGGCCTTCTTTTGATCTGTCGGCACCCCCTCCCGGCCACTATCGTTTGATCCTCTCCCACGGACGATTTCCATCGAACGGCTACGCTGGACAGCCCGAATTTACGATCCTCAGTTCCCAGGAGATTACGGTAGCAGGTACAGACGTAAACGGAATAACCGTCGCGCCAGATCCGCTGGCATCGCTTCGCGGTCAGGTGAAGCTTGAAGGCATCGCAGCAGGGGCGGCGTGCCCCACAAGAGAAAAGACACACCTTAGAATTCAAAAAGAAGACGATGGTCAATTCCAGAACATCGAGGTAGCTGAGGATGGAACGTTTTCGTTCGCGCACGTCTCACTTGGAACGTACACCGTGGGTTTGTATCCGTTCCTTCGCGGCTCCGTCTATGTCAAGACGATGCTGTTCGACGGGCAGCCGGTGGACGGACGGAGAATCAAGATTTCATCGGTAACTTCCCATTCCTTGGAAGTGGTATTAAGCGGTGACGCCGCGCGTGCTTCCGGGCACAGCACGCCCGATGAAACGGTCGCGCGATATCGGGCGGAAGGCACGCATCCCAAGGCATCCGTGTCTGGAAAGGTGACAGACGTTCAGGCAGATTCGCTTTGGGTGAAATTGTGGGCCGTGCGATTCAATTCGGATCGTTCCTACGAGTACGCAACCAAGCCTGGACCGGATGGAAGCTTTCATTTCGAGGACGTGGATCCGGGAATCTACCTCCTGGTGACACAGGGACCTGGATACTCGATCTCTGAGTACGGTGCGTCGTACCCACGTCTTGAAGGGAGAACAATCACGCTAAGCGCGGGACAGCGCCTTGCAGGGCTGGCCCTGAGTGCGGCCCCGCGGAGGCCCAGTATTTGCGGCCAAATCAGCGACGAAAACGGGCAGCCTCTGCCGAATGTGACTGTGTCTGCGACGCCGTCCGCCAAGCGCGAGAACGGCCCGAGCGTCGGAGCATATGCGGACAGCAATTCAAGTGGGGCAGAAGGCGCGGCAAGCGTGATGGTCGTCAGCCTGGCGCCACCGAGCGTACGTACGGACGATGCCGGGAACTTTCGATTTTTTGATTTGAGACCGGGACGCTATTACTTTTGGACAGACTTCATGGTCCCGAACGGCCAGGCATGGACTCGACGCTGGAGTTATTATCCTTCATCGCCAAATCTCGGCGGTGCTCAGCCGGTTAAAGTTGGCTTCGGGTCAGATGTCGGATGCACCCACAACATCCAAATGCACGCCGGAACGACGTTCCATGTTCGAGGCAACGTTCCCAAGGAAATCGCACAGGCTGAAGGAGAGTACTTCGATATAACTTTGGTCGAGACCAATGCGGCTGGAATGGAGGGTGTAGCCCTATTCAAACACATGCTTGCTCCCGGCGAAGCTTTCGATTTCGCCGACGTGAGTGCGGGTCACTACTCGATTCGACTTACGGGTCCCTATAAGAAGCTGCCCCGCCGGGATGTTCCGTTCGTCGACGTAGGGTCCGGTCCATGTCCTAGGCCTAGCTACCTTCTGGCCTCGAGCGAGCTGGCGGTCCACGACAGCGATCTCAGAGATGTGACCATGGAGCCGATTCTCCCTCTTTCGGTCACGGGCGAAATTCATTTCGAGGATATTCCGAAAGAGTGGCGCAGTTTTAGAGTCGAGGCGCAGAGTGTGACCTTGTCACCAGCCGACGAAATCCCTTCGTTACGTGGGGCCCAGATACTCGGTGGCGCGTGTCCTCCGCGGGTTCGGCTCGATTCAGATGGCACGTTCATCTTTGAGAGCGTCACAGGCGGGAGCTACCAAGTTGGTCTCGACCTGGTGGGTGTGCAAGGAGATGCGTTGTATCTGAAGTCGGTAGCGTTGAATGGCCAGCCAATCGAGGGCAGGCTCATAAGTCTCAAAGCCGGACAGCCAGCAAAGTTGACTATGGTGGTGAGCAACAGGGGTGGCGAGGTTGACTTGCAGGTTAAGCCCGGCGGCCCGCCCGCGGAAGAATACCGTTATGACGAGCCGTGCCGGCCAAAGATGGCAGTTATGCCGCAAGCGGTGCTGATTCCGGATTCAATCCCCGTGGACGGATCGGGAACAGTAACTGGCGCATTCACTCAAGCGGGCTATATCCAGATTTATCGGGTGCCCCCGGGACGCTATCACGCGGTCGCAGGGGAAAATTTCAATTTCCACTTCACGATGTCGCCAAGCGGATATTCCGTGTGGTCTGACCCGAAGTTCCTACAGTCCATGAGCGCGCTTGGTACGCCAGTGGAAGTTGCTGCCGGGCAGAAAATCAAATTATTAGTGCCTGATGTCAGCGCTCAAGTACAGGACCTTCTTGCGAAATACAGCGAAGAGGTTACGACCGGCGACCACTGCGCTGCCTCATGCTCCTATGATGGATTCTGGAACGGAGCGGAAGCTGCAGAAGCGCACAAACCATAAGTCACTTCCCGCCGGTCACGACTACATTGGCTCGCGCCCGAATGGTCGGCTAACCGGAAGCTATCCAGAAACGTTAGCGCTTTATCGGTACTCATTGCAGTCGACAGCACTCAACATCAGGATCGCCACTGACTCAACAACTCCATAGCCCCTTTGTTAGACGCAATCCGACTTTTAGCGGGTCTTCTTCGAAACACGAGCGACCAACTCGTCCAATCTCGAAAGCAAAAGCTTTAGGATGGGAGACTCGTTCGACTTTTTGTAGCCGAGGACAAGCTCGACAGTCGGCGTGTCTCCCTTGAGAGGACGACTCGTTACAGACCGCGTGAGAAAGTTCTTGGCGTAAGCAGGCAACAGCCCTACGCCGCCCGTCGACGCTATTAAGGACACCCCCATGACCACGTGCTCCGTCTCGTGATCTGGGGTGATATTGATTCCGGACCGTTTCAAGTAATCGTCGATGATCGCACGGAGCACAGGAGCTGTATGCGACACGCCAACAAATGTCTCGCCCACTAGATCGCCAGGACTGATTGCCTTGCGCTTAGCCAGACGGTGGTCACTAGGCAAGACCACTACCAAGGGCTCTTTGACGAGAGGACGGAATGCCAACTCTGGCACGCCTCGTTCGCGTCGAAGAAAACCTGCACCGACGGTTCCCTTCACAATGGCATCGGCGAGCTGCGGCGAGTATTGACTCGATATCATCACGTCGATGTTAGGCAGTTCGTCGCGCAAGATCCGCAAGGCTTCGGGCATCCACCGCAATTCGTGTCCAGTCAGAAAGCCCATCGAGAAGCATGGCTTGGCGGGATGAGCGACTCGGCGAGCAGCTTCGGTTGCCGCTTCAACCTGCGATAGCACCGAGCGGGCGTGTTCGAGAAAAGCTCGACCTGCGGATGTGAGTTCGACACCGCGAGCGCGGCGCGTCAGGAGTTGGACGCCTATGTCGCTCTCAAGATCTCGAATCTGGCGACTCAACGAAGGTTGTGACGTGTGCAGCCTTTGCTCTGCGGCCACCGTCAGACTTCCTGCCTCCGCGACCGCAACGAAATAGCGAAGGTGTCGTAATTCCATTTTTCACTCCCATGCTTGTCAGGCATCGATGCGAGCTCAACAAAGTATGCTCCACGGTGCGCCTATTCCCTAGTTTCCTAATCCAATGAAGTGACTGGAATGCGTTCGGCGAGCAATGAGATTTCAACTCATGCCCGATGGGCATATGTCTACTTCAAGGAGAAGCCGCAATGTCAAAGAATCTGGAAGGAAAGATTGCACTCATCACGGGCGGCTCCCGCGGAATTGGTGCTGCAATCGCTAAGCGTCTGGCCGCAGACGGCGCGGACGTGGCCATCACCTACACGAAAGGTGCCGATGCGGCCGCGTCAGTCGTCAAGGAGATTGAACGCGCAGGCCGAAAGGCGATCGCGATTCAGGCGGACGCCGCAGATGCCGGCGCGGTTAAAGCCGCGGTCGAAAAGACGTTTGCAACCTTCGGTCGACTGGATGTGCTGGTGAACAACGCCGGCACGGCCATTCCAAAACCGTTCGAGGAGGCGACGCTGGAAGAGATGGATCGCGTGCTCGACATCAACGTCCGTGGCGTGTACGTCGCGACTCAGGCGGCGCTGAAGCACATGAAGAGCGGCGGTCGCGTCATTATGATCGGTTCGGCCGTCGGCGAACGTGTCGCGGCGCCTGGGCTTGTGCCGTACGCGGGCACGAAGGGAGCCGTCAAGATGTTCACTCAGGCGCTGGCCAGAGAGATCGGGGGCCGGGGAATTACGGTCAACAATGTGCAGCCGGGTCCGATCGACACGGAATTAAATCCCGCATCGGGTGATTGGGCGGTGCCGCAGAAGGCCGCCACTGCACTCGACCGCTACGGACGCGTAGAGGAGATTGCTGCGATGGTAGCGTTTGTCGCCGGTCCCGAGTCCTCCTACATTACCGGCGCGAACCTCACCGTGGACGGCGGAATGAACGCCTGAACTGACGCACGCACGACGTTGGACAGAGCGAGATAAGGCGCGGGAGCATCGTTTCAAAAGCCGTCGTACGGCTTCAGGTCAACGAAAGAAGTCTGAGGGAGCGGAGGTTCATGAAAATAGTAAGGGCAGGCAAGTTGTTCAAGCCAGTTCAAGTGGGACCCATGGAGTTGAAACACCGCGTGGTGATGTCGCCGCTCACGCGTTCGCGGTCTGTTCAACCAGGCGACATTCCTGGCGACTTGATGCGGGAGTACTACACGCAGCGCGCGTCGGACGGTGGGTTGATCATTTCCGAAGCGACAACGATCTCCATCACCGCTCGCGGCTGGTACGGGGCGCCTGGAATGTATTCGGACGACCAGGTCGCAGGCTGGAAGAAAATTGTCCACGCAGTTCACGCCAAAGGCGGCCGCATGTTTTCGCAGCTGTGGCACACCGGCCGCTCATCACATGTTGGCATGACCAATGGCGCGGCGCCCGTGGCACCTTCCGTTGTGCCGGAATATTACGGTCCCAAGACAACTGCAATGGCTTCCACGCCCGGAGGTTGGTTCACGCCCTCACCACACCGTGAGCTGGGCATCGCTGAAATCCCCGGCATCGTCGAGGACTACCGCAAAGCTGCAGAGCGGGCAAAAGCCGCGGGGTTCGATGGCGTCGAACTTCATGCCGCCAACGGGTATTTGCCCGATCAATTCCTGCAGGACGGGAGCAACAAGCGCACCGACGCCTACGGCGGTTCCATCGAAAACCGGTCCCGATTCCTGCTGGAAGTTGTCAGGGCAATGGTCTCGGTTTGGGGTGGCAACCGGGTAGCGGTACGCATTGGCCCGAGTGGGACATGGAATGAGATGTCGGACAGCGATCCGATCGCTCTGTTTGAGTACGTAGCCAAGCAATTGAACCGTTTCGATCTCGCTTACCTGCACATCATCGAACCACGCATCAAAGGAAACGTGCTGGTCGCCGAGGGCCAAGGGCACATCGCAAGCGCGAGACTGCGAAAGATTTTCACGGGAAAGATTATTGCGGCTGGGGGTTTTGAACCGGACACTGCCGAGGCTGCTGTTCGAGACGGGGACGCGGATTTGGTCGCCTTCGGACGGTACTTCGTCGCGAATCCCGACTTGCCAGAACGCATCAGGCTCGGGCTACCTCTGAATGCTTACGACCGCGATACTTTTTACACCTTCGACGCTCGCGGCTACACCGATTATCCGTTCTATGAGCTGCAACGCGCTGGCTCATTCTCCGATCCGCTTTGCTAGCAGCTCCGCGATTGTGCTTGAGCACTTCGAAGAGTGCGCCAGGGAATTGTGATGAAAGACAGACCGTATCATTTTGTAGCCATTATTGGCGGAGCGATCGCCGGTTCGGTTGCCGCGGAAATATTGGCCGGCCATGGGATTCGCGTAGTCGTTATCGAGCAGAATAGAAGGCCCTATGGCAAGGTTGAGGACGGCCTGCCGCGCTGGCATCGCGAGCAACGCGAACAAGAGTACAGCCGCATTGAGGCTCGCCTGAAGAAGCCCGGAGTTTTCTTCCTTCCATGTACCAAGCTTGGCCGCGACCTGAACTTTCAGGATCTTTGTGACAACTGGGGTTTTTCCGCGGTGCTGCTTGCAAACGGGGCGTGGCGGGACAGAGAACTCGGAATGCCGGGGGCGGAAGAATTCATCGGCAGAGGCCTGATTTATCAGAATCCCTTCATCTATTGGTATAACCACAAGAATGAAGACGGCTACACCGGACCGCATTATCGAACTCCTGACGAGGCGTTGGTCGTAGGCGGCGGGCTCGCGTCGATTGACGTGGTGAAGATCCTGCAGCTCGAAAACTATGAACGCGCACTTCGAGCGCGCGGCGTGCAAACCGATGTGTATGAGCTCGAAAAGAAAGGCATCCCCGCCATTTGCAAGATACACGGCATTGCGCCTGGGGAGCTTGGCATCAAAGGGTGCCTGTTGATCTATCGCCGCCGGGCACAAGACATGCCGCTGGCTCAGCCTCCGGAAAATGCGACGCCCGATCAGATCGCGAAGACAGAAGCGATCCGACAGAAGATGCTTCGTTTGGCGCAGGAGAAATATTTGTTTCAGGTTCAGGATCGCAGGGTAGCAACGGGGCTCCTAGTCGAGGACGGGCGGTTGGTTGGATTAAAAGTAGCAGAGACCAAAGTGGAAGGCCGAAAAGCAGAGCCCGTGGCGGGTTCGGAGCACGACCTACGGGCACCACTGGCAATTTCGTCAATCGGGTCGGTGCCCGAGAAGATTCCAGGCGTATTCATGAAGGGCGAATATTACGATTTCGAGGACGAGGGTCTGCCACGATACGCCGAATCCGATCACGTGTTTGGAGTTGGCAATGTCGTGACCGGGCAAGGCAATATTCGCTCGTCACTTTTACACAGCCAGGAAGTCACTGCCAAACTCATCGAAAACTATATTGGCGTCGGAGACCGAGACGCGCCGTCCGCGCGGTTCTATGAAGGCGCTGAAGCCCGAGGAGCCGCGCAAGCGCAGGCTGTTCGGGATCGAATCCACGCTATACCGGGACTGTCATCCCTCGAAGTGGCAGCACTCGAGCAGCGGATTCGCGTCCTTCAGGAACGCGTAGGCTACGCAGGTGATTACGATTCCTGGATTGCCAGTGTGACACCTGCTGGTACCGCTGGCGAGGCGAGCTTCCCGCCAGTCATCGCGCAGGAATCCGCTCGCCAAAGGCTTGCCGCGTGCTGCTGCATTTGATTGCGCTTCGTGATGCTGAACGAAGCCGCAGCCAGATTGAACAGGAGATTGTTATGTCCGTTACTTCTGAAACATCCGTCAAGGAACGTCAAATCCTGATTGTTGGACCCTATGGCGTCCTTGGTACAGGTGTCGTGGATGCTGTCGCACAGAACCCACGATGGCGGATCACCACTGCTGCGCGCCGACCCGCGCCGACTTACCGCGCGCAGGCCGCGCCCCCTCACATCAGCGTTGATCTCATGGACCGCGAGGGCACGACCAAAGCGTTTTCATCTCTTGATACGGTGACCGATCTGATCTTCGCTGCCTATGTCGAGAAACCCACGATGGCTGAAACAGTCGAGCCAAATGCCAGGATGTTGAAAAACACACTCGACGCTATCGCCGCGCGCAATGTGCCTCTGCAGCGCATCGTGTTGGCCGGCGGCGCGAAGTCGTACGGCTTCAGTCTTGGCGCGTTCAACGCTCCAGCGAAGGAGACAGAGCCACGCCTGATCGCGCCGATCCACTACCACCAGCAAGAAGACATTGTGGCTGAATGGGCCGCTAAAAACAGCGCCAGCTGGACGGTCTTGCGTCCACATTTGGTCATGGGACCAAGCCTAAACTCGCCAATGAACCTGGTCACCGGTCTCGCGACTTACGCTGCGATGAGTCGCGAACTTGGGCTGCCCTTACGCTTTCCTGGCAACAAGGAGGGATGGAACACACTGCAGGAGACAACCGACGCGGAATTGTTCGGCCGCGCGACTTTGTGGGCGCTAGGTGAAGACAAAGCACGCAATCAAATCTTCAACGTATCGAACGGAGATGTCTATCGCTGGAGGCAACTGTGGAATGAGCTCGCCGCCTTCTACGACCTTCCCGTCGCAGAGCCGCTTGCGATGTCCACCGTTTCCGAGATGAGCGAGAAGGGTCCTTTGTGGGATTCCATGGTTGCCCGCTATGGCCTGCATGCCACGCCCTACGACCAGATTGCAAACTGGGCGTTCGTGGACTGGATGCTCAACTTCCGTGACGAGACAATTCTGAGCACCATCAAGATTCGTCAGGCAGGGTTCGCGGATTGCATTGATACACACCAGAGCTTTCGACGGCAGCTGACCAGACTTCGCGATCTGCGCTGCATCCCCTAATGGTCCCGCCTGCGTTGCTTTTGGAGCTGCGATGAACGCTCTGGAGTACTGATCCGTTTCGTCACTTCGTACGAATCTCCGTTGTAAACGGGCCTGCATCCAACGTGGCCCCCGGGATAACCGTGGCCTGGTTCAAACAGGTGGTTTTGGGCAGGACGGTTTGGATGGGCGATGGCGACCTTCCTCACACAATCTGAGCACACATGCTTCCCGCTCTTACTTCTTGGCGGTCGGCGGCAACACGCCGTTCAGGCGCAGATACATTGCGGTTTCGGCGTAGTGGTCGGCCCAAGCACCGGCCAGGACCAGGCTGATCCAGGCTCGCGTAACTTGTTTTCCGCCGAATCCTTCCGTGGTGTCCGCCAGTTTCGAATCGTCCATATTCGCCAGCGCCTCGGAACAGAAATCGAAGGAGGCCTTGAGCGCGACGATGAGCTTGTCTTTCGAGTCCGTGTCTTTCGCCTCCTCCACCTTGGGAGCGGGGACGGCGGCCGCCTTGCCGCACAGCAGATTATTCGTTTCGGCCATGTGGACAACGAGACGGCCGAAGGTCATCTGGTCGGCGCTGGGCTTGTAACTGAATTTTTCGGCGGGCATCGCTTCGACGGCTGCGACGGTGTTTTTCTGCCGGCCGGGCAGAATGTCTCTCAGGGCGGTACTTACCGGGTTCTTTGATTGCGCGCTCGTTGTTTGTGCAATCGCTGACGCGGCGAGTAACAGCAAGGCAGGGATCAGGAAAGTTCTCTTCATTTTGTCCTCACTTTAGTTTGGATTTCAGCCTGCATTTTCAAAGAGAATGCTTTGCCGTTGTTATGTCGGACTTGGGGTATATCGCCTTCGGCGAGAATCAGATTGCGACTGAGTGCTTCGTCTCGAACCTCGAGGGCCAACGCATCCTCGGGAGAGCGATACCACGCTTGCGCCCGCAGCCGCAGTCCGTACCGCAAATCCTGCAATAACGCGGTCATCGCCCCCTCTTGAGTAGCGAATGTTGAATCGCAATATTCAGAGTCCGAAGCCTATGTCCTCAACTCTCGCGCAAGGCGACGATCGGGTTCACTTTCGTCGCGCGGCGTGCTGGGAGATAGCTAGCTAGCGCGGCCACCGCAAGTAAAAGCAGCGGCACGATCAGAAACACAGCTGGATCATGGGGGCGCACCCCATAGAGCAAACTTGCCATCATGGACGCGGTGGATGCAGAAACAACCAATCCGGCAACGATGCCCAGGCCAGCAAGCGCGACCCCCTTGCGCAAGAACATTCTCAGGATGTCGCCCTGCCGCGCGCCCAGGGCCATCCGGATACCGATCTCGCGCGATCTTTGGCTGACCATGTAGGCCAGCAAGCCATAAATTCCGATGGAGGCCAGAAGCACCGCCAGTCCAGCAAATCCGCCCACCAGATCGGCAGAAAAACGGCGTGAAGCCAGTGATCGATCAAGGATGTCGTTCATCGAAGAAACATTAAATACCGGCAATCCGGGATCAATGCTCTGGATTTCATGCCGAATCTCTGGTTCGAGCAGGGTCGCGGGTAGAGACGTTCGCAACACCACGCTCAGTTCCTTGCTGGAATCTTGATAGGTCGAAACATAGATGTGGGGAACGCCATTGATGTCGAGACCGTCGCTCTTGATATCCTTAACAATACCCACGACGGTCGTCCACGGCTTGCTGGGGTCTCGTCCGAACCGCACTCGGCGGCCCAGCGGATCGCGGATTGGCCAGTACTTATGAGCGGTGCTTTCATCAATGATGGCCACCAGCGGTTTGCCGTCTTCATCGCTCTCGGTGAATGAGCGGCCGCGTAGGAGCATCGTCTGCAACACCTTAAAATAATCGGGGCTTATCCGAATTCTCTCGGCGTGCAGGCCCTGCGAGGACTCTACCGGTCTATCTTCAATCGCGAAGCCTTCATTCGCTAAGCCACCGACCGCGTTGGGGTTGGTATTGGTGGCCGGTAGCGCTGAGGTGATTGCGGCGAGTTCCACTCCCGGAATTGCCTTCATGCGCCGCAGCAACTCACGATCAAAGTTGGCTCTGGGAAGATTATCGAGATACGGATCCGCCTCGGGTTCGTTGGGATTCGGAAGCTGGATGTTTGCCGTGACAACTTGAGTTGGATTAAAGCCTGGATTTTCCTGCAACAGATCCCGCAGCGTACGCAGCAGCAAGCCGGCTCCCACCATCAGTACGACGGCGAACGCCAGTTCCGCGACGATTAGTACATCCCGCAATCGGGCCGTCTTTGTGCTGTAGCCGGACCCTCGACCGCCTTCACGAATGGCCGAGGAGAGAGCGCCTTTTGCCGAATGAAGCGCTGGAGCAAGTCCAAACACCAAGCCGGTGAGAATGGATATCAGCAGAGCGAACGCCAGCACCACCCAGTCGATTCGTACTTCGCTGAGCCGGGGAACGTTCGATGGCATAAAGCGCAGGATGAAACCCAAAGTACCCACTGCGGTTAGGATTCCCGCGGCACCTCCGATGAGCGACAGCAGCATGGACTCGGTCAGCATCTGCCGCACCATGCGGCCGCGGCTCGCCCCCAGCGCTAAGCGCACCGCCATCTCTTGTTGTCGCCCCGAAGCGCGCGCCAACAGGAGATTGGCAATGTTCAACGATACGATGAAAACAATCAGGATTACCGCACCCAGCAGCACCAGCAGCATGGGCCGAACCTTGCCTACCAAAGTTTCTTGCAATGGTTGAATTTCGATTGTCCATTGCGCCTGCGGCGGGTAATCGACGGGAAAGTCGTGCCGCAACTCTTGGGCCATGGCAGTGAGCCGCGCCTGAGCTTGCGCCAGTGTCAGGCCAGGCTTAAGTCGTCCGATTCCAGATACTAAAACCCGGTTACCTCGTATTGGCGGGGGAAAGGGATCTCCGCTGAATCCGCCGGCGCCAAATACTTCCGCGTCGCCGGAAGTCGTCGGTCCAGGATGGCGAAATCCGCGGGGCAGAACCCCAATAATTGTAAGGGGATCATTATCGATCCGGATGCTACGGCCCAGAACTTTAGGATCGGCGCCATAGGCACGACGCCACAGGCCATCGCTGATCACGGCCTCTGGAGCGAAACCAGGCACGAAGTCCTGCGGACCATACAACCGTCCAATTTGCGGGGTCACACCCAGCATGGAAAAGTAGCTAAAACTGGTATTGACCCCCTCGACGCGCTCGGGCTGTTTGGTGCCGGTCAAATTCTCGCTACCCTCAAAGATCGGGCTCACATCTTCAAATACACCCGCTCGCGTCTGCAGGTCATCCATTTCGGGCTTGGAAAACCTAACGTCCCGCAATCCTACGCCGGGCTCGTTAAAGTAGATCCGTACCAAACGATCGGGATCGGGGTAGGGCAGAGAACGCAGCAACACGGCATTCACGATGCTGAAAATGGCCGTGTTGGCTCCCACGCCCAGAGCCAGCGTCAGGACAGCCACGATCGTGAATCCGGGCCTCTTGACCAGCATGCGCAAACCATAGCGAACATCCTGAAGTAATGCCCCCATGAAGACGCTCCTCTCGGTCAATATCATAGAATCTTATTTAGTTGACCAGTTTGCGATCGGCGGCCGCTCCTGCCACCGTTCGTGGCCCAGTTGCTCGTGATCGAAGCAATCTTCTTTCGATCGCCGTGGCCGCCACTTGCCTCGCCGCAATGATCTAATACGAACCATTCATTCGTTGCGCAACGCAGTAATCGGGTCGATGCGTCCCGCGCCGCGCGCCGGAATGTAGTTCGCAAGCATTCCGATCACGATGAGCGTGATTCCCGCACAGGTAAGGACCAGTCCGTCTTCAGAGTTGACGCCGAACAATAAGGCCGCGAGCATGCGCCCGGTGAATACCGCTGCGATGCAACCACATGCCATTCCCGCCAAAACGGGAACCATGCCATCGCGTAGGATCATCAAGACCAACTGCCGGCGGCTGGCTCCCAGAGCCGAGCGTATGCCGATCTCCTTTTCACGCCGCACCACGGAATAGGAGGCAATCCCGTAGACACCCACACAAGTCAGGAGCAACGCTACCAGCGCGAAGGCTCCGAGCAGCCACGCCGCAAAACGGCGATCGCCCACTCCGTTGCTGATCAAATCGGTCATCGCTGTCATGTCAGAGACCGGCAGATCGGGGTCGACCGTTTGTATTTCACGCCGCACATTACGCGTCAACGCCGCCTCGTCTCCTATGGCTCGAACCAGTACACCAAAGTCCCTTTTTGAACTCTGGTACATACTCTCGTAGATGTGCGGCACCTCAATTTCATCGAGGCTGGAAAGCTTCGCGTTGCCAACAACGCCCACAACCGTCATCCAGGGTGCAGGCACGGGCTTCAAACGACTTAAAATAACGTCTCGGGAAGAGCGGACTCTACGCCCAACCGGATCGGCGCCACCCCAAAGACGGCGCGCTGCCGCTTCATCGACCAGCGCGACCGGTTGGGACATCGCGTCATCGCTTTCCTGAAACATGCGTCCGCGCAGCAGTGGCGTACCCATGGTCGAAAAGAACTCTGGAGTTACAGATACTTCGACTGCCGTGGGAGCGTCTCCCTTGTCGGACACGCCTTCGACGCGAAATCCGCCCGGAATCACTGGGCCATTGAGTGGGACAACGCTCGACATGGCAGCATTCTCGACCCCGGCTATGCCATGCAGGCGGCGAATTGATTCGCGAACCAAGTGCGTACGTCGATCGATATCGGCGTATTCATCTGCTTTTGGATCGTTCGGGACAGGAAGCCGGAAACTTCCTGCAAGAAGATGGTGCGCATTAAAGCCGGGATTGACTTCCATCAGGTTCCAGAAGGTCTTTAGCAATAATCCGGCGGCGACCAGCAGCACCAGCGAGAGGCCCACTTCAGCGCCAATCAAAGATTTGCCGAGTCTGGCGGCGTTGCGCGATGCGGAGCCGCCCCGTTCCCGCAGTTCCGCCGTGCCGGGATGCGTGCGTGAAGCCTGCCATGCTGGAATGAGTCCAAAGACCAAGGTAGTCAGTAGCGCAATGGCGAGAGAAAATCCAAGAACGCGGGCGTCCAAGCCAATCGGGTTCAGCCGCGGGAGCTGCGACGGCAACACCCCGACCAAGACTCGTACGCCGATGGCCGCGGCACCCACCCCGGCGGCTGCCGAGATCAGGCTCAGCAAAACCGATTCGGTCAGCAGTTGCCGGATGATTCGCCCTCGGGTCGCGCCAAGAGCAAGCCGGACAGCCATCTCACGCTGCCGTGCAGTGGCATTGACCAGGAGAAGATTCGCTACATTGACGCAGGCGATCAGAAGAATCAACCCGACTGCAAGCAGAAGAGATGTCAGCAGAGCTCTCGCGCTGCCCGCGACCACTTCCGTCAACGGCGTGACCGAAAGAGTCCAGCCGGCGGTTGCCGGATAGTCGCTGCCATACTCGCGTCGCAGGGAATCGCTGAAGGCTCCTAGCTGCGCCTGCGCCTGCTGCGGAGTAATTCCTGGTTTCAGTCGGGCGATGATTCCGGGCAGAAAGCGCAGGCTGCGCTTCGGCGCCGGGAAGGGCTCCGCACGAAAGCCCGCGGTGAACCACAGATCGACCGGGTGTAGGCCCGGGATCGAAGGATGGTGAAACTGCGGAGGAAGAACGCCAACGATGGCATAGAGGTCCTTGTCGAGCCTCACACTGCGTCCGAGCACGGACGGATCACCTCCAAACTCCTTGTGCCAGAGGCCGTCACTGATCACCACGGCCTCTGCAAATCCATCGGCGGTGTCTCTGGCATCAAACAGGCGGCCTAACTGTGGCTGCGCTCCCAGAATGCTGAAGTAGTTCGGACTTACCCCCAAGGCATCAAGACGATCCGGGCGATCTCCGCCCGTAAGATTCGCAGTGGTCCGCCAAACGACGGAGACCGCCGTGAAAATACCGGCGCGATCGCGAAGATCTTCGAGCTCGGGAACCGAGAAGCCGACGTTATGCGCTCCAAGCCCTCGCAAGTCCGCATTCAGCTCAACCAGTTCTCCGGGATTGTGAAAGGGCAACGGTTTAAGGAGAGTGGCGTTAACAACGCTGAAGATCGCTGTGTTAGCACCGATTCCCAGAGTGAGGGTTGCCAACACCGTCAAAGCGATTCGTGGCGACTTCCGCATTGACCTAACCGAGAACTGGACATCCTTCCACAAGCTCATTTGCACTCCTCGTCGTACGTGAGGCCGAATGAGGGTCTCAACGCGGCGTTTTTTTAACTCCCCTGCGCCAGGCGGTGCGCCTCCGCCGGCCCCCCAGATTCATGTGTTCTTGGCGATGCTCCGGCTCACGAAGATATGCCGCGAAAAGTCAGTGTTTGCAGGAAAAGTGACATGCGGCGTCCGAAATGAGACAAGCGGTCAGAGTTGGCTGTCAAATACGGTTGCCACGGATCCGTTCACCGGGCAAAACCGGAATGAAAAGTGTGGCAGCGGTATCCAGCACAAACGTTTGGGCGGTTGGCGGCCAAAAGCTTTGGACCTGCTGTTTCAAACGCTTCGTTACATTGGGATGGCAGCACGCGGAGTCTTGAGCTCTGTACCTTTCTCCCCAATCAACCTGGACAAAGACTCTTCTACAGCTGCGATGGACGTGGGGTTGGCGCGTATGCCAGCAACTGCCCGATTGCCAGCTCGCAAACCTGGACCGGTGGACCGGTGAAATTGCTTTGCCGAGAGAACTTGGCGCTCTCGACGGCCCTGTTCTCGGTGATGTCTGCTTCGAAGGTTCAGCTATACTCCGTGCCGGAGGGCCGACACACAAATTGCTGCAGGCCACACCAGACATGGGACCGAGGAGATGGATTTTGATCCTGTGTGCGTGGACGGTTGTAGGACTGTTGTTTGCCGTGCGCAGGATCGTGCTGGTGAAGTTAATGGGTACCCACGTCGGCTGGGTGATCGTGGGTGCGCTCGAACTTGTCTATTGGTACGTATGGGCGGCGTACACACCGCTTGTGATTGGCCTGGCCAAACGGTTCCCGTTGACGGGGCCGAGGTTTGTACCTCACATAGCGATCCACACAATCACGTCGCTCATCATGGCTCCCCTGGCAGCTGTCACCGAATACTTACTGAGCAGCGGACTTCTGCGGTTCGTCTTTCGCATAACTGATCCTGGCGCGATGCGCCTTCTCTCGCCGTTCGCACTCAGTGTTCTATCGATGAGCTTTACTGGCATGCTTACGTATTGGTTAGTTATGGGATTGTATCAGTCGATCCACTTTTACCAGGCCGCTATGGAGCGCCAGACGATCGCAGCGCAATTGGAGATGCAACTCTCCCATGCCGAACTTCAGAACCTTAAGAGCCAGTTACATCCGCACTTTTTGTTCAACAGTCTTCACACCATTGGAATCCTGATGCAGGAAGACGTCGATGCTGCCAGCCATCTGCTCGTCTGCCTCGGCGACTTGCTGCGCATGGCCCTCGAACGGCGCGAGAACGAGATCACCTTGCAGAGCGAGCTCGAGTTCGTCGGCAAGTATCTGGAGATTGAACAGACACGCTTTCATGATCGCTTGAAAGTTCACATGGACGTGCCACCGGACCTTCTCGCAGTCTATGTACCCAGCCTGGCGCTTCAGCCACTGGTTGAGAATGCCATCAAGCACGGCTTCAGCGTCGATTCCGCCGCAGGCCGGCTAGAGATCGTTGTCAAACGCCACAACGGCAGAGTTTGGCTCTGCGTCCGCGATGATGGCCCGGGCCCGGCACCGGGATCGCGCCTGCGATTCGGCGTCGGACTCACCAACGTCCAGTCACGCTTGAAACAGCTCTACGGGGACGAGGCTTCGCTGGAACTTAACGGGGGCAACGGTCGAGGCTGTGAGGCCATCATCACCATTCCACTGAGGAGTTCGCATGAAGACACGAGTCCTCATCGTCGATGACGAACCGATCGCCCGGCGCGGTATCCGTCGCTATCTGGCCGAACACAACGGCATTGAAGTTGTAGGCGAGGCGGCGAACGGAATCAGTGCGGTGCAGCAGATCAATGAACTTCATCCCGACATTGTTTTTCTCGATGTGCTGATGCCTGATCTGGATGGTTTTGGAGTCATCGAAAATGTGGAGCCATCGACCGGCCCCGCTCCCGTATATATCTTCGTCACGGCTCACGATGCGCACGCCATTCGTGCATTCGAAGTGCACGCAGTTGACTATCTCTTGAAACCGTATGATAAGGAGCGATTTGCCAAGGCCCTGATTCACGCACGCCAGGTCCTCGAGCACTCCAGGAAAGCAAATCGAGGTCTCGAACCACTGCTGCAATCCCTGCGTAGTCTCCGTCCCTTGGAACGCTTTGTGGTAAAGGACAAGAAGCGGATTTTCTTTGTTCCCGTTTCGCACGTTTTGTGGATCGAAGCCACGGGAAACTATGCCTGCATACACACCGCCAGCGACAGTCACCTGTTGCGGGAAACCCTGGCACACCTGGAAGAGAAGCTGGAGCCACACCACTTCATCCGCGTGCGGAAATCGGCCATCGTGAACAGTGCCCGCATTAGCGAGATTCGTCCGATGTTCGATGGGGTATACGACATCATACTGGCAGAAGGAACGGTGGTCACTTCGAGTCGCAGATATGCTCACAAGTTACGGGCTCTGCTGGAATCTTAGTCTTGGCACCTGGGATGGCCGTGACATGGGTGCCCTCCAACCTGATTCGCCTAACGGCGTTCCTGCTCGATCGTGCTTTATCGCAAGAGAAGGGCGTGCTCGGAGGTGCGGCGATACTCTGCCTCATAATCGCGGCTGCGATACAAGAGGTCGATGAAGGCAGGGCTCTCTGATCTCTAAACCGCGTGGCTAGTATAAATCGTCATACCGTTCCGAGCGGGGTCCTTTATGCAAGAAAGATGATGTCCAAAAAAAGCTTCCTCAGGGAGCTCTGCTGCTGCGATTCTCCAACTGATTCGCTCCAAGCGATATTTTTTCAATTCATTCACGCCTTTGCCTTGAATCATGAGGTCAAACTGCTCGGAAAATCTCCTGTGGAATTGTCCTGTCAGACTTTCCGCTACGTCTGGTGAGTCCGAGGTCAAAGCAATAGTCTGCGCGTAAGTGGCGGTCGTTCCATCCGCAGCAATCGTGAGCTTGTACGTTCCTGCCGGCAAAGCAGCAAGAGAAAAGCTCGCATCGGCCGCCGTGGTTGATCCAGCGGTGGAAGTTCCTTGCAGCGGCACTTTGGCTCCCACAATCGGAGTTCCGACGCTGTTTTTCACAAGACCACGCCGTAGAGCGGAGGTGCTCTGTTGCTGTGCGCAAGGTGGTATTGTCAACGTCAATCCAAGCGTCAGGATCGGCCCGGCAGACCATCGAGTTTTTTCAGAAGTCCGAGCCATCGTGTTTTCCAATGGCCTCTCTCTGCCCTGCGATTAAGCGGTCACTGGCTTGATGTTGGAACTCCGCTTGATGCCGTAACGACGGGTCAGCCAAGCGCGAACGGGCTCGTCGAAGTACTTCAGAGCGATCCAAGCCACAAAGATCACAAATGGAACAAGCAGGAAAATCCATATCAGCTTCACATCCATGCTCGGATGCCTCGTCCGCGAGTAGCCTTCAAGGACATATACGAACGGAATGTGAGTGATATAGAGGGGATAGGAAAGTCGGCCGCTGAACTTGCAGAGCCTGATCATGCCTGTGCCTGCATGCGAGTGCGCCCCACAAAGGATGACGAGCGGGAACAAGCAGAGCACGCATGCCGCGTCATAAAGACCGTTTGACGACAGACCACTCACTATCGAGAACTGTGGCATCTGAAAGCACCCCACAAGAACAATCGAAAGTAGGAGCAGTCCGATCTTGGGGAACCGAATGCGGTCATGAATTCGATAAAGCCAGAGACCCATCACGAAGGAGACCGTGAGGCGTAGCGGCGCCATCCAGATCTCCGGATAACCCCAACCTCCGTCCAGCGATCCTTTCGTATTCGCGGTCCAAACCAGAAGCAGCCCGGACAATCCAAAGATGATCGCCAGAGTGATTGCGCGCAGCCTGCGAAGAATCAGAGCATATGCGATGTTCCCGAGGTACTCCTGCATCAGCGACCAGGCAGGCCCATTGAGTGCCTGAGTCTCGTGTAATCTCCCCCCAACCGGAGGTGACGGCAGCAGGAGCAATGAGGTGATATAGGCGAGCAGCAGCATCGGAGCGGCAGTATGATTCATCGCCTTGCTGAAGGGATCGAAGATGTAACCCAGCAGGCCCAGGGTGGCTCCGATCAGAACCAGAGGGTGAAGCCGGATGAGACGGATGCGGAAGAATTGAAGCATCGTCATCCGTGTCCAGCGATCGTCGTATGCATAGGCGACCACAAAGCCGGACAGCCCGAAGAAAAAATCGACCGCCAAATAGGCGTGGTGCATTAAGTGAAGCGGAGGCCTAAAGCCAAATGGGTAGTTGAATACGTGAAAGAGCGCGATCAGAAAGGCCGCGGTTCCTCTCAAGCCATCCAGCACTTCAAAGTGCTCTTTTCCACTACTCGTACGGTCGACCGTAATGGCAACATTCATCGGACAGTTCCCCACAATTCAGGCTCCGCGCCTTTCTCTATGCGCGTTTTGCAGCGACGGATGTTTCAGCGAACCACAAGCCTTGCGGTCAGAGGCGTGCTGTCCGAAGAACTCCCGGCCAGCACTTGATATTCGCCCGGGGGCAGGTTCCAAGCGTTCTTCTCTTCATCAAAGGTCTTCAACACCCGGTCATCGATCGCAACCGTAACGGTCTGAGATTCGCCAGGAGCAAGCGTGATTCGCTTCCACCCGACAAGCCGCTTGAAGGATTCGTCTGAACCTTGCGGAAGCCGCCCATAGACCTGAGCAATCTCGGTGCCGGTTCGCTTGCCGGTGTTCTGGACAGTGAAGCGCGCAGTCCTGGCAGTTGAATCGACAGACAGGCCGGAGTATGCGTAGGTGGTGTAAGACAAACCGAAGCCGAAGGGAAACAGTGGCTTCTTATTCTGTGCTTCATACCACTTGTAGCCAACCTCAGGCCCCTCATCGTAGTGGACAGCGTAACCAGCGCGAGCCGAAGCATTCGCTGTAGGCGCACCGTTGTCGGCAACATCTCCAGCGCGTACCTGGCTCTCGGATGGAATCTTAGGCGCATCAGGATGCGGAAGATCCGCTTCGCTTTTCGGGAAAGACAACGGGAGCTTGCCCGCCGGATTGACGTCTCCAAGGAGCAGGTTTGCCAGCGCCTTGTGTCCGGAACTTCCGGCGTACCAAGCCTCGACGACGCCCGCTACTTTGTCGATCCAGGGCATCGTGACGGCGGTGCCAGTTTCGAGCACGACGATGGTGTGAGGATTCGCCTCCGCCACCTGCTCGATCAATGCATCCTGGTTATTCGGTAGCGAAAGGCTCGGCACGTCCATGTCTTCTGCCAGCCACTGATAGGCAAAGACAATCGCAAGATCAGCAGACTTGGCGAGGTTCGCAGCCGACTTCGGATCCGTCCCCGGATCGAAGTCAATCTTTGCGTTCGGCAGTTTCCTCTGAAGCGCTTTTAAGGGAGAGGTTGCGAACCAAACCGGCTTCTGCCAGATCGTCGCGCCTTTGCCAGGAGGCATGATGGCATTGCCGCCGGGAGGATCGACTTGCGCCGATCCTCCGCCGGAGATCATCCCGACGTCGGCATGCCCGCCAATCATCGCAATGGTGTGGACCCTGGATGGATCGATCGGAAGCACCGTCGGGCTGTTCTTCAACAGAACGATGCTCTTTTCTTCTACTCGCTGGGAGACTTCAAATCCTTTTTCGACATCCACCACGCCCGTCTGCGGCGGATCGTCTACTATTCCCGATAGAAACTCGGCATACAGAACTCGGCGTACATGGTCGTCAATTTCCGACAGCGGAACTTTGCCGGCTTCAACTGCCTCTTTCAGCTTGGGACCAAAGAAGTCGGCCATAGGCTGTTCCTGATCAAGACCGGCAGCGGATGCCTTTTCCGTACTGTGTGTTCCACCCCAGTCGGAAATGACAAACCCCTTGAAGCCCCATTCCTTCTCGAGCACATCGCGCAGCGTGTAGGAGTTCTCACAACCGAAGTCGCCATTGATCCGGTTGTAGGAACACATCACTGCACCGGGATTCGCGATGGAAATGGCGATATGAAATGCGAGCAAATCAGATTCCTGCATCGCCCGCTTCGAGATCACGGAGTTCACAAAGAAACGCCCCGTCTCCTGATCATTCATCACATAGTGCTTGACGTCGCCGACCACATGTTGCGCCTGTTCACACTTCATAAGGTTGCCGACGACGGTGCCCGCAAGCAGTGGATCTTCACCCGCATACTCGAAGCTGCGTCCATTCCGTGGCTCGCGGGCTAAATCTACCCCGCCTCCCAACGTCATGTTGAACCCTTGCGCTCGGAGTTCCTGGCCAATTACAGTGCCGAACTCGCAAGCGGAGTCTTGATCCCAACTTGCCGCAGCGCCTAAGCTGGCGGGCATAGCTGTCGAATACCTTCCGTTCGCCCCGCTGTCTCTCACTCCATAGCCCGCATCAGAAATTACCAGGGGAGGAATTCCCAAGCGCTTGACGCCCTCAACGTATCCCGCACCGCCGCTGGTAAGCTGTGACAGGGGCATCTGCCACTGGGGCGCGTGAGCCATCCCGTTGCCGTGCAATAAAGCCAGCTTCTCGTCGAGAGTGAGCTGCTTGAGAACCATATCGGCACGTTCTTCTGGGGTGAGTTTGGGGTTCATCCAAGGCCGTACCGCGACCTGAGCGGCTACGGAGGTTGCGATGATCGTTCCCAAGGCGGCGATGACGGTGTAAAGGAGGTAAAAACCAAACTTGCGATTCCGCATGTTGTCTCCCGACGGGACTCATTCCCGCTCGTTCAGTGAGAATTTACTGCCGTTACATGTTTGCAGAAGAGCGGCACGCACGCCAGAAGGGCTGCCAGAAACCAGAACGCGTTGTGCAAGCCGATTCCCTTGGACAAGAAGCCGATGACGGCTGGTCCCGTCAGCATGCCCGCATAACCCGCCGTAGTGAGGGCGGCAACGGCCAATCCCTTTGGCATCTTGTGTTGCGTACCTGCGAGTCGGAACAAGATAGGCACGATGTTTGCGGCTCCAAGGCCCACCAAGACAAAACTGACAAGCCCGATCCATGCGACCGGTGCGAGAAGGAGGACGCACAACCCTAGAACCGCTATCATCCCACCAAGTGTCAGCACAAAGCGGTTGCCGAATCGCGCTACGATGCCATCGCCGAGGAAACGGCTGAACGTCATCGCGATGGAGAAGAGCATGTATCCCAGCCCTCCGTGCGCAGCAGAGACCAGGTGTTCGCCGACAAGCAAGAGCGCACTCCAGTCGAGCAGAGCCCCCTCAACCAAGAATGAGATTGCCGCGAAGATCGCGATGACGAGCACGACACCTCTGGGGATTGCAAACAGGGGCTGCTTGGTTCCCTCGCGATTCGAGAGCATGCGCGGGAGAGCCACAACAATCAGTGAAACAAGAATCATGGAGCTGAGAATTGTACTTGAACGGAGTGCGATGCCTCGAGAGAGAAGCGCTGTCACGATTCCCGACCCCAGAAATCCACCAACACTGAACAGTGCGTGAAATCCAGACATCAACGGCCTCTCCGAGACACGCTCAACATCGACAGCATGCAGATTCATTGCAACATCTAACGATCCCAGAGAAGCCCCGAAGGCGAACAGCGCGACTCCAAGTGAGATCGGCGACGCTACGATCGTCAAGAGCGGCAATAGGAGTGCCAGTCCTACTCCCCCTGAGAGTACGACCGGCTTACTGCTGAAGCGCGCACTTAGGTTCGCAGCAAGCGGCATCGCAGCGACGGAACCGGCGCCCATGAGCAGAAGAACCAACCCCATGGTGTCGTCGCCGAGATGGCAGCGAGTCTTTGCGAAAGGCACTAAGGGAGCCCAGCAGGCTGCGCCGAAACCTGCGGCGATGAACGCCAGCCTGGTCGATCGCTTCGCGCGCGATAGATACGAACCCTCTGTCATGAAAATTCCCGCTCTCGGTTGTATCGAACGAGACGCAACCTACGGTTGCCCAATGATGACTGCGGGGCCGGCATTGGAAAAGGTCGAGACCATCTCCTCCGATGTACCGGACTCAAGAACGATATGGTCAAGGACTGCCAGTGCGGCCACCTGAAACGGCGCCCGAGTCTCAACTTTGTCCATCGTGACAAGCGCTGCGGTGCGATCACTTCTCGCAATAAGTGTGCGTTTGAATTCGGCATCTGCCATCTGGAACGCACCAATTCCCAGAGATACGGAAACGGCGCAAGCTCCGAGGAAACACAGATCAAAGCTCAAGCGTTCGGCTTCGCGGATCGCAGACAGCCCGACGGCCGCGCCGGTTTCACGATCGATCTCCCCTCCCAGAACAATGACTTTGAAATTCTTCCGATCGAGCAGGGCGCTTGCGATTGCGATCGAATTTGTGCCGATTGTGAGAGAGCGATCGGGCGGCATCTCTCTGGCCAAGGCCAAGTTGGTACTGCCGCTGTCCAGGAACACCGTCGAAGCTTCCGAGACCAAGGTCAGGGCGGCCAATGCTAAAGCGCGTTTTTCTTTCGAGTCCTTCAAGAGTCTGTGTTCAAACGGGACTCCATCGGGCGATATCGGAAGCCCGCCACCGTAAACCCGTTTGCACTTGCCCGCGGCGGCTAACGCCCGCAGATCTCGACGGATGGCGTCCTCGGACACCAGGAACTCCTTCGCGAGGGCAGTCGCATTGACGGGAAGGCCGCGCAGCAGTCGACTTTCAATCTCGTTTTTTCTTATTGGCCCTGATGAACCATGCATAAACAAGAAAATACCATGCACGATCAAGAATCACAATAGATCCGCTCTTCCGCGGCGATCTACCCTCCCGGCGGGACTTTATCTGATTTGACCAGCCAGCACCTTGGCGACAAACCTTGCAGTGGCTGAACCCACCTCCTCCGGCGAGTCCTCCGGAAGGAAGTGCGCCCCCTTCACTGGGACCGCGCTCTGGTTCGGCCATGCACGACAGAACTCGCGCTGCGCTCCGCTGAGAAAGCCGAGCCGTTGAGCTGGGAGCACGCAAAGCTAGACTTCTCCATGTCTCGGTTCCATCTCACTGCCCGCTTTTGCCACCGATCGCAAAATCTCTTCGGCAACAATTGCGATCGATGCAAATTCGTGATCCGCAGTTCGTCTATGTCTCCCATGTCAAAGCGAGAGTGATTGGTTCAGCCGTCGGTATTGCAACCGATCTGGCGGGCAACATCGCTCCCGGAGTGCGATGGCACGACGCGACCAGTGTGGCGCAAGAATCAGGCTGTCAGCTCTTTCTGGAAATGCCGCCCGGTCATGCCCCGAGCGACCTCGTCCGCGAGAACGTGTATTCCCGTTCCGTTTTCTCGCGGCAGCTCGATATGTCCCGCAGTGAGAGGAGGCGCTCGAGCGGGCCATGCTTTCTTCGCGCAGCGAACAGCAGAAGCTGCCTGGGCGGACTGTGCTGCTCGTCGATGTTTCGGGCCCTATGACCGCACCGTTGTCGCGCCGGTCGGAGATGCTCCGAACCGACGCGGCTTACGGCCTCGCAATTCTGCTTCGAGAGATTTGCAAAAAGGCAGACACTCTGCGAACGGTTTCGGTACAATTTCGGCCGGAAAGCCAATCGGACGATCGGCGAATCCGAGGCGCAAAACCGTTGCTTCTCGGACAGCCTCAATCAGTCTCAAAGGTGCTGAAGACGAACACATGGAGTACACACGACGAAGCGTGCTCGCGGGCTTAGCAATGGCGGCACTTGAGGCGGCGATGCCCCCGCTGGTGAAGCAAGCCGGAGCGTTCTCAGAAATGGCACCGCTTGCGGCGGGAGTGGATACAGGCAGGTGCCCGTTCAGGCTGGCGGTGATCAATGACGAGATCACCCAGGACTTCGAGAAAGCATGCCAGATCGTATCTGGCGATTTCGGTCTGCATTGGATTGAGCTGCGCACGATGTGGAACAAGAACGTGACCGAACTCAACGCGAGGGAGTTGGAGGATGCGCGGAAACTCCTCGGGGAACACAAACTGCAAGTGACCGATATCGCGAGCCCGTTGTTCAAGACCGACTGGCCTGGGGCTCCTCGGTCGTCCCAGAGCGAAAGCCGCGACCAGTTCCATGCGAGCTTCGATGCGAGTGCACAGGATAAGCTGCTGGACCGGTGTGTTTGGCTTGCGAAATTTTTCGATACGGACAGGATTCGCTGCTTCGACTTCTGGCGACTGGATGATCAAGGGCCGTATCGGGAAGCGATCAATGCCAAGCTGCAGCAGGCAGCGCAGCGCTGCGCCAAAGACAATATCATCCTGCTGCTCGAAAACGAGATGTCCTGCAACACGGCAACGGGCGAAGAGGCGGCTACCTTGCTGCAGGCGATACCAGACAGAAATTTCATGTTGAACTGGGATCCCGGCAATGCCGCAGCCATCGGAAGTACGCCTTATCCGGCCGAGTATGAGCTGTTGCCCAAAAATCGGATTGGGCACTGCCACTGCAAGGATGTGGTACGCAAGCCGGATCATAAATACGACTGGGCTCCTGTAGGCGGTGGCATCGTCGATTGGGTCGGGCAACTCCAGGCTTTGCAGCGCGACGGTTTCCACAGCGCAGTGAGCCTGGAAACTCACTGGCGCGGCGCAGGTACGCCCGAAGCATCCACCCGTATCAGCATGGACGGACTCCGGAAGACGCTCTCGAAGGCCGGAATCTCCTGCTAATCACAAGTTGACCAGTCAGCTCGCGGCGGAGCATCCAGGGCCGCCCGGCAAAAGGAAAATTATGGCCACACGACGCGAGTTTCTGGATGCACTGGCGGTGGGTGCGGCGACGCTGGCCGTGGGAACTACGGCACGGAGCTATCGCCAAATCCTCGGTTCCAATGATCGCCTCAATTTTGCCGTTATCGGCCTTAACGGGCGCGCCTACGCTCATCTCTCGGCACTCAAGGCGAACCGGAGCGCTGCCCGCGTCTCGCATGTTTGCGATGTGGACGACAATATTCTCAGGAAATTCGCCGACAGAGTCCAACAGGAGATGGGTGAGACCGCTGCGACGGACAAAGACTTTCGCAGGATCCTCGAGCAGAAGGATGTGGACGCCATCACAATCGCTACCCCGGACCATTGGCATGCACCTATGGCCATCGCCGCACTTCAAGCGGGCAAGCACGTCTATGTGGAAAAGCCGTGCAGCCACAATGCGGCTGAGGGAGAGATGCTGGTGCGTGCGCAGCAGAAGTATCAAAAGCTCGTGCAGATGGGGACGCAGCAGCGGTCTTCGCCCCACACCATTGAGATCGTCGAAAGGATTCACGGAGGCATCATAGGCAGGCCGTACTTCGCGAAGGCCTGGTACAGCAATGTGAGGAAGTCGATTGGCACGGGAAAAGATGCACCCGTGCCGCCGCAGCTTGATTGGGACTTGTGGCAGGGGCCGGCGCCACGCCGTCCCTATCGTGACAATGTGCAGCCATATAACTGGCACTGGTTCAGAATCTACGGAACGGGCGAAACGCTCAATAATGGCACGCACGAGGTTGATGTCTGCCGCTGGGCGCTCGGTGTCGACTATCCGGAGCGGGTCAGCTCGTCGGGCGGCAGATACCAGTTCAAAGACGACTGGCAATTCTATGACACGCTGGTGACAAGCTTCGCGTACCAAGACAAAATGATCTCGTGGGAGGGCAAGAGTTGCCAGGGAATGAAGTATTACGGCCGCGATCGTGGTTCGACAATCATGGGAACGACTGGGACGGTACTCCTCGATCGCGATGGCTACGAGATATACGACCTCGAAGGGAAGAAGACGAGCGAGTTCAGGCGCGGCGGTACAACCTCATCTTCAGACCTGGTCGGCCGCGATTCCATGACGGACGCTCACTTCGCCAACTTCATCGCGGGAATCCGCAATGGCGAGAAGCTCAACGCTCCTGTCTCTGCCGGCAATATCTCCGTTACGATGCTGCAGATTTCCAACATCGCGTGGGAAGTGAACCGGGAGCTGCATCTTGACACGCAAGACGGGCGGATCCAGGGCGACCCGGAGGCGATGAAGATGTGGGGGCGCGAATATGAAAATGGTTGGGAACCACGTGTCTAGCGCGCGCTGGTGGCGTCTGGGCGAATATCAAGTCGAACAAAGCGCCGTGTGGCGGCCAGTTATAAAAGCATTCTCGGCAGAGAGCGAGTGACGAACCCTGCATGAAAAACACCTTCTCCCGTCGCAATTTCATGCGCTCCGGCGCCTTTGCTGCCGCAGCGTTCGCTGCATCGAGCGAGGTCTTCGCACCGGCCGAAGAACACCCGACAGCTGTGGAAGCAGCGCCGGTTCGTTTGGGCCTGGCTAGCTATACGTTCCGTAACTTCAGTCGTGCGCAGTTGATCGGCTTCATGAAGCAGCTGAATGTGCTCGCGCTGAACGCGAAGGATGTCAAAGATCATCTCCCGCTCGATCCGCACGAGGAGGCGACGGCGCTGGCAGACTATGCCGCCGCGGGTATCAGGCTTCACGCTGCTGGAGCTATCTATTTCGCGAAGGACGAAGATGCGGACATCCGGTCTAAGTTCGAATACTGCAAGCGAGCAGGTATTGCGGTGATTGTGGCCGGCGACCCCGCACCGGAGACTCTGCCGCGCATCGAGAAGTACGTGAAGGAGTTCGACATCCGCGTCGCGATTCACAATCACGGGCCGGAAGATCGGATATGGCATTCGCCGCTCGACGTATTGAAGGCGGTCAAGAGTATGGATCCGCGCATCGGGTGCTGTATTGACGTCGGGCACGCAGCTCGCGCGGGGACTGACGTGGTTCAAGCGATCCACGAGGCAGGCCCGAGGCTATTTAACTTGCACATGAAGGATCTCACCAACTTCCAAAGCAAGGAGAGCCAGGTAGCAGTGGGAGACGGCATCCTGCCGGTGCGCGCGATGTTTGAAGCACTGATCGCGATGAGCTACCAGGGCTTCGTTGATCTGGAGTACGAGGTGCATCCTGACGATCCGATGCCCGGCGTTATCGCCAGCTTCGCTTATATGCGAGGCGTTCTGGCGGGCCTGGGGTAGCTGACAGAATATTTTCGAGGTGAGTCAGTAATGATCCTCAACGAGGACCGGCTTTTTCCAGCGGAGCCCACCACCCGTTCCATCGCTCGACGGCTCTATCTGAGCATACGCGGCCTGCCGATCCTCAGCCCGCATGGGCACACCAATCCTCGCTGGTTTGCTGAAAACGAGCCCTTTCCCGACCCCACCCAATTGTTCGTCGTTCCTGATCATTACGTATTGCGCATGCTTTACAGTCAAGGTATCCCGCTCGAACAGCTCGCGATCGAATCAACGTCGCTCGAGGATTCCAAACGTGTATGGCGCATTTTCGCGCAGCATTATTATCTTTTTCGTGGGACACCGACCAGACTCTGGCTGGATTTCGCCTTCCAGCAGCTCTTCGGTCTGGATGCGCGGCTGACTCCGGCGAATGCCGATGAGTACTACGACTCCATTTCGGAAAAACTTAAAACACCGGCGTTCCGTCCCCGTTCACTGTTTGAACGGTTTCAGCTGGAGTTGCTGGCGACCACGGATTCGCCGCTGGATTCGCTCGCTCATCATGAAGCGATCCGCGCGTCCGGGTTCAGAGGGCGAATCATTCCGACGTTTCGTCCGGACCCGGTCGTTGACCCTGATTTTCCTGGGTTTAAGGAAAACCTTGCGCGTCTCGCACAGATCACTGGCGTCGACACAAGCAATTGGGACGGTTATGTTTCCGCATTGCGACAGAGGAGGCTTCAGTTCAAAGCGCTGGGTTGCACGGCGACAGATCATGGCCACCCGACGGCAGCGACAGCCGACCTCGCCTCTGATTCCGCCGCCCGTCTCTTTCACAAAGTAGCTTCAGGCAGTGGTGACGCGGACGAGCACGAACTATTTCGCGCTCAAATGCTCACTGAAATGGCCGCGATGAGCCTGGACGACGGCCTGGTAATGCAAATTCACCCGGGAAGCCTGCGCAACCACAATACGCGGTTATTCCAGCGCTTCGGACCCGATGTCGGCGCCGACATCCCGACGCCCACCGACTACGTGCACGCGCTGCGACCCTTGCTGGATCGGTTCGGAAACGAGCCACGCCTCACTATCATTTTGTTCACTCTCGACGAATCGACGTATAGCCGCGAATTGGCTCCGCTTGCTGGACACTATCCCTGCCTCCGGCTCGGTCCTGCGTGGTGGTTCCATGACAGTCCGGAAGGGATGACGCGGTTTCGCGAATATACAACGGAGACCGCGGGCTTCTACAATACGGTCGGTTTCAATGACGACGCCAGGGCGTTTCTTTCCCTACCCGCACGGCATGATGTGGCGCGCAGAATCGACTGCTCGTTCCTGGCGCGCCTGGTCGCAGAACATCGAATCGATGAGGACGAAGCATACGAAATTGCCGCGGATCTCGCCTACGGGCTCGCGCGAAAAGCGTACCGGCTTTGAGCGCCCAGCCACACCAGACGGGTTCTCCGCTAAGCAGAGTGCGATGGACGGTCTGCGCGATGCTGTTCTTCGCCGCCTCGATTAATTATCTGGATCGCCAGGTCCTGGGCCTACTGGCTCCCACGCTGCAGCACTCCATCGGCTGGACAGAAGCACAATATGGGTACATCGTTGGCGGTTTCCAATTCGCCTACGCAATCGGACTGGTCCTTTCGGGGCGTCTGGTTGATAGGCTGGGATGCCGTATCGGCTACGTCATCATCATGGCGTTCTGGAGTCTGGCCTCGATGGGACATGCGCTGGCTGCTTCCGCGCTTGGTTTCGGAATCGCTCGCTTCTTTCTGGGACTTGGCGAATCGGGCAGCTTTCCCGCCGCCATCAAGACGACGGCAGAATGGTTTCCGCAGCGAGAGCGCGCGCTCGTCACCGGTATCTTCAATTCCGGCACGAATGTGGGCGCAATCCTGGCGCCGGCCTTCATTCCGTGGATCACCCTGAAATTCGGCTGGCACGCCGCGTTCTTGGCCACGGGGCTCTTCGGCGCATTGTGGATCGTGTGGTGGATCAAGCGATATTACAGTCCCGAGGATCACCCGCGCGTCAGCGCCTCTGAACTTCAATACATTCGTGACGACCCTGCTGAGCCCGTGGCCCAGATTCCCTGGACGAAGCTCCTGACTTACCGGCAGACCTGGGCATACTCGGCGGCAAAGTTTCTTACTGATCCCATCTGGTATTTTTATCTCTACTGGCTGCCGAAGTTTCTTGATTCGCGATATCATCTTGGGCTTGGCAGCATCGGCCTGCCGCTTATCGTCGTTTACAATATGTCCGCCGTGGGAAGTATTGGCGGCGGATGGCTGCCGACAGCGTTCAACAAAGCGGGAATGTCGATGGCGCAAGCGCGCCTGTCCGCGATGCTCATCTGCGCGTGCCTCATTTTGCCGATCTTCCTTGCGAGCCGGGTCAACTCCCTGTGGTCCGCGGTTGGCATTTTAGGTCTGGCAACAGCGGCGCACCAGGGATGGTCCGCGAATCTGTTTACGACTGCATCGGATATGTTCCCGCGCAGCTCGGTTGGCGCAGTCGTCGGTATCGGTGGAATGGCAGGATCGGTGGGCTCCGTCCTATTTTCATTGAGTACAGGGTGGGTGCTGCAATCTCGGCACAGCTATGCTCCTTTGTTCTCGGTTGCTGCGGCTTCGTATCTTGTGGGGATGTTGTTTCTGGTGATTCTGGCGCCGGGCCTCAGAAAAGCCGGTGTGCCAGCGGAGGGTTGAGTGCGACAGGCGAACCAGGAGCGATTGGGGGATAATGCCGGCAGATGATTCTTCTGGTGATGGGAGTAACCGGGTCGGGAAAGACGACCCTGGGAAAGCTTCTCGCCCAGAGATTGGGCTGGCTGTTTCTGGATGCGGACGATTTTCACCCCGCGGAGAATATTGAGAAGATGCAGCGCGGGATTCCGCTGAGCGACGAAGACCGCGAGCCGTGGCTGACTGCGATCCATGCGGAGCTGCTGGAATGTGCGGCGAAAAATAAGGATGCGGTGCTGGCCTGCTCGGCGCTGAAGCAGAGTTACCGCGAGAGGCTCGGCGCCGGAGTGGAGCTGCGGATCTGTTACCTGAAGGGAACGTATCAGGAAATAGCCGTACGCCTGCAGAGCCGCACGGGACATTTCGCCGGCGAGGGCATTTTAGCCGGGCAATTTGCGGATCTGGAGGAGCCGCGCGACGCGTTGCTGCTGCGCGTCAGCGAGCCGCCAGAGGAAATCGTCGGAGACGTGCTGCGCGAGCTGAAGCTCGGCTAGCGTTGGGAACGATGGGCAGGGATATGACTGCTCCGCGGAGCAATCGATAACAGTCGTTCCGGAGTATCGGGACCGGTGTTGCTAGAAGTGGCAGCGGCGATGATTCGGATTCCAGAATAGACAATGAGTCTCTACTGCGCACAGGGCGACCCCGACCGCGAGCTCTCTTCGAGCGAGCTACGGGATTTTTTGTCTGCCGCGCTTGAAAAACTTGGCAGGCGCAGAAAAGTCCTGGCAGTTCCTCCCGATCAAACGCGTACGGCCTCGCGGGCCGGCGAGCTGACGCGTTACGCCTGGGAATATTACCGAGAAGGGCTGAGCGCGGTCCTGCCAGCGTTGGGAACGCACAAGGCCATGTCGGCAGAGCAGATCGCGGGAATGTTCGGTACGGTTCCGCCCGGCCTCTTTCATGCGCACAAGTGGCGAGACGACGTGGAAACGATTGGAGTGGTTCCGCGCGAATTTATTCACGAGCAGTCGGAAGGAAAGCTGGAGTATGAATGGCCCGCGCAGGTGAACCGGCTGATTTCTCGAGGCGAATTTGATCTGATTTTATCGATCGGGCAAGTTGTGCCCCACGAAGTGATTGGGATGGCGAACTACAACAAAAATATCCTGGTGGGAACGGGCGGCCCCGACAGTATCAATCGCAGCCACTATCTAGGAGCCGTCTACGGCATGGAGCGGATCATGGGACGAGCGGACAATCCCGTTCGGCGCGTGCTGAACTACGCGGATTCTCATTTTCTGGCGGACCTGCCGATTCTATATGTGCTGACGGTCGTGAGCCGGAATACTTCCGGAGCAACGGTAGTGCGGGGGATGTTCATCGGGGACGACTCGGAGTGCTTTCACGCTGCTGCGGAGTTGAGCTTCCGCGTGAACTTCACACTGCTGCTGAAACCGATACGCAAAGCCGTGGTTTACCTCGATCCGCACGAATTTCACAGTACGTGGCTGGGAAACAAAGCGATTTACCGGACGCGCCTGGCAATGGCCGACGATGGTGAACTGATCATACTGGCACCGGGTGTACGCGACTTCGGCGAGGATGTGCGAATCGATCAGCTGATCCGCAAATATGGATATCACGGCACGGAAGCCACCATAAGGATGGTGAAAGAGAACGCGGACTTGGCGGCGGATTTGAGCGCGGCGGCGCACTTGATTCATGGATCCTCCGAGGGGCGGTTTCGGGTCACCTGGTGTCCGGGGCATTTGACTCGCAAAGAGGTGGAAGGGGCAGGCTTCGCATACGCTGAATTGAGCGAGATGATGCAACGGTACGATCCTGCCGAGCTGCCGCAAGGCCCGAGCCGAGTAGCGGGTGAAGAAATTTATTTTATCGAGAATCCAGGTTTGGGCTTGTGGGCGTCTCGAGCTCGCTTTTAGGAATACGACGGGCCCGCACGAAGATGCGAGCGTCCGAGCCACCGCCAAACAAACATTCTGCAACGACATAGCGGTATTAAATGGGTCATGGAGGAAGCAAACAAAATGGATCCGGCTCTGGACTTGTCGGGCAAAATCGCGGTGGTGATTGGCGGGACATCCGGAATCGGCAAGACACTGAGCCTGGGGCTGGCGGATGCCGGCGCAAACGTAGTTGCCACGGGACGCAATACGGCGAATGTGGAAGCGGTCGCCCGGGAGATTGAAGCGCGGGGGCGGCACACACTGAGAGTAACGACCGATGCGCGCGACAAAGGATCATTGCAACAATTGCTGGCGGCCTGCTTGGAGCGTTTTGAAAAAGTCGAAATCCTGCTGAATTGCGCGGGCAAGATCAAGCGTGCTCCTACATTGGACTTCCTGGAAAGCGATTGGAACGACATTCTCGACACCAACCTGACGGGGACGCTCCGCGCCTGCCAGGTGTTCGGACAGCACATGCTGAGCCGTAACAGCGGAAGGATCATCAACATCGCTTCGCTGAACAGCTTTGTGGCCCTACACGAAGTGGCGGCATACGCCGCGAGTAAGGCAGGCGTGGCGGCGCTGACGCGAGCGCTGGCGGTGGAATGGTCGAGACACGGCGTCTTGACGAATGCCATCGCGCCGGGTGTTTTTCGCACGTCGTTGAATGCTGACCTGCTGGACAATACGCCACGCGGCAACGAACTGTTGATGCGCACCCCGATGGGACGATTCGGGAGGCTGGACGAACTGGTGGGAGCAGCCGTATTTCTTGCGTCCGATTCGGCATCGTTCGTGACCGGGCAGATTCTTGTTGTGGATGGCGGATTTCTGGCGAGCGGCGTAAATCAATAATCATCAGCCGAATACTTTGCGATCGTCCCGCGATGCTGGTCCAAAGTCGCACCACGAACAGAACTCGCGGGACTTTTCTATTCGGAGGTGACTTCGATCGCGCTTACAGACGGATAATTCACGTCAGGAGTGAAATAGATCTCGATTTTGCCCTGCGACGTGGGTTCAATATGCGGGAAGGACTTGACCAAGGGCCTGGTGCCCGCTTCCTGGAAAATATCAAATCCTTTTAAAAGAATCGCTCCGTTACAAGAGACATCAAACACACGGCTACCCACGCCTCCGATGCCGCCATTCTGGACACCAAACCAATGCTCCATAAAGTACAGGCGCAGAGTGTATCGACCGCCCGTTGCCACGGGCACTACATAATGGAAATGTCCAAAACGATGCCACTCGTAAAGTCGGCCATCAGCGACTTTGGATAAATCACCCGCGAAACCGTTAACACGCCCGCCGATGAAGTACCGGTCTGACACCCAATCATTGCTGTTGGAGTCGCGGTAAGGAGAATGTCCAACTACGATCCTGACCGGGAGCATGTGATGTGGGGTGCTCGGAAAAATTTCGACCGCGTTTACAAATGACTCCGGGGTGGCGAAATCCAGATGGATCGTTCCGTCGCTCGCGGGTGCGATATCTGTAACCACCTTGGTTGTTGCAATGTCATCCCCGCCCGCGTCGTCCACAACATCCAAGCTGGTCGGCGGTCCGCCATTGATCGAAAACACCACATTGCGGCTATTCTCTTGGAGCCCCTCCGTCTCGGCAAACAGGAGATGAGCCTCGTAAGTCCCCCGCGGGACGGGATAGCTGCAATGAAAGATGCCGCGTCGCCCACTGGAAAAGAGCGCGGGCTCTTCAGTTCCTTGGATCGCGTGGCCCGGAACTGAGAACAAGCTCCCTCCCGAGCAGTAATGGTCGCTGTCCCAGGTGGAACCGTCGCGATCTGTGTAGGGGGAGGAAGCGTTGCCCATCGCAACGCGAAGAATTCTGCCGGAAGAATTGCCCGGAACAGCAGCGGCGTGGAGCGGTTGGGAGCTCTCACGCCCTCCCGCCCGATTCCATGCTCTCCAGAGAAAAACCGACAGGAGGGAGACAGAAATCGCAAGCACAGCGATCGCAGCCAGCGTTCCACCCCGTATTGTGAACTTTTTCTTGGATTCGCTGCTCGGCTGTAATTCTGAGATCCTGTCCGGCTTTGACTCCGGTAGTACGGGGGCAGGACTATCCTGCAGATCTAGTGTTCGGTCCTTCTCTAGGGAGGAAAGCGCATCGAGGGATTGGTGGTTCTGGCTCTCATAGAGGTTGGATTCGTCCGTTGTGTCTTCTAAGCCATTCGAATGAATGAATTTGGGAATATAGTGGCCGGCAGGCAGGCAAATATGAACCGCGTGTTCTGCCCCGGCGCTTCTATAATAATCGTCGAGTCGCTTCCGTAATGCATGCGCCGTGACGCGGACAATGGTATCCACCTGTGGGTCAAAGGCTTCCCGGCGGCCAAGGGCATGCACCGCAATGTTGTATTCTTTGATGTCGTCAATCGCTCCTTCGAAATACCTCTCGCATACATAGGTCATAAGCCGAACAAGATTGTTCGTCCGTCCTAAGACACCGGAGGACAACACGTCTTCTACTTCCGCCCGCTCGGCTTCCAGCTTGCTGATTGCCGATTCCAAGCGCATGACTCCTTAGAATCCGCCCCGTGGGTTCATCGGGCGGCTGTTTGAGCCGAAGTATAACCGAAATCACCTGTCATGACACTGCGCTAACCGCCTGAATTTCCGTTGAATTAGGTTGGACAGTCCGGCGGAACAGGTGCTCGCCCTTGGGTATCATAACTACCGAATTCTAACTGTTAATTCACAGTTACCTAACTTCCTTTGCCCGTCGCAGTACTGCTTTACTGCACCACCGAGCAAGCAAGACCATCTCATCGCAGTTTCGTTTCCTGTAGGGCCGTCGCGGTCTGTCGGCCAGGAGATTCAGATCACGAAGAGAACCATTCACGCCCATCGAGGAGACACTAAAATGATTCTGGCCCCTTCGAAAAATCGCAATGTTTCTGCGAGTTGCCCGATGCGCCGACTTGATCCGGCGCTTGTTCGACTGCCGATGGCTGTTGTCGTGGCGTTGCTGTTCGTACTCATAGGGGTCGGCGAATTCGCCATGGCGCAGGACATCGTCGGGCGACTATCGGGCACCGTCACCGACGCGCAGGGTGGAGTGGTCCCCGATGCGCACGTCACGATCACGAATGAGGCCACAGGGGTTTCGCGTCCTCCCATTTCCACTAACGGCGCTGGCTTCTATGTGGCGGATGCTCTGCCTGTTGGTACCTATTCGGTGAGGATCGAGAAGAGCGGTTTTAAGAGAACCACCGTGACAGGCAACGCTGTCACAGCTGGCGGTCGCTTAACTGTGGACGCAAAGTTGGACGTTGGCACCGTTTCAGAGACGGTGAGCGTGCAGGCGACGGCCATCACAACCAATACAACTTCCGGCGAAATCTCGACCACCATCACGACCCAAGAGGTGGAAAACGTACCGTTGAATCAGCGCCACTATGAGTCGCTCGTGGGGTTGATTCCCGGAGCTGCTCTCCAGAGCTCCGGGCTAAGCGCCGCCAGCATAACCAGTGGCTACAATAATACGATTGCGGACATCAACGGCCTGCGGCTGGACGGGCAGAACTGGAGCGTAGACGGCGGGTGGAACCTCGACGCCGGTTCGAACAACAGCGTGTTCAATGAGGTAGGCATTGATTTCATTCAGGAAGTGGATGTGCAGAGTTCGAACTATGACGCTGAGTTTGGCCGCTCCGCGTCGGCCACGGTCAACGTGGTGACCAAAAGCGGAGGCAATCACTATCACGGCGGACTTTTTGAATTCGTTCAGAACAATATTTTCAACGCCGCAAATGCGGGCACCAAGCTGACGTTTGTGCCCAGTGCGACGGTGCCGGCCTTGACCGGGTACAATGCGGTGCCCCCATTCCATTTGAACGACTTTGGATGGGATTTGGGCGGCCCCATCCCGTATCTCCAGAAAGGCAAGCTGTTCTTCTTTGCCGGCCAGGAGTGGAAGAGGTTTCGAGGGTCCGCCCCGGGTTTGCAGAGTTCGACGGAAACGCAGACGTTCCCCACAGCGGCGGAGGCGACGGGCAACTTCACCGACGTTCTTACCGGCACGACGCCACTGACGCTGAAAACTCCCGCGGTTATCCCTGCGAGTTGCGGCGGCACTCTATTTACTGCACCCAACGTCATAAACCCAGCATGTATCACCGGCGACGGCGCAGCCATTGCAAACGTCTATACGACAGCGGCGAAAATGTCGACCCTCGGCGGGTTACCGACGGTGGCCACTGCGAACAACTTGGCTTTCAACCTTCCGAACCCGGCAAACCTTCGCGAGGACATCATACGCGTGGATGAACACTTGAATGAAAAGCAGAGTATCTATTTCCGATACCTGCACGACAACGTTCTGATTACCAATCCTTATTCGACATTCGGGACTACGCCGCAGGTTCCGGTGGACCCGGACCAGCGCGATCGTCCGGGGTACAACATTCAAATCGGATGGACGTCTGTGCTCAGCCCGAGCCTGATCAACGAGTTCAAATTCAACGCCGACTGGCACAAGCAGCGTACTCCGACCGTAGGCACTGCTTTTCTGAAGTCCAATTATGGTTTCCAGTTCATTCCGCCGCTCGGAAGCCCGGCGGTGTTCCCCGACGGGCTTCCACAATTGAGCTTCACGGCGGTTTCGGGCTTTCCCACCGCCGCACCGACCGTCGTGACTGGTCCGGCGCCGAACTTCCTCGAGTCTCCCACGGCCGATATAAGTTTCGGGGATAACTTTTCGTTAATTAAGAGCAACCACGCGATAAAGTTCGGAGGGTCTTTCGCGCGAAACCGCAAGACGCAGAACTCGCGCACAAACTACGACGGCGTTGTGACCTTCGCCAATACCGCAGGTGTTACCTCCGGCTCGAACTCGACGGGAGACCCTTTCGCCGACGCGCTCCTTGGGAACTTTAGCAGCCTCGCGCAGAACTCGGCGTTAACTGTGGGCCAATTCCGGTTCAATGATCTTGAGTTTTATCTACAGGATACTTGGAAAGTTACCCCCAAGTTGAGTCTGGTGCTGGGACTTCGCTACATACGTACCACGCCGACCTATGCTAAAGGCAATAACATGACGAACTTCAACCCGTTCTCATTCAGCGATGCCCTCGTCCCGACCTTCGCGACGGCAGGCACAGGTAGCGCCATTAGTCTTGCTTCACCCGGTCTTTGCAGCGGCCCGCAGCTAAACGTTATCGGTACGCCCGTACTTACAATCGAATGCAATGGATTACAGCGGCCCGGAGGTGTGCCTTTCAACCAAGCTGGCAGCGTTCCTGCTACCTTTGAGAATCCGCAGCTTGTGGATTCTATACCTCCGACGGCAGCACGCGGTTTCTACAATCAGGAAAACCTGTTGTCGCCAAGATTCGGCTTCTCCTACGCGCCCTTCGACGATAAGACCGTGGTCCGCGGCGGTTTTGGCATATTCTACGACCACCCGGAAGGAAACCTTTTGGGAAACGGCATCAACTCCCAAGGCTATGTACCATGGGCGCAGTCAGTTTCGATCTCAGGGGTCAACGATGCGTTGTCGTCATTCGATTCCGCTCCTGGCGCCGCTGCGTTACCAGGTCCCAGCACTCTTTCCTTGAGCGGAGTCAATCCCAACCTGGTGGTCGCCCGCAGTTACCAGTATAGCCTCGCAGTGCAGCACGAATTGCCGCAGGGCATGCTGCTTCAAGTAGCCTACGTCGGCGATCTGGGGCGGCATATCCTGCGCGGGGGCAATACCACGAGCAATATCAATCAACCCACCTGGACGCCGCAGGAGTTCGTACCGATCTCGCCGAACCCGAACACGTATGCGTGTCCTGCTGGAATCAATGTTGCCGCCTATGGATGCTCGGGGGGCTTCGCACCCGCCGCTCTGGGGAAGGACCAGATTCGTCCGTACCTGGGATACTCGAACCTTGGCATGGCACTCAGTGACGTCGATTCCAACTATAATTCTCTGCAGATTAGCCTTAAGAAGCGCTTTGGCTTCGCCACGGGCATGGTTGCCTATACCTATTCGAAGGCGCTGGGAGATGGCGGTGGCGCGGCAGACGCTTATAACGAAAATCCCGAGCCGGAATGTCCTTTCACGTGCCTTGTCAGCACAGCCGCCAGCCCCGTGGCTGTTACGGGTGGAGTTGGCGGAGTGGGGGGAACGCAATCGGGCGGGGTGGTGGAATCCTGGAAGAGATTTGACTACGGCCTGCTGAGCTTCGACGCGCGGAACATCGTGTCCGCAAGTTTCGTGGTCGAGTCGCCTTGGGGCAAGACCTTGAGGGGCGTGGAAGGGGCCTTGGCAAAGGGATGGACGCTGAGTGTGATCATGCACTACCAGAGCGGGTCGCCCTTCACTGCAACGGACACGGTAGCCGTTGGCGGCGCTTCCAACGTGGGTATCACGATTAACCGGCGGGCGGATGCTGTTGCGGGCCAGCCGGTTGGATTTAGCGGCACATGCTCCAACGCGCATGCGATATGCTGGGTCAATCCAGCAGCATTTGCACCTGAATCGGCGCTCGGCGCGGGCGATGCTCCCACCAACAACATCACCGGGCCGGCCTTCTACCAATGGGACCTGTCGTTGGGCAAGTTATTCAATCTGCCCTGGGAAGGTATGGGCCTGCAGTTCCGGGTGGACGCATATAACGCGTTCAACCAGACGAACTGGAGCGGCCTGAATGGATTTAGCGTGAATAACGTTGGAAGCGCCAGTTTTGGCCAGGTGACCCAGTCCTTCCCGGCACGCATTCTTCAGTTCGGCGCAAAGTTCACTTTTTAGGCCCTTGTAATTCGGGAACGCATGCCGTCGGAACAATGTGATTCTGAAGCGAGTGGCTCGTTCAAAGAACTAAACGGAGCAATCCGGGGGCAACAGTGCCACGTTCGCCCCACGCAGCGGTTGGCTCAGCCCGCGCTCGTCGTTCTGTCCAAGGCGCCGATCGGGGAGATGGGACGGCGTCCCCCGCCGTCCCTTTCTCTCGCCCGGGACGACCAAAATTCTCGCGTTCACTGGAATGCCTGCAAATTTACGAATCAAGGTCAATCATGAATAATTCGATTCGTTACCTGACACTTGCCGTTGCTGCGTTGCTCCTTTCCATCCGGGGGGCGGCACAAGTTGCCCCACTGGTCGCGAATATCAACGCGCGTCAGACCACCAGCTTGGACGGCTCGTGGCAGGCGATAGTTGATCCGTATGACGTAGGATCGTTGGATTACCGCAGTCAGCCCCTGAAAAACAAGCACGCGTTCTACAAGAACCACAAACCTGACTCCGAATCCGAGCTAGTCGAATATGATTTCGATACTTCTGGCCAGCTCCAAGTACCCGGTGACTGGAACACGCAGCGCGAGTCGCTGCTGTTTTATGAAGGCAGCGTTTGGTACGAGCGGTCTTTCGATTACGCAAGATCAGCGAAGAACAGGTTGTTCCTCCATTTCGGAGCGTGCAATTACCTCACCTCCGTATACCTGAATGGAGAGGAGCTTGGCGAGCACCACGGCGGCTTCACACCTTTTGACTTCGAAATCACGGACCGGGTAAAGCCACACGGCAATTTCCTCGTGGTCAGGGTCAACAACACTCGCGGAAAGGATCAAGTTCCGACCACTAATACAGACTGGTGGAATTACGGCGGCATCACGCGCCCCGTGACGCTGGTGGAAGTACCGGAGACATTTGTTCAGAACTACTTCGTGCAGCTTGAAAAAGGATCAACGGCCCAGGTCGCTGGCTGGGTACAACTGAACGGACCAAGACTTCAGCAGAATGTCACGATCCGGATTCCAGAGACGGGGCTAAGCAAGACGTTCGCGACAAACTCTACGGGGCGGGCCGAGTTCTCTTTTGCTGCCGGATTAACACTGTGGACTCCCGAGAATCCGAAACTCTATACGGTCGAAATTGCAAGTGAGACGGAGCGAATCACGGATCGCATCGGGTTTCGCTCCATCGCGGTTCGCGGAACAGACCTTTTGCTCAACGGCAAGACGGTCTTCTTGCGAGGTATAAGCATTCATGAAGAAGCCCCCACGCGTGCCGGTCGTGCCTGGAGCGAGGACGATGCACGGACGCTCCTGGGTTGGGCCGCAGCACTGGGCTGCAATTTCGTTCGCCTCGCGCACTATCCGCATAATGAAGCCATGTTGCGCGTGGCCGACCAAATGGGATTGCTGGTCTGGGCCGAGGTGCCTGTCTACTGGAGCATCCAGTGGGAAAATCCTGAGACGCTGCGCAACGCAGAAAATCAGTTGAGCGAGATGATCGCGCGAGACCAAAATCGCGCTGCGCTTATCATCTACTCGGTTGGGAACGAGACCCCCAGCAGCGATGCGCGGAATCATTTCCTGCGGCAACTCATTCAGCATGCGCACTCCGCCGACCCCACGCGCCTGGTGTCTGCCGCTCTTCAATCCACCGAAGTGGCCAAGGGGAATCGCACGACCGTCCAGATTACTGATCCGATCGCGAGCGATCTGGACGTGCTCGGCAATAACGAATACATCGGCTGGTATACCGGTCGCCCCGAGGATGCGGATGCGATGGATTGGATCTCACAGTACGACAAGCCCCTGATCATGAGTGAATTCGGCGGCGATGCTCTGTTCGGATTCCATGGCGGTACCTCCACTCGGTGGACCGAGGAGTATCAGGAAAATCTTTACGAGCACCAGATCTCCATGCTAAGACGCATTCCCTTTCTTTGCGGAATGGCAGCGTGGGTTCTCAAGGACTTTCGTAGTCCACGACGAACGCTCCCTCGTTTTGAGGATTATTTCAACCGCAAGGGACTTGTCTCCGATCATGGCGAGAAGAAGGAGGCCTTCTTCACACTGCAGAAGTTTTATCTGGAATTGCAGAGCGCGCTGCCGCCGAAGTAGCCAACCTGCTCGCTGCACCAACTCTTTCTTCCTGCAATGTATGCTTACCGGAAGTGGGACGGGGCAGGCGAATGCGGAAGGCTTTCACTCAGAATTCGACCACAGCCACAACAAACTTCTTCTGCGACGGGAACGGCGCTGTCGAAGGGAACGACCGGAACCCCAGCCTGCTGGCGCAGTCTGCGCGCGCCTCACACGTCGACCGGCCCGTAGCGCGTTTGCTCCTGTGGTATGTGTTGTCGGCCGCTGGGCGCCCCGGCAGGTAGCCGAGAACGGTTTGATTGCGAGGTTCCTCCTGTCGGGCCTGACGGGGGCTATTCTCGCGCAAATTCATAATCTCATCGTCGCACTGGTTTGGTCGAAAAACCGATTCTTCGCAGTTTTCAGGCCACTGTCGGTCCCGTTCCGGAGCCAGATACAGGACGCGCTCCCCCGCAGGCGAAGGAAATTGCCCATGGTGTCAACCCTTAGAATGAGAACTTGAGAGCGACCTGTGAAATGCGCGGCGGTGCAGCTTTGACAACCTGACCGAACGTCGCGTCGTTGACGTTTCCGTCCACCGAACTGCTTCCGTCGAATTGTGCGTGGTTAAACGTGTTGAACGTTTCGAAGCGAAATTCGAGAGACTTGCTTTCGGTGAGTTTGGTGACTTTGTGAAGCGCCACGTCGAAATTGTTGATGCCGGGTCCGTAGAACGGCCTGCGCGCCGCATCGCCCTGCGTCCCAAGAGGATTCGCGCGGAAGAGCGAAGTATTGAAATACGGTTGTCCGTTGCGCGGGTTGTGGTTGATGTCGAGATTTCCTGGAGCCACATTGGGCAAGTCGATGCTCACCGAATTGATGCCGTTGTTCTGGACATCGACGAGGAAGTTGTCGCCGTTGCTGGCCAGGGTCACGGGCAGCCCGGTCGCGAACCGGGTGATCCCGGAAACCGCCCAGCCCTCGGTCAAGCGGTTCCCCACGCGAAATAGTTTTTCAACCGGCAAATCGCAGTTGTAGCTAAAAACGAAATTGTGCTTGATGTCGTAGGCGGAGATTCCGTACTCCGCCCGGGAATTGAACGGGTTCACCTGCTCCTGCAGGTTCGAGGAGTCATCGAGCGACTTCCCGTAGGTGTAGCTCGCCAACATGGTCAGACGACCGCTGGTGTGCTTCAGCGTCAAATCGAGCGCGTTGTAATTCGAATTGCCCAGGTTCTTAAAATACCCGTCCGTACCGATGGTGTTGGGGAAGCCGGCCAGATTGCGAGTGCCGTTGACGACTGTTCCATCGGCCCGCGTGTAAACCAGATTCTCACCGAATGGCCCGCACGTTGGACTGCCCGGAGCCACGTCCTGCGGCTGACTGAGGCTGAGGCACAGAGCTGGGTTTCCCGGATTTGCTTCGACCACGGTTAACAGATGGCGACCCAGCGAGCCGACGTAACCCGCGCTCACCATTGTGTTCGCAGTGATTTGACGCTCCACGGTAAGGTTCAGGGCCATGGAATAGGGTGTCGGATTTTTGTAGAAGTAACTCACTGCTCCGCTGATGGGCGTATAGCGAGACCACGGGACATTCGGATCCGGGTTCGACGGCGAGTGGCCGTAAGCTGGAACTTGAACCGGAAATTGTTGCAGGAACTGCGTCCCACTGAGAGCGCCGACGAAGGGCGTAGCCATCTCTGGAGGCTCGGGGCTCGTGTATGTCAGACCGTACGGTGGATTTCCAGTCGGGTATGCGATCGTCAGACCTTCGATTGCCGTAAAGAATCGGCCCGCCCCGGCACGGATGCTGGTCTTGCCGGGTCCGCCCGTCAGTACCCCCAAGAAACCTTTCGACCCGTTCGGTGAGTAGGCGAGGCCGAGGCGCGGAGAAAAATCGTCCAGCGGCGTATAGGCCAGCGTCGAAGGCAGCGCCTGACCGTTTGGCAAACGATCCCCAGGCACCAGGTAACCGAGCGGAGCGCCGGGGAAGGTCTGTGACTCGACGCCGGGAATCAGAGTTGTTCCTTGATTGTGCTCTTCGGACCATCCACGGATGTAGTCCCAGCGTAGACCGTAGTTGACGGTCAGATTGGAACGCACGCGCCAGCTATCCTCTGCAAAGATTCCGCCTGTCGCGGAAAACTCGTGAAATGGCGGAGAAGACTGTTGTGAATAGAAGTCCGGCAGGCCCAGCAAAAAATCCGCGAAACCATTGCCGGTACTCTGAGCGCCTGATCCGAAGAATGAAAACGTACCGTTGGCAACCAAGTCGGGCGCTTGTTTCACCGCATACCAGACATACTGCCCGCCAACCTTCAGCGTGTGATTGCCGATCACCTCTGCGATGGTGTCGCCGGAATCGATGGTGTCGTTAACCTGCGCAACAAAGAAGGGATTTGTGCCCACCGCAAAAGAGTTGAAGTACAGCGTCTCAACTCCGGCAAACTGCGGGAACCCTTGCTGAATGCCTTGCGGGCCCGAAGAAATCCCCTGATCCGCGAGGCTGACACCCACGCCGCCTTTCGGAACGCCGAGGTTGTTGTTCAACCGAATGTAGCCGATGTGCGCTTCATTGACAAGATTCGAACCGAATGTCTTGGTAGCGCTCAGCACGATCATCTGGTCCTTACCCGATGAAAGCGCGTCATAAGCGCCGTTTGGACCCGGAAGAGTGGCGCCACCGAAGCCGCTCGGGTACGGGTTGTCGAGATGGTAGCTGTCCGCGAAATAGTAGGCGGAAAATGTCCCGTATCGCGTGGTGTTGATGTCGAGTCGGGCAGAACCCTTATCGTCGTTGAGGCGGAGTTTATCCGCTTCCGTCGAAAACTCACTTGCTCCGAGATTGGGCGCAGGAATGAATTGCGTCAACTTGGTCGCCGGAAGGGCGAAGGCTGCCTGGGGAATCATCGCTCCCGGAAACACGCATTGAGAGTTCCAGACGCATCCCGGCGTGTAGAACGGCTCGCCGACTGTAACGCCGTAGCCCAGGCGGCTCGCGAGAGTCTGCGCCAAGAAGGAGCCGTTGATCTTGCCCGTGAGTGTATTCGCGGAATCGGAGAAATCACCATTCCGATTCGCCAACGAGGGCACGCTCACGATTCCGGTTTCGACGCCCTGGACGGTTCGCTGCCCTTGATAGTCGGTGAAGAAGAAAACTTTATCTTTCTCGATCGGCCCTCCCAGCGTTCCGCCAAACTGGTTCTGCTGGAATGTTGATCGCGCAGGGTCGAAGAAGCCGCGCGCATCGAGAGAAGTGTTACGCAGGAATTCGAAAGCATCGCCATGGAATTGATTGGCACCCGACTTGGTCACCACGCTGATCAGGCCGCCGCTGTAGTTGCCGTACTCGGCGTCCGCATTGCTGGTCAGAATGCGGAATTGCGCAATCGAGTCGAGGTTGGGAATGATTCCGGCTTGTTGGCCGATGGTTTCCTGCACGCTCACGCCATTGAGCGTGAAACCATTTGCCGATTCACGCTGGCCGTTGATTGAGAATTGGCCCGTATCGGCGTCACCCGCCACAGGAACTGTTCCAAAGCCGCCTCCCGACGTGCTGTTTCCGGCGCCACTTGTCGTCAGCGGCGTGACTCCCACCTGCGTTGCAAACAGATCCGTGTAGCTTCGGCCATTCAAAGGAATGCTGGTGATTTGCTGGCTATTGATCACCTGACCGAGTTGCGTATCGGAGGTCTCGACGCGAGCCGCGCCCTCGGTTACCGTCACGGTCTGGCTCTGGTCGCTGACTTGCAGCGTCACGTCAACCGTCAGGGCGGCATTGATATCAATTGCGAGGCTCCTCGTCTTGTTCGGTTTAAATCCATCTGCAGTGACATCGATCTCATACCGACCGACCGGCAGGACGGGGAATGCGTAGCTCCCCTGGTCGTCGGTTTTCGTCGTTTGCTTAATTCCGGTCGCAGTATTAATCGCAACAACCTTAGCACCTGCGATCACGGCATCGGTTTGGTCCTTCACCACTCCGGTAATCTTTCCCCCGACATCTGCCCGCGTAGCGATCAGAGGAAACAGAACCGAAAGCACTGCCACCAGCGTCATGCCTACTGTGAGTCTCACATTCCACTCTCCTTTGCCTGTATCTAGGCATGTGTTTCATCGAAAGCGTTTCCTGCTGCGCCGGCAATGTGGTCTTCTCCAACATCTAAAGCCGAGGCGATCTCCCATCGAATTGTTGTCACTCCGGGTTCCAGCGACAGGCGCGTGACGATTTGCTCCAGGAACTCGTCCTTCCTTCCAGTCGACTTCAGTTGCGCCCTCACCCTGACGCTCTTCGCCCCTTCTTCGTCTTCGCTGTGTAGCGCGTAAAGAACCAGAGGCGTGCGTCCGATGTTCTGCAGCAGTAGTGCGCGAATATGAGCCTCATCGGACGTGCGGCATACGCACTCAAACAGGTACAGAACCAGATCCTCCGCGGCTTGGACGGGAGTAAGATTGATTCGTTGGGCGAGCGGACGAAGCAGCAGATTCGCGGCGAGGATCGCGACCGTTCCCAGGAAAGACAGCGTCGTATAACCGAGGCCGGCAAGCGTCCCGATCGCCGCGGTGCACCAGAGTGTCGCTGCGGTATTCAGTCCGCGAATGCTGAAACCATCCTTGAGAATTACCCCGCCGCCGAGAAACCCGATCCCGGAAACGACATACGCGGCGACCCTTCCCTGGCTCCCGTCACCCCCAATGAGTCCGCCCATCATCACAAACATGGCGGAGCCCACCGCGACCAGACAATTCGTGCGCAATCCAGCGGTGCGTTGCCGCCATTGCCGTTCGGCGCCCACGAGCGCTCCCAGGACGAGCGCGACAATCAGCCGAATTCCAAATACATACCAAGTCATTTTGCCCTCCGCTTTTCGCTGCGCGCCTACCTGTCAGCGGGAAAAACCGAATTCGCATCCTCCGCATCGCCCTCGGTTACAGATTCTCGACGATGAATCCGCGGCACACTTGTGCCCTGCTCTTCGCAGCAAGATTCGAACGCGCGGCGGGATGGATCGATCCAGATCGATAGGAGCGGGGACTTACCATCGGGGTGCAGTGGCACCCACACGCGGTACAGATCCGAATGCGTGGTGAAATCTCGACCATTCATCGTGAAATTGGTCATGTTCTCTCCTTTCCCGCAGGACACACTTGTCCTGATCGAGGTCAGAAGCCTCGCACGGCGGAAAATCAGTTTTTCAAGCGGGGACCTTGCTGAGATTGCGGAGATTCCCACTCGCTCGGGTTCGATTCGTCCGCGAGAGCGAGCGGGAGATCAGGAATACGCGGTCTTACGCTGGCAGGTCGCGGAACTCCAGTTGGTTGAAACTACCTGGAGGTTCGTGTTCTTGGATCAGATTTTCCATATATAATTCAGTAGCCTCCGAGCCGTACGGTACCGGCCTAGGGTTGAATACCATACCCCCACTGGGTAGTCAAGGAACAATGTCGCACACATCAAGAGAAAAGCTGGATCTAGTCAATCGGACGAAGAAGGTTATCGGACAGCTCGAGGCCATTTTGCGCGCTCTGAATGATGATGAACAGTGCGCTGAAGTCCTGCAAAGGCTCGCGGCAGCAAGGGGATCCATCAACAGCCTCATGGGCGAACTCATGGAAGACCATATTCGCAACCACATGCCGAGGAACAGCAAGTCATCGGGAGAAGCTGCCGATGACCTCATCGGCATTGTGCGGACCTACCTGAAATAACCTCTGCACGGGCGCAGCGCGCGCCGCCGCGCTCGCCAATTCGGATGGTCACTCAATACAAGAGCGTTTTGTCGGTACGAATCCGACAGACGAGCTGACAACCTCCGGGATGCACCTCACTTGCGAGCCATGCGGCGATGGGATGCTGTGTATACACTTCCCGCAAGACGAGCGATATTCTGAAGTGCCTGCCGGCTCTTGCCGGCTTTGGCCGCCATCCTAATTCCAGCCAGCGTGCTCTCAAAGAAATCCGCCATACTGTCGAGGTCTGCATCGGAGGTAAGTTCTCCCTGCTTTTTTGCCCTGGTAAGCACGCGCATCAGGGTCTGACGCTGGACTCGCGCCGCAGCGCGCGTGATACGCGTCACGTCGGCGTCCCGCTGACCGAATTCACTGATCGCGTTGAGCCCCATGCAGCCTTCTGCGCTGGACAAGTCTTTCCGTTCAGCAAAGGTCACAAGGGCTTTTTGCACAGCGGCGAGGGCCGAGCCAGATCTTTCCAACTGCACATTGATGGAATGAACGCTCCCTGCGACATACATCTTCAGGGCTTTCAAAAACAGCGCGCGCTTGTCGCCGAAAGTGTCGTACATGCTCTGCCGCCCGACGTCCATCACGCGCATCAAGTCATCAGTGGATGTGGCGGCAAAGCCTTGCTGCGAAAACAGCCGTATTGCCTTCCGCAGGGCTCTCGCTTGATCGAACTCCTTCGGTCGAGCCATGCGCCTCGCCTCCCTGAGTGTTCTCTGTCCGACTAAGCGACGTATCCGCCGTCGATGGTGAGGCTGGCTCCGGTGATGAAGCCCGCCTCTTCCGAAGCGAGGTAGGAGACGAGGCTGGCGACCTCCGCTACATCACCCATTCGCTTCAAAGGAATGAGCGTCTTAACAAAGTCAGCGTGAGCCGAACTCATATCGGTGGCTGTGGGTCCGGGTTGAACGTTGTTTACGGTGATCGCGCGCGGGGCGAGATCAATGGCAGCGCCGCGAACAAGACCTGTGAGCGCAGCCTTCGTCATGCTGTAAACGCTTCCGCCAGGAAAGGCAGTGCGAATAGCGGTATTGCTACCGATGAGCACGATCCTGCCTCCCTGGTTCATTCGTTGGGAGGCTGCCTGAATGCCGACGAACGCGGCACGGACGTTGATGGCGATCATGCGGTCGAACTCTTCGAGACTGTAGGTGTCGATTGTGTCCAAGGTGAGAATACCTGCGTTGCTGACGAAGATGTCCAGAGTGCCGAAAGCTTCCGTTGTTCTGGCTACCGCGACGCGGAGCTGTTTGGCAGAGGCGCTGTCGGCTCTCAGCGATAGCGCTTTTCCTCCGGCGGACTCGATTTCGCGTACCAGTTGGAGAGCCTTTTCTTCTGAGCTTGAGTAGGTGAACGCAACTGAGGCGCCGTCCGCTGCCAGTCGGCGGACGATGCCTGCTCCGATGCCTCTGGAACCACCCGTGACCAGAGCTACCTTGCCAGTGAAGTTGTTGGTCTGCATGGTGCGATGAACCTCCTCCAAGGCAGCCATTGTATACGTTATGGACTAATCTGTCCAGAATAGGATTATTGCGGCCGAATAAATCCATTGGCCGTCGGCTGAGCGCAATACGTGCATCGGAGCCCTTTAAGGAGAGTTTCTACCAACGCATCGGGCAGCGAACTTGACGGGCTGCCCACGAAGGGGAAGGACATGAGTAATTCCTTCCGCGAAGGGCGCTGCCATGATCACAGCGGCCTGTCGGCAACGACGGCTCGCTCAGAATTAGCTCCTTCTTCACTGTTTTTTGGTTTGGATTCGGCAGTGCGTCCCCACCAGGTATCGCGGAGAATTGTCCGGAGTCTGGATGTCATTTGCATTGGTTCTCTTGAGTCGCTACAGGGACGCGGGTGCTATGCATGAATACGATCTTCCAGGTGCCTGCCTGTTTCTCCAAGAAGGCCGATTCCAACCAATTCTGGTCCACGGTGCCGGAAGCGTCGGTGATGCTGCCTTTATTGACGTAGGCGATCCAAGCGGTATTGCCACGGATGTGGACGTCGGGTTCGGTCACGTTCCATTCATAACGCTTGCCCGCGGCATGTTGTGCCCTGATGAGAGCGATGATGGAGTCTCCGTTGAATCGCGCGCCGCCATCAAATATGTAGAAGTCTGACGCGATGACGGAGTCGAATTTCGCAACATCGTCTGCGCGGGCCGCAATAAATATTGCGCTCACTGTATCGACGACTTGCTTCTGGTCAGAGGTGAGGCTCATCTGCTGGGCTCTCGCCGTAGGGACGTTCGGAGAAAAGATTAGGGCGAAGGTAACGGCCAGTCGGATCGGAAGTTGCGATGACATGGAAGAAGCCTCCTTTTCGTTAAATCGAATCAATACGTCAGGGTTTTATTCATTCACAAACGTGATAAACGAGCATCGGATGGCCCGCTGTGAGTAATTCAGGCAGGACCGCTGAGGCAATGAAGCGCGTTGCTACGGTAACAAATACATTTATAAATCGCTCTTGCACATCGCAGTTGTTGGAATACGGAATCGCTAGAACGACTCTCCGACGAGTTCTTCACTTTTCTTCCAAAGCGCCTCAGCCGTATTGCGGTCGAGCGCATATCCGCGCACTCCTTCGCTGATGGCGCTGATGGTCACGTGCTCCGGCACGACATGGCCGACATGGCAGTTCTCGCAATATCGACCTCCCATCTCGTCGGCGGGAGCAACCACACCGGCCCATACCGAAGTTGCGGCTCCTTGAGGAACGGTCTTCCACTGGAAGGGCGGTTTACCCTCCGCCGCCAGCTGCTGATTCATCTGGTCGATGATCCCTTGTATGCGAGTCGGATCGATGTGGCGACCCAGTTCGGTATGGATGCCTCCGGGATGCACGGCCGCCGCGCGCACACCACGCTTGCGGTGTCGCCCGTCGAAGGCAACAGCGAACAGGATATTCGCCGTCTTCGATCGGCCGTAGGCCACGAAGGGCTCATAAGGCGTCCGTTCAAAGTTTGGATCCTGGAGATCGACGTTGGAGTAGCGGTGCCCCGAAGAAGAGAGATTGATCAGCCGCCCCCCCGCACGAATAAGCGACGCAATCCGGTTGACCAGCACAAAGTGGCCCAGGTGGTTGGTGCCGAACTGCGTTTCAAAGCCGTCCGCGGTATGACCAAACGGCGTGGCCATTACACCTGCATTGGCGATGACCACGTCGAAGGGTTCACCCCGCGCCAGCAGTCCCTCGGCGCAAGCGCGCACACTCTTAAGGTTGGCGAGATCAAGCGCAATCAACTCCAAGCTCCCACCGCTGGCTGCTGCATCTTTTCGCGCTTGCATGGTAGCGGCTTTGGCCTTCGTCAGATCCCGCGCCGCACCCACAACTTGCGCGCCGCGCACAGCGAGAGAACGCGCCGTCTCCACGCCGAGCCCCGCCGAAACGCCCGTGACGAGGATCCGTTTACCGTGCAGATTCACCCCGGACAAAACGTCGTCTGTTGTTGAGGTCGCGCCAAATACTTCCACCATTGCCTTCCTCCTGGCACTGCCTGTTCTAGTTCACTCACGTAACCTAATTATTGACGAGTCTCGACGACTTCGATAAAACGGAGAGTGGCTCCGCAACAGACTTAGATCATCGTAGACCGTCTCCGGTTGCAAGTATTTTGGGCATGCCTGCGAAGCGTGCACAAGCTGCCCAGCAAAAGCCCCGCACCGATGCGCAGCGGAATCGCGAGCGTATTCCGGAAGTGGCGAAGGGAGCGTTTGCCCGGTCAGGCGCGAGCACCAGCTTGGAGGACGTTGCCAAACACGCCGGTGTGAAAGCGGGAATTTTGTATCGTCACTTTCCTGCGCGCGATACCCTTCTAGAGGCGATCTGCCGGGCTGAGGTTCTAAAGCTAGCTGCGGCACAGCGGAATCTAACTCAGGAGCTGGCTCCGAAAGAAGCTTGGTGAGCCTGGATGTTGTTGTTCGTTGAGTCCATCGCGACGAAACAGATCGTCGCGCCTGCACGGAACGCACTTGTCGGAGGTCCCTCGAAGGTGTATGAAACCTTCCGCGCTCAGATTACAAGGCCGGTTCACGCACTGGTGGAACGCGCCACCGAGGGCAGCGATATACGTATGCAATCAGAAAGAGCGCCCGACGTAGGCTCGAGATTGACCCCCGCGCCGATGGCAACGGTCATTTTGCACCAGCCTGGTTGAAAGCCGCGTCGGACTCGGCCAGTTGCTCGCGCACCGCTTCGACCGTCAAGCGCGAACTCGGCAGGCCCAAGGTTGATCTTGTTTGTGGCGAAGTGAATAGCACAACGGATTCCACTTTCCCAGGAATCTCATTCATTACCCCAACATATCTCCCGCCTCCTGTCTCGACGATCGAACACATTTCGGCTTCGCTCAAAGCCCCAGGCATATTGCTGCGCGTTTCGTCGTGCTGCCGCATATTCTTCCGGTTCAACTCTGTCGCCTTGTATTCGCTCGCCGGGGCCTCGAGTTCCGCCTCGTAGTGATTCACGCGCAGAATGTGCACAGAGGAGCGAGCATTCTTTCGTAAGGTCGTTCGCATCGCGGGCCTCAATCGGCTGTGTCGGCGAATCGATTCTGCGGGTAGCCAACTAAGTAAGTAATCCGGACGGGCAACAATCCTCCGATCTTTTCTCCGATCTCCCAGCGGTACCCGCGGGACTCAAGGCCGCTCGCCATCTCTCGTAATTCCTCCAGCGAGTACGCGCGCAAGCAGGAAATCAAACCGTCGAAAAAAAGAACGAACGGAATCACCGGAATCAAGTACGTCCACACCAGCCGCGACCAACGAAACGGGCGGCGGAAGGGCACGAATAGCCACGCCGCGATGGGAATCAACAACAGAGATAGCAACGTCAGCGTGTGGCGCGCGGGTGCCTCAAACACACCGATGGCCTGTCGCTTGTTGACACTATCCTGCAGCAGGCTGCGCGCCTCGTCGGGGTTCAAATGATGAAAGGATGAAAACAGCGTCCTGAATCCGCGCAGGTATCTCGGGATCTGAGTTGCATCAATCGAGTCGCTGAGAAAGTGAATGCGTTTTGCGGTCGGAGACTCCCTATCCTGAAGTTTGGTTGTGCTCGGAAACTTGTCAGTCAGCAGAACTTCGAGCGGCGCCGCTCCCTGCATTTCAAAATGACGCACCAGGGATGGCCACGGCCCGCCCGCCCCCGAACACAGATCCACCACGCGCTCAGAGCCACTCTCCTCCAGCCGACTCCGCAGCAGTGTCGCGATCGGCTGATAGGTATTGGTGACTTCCAATATCATTTGCAGCGAGTCCACGAATTGATCCCGCAGAAATTGCGGGAACCACGGCTGTTCGTGAATCTCAAAGAGTCGTGCAATTGGCACCGAAATCTCCTCTCGGACTGCCATCCACGGCAGCCACGCGTTGCCGATATCGCGCAGCAACCCGCCAGCACTGTCGTAACCCGCGGAGTCTGCGGCCCGCTGCTGGGGACGGGCCGCAGTTCCGTCGCGGGGACTAAAACGTTACCGATGCTTTTATTTGAATGATCCGGACGGAAGCATCGCCGCCGAGGCCCGAGCCAAGAATGCTGGTCGGCTCACTGACGGCCGAGGCGATGGATCCGAGCGCTCCAGTCAAATTGTTGTTCGGTTGACTAAAGTTCGGGTGATTGAACAAATTGAAGAACTGAAAGGCCACCCCGAATTGACCCTTTTCCCAGTGAGGGATTTGCGTCTGCTTCTGGACCGTGAAGTCGGTGTTCCAGTAGCCGGGTCCCCGGAATTTATTGCGCAGGCCGCCAATGAAGTTCGTCTCCATCGTCGAACCAACGAACTGAGTGGTGGCAAGGCAGGGCATCACACCGCTTGCTGCGCCTTCTCCGCAACTAGCTACCGGTCCGCCGAGGAACTGCGGCAGCACCGCACCGCCAAACCCCTGCCCGGACAGAAGACCGTCCAGCCCTCCATCCACCACGGAGTAAGGAAGACCGCTACGGACGAAAACTGTACCGGCCACCTGCCATCCGTCCACGAGCGGCGCCCAGCCGTGGCCCCTTAAAGCGCGGCGGAGAGGCATATCCCAAACGTAGCTCGAGCTGAAGTAGTGGCGGACGTCGTAATCGGAGGGTCCGTAGTTCTCTCGAGTGTTGAATGGGTTGATGGCGGTGGCAACGGAAATCGCAGAGAAGAAGACGTTCGGATTTCCGCCGTTGGATACATCGTCAAACGCGTGACTGTAGGTGTAGTTGGCCTGGAATACACCTTTCCCCCAGCCGCCGTTGATGTTGTGCTTGAAGGAGAACGTCACGCCTTCGTAGTTCGATATGCCGCCGGTGTCGAGCAGGCTCACGGTGCCGAATCGCGGATCGAACGGTTGAGCGGGAAGGCCGACGAATGCAGGGACGTTCTGGCAGGCGGTCCCAACAGCGCCCGGACTGCAAAATCCGTTTACGCCGTTGCGATCCACCAGATCGTGGATACTGTGATTTCCGTTATAGGCTACTTCAAAGGAACTGTTCTTGCCGATTCCCTGCTGGACCTCCAAACTCCATTTCTGGAACTGTGCAATCTTCGTCGTTCTGTTGGCGCTAAACAGACTGGGAGGCGCGAAGCCTGGAACATTCGCCTGGATTTGCGCCAACGTTTCGTTGTTCTTGAAACCGTTGATCAAGCCCACGTTGTCGGCGGCCGCCTGAGCGAACAAGTTGCCTCCGTTGAGGGTTTCGCCTGGAGCGATGTTGCTTCCACTGACGAAAAACGTATTCACTCCGGGCGCGTTGGACGCAAAGTTGTCCGTGAACACGGCGGGGAAGGCGTCGTTGAAAAGTCCGATTCCTCCGCGGACCACCGTGCTGTGCGAGCCAGACGGCGACCACGCGAAGCCGAAGCGAGGCTGCCAGAGAATCGAGCTCAAACCTTGCAGTTCCTGGTGCAATCCCTGCAACACATCGGTGCTGAACGGCGCGTTGACGTTGTTGTCGGCTATCAGAAACGGTTCGTTCAGGCGATTAAAGCAATTGGTCTGGCAGACGGGGTTGGATTCGTGCTCGACCCGCAGAGCGAAGGTGAGCGTGAGGTTCGGTTTAATTTTCCAGTCGTCCTCCCCGTAGAAGGCCAGCGTGTACAGGGCGATCGGCTGCTCCGGTGCTGTGGGGAAGCTTTGCTCCAGAACCGTACTCTTGCCGCCGACTGCCGGGTCCACGCCGCCGTTAAAGAATGCCGCGACCGAATTGGGCGTCACCAGCCCGCTCGTGAATTCGCCGAAGTCCTGATCGCTCACATCGTAGCGTAGAAACTTGGTTCCGAATTTCAGAGTGTGATTGCCCAGCGTCTTCGAAAAGTCATCGCCGATCTGATATTGCGTGACGTTTCGTCCCTGCGGGAAGAACGCATCCCCCGCGCCACCGGCGCCAGCACCACCGATGTTGAACCACGGAATGTTGGCGTTCGCGAAGAATAGGGTGGTGGGAAACGCCGCCAGCGTTGCGGTGCGATCTGGGTTATTGAAGATCGCGCTGTACCACTGGCCGGACAGAATAAACTGGTTCACCATGCTCGAGCCAAACGTGTGTGTTTCATTCAATTGGCCCTGCCACTGCGGCTGGATGCTGGTAATGTTGAAAAGCGGACTGATCGGGTCTGTGTCAGACGCTTGATTGCCTTTGTCGTAAAGAACGCGCAGAAAGACGCGGTCGTTTGCGGTAGCGTTGAAATCCACGCGGCCGGAATACAGCGCTTCGGTTGTGAGGTTGTTATCCGCCGCCTGAAAGAACGACGAGCAAGCGACCCCAGGTCCAAGGCCCGTGAAGCCGTTGCATCCCAGCGGGTCGGTGGACAAAGGTCCGGCGCCCGGGACGGCCTTGTTTGCACCCTTGGCATTATTGTAGAGATTGAACAGGTTTTGGTAGAAATTCACGGTTGCTGAATTGGCGGCGAAACCCCGGTTGTTCTCTAGATTAGCAATGGTTGCGGTCTGGAACGCTTGACTGGGAAACGCGACTGCCGTGCTTACGGGAATGACCACTCGCAGACCTTCGGTATTGAAAAAGAAGAACAACTTATCCTTCTTGATCGGACCCCCGATGGAACCGGCCCACTGGTTGGCGTTGCTGAAGTTCTTCGGATCGCCCGCATGATTCAGGAACCAATCGTTCGCATTGAAAGAGCTGCCATTCCAGTAGTAGACCGCGTTGCCGTGAAATTCATTACTGCCGGACTTTGTGACGTAACTGACGGTGGCTCCTGCCAGGCTGCCGTATTCTCCCGAATACCCGCTGCTTACAATGGTGCTCTCTTGGATGTCGTTTGCGCCGAGAAGCAGGTTCGTGGCGCCGGAGTTATTCAGATTGAGGAAGGGATCGTTGTCATCCATTCCATCGAGAGTGAACAGGTTCGACGCGGCACCCACGCCATGATCGGAGAAGTTGCCCAATCCACCCGCGGTGTTCATCACCAGGCCCGGAGCTGTCTGAACAATGGCGGTGAGGTCATTGCCGGGGTTCGGCGTTTCGCTGAGCTGCTGCTGATTAAAAGTAGTCGCGACGTTTCCATTTTCTGTTTGCAGCAGCGGCTCCGCTTCACCTTCGACGTTCACAGTCACCGAGGCGGAGCCGATCATGAGCTGTATATCCCCCGTGGTGACCTGTCCGAGCGCGACGGTCAATGTCTTTTTCGTTTCCTCGAAACCGGAGGACCTCACAGAGACCGCATAACTGCTGGGATTCAAGAGTTGGAAATGGTAGATGCCATCCTTGTTGGTCTCGGTGGTCTGCGAGGTTCCTTTTGCAATATCCCGAACCGTGACCTTTGCGGCCGCCACCACCGCACCTGACGGATCCGTCACGATCCCGGTGATTTCGCCGGTGGTCTGAGTCTGCGCGCGAAGTTGCAGCGCCGAAGACGCCACCGCTAGCAGCATCGCAAAGCTCAGCAAGCCCCATCTTTTGAGATTCATTGTTTTTCACGCTCCCGGTAATTTGTGATTCTTCCCGCACCATCGGCCGCGAGATCAGACCGCCCGTTCCAGAGAGACCTGTTCCTGCGTACGAACACACCCGTACCCAATGTCTGTCTACAGTTTTTGTTTCCTACACCTGACGGGCTACGCTCGGGTCTCGCACCATTTAGCGCCCCGGGCCTGAAAAACTTCGAGCAACTCAGGTGACTGCAACACTTCCCTCCCCGAAGATCGAATCTCATCTGCACTTCACGCTGCGCGGAGTGCCAATCGTTCAGGCCTCGGCGTAATCGAACGTATATTTCAGCCGGCGTGCCGCCAGCGCGCGGGCGCTCGATTTACCGCGCCGATGCGTGCCGTCCTCAACTGTTGGTTGCAGCAGCTCGCGCAGCCGAACGCGCGCCTTGTGCACCTGCGATTTCGAATTTCCCGCCGTGCATCCGAAAATCCCGGCAATCTCATCGTGGTTGTATCCTTGAACGTCGTGAAGGATGAACATCGCTTTGTAGCCGGGCGGCAACTCGTTGATTACCGTTTCCAGCCTCATGCGGTCGACGACGCCATCGAGTCGCAGGTCAGGTCCGCCAAATTCCTTCGGCGGTGTGCTGGACCCCTCTTCGGGATCCGTGATCGCCTCCAAGGATTGACTCGCGATGTTCCGCTTGCGGAATCGCATCAGCACGATATTCACGGACATCCGATGCAACCAGGTGGAAAAGGCCGATTCGCCGCGATACATGTTGATCTTCCGGAACAATTGCAGAAAGACCTCCTGCGTCAGATCTTCAGCCTCGCTTCGGTCGTTCACCATGCGCAGGCAGAGGGCGTAAACCTTGCGGCTGTGCAATCGGTAAATTCGTTCGAACGCAGCGACATCGCCCTGTTGAGCCAACCGCACGACATCCGCGTCAGTTAACTCTCGAAGTTCTCCTTGCCTTGTTGCGCTCACTTTGGTTCCCTTCAAATCTTTTCCTGCGCGTGCAGAGTTGCTGGCTATCAAGTTCGGCAGCGCCATTGAAGCCATTCCCGTGGTGCGAAGCCGCTGGCGCCAACCCGGCCGGCGGCGCTGGAATCTCACCGCCGACCAGTTGATGCCAGACATCATCACGACGTTACTTCCCCGCGAAGATGGTGACCTGCTTGGCGCTGGCGAGTTCCTTCTCCACCTGCTTCGGGTAGAGGAATTCGTGGCCAGTTGTTTCACCCGGATAGAACCAGGTCACGATCGCCTCCGGCTGCGCGGAGCCACGCTCCGCGAAACCAAATACCGTGTTGTCAGTTGGCTTGGAACGCTCGGCGCTAATTGTGAGGAGAGTGGCAACCAGCATGGTGCGATCGGCGTTGAAAATACGGACTTCAAAATGATCGTTAATCTCTTCTGGCAGCACAAACACGTACGTTCCCGCGGGCAGCACGCGTCCGGGAATCTGAACCGGCTGGCTGAAGGTAACTTTGGTTTCCTGGTTCGCCTGGTCTGCGTGTGCTGCAGGCAGCAGAGCCAGGAATGCAAGTACAAACAAGATGCTGGCAAAACTCTTTACGACCGTATTTCTCTTCATAACAGCTCCTTTTCGTAGTATTGCGCCGCCCACTGCTCGCAATTTATTTCCGTGCATTTGAATTAACTGCTGTGTCGAAGTTTTTATTCCACCAAAGTGATCCTTGGCAAAATCATCTTCAAAACGGTTACGAGAATTGGACGCGCTGATGCGCCGCCGCGTAACAGAAATGGATGTAAAGCTTTTGTCGCTGACATATCTCGAACATGTCTCACACGCGCCTGGGAACGACGTCTGAAAATCGGCAGAGAGCTGTGTGCGCGGAGTGGCGTGGACTTCAGGACCGGCACGGGGCGCATGTGCGGCACGATCTTCGAAGCTCAGTAAGATCCGTGAAAGGCAATATTATGATATGCGTAATAGATGTACGCATAAGGCGTGCGATGCCGTACCGGGGAAATCCGGAGAACATTCGCTCGGACAATGAGCCGAGTTCGTGGCCGAAGAGCTGCGGAGGTGGTTGGCGAAGGCGGGCACGGGGACGCGCCACATCGAACCAGAGACTCACAGGGAGAATGGCTACTGCGAAAGCTTCACCGGAAATCTGCGCGGCGAGTGCCTGACAAGGCCGGTGGAATTCAATTTCCAACATTTGGGTCCGAAGGGCCCTCACACAAATGGAGTGAACCCCTAAAGTGAGACAGCTGCATGATGCATACTTCGCGGAATGCGAAGTAACGCGCAAAAGAAAACGATGGGTCTTCGCCCGGAGCCGGCGTGGGTCGCAGGTTGCCATTTCTCCGCATCCAGCAGGCGCCATCGGGACTGGAATGCGAGTTGCCAGGGTTTTTGGCGCTTCGAAACCACCCTGCGATGCACGCATTCATCGCAACGTTGAGTTGAATTCGTGGCTTCCGCCGCCGTGCGGCATTGGCAAAAAAACGGAGAACTTGCTCTAAGGCCCTTCAGATGCGGGATGATATCCGTATCGTGGCGGAAAGCAGGGATCGAGGCGATCAATGATGAGATTTGGAAACAAAACCATTGCCGCGTTTAGCGGAATCATCACAGCAGCCGGCATTTTTGCATGCCAAATAATCGCGGCGGGAAACGGCTCGCCGAACACGCTGTCCTACTATGACCCGAGCCTCGTGAAATCGATTGATCGGTACGGCCCACTTTTCTCGCAGTACATTCCACGTTCCAATACCGAATCGGCCGCAGCTGGCGACTTCGTCGAAACGATTCAAGTTCCCGATGGGAGCGAAGTTCGAGTCCTGGTGAAAGCACCGGCTCCAGCCGAGCCTTCCAAGATTTTGAAACTGCCTCCCCCTACCTCGGGCCAAACGGCGAATGAATATTTTGCCAGCGCTATCAGCGAGGCGATTTCCGGCGGCTACGCAGCGCTGATTTTTCCAAAGGATGTGTATGAGTTTGTAACGCCAGCAACCTCAGGTGAAAGCCACTGGACGATTCAAGGAGCGAAAGATTTAGTCATTGATGGACAGGGTTCGACGCTTAATTTCGCTTCGCCTCGGTCTGCCGGCGTCACCATCTCCAACTCCCAGCGTATCATTATTAAGGGGTTCAATATTGATTGGCCCCACCCATTGATGGCCTCAGTCGGGACGATTATCTCCATCGACAAAAAGAGCAATCCCCGTACGATGAGAGTCCAGATTGGCGCGCAGTACACGGTCGATGCGAACACGCAAATCATCGCCCTTTCCCCCTGGGATGCCAAGACCGACCCGCGGAACCCGCATTTAGCGCTCAAGAATTACGATAAGGAGGAATATGTAACCAACCGGGGCACCACTTATGTGGGCCATAACACTTTCGAAGTCCCCTATTGGAACAACTACATTGAAGTCGGTGACGTCGTTTTAGTTCGCCATTTTGGCTGGAGTCCGTGGAAAAACGCGATACAAACCGGCGGAAGCAACGACCTCACCTTTGAAAATGTCAACGTCTACGCCAGTCCGTATTTGGGCTTTCTCCTATCCGGAGGCGGGGGATACCGGCTTGCCCACTGTAGCGTGACGCGGCTCAACGCGGCCCGGCTGATTTCGAGTTCCGCCGACGCCGTTCACATCGCCGACAATACCGGCGATATCGTGATTGAAGACAGCGCATTTGGCTACCAGGGCGACGATGGACTCAACATCCATGGCGCTGTCGGCGGCACCGCACAGCCGGGTCAGAATTTTCTGCATTGGACCGTGGCGGGCGAAGGTTCTTATGCGCCCTACGGCTGGGCCGCGAACGATCCGATCGGCTTCTTTGATGGCATGTTTGGGTTCTATGGCCTGACGCACTTCCAATCCTTGTCCCATCCTAAATCGGGTTTGCAGATCAACTTCACAGACAAGGCCCCACAGAACGTCACGCAGATCGGCGATCTCGCTCGGGTCGGTGCGCGCTTCGTGATTCGAAACAACACATTCTCCTATAACCGGGCGCGTGGGATCCTCCTGGAATCGTCGTTTGGCATCGTCGAACAAAATACCTTTACGGGGCAAACCGCACAGGGCATCCTGGTTGGGGCCGCTTCCGGGATGGAGGGCCCGGGCGTCCAGGACGTTATTTTTCGCGGCAATCATTTTTCGAATGTCGGCAGCTTTGCGACCACGCCACTTCCATCCAATGCACACCCGGGCAATGGAGCAGTGTTTGTGGCCGTACAAGGCCCGGGCGGCGACATAAAGTCGTCAAAGCCGGCCCAGGCGAACCTAATTTTTGACGCGAATATATTCAACGATCTGCAAGGGCCTGGGTTGTTCCTCGCGACAGCGAACAACATCGTGCTCGCCAACAATCAATTCATAAACACGAATCGATCGCCCCTGGAAAATGCCAAGATCGGCACGGCAAGCCTAGCCGGATCCATCGTCGTCACTCAGGCCCACAATGTATACATCGGAAGAAACTCCACGCAGGGAGCGACCACTGGACCCGTCTCGATCGACACACAGTCAACGGATGGGATAAGACACGAACTGCCGCCCTTCAGCAATCGATCGAACCAGGCCGGATCGCCTTAGTCATCGATTTCTCCTGGGGTGGCGCTGCCTGATATGGCGACAAGGAGCTGGCCATCTTGCGATGCGGCGTTCTGACCCAACCAGGCAGGTTGGCCTTGCGCCCGCTGAGATTCGGTGGTTGCTAGGAATGGAGCATCCCATGAAGAAATTCTTATCCGCCATCCTTTCACTCGGATGCGTGTTGGCAATGTCGTTCGGTCCGCCACAGGTGCAGGGCACGGACACTCCCTCCGCGAAAGTCCCAACATTGGAGATCGGTATCGATCGCTCCAACATGGCTACGGAATGGACGCTTTCGCCGCCCGCCGAACCCAACATTTATCCTTTCAACGGTCCTTACAACGGTGCCGGAGTCTTCGAAGCGCGTCGCGTCGCAATCTACGACGGCATCGCCAGGCTGCACCCGCAATGGTTTCGGGATGGGTTCGGTGCCGACACGACGGCGGACGCCGCGTTGTTCGTCGATGCCGTCACGCAAGTTCATGCGCGCAACATGAAGATGCTCGCAACCGTCGGCATCGCCGGCAGCGACTTCGATAAAAAGGATTACCTCAATCCCACGGTGAGCGGCTGCCAGTGGGGAACCTACCCGCTCAGCGAAATTAATCTTGTAAGTCTCGAGCATCGCCTGCGCACGCACTTCGATGCCGTAAAAAAGGCTGGCCTCCTGGTTGACGCCTTCGAAGTCGGGAACGAACTCGACCTGTATTGCAACAACGCCGATGTCCCAAAAACTTCGGAATTCGCGAAACACAACTGGAAGTGGTTTCTGACGCCCGAGCAAGACCACGCTTTTGCCGCAGGCTACGCGCCGTTTCTAAAAACCTTCGCCACCGTCATTCGGGAATATTTCCCCCACGCCAAAATCATCACCTGCGGCATGTCCAACCCCACCGGAAATTCCATGCCACTGATTCAGGCACTCGCCAATTTCCAGGACGCCTCGGGAAAGGCTTTCGATTACACTTCTCTGGTCGACGGCTACGGCAGCCACCTCTATCTCTCATCCGATACCACGCTCACCGCAGTCACGCACGCAACAGACGACCTGACCAGCCAGGCGGCCACTCTCCCGCACATTCAGGAAAAGCCCATCTGGATCACCGAGTGGAATGAGTCCGCCTCCGCGTTCTGGTCGAGCCACAAATGGTATTTTCAGCCAACCATCGTGGGACCGACCGTGATCGACATGAATAAAACCGATGCAAATCATGTCTATCCCGCCATGACCCGGCCACAAGTGATTGAAACTTTCATGGATCAAGTTATCAAGCATCTCCGCACGCAGCCGAATCCGGTGAACATCGGCTACCTCTTTTACTATTCCTACGATTCCGCCGGAAAATCCGATCTGTGCGACGCCACCGCCTTCAACACCAGTCGCGGCATCCAGGGCACCTGCTTCAACGGGGTGATCGATCCGATTACCGGCGATCTGCTGCCCGACGTCGTCGCCGCTCTGATGCGCCAGTCGCAGTTACAGCCAAGTGCGGACAATTCCGAAGCTGTTCCGGCGGAAACCGCCATTCCCGAAGATTTGCGGAATACCGGCCGCATCAATCCGCGACCCGCACAAACTTTTCGCGGATGGGGCATGTCTTTGGCGTGGGAAGCCAACGATCTCTACGGAGGCGGCCGGCAGCCGGCGCAAATCAAGGATCCCAGAATCCAGGACGAGTACATCGACCTGCTCTTTGGCGATCCCGCGAAGCGCTTGACCCTCGGTTTCACAGTTGCCCGCTACAACATTGGCGGAGGCGATGATCCCACGCATACCCACATGCGGCCCGACGCCCAGATGGAAGGCTACCAATCTGAGCCCGGCGCGCCGTTTGACTGGACGCGCGATGCGCCCCAACGGCGCATGCTCCAAGAAGCAAAGCAGCGGGGAGCGAACATCTTCGAAGCTGCGTCCTATTCTCCGCCGTATTGGATGACCGTAAGCGGTTGCACTTCCGGCAGCAGCGCCGAACACCAGGACAATCTTCGGTCAGAGATGCGGCAAAACTTCGTCAATTACCTGGCCACCGTCGTCGAACACTTTCGCGTAGCCGAAGGCATCCACTTCGAGAGCTTGGAGCCCTTCAACGAGCCGGACGGTGCGTGGTGGAAAGCCGGCGGTAGACAAGAGGGATACACAGTTCCCCCGGCCACCCAGAATGCCATCCTGCCCATGCTCGCGGAGCGCCTGAGGCGTGACCGAGTTGATACTTTCGTTGCCGGAGTGGACACCAACAATATTTCCAGCGCTGTCGCCACCACCGCACAGCTCGATGTCCCGGCGCTTTCCGCGCTGGGCCGGCTGAATACGCACGATTACCACCACACCGTGGGTGACCTTGCCAAACTAAAGGAGTACAAAACGCTGGCTCTGAAACTCCGCAAGCCGATCTGGATGAGCGAACTCGGCTGCTGCCAGTCCAACCAGAGCGACAATACCGAGATGTGGGGCGCCTTGTTCATGGCCGATTCCATTCGCATGGACTTGCGCGACATGGGCGTGGAATCCTGGGTGCTTTGGCAGCCCGACTGGAACGTCATCGCCTTCGATCCCAAGGGCGGCGAGCCGCAGCTGAAAAAACAGTATTACGCGCTGGCGCAGTACACGCGATTCATCCGGCCCGGCTTCCAGATCATTTCCGCGGGCGGAGCATACAACACGCTCGCCGTATACTCGCCCGCGTCCAAGCGCCTCGTGCTGGTCAGCACAAACTGGGAAGAGCCGGCGCTCAACGATCTCGACCTCTCGGCGTTTGCCGGACTTCCGGTGTCAGTCACAATTTACCGCACATCGGGCGATGCAGCCGTGAACCTGCAGCAGAACATGGTCAGCGTCTCCGCCGCGAGACACATCGTCGATCCGCTGCCGGTTCGCTCCATCACAACTTACGTCATCGACGGCGTTACGCCCCTCCCCAATACCCAGGGAAACGTGATGGAAGGCACCCACCAGATTATGTCGGTCGGGACCAATCTGTGTATGAACATCACTCGCAACTCGACGAAAAGCGGAGACGCCATCATTCCGTATTCCTGCGGCGGCGGCTTCAGCAACATGCAATTCAACTTTGTCGACCGCGGTGGCGGCTTCTATTCCATTCACACCGTGAATGGCGACACCAGCCTGTGCCTGAACATTTCGAACGGAACGGCCTCGCCCGGAGACGGCAAAACCTCCGGCGCGCCTGGCAACCTGATCCAGTGGAATTGTGGCCGGTCGGCGATACCCGACAACGAACTCTTTTCCCTGGGCGATGACGGTGAAGGCCACGTCAGAATTCGCGTCAAGAGCAGCGGCCTTTGTTTGGAGGATCCCGGGCGCGGAGGCACCATTCGTCAGAACCGGTGCAATGCCCCGTCTCTTAATCAGATGTTCATCTTGACCGACGAACGATGATGATTTCCCCTCTCTACTCTCAGCTGGACGCCCATGAAACTGTTATAGGTCCGGTCCATGCGGCCATCAACAATGCCGCGCCGCACGTGCGCATTCGATTCGCGCCGAAACGCGACACGGATTCCCGTCTGCTCCGGGAAGGACTGATCGATTTACAGATTTGCAAAGGTGGGCTATTTGCGTCGGAAGTGCGCATGCAGTTCCCCTTTCGCGACCAGGAGGTTGGAATCGCCCGTGTTGGATAGAATGTCAGCGGCAAGTGCCACAGATTTTTCCAAGAATCCTAGTGCACGGAGACCTTCCCACCCTTGCCTGGTTCATTCTTTTTCAGAAGGAACGAGCTGACAAACATGAGTGCCGAGCACATCGAAAGCAGCCAATACGCATCCACATAAGAGAGAACGGCGGCTTGGGACTGAAGCAAAGCGTACAGGCGGCCCAAGGCCTGTTGTTGAGCGGTGTGCGCGCTCAAGCCGACACGAGTCAGGCCCATCGAAAGCGCCGCGAGAGCGTTGCGAAATCGGCCGGAACCTGTGTATTCCGCCAAGACGGATTGGTGATACTGGCTTCGTCGAGCAATGAGCGTCGTGACAGCGGATGTCCCAACGCTTTGGCCAATGTTGCGCATAAAATTCATGAGCCCAGCGGCCGCGTTGGTTTTTTCGGCGGAGAGGCCGACGTATCCTGCGAGCGTAAGGGGAACGAATAGAAACGCCACGGGAATGTACTGCCATATTCGTAATAAGGTGGCCGAACGGAAACTCATAAGCAGGTCGATCTGCTTGGACGATGCATACATGCTGATTGCAAGAGTTATCCAACCAAAAGCGATGAGATAGCGCGCCTGAAATCTGGTGGTGAGTTTGCCAACCAGGGGCAGCACCACCAGCACCACCAGCGCCCCGGCTGAAAGAACCATCCCCGCCTTTTGTGCGCTATATCCCATGAGAGTCTGGAGGAGTTGCGGCATGAGTACTGTGGAACTGAATAACGCCATTCCCAACATCAGAAACATCAGACTGCTGGTCGCGAAGTTGAAGTTCTTGAACAAGCGCACATCAACGATGGGCTCTTTATGAAACCATTCCCAAATGATCAAAGTAACTAGGCCCGCGACGGCGATTATGACGAGGGTCGTAATGAAGTGAGATCCAAACCAGTCGTCTTCCTGTCCTTTGTCGAGGGCGATCTGCAAGGCCCCTACGCCGACGGTCAGGAGGGAAAATCCGATGAAGTCGAATCCGGAGAGATTCTTCTTGGTGCGGGCTAAGTAGGGCGGATCTTCGACCAGGCGATAAACGAGCAGCAGCGCCAGAGCGCCCACCGGAACGTTTATGTAGAAAACCCAGCGCCACGAGTAGCTATCGGTGATCCAGCCTCCCAGAGTTGGACCAATGGCAGGAGCACAGATGGCCGTGATTCCATAAAGCGCAAACGCTAGCCCTCGCTTCTCGGGAGGAAAGGTATCGCCCAAGATGGCCTGAGCCATCGGCTGCAAGCCTCCTCCGAATGCACCCTGCAGGACTCGAAACAGGAGAAGGAGCCCAAGGCTCGGCGCAATCCCACACAAAAACGAACTCACCGTGAAAAACACAATGCACGTCAAAAAGAATCTCTTTCGCCCAAGCCATCCGACCAGCCATCCACTTATCGGCAGAACGATTGCATTGGAGACTAGATAGCTGGTTAACACCCACGTGCTTTCGTCATTACTTGCGCCCAGATTGCCCGCGATGTGAGGCAATGCAACATTAGCGATGCTCGTGTCGAGCACTTCCATGAATGCCGCCAGCGAAACCGCGACCGCGATGATCCACGGGTTCCCTTTGGGCTGCCAGACATCCTCTGCCGAGGAACCAGATCCTGCGCCCGTCATCGGACCCTCACGTCCGGTTCAACGGACAAGCCGGGTTTCAACAACCCGTCTGCGTTGAACTCCTGCCCTGTAGCACGTTCAAAATCAATGCGCACCGGCACGCGCTGCACGACTTTCACGTAGTTTCCAGTGGCGTTCTCTGGAGGCAACAAACTGAAGACCGATCCTGTACCGCCGCCTATATTGGTAACGTGCGCTTTCCAAGTATGGCCGTAGGCGTCCAGCTTGATTTCGACGGATTGGCCAGGCCGCATGTGGGCAAGTTGCGTCTCCTTGAAGTTTGCCGTAACCCAGACATCGGCAAGCGGGACTACTTCGACCAATTCCTGTCCGACGCTGACGTTCTGGCCCACTTCGACTGACTTCTTTCCGACAATTCCTGTGACGGGAGACCGGATGACTGTGTATCCGAGGTTGAGCTCGGTTTGAGCGAGCTGCGCTTTCCGTTGCAGCACCTGTGCATCGGCTGCATCCGCCCTCGCACGGATCAGCGAAACTTGCTGCGGCGCGGTCTGAGCGCTCCGTAAATCATCGCTCGCCTGCAGGAGTTTCCCCTGCGCTTGGCGAACAGCTTGTTCGGCCGAGTTCACCAAGGCCGTGGCCGATGCTACGGCCGCTTTATTCGCCGCTGCTGCGGCTACCGCGGCGTCAAACTGCAGGTGCGAAATTTCCTCCTTTGCGACAAGTTTTTCATAGCGCGCGAGGTCCGCGGTGCTCTTCATCGAATTGGCTTCCGCTTGCTCCAAGGCCGCTTGAACAGACGCGAAATTCTGCTCGGCAGCCTTGAGTCCCGCCTCCGCGTTTGTAACCGCAGTTCCGGCTGATTCGAGGTTGCTGCGCGTGGCAACGGAAGTGATCGGTACGTTGTAGCGAGAACTTGCGGCGCTGGCCAGCGCGTCCGCCAGTGCTGCCTGGGCCTGCTGCACGGAGATCTCATAATCCTGAGAATCGATGGTCACCAGCACATCACCAGCCTGGACCAGCTGGCCCTCCATTACCGGGACTTTGAGCACGCATCCACTGATCCGCGCACTTAAGGGCATGATGTGGCCATCGACCTGTGCGTCATCGGTGCTTTCAAACACAAATGCGTCGCGGATGAAATGGACAGCACCTGCAACAACGACAAGAAGAATGATGAATCCGGCCAAGACCTTGCGCGGATGGTCCTGTAACGCGCGGCGAGCGCGGCTGTCCTGCGTGTCCTCTTTTTGAGTGTCCAAAACAGCCGTCTCAGATCGCTCTCTGCTCGGACTGCTTTCTCCTGTCACCGCGGCCAGGTGCTTTCCGCTTGAGTCTCCGTTGTTAACGGGCATCATTTATCTCCATCAAATTAACGGCGACGGCCTCGACCAAAATCGCCAAACCAGCCGGAAACGCTCAGAAAACCAGGGATCGCTGGTGCGCCGATCCGTACCTACGCAATCACCATCTTTCCCCTAGACTGAATTCCCTCTTGAGAACCCGGCGAGCTCGCTCGGCCGAAAGTATTTCCTTAATGCCCGGCGCAGCCTTTGCCGGCCGCGATGCGTTCGTGACTTCACGGCAGTAATCGACAGCCTTAACGTCCTCGCCGTTTCCTCAGTCGAATACTCCTCTAGCTCGCGGAGACGCAGAACCTCCCGGAAGGTCATTGGAAGTTCAGCCATCGCTGACCTGACGATCTGCCGAAGCTCTTCTTGGGAGTGGCGTTGCTCGGGGTTCGGCGTGTCGTCCGCGATTTCAGCGTAGATAGGGGAATCCGGGCCGCTAATCGGATCGTCGAAGTGGAACTCGCTCAATCGGCGCCGGCGCAGTTTCATCAGTGATTGGTTAACTGCGATGCGCGCGAGCCAGGTATAGAAGCGGGAGTCCCCACGAAATGTGTCCATGTGTAGGAAGGACCTGACGAAGGAATCCTGAAAAACCTCCTCGGCGTCCTCGTGGTTCCGCGTAATCTTTTGTGCAAGCCGGAAAATCCGCGGGCCGTATGTTGTCACGAGCTCTGCGAAAGCATCCGGGTCGCGTCTCCTGACGGCGTTGACGAGCGCCGTTTCTTCTGTTCCTGCCCGGTGACGGAGTGGACCGTACGCCTGTTCGTTGTCATCGATCCTGTCTGGCAAGCCAGATGGCATAGTCTTGATCCTTTTCACCCTCGAACGGCGGAGCAGTTGAGTTCGACGCAAGCGCCGCGATCTTTCAAACGGATCGTTCCGGCGTTAAGCATCATTCGCGCGTGAGCCGCAAGAATGAGGGGATCATTGCGGACAGACCGCGCCTGTGGCTGATTTTCAGTTCCTCAATCAGGTCACGGTTATTGAGGCCGCCTGCTATGAATTGCGCACCGTCTATTGACATGGCGCGCAGCAGCCTTTTCCCGCGTTTGTCTATGAACGTGAGTCCTTCGAGGTCCAAGATGCACGCGCGTCCGTTGCGCACGTGACTTGCGGTCCTCCAGCTTCCCTTCACCGCGGTAACCTGAGGTCCAATCAGGCGGCCTTGCAAAACCCATCGAATTTCCGTCGGGGTTTCGGTGATAATGATCGTCAGCACTTTTCTCTCTCGCGCGTCCGCGTCGGACGCAACGATTAGCCCATGTCTGACGCAGGGAACCAGTGGTATCAGCAGAACAGTGGCGGTCGGATTCGTTTTTCCGTCGAGAATTCCTATACGGCTCATTGGCTGCATCTCTTGCGCATATGGATTTCGCTGCCTGCGCGTTCAAACGAGACGTCGTCCATCTGCGATTTCATCAGCAAGATGCCTCGGCCATTCTCGGCCCTGAGATTTTCGGCAGCCAAAGGATCGGGGATCGCGTTTGGGTCAAATCCTTTGCCCTGATCCCTGACGACGATGGACACCCCTTTGCCCAATTCGCACCGGCAATAAACGTGGACCAGCTTCCCCGGATCCAGACGGTTGCCGTGAAGCACCGCGTTATTGAGAGCCTCCCGAAGGGCGAGCTCCACGGAACATTCCTCGCCGGAAACGCAGTGCGATTCTGCGATTAAGCGAATCAATCGATCCACCAGCGGCGAGATGGCTTTGACCTCACTTGGCATCCGGGCTTCGATCTCCAGGCACCGACCAGTCCCGCATGTCTGCACAGACTCGATTCGCAAATTCGCCGGATTGCTCACGATGAGCACTCCCGAGATCAAACGCGTCGCTCTTCTTACCCACTTAGAAACATTGCAATGTGCCCGCCAACAGCGTGCTGGAACAGAACACGCGCCAAACGACTGAAGACAGAAGAGCTGGGCACGGCGACGGGACGGTTTGAGGGCAAACTGTCGGCGCCTCCGACACTTTTTCCGACAAGTGTCGAGCGACTACGACACTCGGATCCGCCCATCGCCTCTATTCCGCTTTGGCCCTGTCCTCCAATCACCAGTTGCTTCTGTTGTTTAGGGCCTCGTCGCGTTCGGCGCCGATCCAGTCTTCTGGCCCTGCGTTTGCATTGTTCATGGACGGAGCGAACCGAAGGTTGATGATCACGGTTTAGGAGGCGACGGTTGAATCGCCAAACGACAGAAATACGAGAGACAGGAAAATGAGTTCAAGTAAAGCAGTCAGGGAACGAATTATTGGAAGGGAAGTCGAGTCTCAAACCAAGGTGCGCGCCGTTTCACCTGTGCAGCACCCCCGTGATGAGGAGGTTCGACGAAGAGCTTTCGAAATTCACCTGGAACGGGGCGGAATCCGTGGATACGACCTCGATGACTGGCTGGAAGCGGAGAAAGAGCTGACGCAGAAGCTGCAGCGATAGAGAAGAATCGGCGCTTGTGTAGGCCGAGCCATCGCGCACCAGGGCGCAGATCCACTCGACTGGCGCTGGATTTGCATTCTCCAAGGACTGCGAAGAAGGAACGGATGCTGAAAATTACGATCACCAACACCGCGAAGGAGGAACTGTGGACCCTCCACGGCCGCCTCGTCGCGCCATGGGTCAAGGAACTGAAGGCGAATTGGAAGAAGGCACACCGAACAACTCAGGGCCGAAGATGCATCGTGGATCTGCATGAGGTCACGTTCATTGACCAGAGCGGGGAACGAATGTTGCGGTGCATGTGCAACCAAGGCGCGCGACTTGTCGCAAGCGACGTGTACGTCAAGCATGTGCTTGATCGCCTCCGGAGAAAAACGAATTCGTAGACGGCTATGCGTCCAGGGATCAAGCAAATGACTGATTTCTTGCAGCGCAAGACGCCGCAATCGCTGCAAGAAATGGAGCCCATTCTTGAAACACTGAATGACGGCGTCGTCATCGCAGACGATTCTGATCAGATTCTCTTTGTCAACGCGGTCTTCGAGGAAATGACCGGATTCCCTCGCAGCCAGATCATCGGCCGGAGCGCCCGTCAGTTGTATCATCGTGCCGAAGAATTTGCTTTCGCCCAGGCGCTTAACCAAAAAGCCCTGGAGATGGGGCGGGCTCGCGAAGAGTTCTTCCTGCCCACGAAAGACGGCGGGCGACTGCCCGTGGTGGTCAGCCTGCGCGCAATGCATGGGTCCGATGGCGGACATTTCTCGGTCGTGACGTTGACCGATATTTCGGAACAAAAACGCACCGAAGAAAACCTCCGCGCTGCGATCGCAGGGCTCGAAAAGTATCAGCGAGGCATTGAACAAGACCTGTTGCTTGCGGCCCGGGTGCAGCAGAGTTTGGCACCCGAGCCCTTCCTCTGGGGAGCTTTGCGGGTCGACACTTTCTACCAACCGGCGCATACAATCGGCGGCGACTTCGGCTTTGTGAGGCCGTCGAAAGAAAAACATCTGAATCTGCTGGTTTGCGATGTCTCTGGTCACGGCATCAGTTCTGCGCTCGTCGCCAACCGCATATACTCGGAGACGGTTACGCTGCTGGGTAATCGTGCGCCGCTCGCTGATGTACTTCGCCGATTGAACTCTCTGGTGATTCAGAATATTGGCACGCCAGGATTTTTCTTCACACTGGCGGCGGCCCGCATTGATCGCGGCGGCCGGACCATGGAGTTCGCCGGAGCCGGACACCCGCCAGCCATGATTGTTCAGCCGGGAGGTGAGCCTCGCCTCCTCCGCTCCCAAAACATAGTTCTAGGCATGCTTCCGGATGCCGTGGACGCCGACGCCACCCTTCACAGAGAACTCGAGTATGGTGACCGCATCGTGCTTTACACAGATGGTCTCACCGATATATTCGACTCGCGTGGTGAAATGCTCAAAGTAGAAGGACTACAGAACTTCGTCCGCGAAACGGCGCTTCTGCCATTCGGCGAAATGAAGCAGGGCATTCTCGATCGCGTCGCCGCGTGGCGCGATGGCCCGGCGGTCGACGACGTGTCACTCGTGCTCGTCGAAGTGCGCTGAAGAGCGACTCACGAAATCTTTCGCGGTTCAATCCCCAACTTCTTCATCCGTGTGAGCAACGTGGTCCGCTTAAGTCCCAAGCGAGCCGCGGCGCCGTCGGGACCCCCGACGCGTCCCTTGGTCTCTCGCAGAATTCGTACAATCCTATCTTGTTCGTCGAAGTTTCGCGCTCTCGCCGGAGACAAGTTCGCACTGCTGTTTGCCAATTCGGGTACACCGATCGCTAATGTGCTGCTGCGCGTCAGGATCACAGCACGTTCCACAAGGTTCTGAAGCTCACGAACGTTCCCAGGCCAATGCCAGCGTGCCAGCTTCCGCAGGGCTGCAGCGGGGATATTTTCGATTCGCTTTTGCATCCGGCGCGCGTACTTCTGGCTGAAGTATCGCACCAGCAAGGGAATGTCTTCCGGACGCTCGCGCAAGGGAGGAAGGCGGATGGGAAAAACGTTGAGGCGGTAGTAGAGATCGCTGCGAAATTGCTTTTCTTCAATCATCCGATCCAGCTCACGATTGGTCGCAGCGATCAGCCGGATGTCGACTTTCGTCGTGCGTGTGCTTCCCAGACGCTCGAATTCTCGGTCCTGCAAAACGCGCAGAAGCTTGGGCTGGAGTTCCAGCGGGATATCGCCGACTTCATCCAGGAACAACGTGCCTTGGTCAGCCATTTCCAGTCGGCCAATCTTCTGTGTGACCGCGCCGGTGAAGGCACCGCGCTCGTGGCCAAAGAGCTCACTTTCGAGCAAACCAGTGGGAATCGCAGCACAGTTTAGTTCGACAAATGTTCGCGCGTTGCGGCGGCTGCGTTCGTGAATGGCGCGCGCGACAAGTTCCTTACCGGTGCCTGTTTCTCCCAGCAGAAGCACGGTCGAATCACTCGTAGCAACCGTTTCGGCCAGTTGCAGCGCCTGCCGTAGCGCCGAGCTCTGCCCGATGATCCCTTCAAAATCAGACGTGCTACGAATCTCCTCTTCCAAATAGAGCTTTTCCTGTGCGAGCTTGTCTTTTAATTCGGCGATCTCACGATAGGCCAGCGCGTTCTCGATGGCGATCGCTACTTGCCCCGCCGCCCGCACCAGGAAATCAACGTCGCCCTGACTGAATGATTTTTCAGCCCGACTGGCGAGTGTCATGACTCCGAGCGTTTGGTTTCGGCTGATCAACGGCAACGCGAGGCCCGACTGAATGCCTTCTCCACGAGCCGCGTCGCCGCTTGTCGGGTCCTTCGTGAAATCCGCAAGCGTAGCCATCACTGCCTTGCCGGTCTTAAATGCACTGCCCACGAAGGACCCTTCGATCGGGCGCAGCAAACCCTCTTTTACCATTCCCTTACCATCCGGGAAGTCCATAACGAGCTGACGCAATTGGCGGCGCTCCTGATCCGGCAGCCAGACCCCAACGACGTCGCAGTGCATGTCTTGCCGAATGCTCACCGAGATTGCGCGAAGCAGATCGCGAGGCTCCAAATTCGAGACCAAGGTGTTCGTCATGTCCAGCAATAGCTTCAGTCGGTCGCTTTCGCGTTGCGGTTCCGGTCTCGCGCTCGGCGACTCCTGGGAGTTTAACGACGGATCTGATAACGAAGAGCGCATCCTTGGAGTCCCCTGCGTCAAGTGTCGCACAAATTCGCACGAGAATTCCGAGTGTGCTTTGCTATTTACTTTTTTCCGCGCCGGTAGACGCGCGGCTAAGCGCGGTCATCGCCGCCAGCGAGTCCATGTAGTCCCGCCAATGCACGATCTTGCGGTCTTCGATGGTAACCACAGAGATGAACCGGTTGTCGTAGGAGGCGCCGGTCGCGACGATCTTGCCGTGTACCTCGTATTCGATGATCACGACACGCGGATCCTGCGATCGGTGAATGACGAGCGCGTCCGCACCATGCAGCACGATGCTGTTGCCGTAGCCTGCGTAGAGCGCTATGAGCGCCTCACGACCATTCAATCTTTGAGGCCAGCCTGGAAAAATATATCGAAACTCGAACACGACATCGTCGGCGATGGTATCAAAATAGTGGTCGCCATCGACGAGACCGGCCAATCCCTGCTGTGATATTTCGAAGAACGGGTCGAGCGCGGTGAAGGGCGCGTACTTAGGATCGGTCACAAATTGACTCCGGTGGTTGTGCGTATCATCAGGCGGTCCCAGACGCCGCCATATCGAATGGCTCGAACCATTTCTCGCTCGTAAATACTCCCGGGGAATCCGAGCTCGATTCGGCTCGCTGCATCGAGGGATTTCAATTGTTCGCCGGAGAGTTCCAGATCCAAACTGGCAAGATTATCCTGGAGTTGAGATACCTTTCGCGCTCCAAGGATCGGGATTACTGGCACGGTTTGGTAGCGCAACCAGGCGAGTGCAACTTGCGCCATGCTGCGACCGGTTTGTTCGGAAACCGACTTTACAGCCGATATCATCAGCGCCGCGCGTTGTTCCCTCTCAGGATAGAAGGCTTTCACTCCTTCATTGGTCATCCGCCCGCCGTCGGCCTTACCCTCGCCGTGATATTTCCCGGTTAGAAATCCACCCGCCAGGGGAGAGAAAGCCAGAACCCCCAAGTTCAAAGCTTTCGCCATGGGAATCAGTTCGCGCTCGACGGTCCGCTCCATCAGGCTGTACTCGAGCTGCAGCCCGATAAACTCTGTCCAGCCTCGAAGCTCCGCGAGGGTATTTGCCTGGGCGACCCACCATGCGGGAGCGTCCGAGATACCGGAGTAGAGAATCTTTCCCGCGCGAACGAGATCGTCCAGGCCGCGCATGACTTCTTCCACTGGTGTGATCCCATCCCAGATGTGCACCCAGTACAAATCGATGTAGTCGGTTTGCAATCGTTTCAGACTGGCTTCCACCGCCTGCATCATGCTCTTGCGCTGATTGCCCGCCGCATTGGGATCGTTGCCGGGCGCGGCGTTGGAGTATTTCGTGGCTAAGACAACGCTGTCGCGATGGCCTCGCATGAACTCTCCAAGGAATTTCTCACTCGTGCCGCCGGTGTAGAAATTCGCCGTGTCGATGAAGTTTCCGCCTGCCTCGCGGTAGGTCTCATAGACTTTCTGCGCTTCAGCCTTTGGTGATCCCCATCCCCATTCCTCGCCGAAGGTCATGGTGCCCAGTGACGCTTCGGAGACGCGCAGCCCGCTCTTGCCGAGTAATCTGTATTTCACAAAAGTCCTCCTGGCATGCAACTCAGGAATTGATTCCGCTATTTGCCATATACAATCGGCCATCGAAGCGTCCATCTTCAAAAACCGTTGCGACAGTGAGATGTCGCCACTTGTCAGCCTCGGCCGCGCGCGCAGCCTCCGCTCGTTGCACTCGCTGTTCCGCATCGACACCGAGGATCAGCCGCACCGGCACCTCGTTGCTATGCGCCAGTTGCACAATGACGTCCGCGATTTTCCGCGGATCGCCTTCCGCACGCCCTTCGAGGCCGCGCAATATCTTCAGGAACGAACCGACCGTGGCCTCATACTCGGGCAGCAAGTCCGGCGCATCCTGAACGGCGCGCCGTGCCCAGTTGGTCCGAATACCTCCCGGCTCCAGAGTGCAGACCTTGACCCCGAACGGCGCGACTTCCAGCGCCAGAGAATCGCTGAAACCGCCGACGGCCCACTTGGCGGCGTGATACGGCGTATTGCCAGGAACCCCGAGGCGGCCGCCGACTGAAGAAACCTGAAAAATGTGTCCGGACTTTTGCTTGCGCATCACGGGAATCGCGGCGCGCGTGGTGTACACGACGCCGTAAAAGCAGGTGTCCATGACGGCCTGGAAATCCTCGGCGCTCATCTGCTCGAACGGTGCGAACTGGCCATAGCCAGCATTGTTAACTAGCACGTCCAGACGCCCGAAGCCGTCCACCGCCAACTGCACCGCTGCCTTTGCGGCGGCTTCGTCGCGCACTTCCAGCCTGACCGGCTTCACCCACTCGCCGTACTGCGCCACCAGCGGTGCCAGTTCTTCCGTCCGACGCGCTCCGGCCACCACGCAGTCACCTGCGGCCAGCGCCGCCTTGGCGATGTCCCAGCCCAACCCGTTTCCGCTTCCCGTAATCAACCAGACCTTGGCCATTGCAATATCCTCCATTCTTCCCGGCGAACTGTCGTGATTACTCACTCATTTATTAGATGCCACAACTCGTCAGTTGGTTACGCTGGACCAAAACATTTGAAAGCCGCTATCCCGGTATTGTTTGGCTTTGGATCGGTTCGACACGGTAAGGTCTATCGTCGCTTCCACCAAGGCTGCTAACGCCTTCGAGATCAGTTCCACCGGGACGTCATTCCGAAAGACCCGCTGCTCAATCGCGTCGCGAATCATGTTTTGAAACTCGACGAACGGCGCGCTGCCGGCGTCTCGAGATTCTTTGCTGAGCACCTCCGAAACCGTTAGTTGCGCCAGCACCTTGCGCTGCCTAGGATTCGCGATGCCCCAATTCACATAGCGATCCCAAACATGCCGCATCCTGGTACCAACCTTCTTCTTGCGGGGGAAATCCGACATCATGGCGTCTGCGAGTTCGAGCTTAATCGCCCGGTAAAGGGCATTGATCAGATCATCCTTGGTCGGGAAGTACGTAAACAGCGTTCCCTCGGCGACGCCAGCGAGTTTTGATATCTCTGAGGTTGGGGCAGCGCTCAGACCGCGCTCCGCAAACAGGCGGGCCGCGGAGTCGAGGATTGCATTACGCTTGTCTTCGCTTTTAGGACGCGCCATTGAGCTTCTCTATAACCGAGTGCATACTCAATTATGAATAGAAAATAGGCTGATGTCAAGCGCGCGCGGACGTGCCGATCACAAGTTCTGCTCGATGGATATAGGATCATGAGATCACCTCTCAGGCCGGTGCAGGAGAAACTAGGCACGTTCTCTTGGAAATCGTTGGAGTCAACCGCTACGGAAGACAGATTGGCGAGCAAATGTCATCGCCAAGGGGCACGCGTCCTGTTACCGGTGAGTCGGTTTGGTGAGCTGGCGCGCCTCGAATCTCGCCGCTTCCTATCGTTCTGCCAATGCCAGAATACAAAGCTATAGAACGCGATCAACGCGAGGAAACTCGCGAGAATCAGAACGGGTGCTGCGATCATCAAAATTTCCTTCATGCCTCGATCTCATCGGCGTAACGGGCGTATAGCCGAATGGATGTTCATGGTGCGATTCTCTTCGCGTGGGATTGATTGTCTTGAATCGATTCGCTTCAAGCGAAAACGAAGCTGCATCTGCGCGTCCTGCAGGAACGCTCGGGACTCTGCCTACAACTTAGGTAAGGTTGAGATATCCCAACCTCCTCCCAGAGCCTTAATCAAAAGAACATTCGCCTCAAATTGCCTCCTCATAATATCGATGTCGTTTCGCTCGTTCGCCAGCGCGGTCGTTTGCGACGTCACCACCTGCAGATAGGTATCGACGCCACCTGCATATCGATTCTGAAAGAGAAGCAGGGATTCTTCGGCCGCTCCAGTCGCTTCGTGCTGTTGCGCTGATTCCGTCTGAAGTACGCGCAAAACGACGATGTTGTCTTCTACCTGCTGAAACGAGGTCAGCACGGTTTGACGATAGTTGGCGATGGCGCCGTCATAACCAGCCCGCGCCGACTCTGTAGTGGCCCGCCGCCTCCCTGCATCGAAGAGAGTCTCCGATAGTCCCGGCCCAACCGCCCAGAAACGACTCGGCCAATTGAACCAGTTCAATAACGAAGAGCCTTCGAGGCCGACGACCGCAGCCAAATTGAGTGTCGGGTAATAAGCCGCCCGCGCGATCCCGATCTGCTCGTTGGCTGCTCCCATGCGACGTTCGGCTGCTGCGATATCGGGACGCCGTTCGAGCAGCTCCGCGGGCAGAGCCACAGGGATAGACGGCATCGTCGGCGAATGTAGATTCAGCGGAACCGGGGGCAGATCAAAGGCAGCAGGAGGTTTGCCGATTAGGATCGCAAGCGCATGTTCATACTGTGCGCGCTGAACCGTGATCTCCGAGGCCTGAACCCGTGCGCCATCGAGCTGGGTTTGCGCTTGTGCGACGTCGGATTTGGGCGCGGCGCCACCCTCGAAGCGGTGCTTCGTCAAATCCAGCGCCTCACTGTAGGAATTTACGGTGTCGTCGAGCAGCTTCTTCTGTGCATCCGCACTCCGCACCTCAAAATAGTCGATAGCGACTTCGGCGTGCAGGCTCAAGCGTGCAGTTTCAAGGTCGGCAGCGCTCGCCTGAGCTTGTTCTCTCGAAGCCGTCACCGTCCGCCGCACGCGCCCCCAGAGGTCGATCTCATAGGAGAGATCAAATGGAAGGGTGAAATCTCCTGTGCCATTGTTGGCCTCGCTCGCTGGGAAATAAGGCTGATTGGCCGAATCCCTCACCGCCGAGATGCTAGGAGCAGTTCCGATTGTGGGGGCTTCCGACGCGCGACTGAATCGGATCGCCGCGCGGGCCTGTCGAAAGTTTGCTTCGGCAATCTTCAAGCTCTGGTTAGAAGGGTCCACCTGTTCTTCCAGCTCATTCAATCTTGTATCGCCGTAAAGCTCCCACCACTTTCCGCGGAGACGAGTATCTCCCGGCTGCGCCACCTTCCATCCGTCTCCCTCTTTCGATCCGTCCGCCTCTTTGAAGTTTGACGTCAAGGGAGCGGTTGGCCTGGCGTATTGGGGACCGACCATGCACCCGGGCAACAGCAGACAAAGTGAACTCGCAAATCCCATAAGGAGTCGCCGCCTCATTACTTTGCTCCGCCCGCGGTTCTGCTGACGACCTCGACGGGAGATCCATTTGCGAGGGAATCCGAGGGATTTGTAATGATTGCATCCTGCGGGGTCAGACCGGAGACTACCTCGACGCTGTTGCCGTAGTCTTGCCCGATGGTAATTGGCGTGAGTTCGACATGGCCGTTACGGACAACTCCTGCTCGCAAGCCCTCGGCGCGGAACAGCAACGCGTTGGAAGGTATCGTGACCGCGCCGGCACTGGAAGGAACTTTGAAGTAAACGAAGGCGTAGGCCCCGGGAAGGAGCCGTCCTGACGGATTGTCGACGTCGACCTCGACATTCAGGGTGCGCGAGGCGACGTCAATGGCGTCCGCATTGCGCACGGTGGCTCCGGTGAAGGTCTCCCCTGGAAAAGCATCCAGCGTCAACTTGACTTTCTCGCCCGTTCTCACCGATGCGGCGTAGACTTCGGGAACCGCAATGTACACGCGCAGCTTCTGAATGGCGGCCGCGTGAAAAAGCTCCTTTGGACCTGCGTTATCGCCCGCTTGGATCAAGGCCCCGATGTCTGTATTGCGGGCGGTGATGATTCCGTCAAAGGGCGCGGTGATACGTTCAAAGGCCTGCAATTGTTCGAGACGGTCCACGTTTGCCTTGTTCGAGTTCACCGATGCCTGCTGCGAGTGCAGGTTACTTACCGCCTGATCGGTTTCCTGGTGGGAAACAGAGTCCGTCTTTAGCAGCTTCTGCCAGCGGGCTGCGGTGATTTGCGCGATCTCGAGGTTGGCTTGGGCGTTCTCAAGATCCGCGCGGGCTTGTCGAAGCTGCTCGTCGAGTTCCGGGGTTTCGATGACGGCAAGAAGCTGCCCTTGCTTCACCCGTGCTCCGATGTCCGCGTACCAGTGCTTCACGTAGCCACTGGTCCGGGCATAGATGGGAGTATCCGTGAATGCCTGTGTATTGCCAGGAAGTGCAATTTCTCCCGCGTCAGATCCCAGCTTGGGATACACCACCTCCACAGATGGAATGGCAGAAGCCTGCGTGGCGTGGCGTAATTTCGTTTCGGCGGCGAGCCGCGAGTGTATTCCGCTGAAGACCGCCAACCCAAGGCAGGCGGCCAAGATTGCCACGGCTAGGAGCACGCGCTTTGGGCCCACACGCCCCGGACTGGAGTGCTCCATCGCGAATGATTCTTCGACAGCGGTGAGAGTACTCGATTCATCTTTTGTCATGGCTTAGCTCCGTGTCACGCTCGTGCGTGATCTTGAGATCCTTCTGAAAGATCGGGAGAAGCACCCGGTTTGCGGTTGTGGACGAGTGCGAACACCGATGGCACGAAGATGAGCGTCGCGATTGTGGCGCACAGCAGGCCCCCGATGACGGCGCGTCCCAAAGGTGCGTTCTGCTCGCCCCCATCGCCGAGACCGAGCGCCATTGGCACCATGCCAATAATCATGGCGAGCGCGGTCATGATGACCGGCCGGAATCGGGTAGTCCCAGCCTCCACCGCGGCTCTTTCGGCGTCGCCATGTGCCCGCAGCCGTTCTTTCGCAAAGGAGACCACGAGGATGCTGTTGGCAGTTGCAACTCCAACCGACATCAGGGCTCCCATAAGCGCGGGAACGCTTAGCGTTGTGCGCGTGAAGAACAGAAACAGAACAATGCCCGCCATGGCTGCGGGAAGCGCGGTGATGATGATGAAGGGATCGAGCCAGGACTGGAAGTTCACTACGATGAGCATGTACACCAGAAGAATCGCGAACCCCAGCCCCGCGATCAATCCGAGGTAGGAGCTGCGCATTGTCTCCACCTGGCCGCGCACGGTAATAAAGGTGCCACGCGGCAGCAGCTTTCGATTGGCGTCGACGATACGTTGCACCTCGCGACTGACCGACCCCAGATCACGGTCCTGCACCGCGCCGTAGACGTCAATCACGCGACGGATGTTGTAGTGCGACACGATAGCCATCTCGTGTGACCGCTGCATCGAAGCCACGTCGGCAAGAATCTCCGGATTTGCCTTGTTGCCTCCCGCGATCGGAATGTCTTGAATGTCTTTAACCGTTTGCAGCCGGTACTGTGGCGTCAGTGTCACCAGGTTGTAACTCACTCCGTTATTCCAGTTGACGAAAAACATCGGCGTAATCTGAAAGCTTCCGCTGAGCGTATTCAAGACGCTCGAGGCCACGTCGCGCTCTGTGTATCCCGCCTGAGAAGCTTTGGTGCGGTCCACGGCGACTTCAAGGGTCGGGTAGTCAAGGCTCTGCTGGATGTGCACGTCCGTAAGGCCGGGCACCTGCCGCAATTCCGTCATCAGCTTCTGAGCAATTTCATGGCTGGCCTCGACGTTGCTGCCCTCGATCTGCACATCGATCGGCGCGGGAAGGCCGAAGTTGAGGATCTGGGTCACGATGTCCGCGGGTAGAAAGTAAAAGGTGACACCCGGAAACTCGCGCGGGAGTTTCTCGCGGAGTTCGCGCACGTAGTTGGCGGTTGGGTGGTGGTCCGGGCGGAGCGAGACCAGCACATCCACATCGTTCGCGCCCATCACTCCAGAAGTTGAGTGCATCGTGTTCAACGGGCTATAGGGCAGTCCAATGTTGTCGAGAATGTTGTCCAATTCCGCGGCAGGAACGTCTCTGCGGATGGAGTCCTCGACGAGATCGGAGAGGCGGGCCGTTTCCTCGATGCGCCTGCCGGTATTCGCCCGTATATGCAGAATGAATTGCCCGTTGTCAGACTGGGGAAAGAAGTCCTGGCCGAGCCATGGCACGAGGAGGAAAACGCAGCTGCAAATGCCAAGAAATCCGGGAATGAAAACCTTGCGCTTCGTGACACATCGGATCAGCAGACCACGGTATCTGCGGCGCAACCCTTCGAACATTTCTTCAAAACGCTTCTGCAGGCGCGCGAATGCGCTGCACGATTCTCCACGGCCTTCGTTGAGCTTCAGCATGTACATGACCAGCGTCGGGACGAGCGTCCTCGAAAGGATGTAGGAGGCGAGCATCGCGAAAACCACCGCCTCGGCCAAGGGCACAAAGAGGTACCGCGCCACACCGCTGAGCAAAAACAGCGGCATGAAGACGATGCAGATGCACAACGTCGAGACCAGGGCTGGCACGGCGATCTGTTGCGCACCGTCCAGGATGGCCTGCTTGATGTCTGTCTCGTGACCTTCTTCCAAGATGCGGTTGATGTTCTCGATTTCGACGGTGGCATCGTCCACCAGGATGCCCACCGCGAGGGCCAAGCCGCCCAGCGTCATGATGTTGATCGTTTCGTGAAGGGCGCTGAGCACGAGGAGCGAACTGAGAATGGATAGGGGAATGGAGACTGCGATGATCAAAGTGCTTCGCCAACTCCCGAGAAACACCAGAATCATCAGGCCGGTGAGCAGAGCGGCAATCACTGCTTCGCGGACCACGCCGCTAATAGCGCTGCGCACAAAGATCGACTGGTCGGCGATGGGGGTAATCTTCATTTCGGGCGGCAGCGTCGTTGCGGCGCGGGGAATGATGTTTCGAATACCCGACACAACATCCAGGGTGGATGCACTTCCCGCCTTGAGAATAGCCAGGAGCACTCCCCGGTGGCCGTCCTGGCGCACAACATTGGTCTGGAGTGCAAACCCGTCGCTGACTCGGGCCACGTCCCCCAGATAGACGGTTTTAGTGTCGACTTGCTTGATCGGAATGTCATTGAGCTCGGCAATCGTGCGTGGGGTCACGTTCATTCGGACATCCAGTTCGTTTTCCGCGATCTTGGCTGTTCCCGAAGGCAGTATCAGGTTTTGTGCGTTCACGGAATTCAGGACATCGGTAGGCGAGACATTCTTCGCCTGCATGAGGTTCTGGTCCATGTTGATCATCACTTGCCGTTGCTTGCCGCCATAGGGAAGCGGGACGACCGCGCCCGGCACAGTAATAAGCTGCGTGCGCAGGAAATTGAGGCCGAGGTCGTTCAACTGTTGTTCGGACATTCCCTGCCCGGAAAGTCCCAGCTGCAGAATGGGAACGCTTGACGCACTGAAGTTGATGATTTCCGGAGGTTGCAAGGCCGGGGGAAGAGTCCGGAGGGCGAACTGCGAAGCAGAAACAACCTGCGCGTTCGCTCTATCGAGACTTGCACCCGGTTGCAGATAGATCTTCACGACCGAAAAGCCGTTATAGGTGGTCGATTCGATGTGCTGGATGTTGTCAACCAGGGTCGTCAGGACTTTTTCGTAGGGAGTGGTCAACCGCGTCTCGAGATCCTCCGGGTTGAGGCCGGTATACGTCCAGGCGACGGAAATGACGGGGATGTCGATGTTCGGGAAAATATCCGTGGGTGTGTGAAGAATCACCTCTGGGCTCAGCAGGAGAATCAGGATCGCGAGAACAATGAAAGTATAGGGGCGATTGAGCGCTAATCTAACGATCCACATAAACCAGCCTTCGTTTCGCAGTGCCGATGGTCGGCATCCACTTTCCCGGAGAGTGATCGCGCTGCTTCTTGGCGCGCAATTTGGTAGATTCACATTGTGCATATCAAGAACCATGAAACTTCTTGATACTCAGTATGCGAATGCAGCATTCTGCGGAATGAGGAATAACGAGCCAGGAATCTTCGCGGAACCACGAACATCACAAAGAACTGTGGAAAGGTGATAGGAACTCATGAACCTCATTGACCTGGAGGCTTTTGTTTCCGTTGCGGATCGCGGTTCCATTGTGGCGGCAGCGGCGGGACTCCATCTCACGCAGTCGGCTGTGACCCGCAGAATTCAGAACCTGGAAGATGCGCTCGGCACGCCATTGCTTGACCGCCAGACCCGGCCCCTGCAGCCCACTCGCGCAGGACAGGAGACTTACGGAGCGACTTTCGGATGAAAGTAGGATCGGCGTTCACACTTTTGGCCAGGATTGCTGACGAGACTTCCTCGCTGTGGTAGTAACCGAGCGCAGCCATGATGCGCGCGTCAACCGTAAATTGGACGCTTTTTACCGACGTATCTTCTCCTGCGCAACATGTGGTGCTCGACAGCACAATTGATTACAGATTTTTTCAACCGACCTGAAGTGGTCGCGGGTTCGAGACGCGAGCGATCAACTCGTCCAATCGGGAAAGCAAAACTTTCAGGATGGGAGACCGGTTCGACTTCCTATAGCCGAGGACGAGCTCAATCGTCGGCGTGTCTCCCTTGAGAGGACGACTCGTGACCGACGAAGGGAGAAAGTTCTGAGCGTAAGCAGGTAACAGCCCCACGCCACCCGTCGACACGATCAAGGAAATCCCCATCGTGACATGGTCCGCCTCGTGCGCAGGTGTGATTTTGATTCCGGGACGCTTCAAATAATTATCGATGACCGCGCGCAGTACAGGAGCCGTGTCCGACACGATCACGAATGGTTCGCCCACTAGATCTCTCGGGCCGATCGATTTGCGAGCAGCGAGACGGTGGTTACTAGGCAAAATCACCATCAGGGGCTCCTTCACCAGCAGCCGGAACGCCAGCCCTGGCACTCCTTTTTCCCGCCGAAGGAAGGCTGCGTCGATTTTTCCTTGCGCAAGGCCTTCCGCGAGACGCGGGGAGTATTGACTCGATATCATCACGTCGATGTTAGGCAGTTCGTCCCGCAAGATCCGCAAGGCTTCGGGCATCCAGGTCAATTCGTGTCCGGTCAGGAAGCCCATTGAGAAACACGGCCTCGCCGGGTCAGTGATTCGCCGAGCAGCCTGCCCTGCCGCTTCGACCTGCGAAAGCACGGAGCGCGCATGATCCAGAAAAACTCGACCCGCCGGCGTCAGTTCGATTCCCCGAGCTTTTCGCGTCAGGAGTTGCGTGCCCACCTCGTCTTCAAGATCTCGAATCTGCCTACTCAACGAAGGCTGTGACGTGTGCAGCGTTTGCTCCGCTGCCACCGTCAGACTCCCCGCTTCTGCCACCGCAACGAAATATCGAAGATGACGTAATTCCATTCCAACTCCCATGCTTCTGAGGCATCGATGCCAGCCTAACAAAGTATGCTCCGCCCCGCTACCAACGCCCAGCATCGCAATCTAAGTAAGTGATCTGAGACGCCCCGAAAGCAGCTCTTGGCTGATCTTCAGTCACGCCAGACCTGCATGGGTTCCAGATTAAGGGGGCGGTAGAAATGAGTTCACCAGTTGTTCTAATTACCGGAGCGCTGACGGGGATCGGTCGTGCCACGGCGGTTGCGTTCGCGGGTGAAAGAGCCCGGGTTGTTGTTTCGGGTCGACATGAGGGTGAGGGGCAGAAGCTGGCCGCTGAACTGCGCACCCTCGGAACTCAGGCCGAATTTGTGTGCACCGACGTGCGGAATGAAGAGGAAGTTAAAAACCTCGTCGACAAGATCATTGCCAGTTTCGGCCGCCTGGACATTGCCGTCAATAACGCCGGCACCGTCGGCAATCCGGAGTCCGTCGCAGATGCCGACACCGAGAACTACAGAGCCATCTTCGATACGAATGTGCTTGGTGTGCTTCTGAGCATGAAGTATGAGATTCGGGCGATGCTTCGGCAAGGCAAAGGCAGCATCGTTAACATCTCGTCTGCGTATGGGAAAGTCGGTGGCCCGAGTGCGGCCGCGTATGTCGGCAGCAAGCACGCCGTGGAAGGTATCACGAAGTCCGCTGCCCTCGAACTCGCCGGCACGGGCGTTCGGGTCAACATCGTCGGCCCCGGCCCGGTGGAAACCAGAATGTTTAACCACTTCGCTCAGACAAAGGAAAACAAGGCGAATTTCCTCGATTCACAAGTTCCTAACAAGCGCATCGGCACTCCCGAAGAAATCGCAAATGCCATCGTATTCATTGGCTCCGACAAGGCGTCCTACATCATCGGTGCATCCCTGGCGGTCGACGGAGGAATGACGGCGGACTAAGTTCCTCGGAATTGGGAGGGCCTATCAATGGCTTTACTGCAAGGTAAAACCGCGCTCGTGACCGGCGCGTCGCGCGGAATTGGTCGTGCCACGGCAGCAGCGCTCGCGGAGGCCGGGGCGCGTGTTCTGGTTCACTACGGCCGTTCTGCGCAGGATGCGGAATCGTTAGTCGCCGCCATCCGCGCTAAAGGGGGACGCGCCGATGCGATCGGGGCGGACTTGAGACCCCCTGATGGAGCAACCCTGCTGGCCAGAGAAGTTCGCTCGATCGTTGGGGAGCGATTGCATGTGCTCGTTGCCAACGCCGGAATCAGCAAGTCTGCAACCATCAAGGATCATACGTTGGAGGATTTTGACAATCTCTTTGCAACGAATGTGCGCAGCCCATTTTTCCTGGTCCAGCAACTCTTGCCCGTCCTCGGTGAAGGTTCGAACATCATTGTGATCTCTTCGCTCGGGGCGCACGCCGTAGTTGGGAAGCCCGGTTTGGACAATCCTTCGATCCTTGCCTACGCCTCGACCAAGGGAGCATTAGAGACTCTGGTCAAAAACTGGGCTGCCATTTTGGGGCCCCGGGGAGTCCGCGTAAATGCGGTGGCGCCAGGAGCGATCGATACCGACATGTCGAACTACACAAAAACCGAAGCAGGCCGAGAAGCCCTGCTTGGAATGCAAGCGTTGAAGCGGATCGGCAAACCAGAAGATGTTGCGGACGTAGTCGCGTTCCTGGCGTCCGACGCAGCCCGCTGGATCACGGGAGCGAGTATCCCGGTTGACGGTGGGTCGAAGCTCTGAGGATTCGCGCATGGGCAGGGTCACACGGAATCACCTGGACAAAAAAAGGGAGGTGCGGCAAATGGCAACCATGAAAGTGGGAACTGAAACGATTGCATCGAAAAATAAAGCTATTGTTCTAGAGGCCTTCGAGACGTTGTTCAACAAGCGCGACTATGCAGCCGCTCAGCGTTTCTGGTCGCCCGACTACATTCAGCACAGCGCACACATTGAATCGGGTCGTGAAGGCCTGTTCAATCTCGTCAAGAGCGCGCCGCCAACCTTGAAGTACGAACCAGGAACAATTGTGGCGGAGGGAGACTTCGTCATCTTGCACGGCCGGTTTTCAGGTATCGGCCGTCCGGTGAACTGGATTGCGGCGGACATCGTTCGCATCCAAGACGGAATTCTTGTGGAACATTGGGACGTGCTTCAGGACGAAGCTACGAAGGAGCAATCGAAGAGTGGCCTGCCTATGTTTGGGGATAAATTCCCAATCCACGCTTGAAAAGCAGCAAGATTCGCCGGGTAGGTTTACGAATGGCTATAACCCACAATCACAGCGGCCCTTGCATCGAACTGGAGCGCTCTTTGCCAAGCGAAGTGGCAGCGATTTCTCCGTTCGTAGATCAGCTCATGCTCTTGATCAGGAAGTCCGGCTGTGTTCCCGAAGCCGAGGCCGACGTCGAGCTCGCATTGCGCGAAGCTCTGGCAAACGCGGTCATTCATGGAAATCATGAGAATCCTCAAAAATACGTCCATATCCGCTGCTGCTGTAAACGGGATGAGGTCTCAGTCGCCGTAAAGGACGAAGGACGGGGATTCGACATTAATACGGTGGCGGATCCTACGGCTCCCGAAAATATGGGATCCATTCACGGCCGTGGCATCTTGCTGATGAAAGCGTTCATGGATGAAGTGCGCTTCGAAGAAGGTGGAGTTGTCGTCCGTATGCGAAAGAGCGCCAGCCAAGCTGCAAAGAACAACTCGCTGAAGTAGGTCAGTTTCCACTCACAACTTGCAATCTTTCTCGCTGACATACTCTGAAAGTATTCCTGTACAGCTCACAAGGTATCTGTCCACGTGCGACGGCGGGTTATCCAAGGCATCCGATGAAGTGAGTGTGAGGTGAATTGGCCGCGAAAGAAAAAACTTGTATCCTAATTGTGCCGTTCAACATCACATATGCGACGGGAGGTTTGATGTCCGCGACGAGCGTCCAATTCACGGTTGCTGCGCACGTCATGACAGCCCTTGCCTTTTTTCACGGCAAGGAAATCCCTTCCGCAACCCTTGCGAAAAGCGTGAGTGCCGACCCCACCTTCGTGAGGAAATCTCTCTCGAAACTCTCTAAGGCAGGCCTGATCATAACAATCCGCGGTAAGAACGGCGCGAGCGCGCTCAAGCGCTCCCCTGAGCGAATAACTCTATTGGATATCTATCGCGCCAGCGCGGCGCCTCCGACATTCGCGATTCATAGCTATCCTGAGTACAAGAGATGTCGGGTCAGCCGCAACATCAAGGGATGCATGTCGTCGGTTCTGAAGAAAGCGCAGAACAGCTTCGAGAATACTCTCGATGCAATAACCCTCGCCGATGTAGTTGAGGAGATCGGCCAACGGAGGCGGTGAAGTTTTTCGTCGATATCTGCACATTCCTATCACATAGAAAGGCACAAACCCCGAGTTGCAGTGCAGTTGATCGAAAGGCAAGCGCATTCAGGCAGGTTGGGAAATGCGCTCCGGGTTTCAGGGCCAAGCGGTGTAGGTCACAAAAGGAGCAATGAAATGAACAGCCTTAAAGACAAGGCGACCGTGGAAACGGGTGCCCCGAATGTAATTTTGGGTGCGAGCGGGAACACCGGTTCGATCATCGCCGATTTCCTGCTGTCGAAGGGCAGGAAGGTACGCGTCGTTGGGCGCGACGTGGAACGACTGCAACGCTTTGCGCGCAAAGGCGCACAAGCGTTCACGGCCGAGATCAGCGATGCGGCTGCGCTCACGAAAGCCTTCAGCGGTGCGCGCGCGGCGTACTTGCTGTTGCCGCCGATCACCTCGCGGGAGGACCAGGAACAACAGAGCGATGCGATCGCGAAAGCCGTGAAGGAGTCCGGCTTGCGCTACGCGGTCTACCTGAGCAGCTACGGCGCGCATGTCCCGCAAGGCACCGGGCCCGTCGCGGGGCTGCATTCTGCAGAGCAAAAACTGAACGCGATCAGCGGTGTGAACGTTCTGCACCTGCGCGCGGCGTATTTCATGGAGAACAATCTGGCGGCGATCGGCACGATTCGTGGGATGGGAATTTTCGGACATGCGCTGCTGCCCGATCTGAAGATGCCGATGATCGCGACGCGCGACGTCGGCGACTACGCCGCGCAGCGCCTCCTCGACCTGGATTTCTCCGGCAAACAAACGCGCGAGCTGCTTGGCGAGCGCGACCTGTCGATGACGGAGGCTACCGCGGTAATTGCGCGCGGCATTGGCAAACCGGATCTGCGTTACCAGCAGTTTCCCTACGAACAGATGAAGCAGGCGCTGACGCAAATGGGTTTTTCGCCGAGGAAGGCTGACGTGTACATCGAGATGTTCCAGGCGATCAACGCAGGTGTCCTCGCCGCGCTCGAGCCTCGTTCGCCGGAGAACAGCACACCGACTTCGTTTGAGAGATTTGTGCAGGATGTCTTTGTGCCTGCGTATCAAGGGAAGGCTTCCGCCGCTTAGGCTTAGCTCCGCGGTGACAGCGGTGCGCCTGTTTGCAGGCGGGAGTTTCGGGAGGGAGCTTCAAAAATGTTTGACGCGGAGATTCTAGTCATGAATGAAACCGTTTCCAGGAAAAGAGATTCATCCAGGCGCAGCAAGAAACCGAGCACTTACCGTCGTATCGCCACGGGAAACGTAAACGCGAAGTCCGTCGTTCAGACCGACGAACGGTTGCTGGCCTACGAGTTCAAGACTGTCCCTGGCTACGAGCACACGCTCATCTGGGTCAATCCGGCGACGCCGGATCTTGGCAAAGAGCAAAGGTTTGACCGCTATCCCGACTCAGTCGTTCCAGGGCCCGGGGGCACGAGTTTGCATTTCGTGACGCTTCCGCCCGGCTCGGTCTTCGCCGATCCGTCCTTCGATGCTCAGGCCGCACAACAAGAAGCGTTGGTTCGTCTGCCAGGATTAGCCGATCACTTCGAAAAAGAAGATCCTGCGATGCACAAGACGAATACCGTCGACTACGCAGTCGTCTACGACGGAGAGATTTGGCTCGAGCTGGACGACGCCGAGACTCTGCATTTGAAGCGCGGCGATGTGGTCGTGCAAAACGGCACGCGCCACGCGTGGCGAAACAAAGCCAGCAAGCCCGTCACGATGCTCTTTTTCCTTAATGGCGCGAGAGAAAGGCAATGAACAAAAAGCTCGAAGGCAAGATCGCCGTCATTACCGGCGGCACAGAAGGGATTGGGTTTGCTACGGCGAAACTTTTCGTCAAGGAGGGCGCCTATGTCTTCATCACTGGCCGCCGCCAGAAGGAACTCGACGACGCCGTGAAGGCAATCGGCAGCAACGTTACTGGAGTTCAGGGTGACGTTGCCCAGATCGCTGACCTTGATCGTCTTTACTTAACCGTCGCTGAGGTGAAGGGACAGATCGATATTGTTTTCGCGAACGCCGGCGTTGGCGAATTTGTTCCCTTCGGCGCTGTGACCGAAGAACATTTCGACAAACTGTTCAACATCAATGTGAGGGGAGCGCTGTTCACGGTGCAAAAGGCCTTGCCGCTGTTGAACGATGGTGGCTCTATCATTCTCAACGGCTCCGTCGCGAGCGTTAAGGGTACGGGTGGCTTCGGCGTTTACGCCGCAGGTAAGGCTGCCATCCGCTCTTTCGTGCGAACCTGGACGACAGATCTGAAGGACCGTCGTATCCGCTCCAACGTTGTGAGTCCGGGTCCGATCAATACACCCCTCGTGAGTCGCCAATCTCCGGAAGTGATTGCGCGGATTGTGTCCACCATCCCGATGGGACGCATGGGCGAACCTGAAGAAGTTGCCAAGGTGGCGTTGTTTCTCGCTTCAGATGACTCCAGTTTCGTCACGGGTATCGAACTCTTCGTTGACGGTGGCAGAGCTCAGATCTAACCGAAAGGGCGGGAGAAGCGCGGCTGACGGCATGCGATTCGTTCGCGTGGAAGGAAGGTGAAGGATGACTACAGAAAAATCGCTCATTGACTCCGCACTCCGCGGGTGGAAATTCAACGTGGAACGAGCGGAGAAATTGTTTGAGGGCCTGTCGCCGGCACAACTCGAGCAAGAAGTTGCTCCAGGAAAAAACCGCCTGATCTATCTCTGGGGCCATCTTGCGGCGGTGAACGATCGGCTCTTGCCACTGCTCGGAATCGGAGAAAGACTTCATCCCGAATTCGACGACATGTTCATCTCAAGCCCGGACAAGTCCGTTCCGCTGACTGTCTCGGCACAATCGCTCAAGACCGCATGGCACGAAATCAACCAGAAGCTCTGGGAGGGTTTCTCGAAGTTCTCTGACTCTGATTGGGCGCAGCGGCACACGGCCGTATCGGAACAGGATTTCGAGCGGGAACCGCATCGGAATCGGTTCGGCGTGCTGCTCGGAAGAACCGCGCACCTTTCCTATCACTTGGGGCAGGCGGCGTTGGCGCGGCCCGAGGGATAGTTAATCGCTGCAAAGACTACGCCGACTTGGGCAATCGCACTCAAGGAAATTCACATCGCAATATTGCGTCAGTTCCTCAAGGGGATCCGCAATGACTCAAAAGGAATTTCAGAAATCAAATTTGGCTCTGGAACTAAACGCAGGAAAGAAGCGACTGGAAAACGCGCTTCACGGCTTGAGTGACGAGCAGTGCGAGGCGGCTGGGGCTACGCGGTCCGGTTCAATCGTGGATCTTCTTTCCGAGATTGTGACGAAGGAATTTGTGACCCTGATGGAGGTTTCCGACCGCCTACCGAATTTGCCGATGAATCTTTTTTCGAATGCGAACGGCCGAACGCCGACCGCTTCTGTTATGGAAAAACCCGCGGCAAGTACGTCCGTCGACAGCCTTCTGGCTGAATTCGGCTTCCTGCGTTCAGCAATCGTTCGTCGCGTGGACGACGGTGGATCAGATGCCGCGGAATTTAATGCGAAATATGCCTATATCACCGATGTCTGCGTCACAAAGTTCAACGAGCAAATGGACGAGATCGAGCGCTGGCGCACTTCGGAAATCGTGGGATTCAGCGCCGCGCGTCTCCGCGCGGAAGCGCGCGAAGCGGAGCTCAACCAAGCCATTGTGGATCTGAGCCGAGAGGACTTCCTAACCGGAATGTTCGATTTGAAGGCCCTTTTCTCCGTGCTGTTTGACCGGTTCTACAGCGAGGATATCGTCCAATGGCTCGGCGCCGTGGAGTCGAATGGAAGGGCTGCCGTGTTCCAACGCATGGCAGCTGCGCTCGAACCCATGCATACGCTGCTCGAGATGGGGCTGGCTTCCATCGCATCGTTTCGCGCAACTGCGAGCGCGCAAGACGCCGAGGGGAACTTCACCACCGATTGGGAGGCCGTTTTCGGGGGAGCGTATTCGACAGGTGTAGCCGTTTGCTGGCGCACGGTTCGGGCCTGGAAGAGCCGCATGGTCATCGCCGAACGCATCGAGGATCTACCATCGTCGATGCGGTGATCAACTCGATGACGCACACGTCGGTCCTCACGCGGAGGAACTGCGGATCTTTGAGGAATCGCCGGGGAAGCTGTCTCAAGGTATCCGCCAAACAGCGGAGCGTTCGCGGCGCCGCAGCGGCGGAAGCGGTCAAGTCGACGATTTCACCTGAGGTCTGTCAGCGTTTGGGTGTGACCTTAGCCGTAAAAGCTTGCATTCGAATGCTTCCGTTCTGAATAAAAAAGGTGTCGCTGGCCAACTCGTAGAAATTGTCTGCCGTTTCCGAGCTCCAAACGACATATGCGTAATTGCCTGCGATCAACCGCTGCTTTCTGGCAAAGGACGTGCCCGGTTTAGCAAACTCGGCGAAGAAGCTTTCAAATGCAGGTCTAATTGCGTCCGGTCCAAGCAGTGCTCCTTCGGGGCCAAGAAACACAGCGTCGGCTGAATAGTCTGCCATCGGCCCATTAATATCGCGATTGGCGAAGCACTTCAGATGGTGATCGAGCACGTCCGTTGTTGATTTCATGGTGGTCTCCTAATCAGCGACAACAAACGCTCGCCGGTCCTATGTGTTTTAGGCGCTATGCCGTAGCGGCATAACAGATGAAAGGGCCTCGACGACCTCATCCGTGGTCAGAATGGCGCTAGCATAGTTCGGAAGATTGGTGGCAAGAGCGGCGTGCATGTGCTGGTCCGAGTAATCTGCGGTCGCATCTTTTACCAGCGTGACGTCGTAGCCAAGCTCGGCGGCAAAGCGGACCGTTGCTTCCACGCATGTGTGTGCGATGAGCCCGATCACGATGAGCGTGTGGATACCATGCTTTTTGAGAAGCAAATCCAGATCCGTGTTGGCAAAGCCGCTGGAACACCAATGCTCCCGGGCCACGACATCGCCCGGCTCAGGTTTGAACTCGCTGCGGATCTCGCCTCCCCACGTGCCCTCTGCAAAGACCTTACTATTCCATGCGGCCTTCTGGATTGGTGCAATGTACTTCCACGTCTCGTAGTCGCCCGGGCGGTAGCGGTGGTGCATTGCATAGAAGATGCGAATGCCCGCTTTCCGTGCAGCAGCCACAACCTGCGACATGTGCGGGACACAATGATTGGCCTCCGCAACGTTCTTGATGCGAGGCCATAATTTGCCGCCCTCGGAAATAAAATCGTTGTATGGATCGATGACGAGTAGTGCGGTGATCTCTTTGTGAAGCTCCAGATTTGCCATATTCTTTCCTCCTGCGTCCGCAAGTCAGGCTTTCAATTGCGCGACACTGCGCATACGCATCATTCAAGCTAGCTGGGCTGAGAGCCCGAATCGTCTCGCAGCCTGCGGCCCTCGCGTATTGCACCGCCAAATGCCCAAGCCCGTCGAAACTGAAGAGAGGGCCTCCGCTCGGCGGAGGCCCTCTCTCTTAGCGGCTGCGACACAGTGCGCACTTAGTTGCCGGCGACCCCGGCGGCTGCGCGTGCAGTGCGGGTGAGTTCAAGAGTCAACGCGATCTTCACGTTGTCCCGCACGCGAGGCGTGGCAGGGTCCGGCCCGGGGTAATCTTCAACGACCGTGATCGGAGCCGACGGGCGAGAAGAGATGACGACTGTGGTGCCGGTGCATCCGGTTCCGTGATATTCCTCGCCGATGGTAGCGGGCTCCTGGCAGTTCTTATCCTCAAGGACGACTGGCCAATTCGCATCGGTCACCGCTTCGAACAGCCCGGGGAAGTCCTCGGTCTTAATGCCGGCGGATGCGACGAGTTTCAATTTGCGGCTGCTCCCGGCTTTGGCCTCTGCGGCAGCGACGTTTCGAAATACAAAAGTCACTTCGCGAGTGGCGCTGCGCAGTTCGGGTTCCCCATACACGGGACCGCCGTACGCTTCGCTATCGGTGATGAGGAAAGGGCGCTCGAGGTGGGAAAGCGTAAGATCACCGGTAACCGCAAGATCGCCGTCGCCGGTGAGTTTCACTTCTTTAGATCGGAAGTTGATGACGGTCGAGCGAGGCACGTTCGAGAACTCGGCGGTATCCAGGCTGCCGTCTGCGTTGATCGAGGCCGGGCCCTGATCGGCGGGATAGATCGTGAAATCGAACCAGGAATGTGTCGGCGAGCCCGCCTCCAAGCGGACGGATCCCCTAACGCGCGCAATGCCAGCATCCAATATTGTGTTTGGGTCGGCAGTGGAACCGACGGAGAGCCGGCCGGTGGAATGTTCGGAATTCAATTTCCAATTTGTGTTCTGCGCAAGCGCCGGTGCTGCGAATCCTGCCGCGAGCACGGCAGCCAGGGCGAATTGAGTGACTTTGCTTTTCATTTTCTCCTCCTGCTATGATCCCGTACTTTTCGGACTACAATGTGATAGATTCACATCGCGCATATGAAGAACCATGAAACTTCTTGATACTCAGTATGCGAATGCAGCATTCTGCGGAATGAGGAATAACGAGCCAGGAATCTTCGCGGAACCCGGAGCATCAGAAAGAGCTGTAGAGAGGTGATAGGAACTCATGAACCTCATTGACCTGGAGGCTTTTGTTTCCGTTGTGGATCGCGGTTCCATTGTGGCGGCAGCGGCGGGACTCCATCTCACGCAGTCGGCTGTGACCCGCAGAATTCAGAACCTGGAAGATGCGCTCGGGACGCCATTGCTTGACCGCCAGACCCGGCCCCTGCAGCCCACTCGCGCCGGACAGGAGACTTACGAGTTTGCCAAGCCGGTGCTGAACTCAGTGAACGATCTGAAGACGGGCATCATGCTGGGGGGAGAGCCGTCTGGTGATTTTCGCTTTGGCATGTCGCGAGCCCTGGGCGACCTTGCGATAGGCGCACCGATCAGGTGCCTCCGCACCGATTTCCCAAAGGTGCGGGTCCAGGCGTTTGTGCAATGGAGCGGAGTGCTCTTGGAGCGTCTTGCGAATCGAGTCCTGGACTGCGCCGTTGTGCTTCTTCCTGAGGAAAATACGCCGCCAGCGTCGCTGCTGTCGGAATGCCTTGGACCAGAACCATATGCCATCGTCGCTGCAAAAGCGAAACGGTTTTCGCAACGCGCCACATTTCAAGAGCTTTCTGCGAATGCGTGGGTTCTGAATCCTAATGGGTGCGGCGCTCGCCAGCAGCTCGAAGCGGCATTCCTTCAGCGCGGGCTTCCATTTGTCCCTGCGGTGGAGGCGGAAGGATATGAGCTGCAACTCTCACTGATTTCTGACGGAGTGGGACTGGGGCTCGTGATGCCACAGGTGTTTTATTCCTCTGCCTTGCGCGGACGCATAAAACTGGTCAAAGCGAAGGACTTCTCTCCGATGCAAAATATCTGGTTACTGCATTCCAGACACATCGGTCGGCTGGCTCCGGCTGTCCGGTGTGTGCGCGATGCCGTCAAGCAACAACTCCGCACGCGCCGATCCGCAGATTCTTAACGCAGACGTGGTTCGTTTGCTGGAGTGAACCGCTACAACGAGGCAGTTTCTTCGTGCACACGTTTGCGGGAAAGGAGCCACAATGTGGAACGGAAGAAAGGACGGCCGTACCGTATCGAGTTTCGCCGAACTCACGAATGATGTGGCCGACAACGCGGCGAAGTAATACCAGGGAATAGACATCAACCGCGCCCAAGGGGAGGACGGCTCGAAGTCATACATCGCAGGAACGATAATTGCGAGCAAGAGTAAGGCGAAAATCGCCAAGGCCGCAGCTACGAGAAGCAACCAGAGCCGTTCCAGCCATGCCTTCATTTGTTGTCCACTGGGACCAAAGACGCGCGTGTTTTCGTGAATGTTGGCGTCATCTGTCGCGAATCTTTCAGAGTGATATCCCACATTTTGGACAGCCGTCGTTTTCCAGGATTATCGTCGAACACCTTAATGATTCGTTCGGGATCGATTTGCTTCAGCGTCTTGGCCATTGTAGTAACAACGTGGTCGGCCGCGGCGGCTCCGCCGGTGAACGTTGTCATGGAGGATTTTCTCGTTAGCCCCGCGTTAACACCCTCGCGTCGCGCCCGTTCTGGCAGGGTTGCACCCATGTGGTTATTGCGAGCCGCTTACCGTTTTGCACGAACGTCGCCCGGGAGACTCGAGTGGGGCCGTGTGGAAGCCGCCGAGCCGAATCAGCCCTTCACCCTTGGGCGCAGGAGGTCGGGAGTTGAACTCTCCACGCCCCGACCACTTGCTGGCTGAATGAGCTGCGCTTTTTCCTGCGCGGTATTCCTGCCATCCCCCTGGGAACATTTGAGAACAATTGACCTTCGAGCAAGTTCCTAGCATCCCTTTGCGGCGTCACGCTGGCGTGCGTGTATACGTCCCAATATGTCGCCATGTGCGCATGCCCAAGTTGAGCCTGTGCAACCTTCAGCGGCGTCCCTTGCGAATGTAACAACGAGCCGTGCGTGTGCCGAAGTGTGTGCCAATCGATTCGCTGCAGACCAGCTCTCTCGCATGCGGTGCGCAGACAATCGATTAGGATTTTGCGTGCTCCCCATTCATTCTGCTGCACGGCATTGAATTTCTCGTTCAACGCGGAAGCGACAAAGTCGCCGGACGATCTCCCGAGAGGTCCTGAAAACGGAAAGATTGCAAATTACAAAAATTTGAGATAGGCTCTCGCGCATATTTCCCCGGTAGGGCCCAGACGTGCACCTCCGAATCTTGACAACGAGTCTCGTTGTATCCCTCTTGGGCATGCTCGAAGCAGGCTGCGGCACGAGCGTTCAGAGCGTTCCGAATCCGCCGCAAGTTGCTTTTCTACCGCAAACCTTCCAGCCGCCGGAGAACTGCCTGCCTTGCCATCAACGCCAATACAACGAACTGCACAGTGCGGTGAAATCGGGCTATCGCAACGTGAGTCCGCTGTTCAACGGACTGGAGTCGGCCGGCAATCTGGTGAATGGCGGTTTGCTGCGGCCGGTGTATTCGGACAGCACGGTCGTCTTGCCTGATGGAACGCTGCTCAACACCAATATGTATACGACACCAATCCTGAAGGAAACCCGGCAGGTACAGGCAGGGTTCTGCTTTACGTGCCACAACGCGAACATCGAGGTCTTGGGCAACAACCCAAACAACCGGGAAATTCCGCAGCTCGCCGGACTAGCTACCTGCAATCCTGCGCCGCCCGCGGGGCAACAGTGTTTTCAACCGCAAGCGTTCCGGCCACTACGAGATTACGTGATGGTGGATGCTAACGGGAATCAGCTGTTGCCGCCCGTTCCCGGAGGAGATCCGCCGTCGGGCGCCCAGCCGTCGTTGGGCGCGGCGGGAATTACCTGCGATTTTTGCCACGACGAAGCCGGCCCCGATCTGAATCGCAGTTTTCAGATGGACGGGTTCGCGAACACGAGCTTACTGCTGAATCAAACGATATTGAAAACGGGTCCGTTCTCGGATCCAGTGGCCGTCAAAAACAATTTCCACGTGGCTAACCGCAATCCAAGCGACATCGCATTTCTCACCAACGGGAGCTTTTGCAACACGTGCCACGATGTGCGCGTGCCCAATCGGAACCTGACGGCTGAAGAACACAACATGAATCCCGGCGGGCAAAACGTCAGTTACTTCCGACTGGAGAATTTGAGCACGGAGTGGCAGATCGGTCCTTATAACGGCACGAATAATCCGTTCGGCCACCTGGTGCGCTGCCAGGACTGCCATATGTCGCTGTTCCCCTACGCCGGCACTTCCACCTACCAGGTTGGAGACATGACGGTGACCAGCCCAACGCCGGGGGTGTTTGCCACGGATTACGCAGCCGTGCCCGGAGTTGCAACGGCCGACAATGCTCCGCTACAGCAACGGCAAGTGGTCGAGCACTACTTCACCGGGGTGGATGTACCACTGATGTCACCGACTGAATTGAGCGCGCGACTCGGCCCCAACTACCCGGACCCCTATGGGATGGGAATTGACACGCACGGCGTGCCAAATGGGCTGGCGACGCGGCGGCAGGACCTGATGATGGCGGCGGCGCGAATCAGTCTCGGCAAGACGGACGCAACGACGCAGCTGGGACAGACGTTCACGGTGCGGTTGGAGGCAGTGTCGTTGACGGGGCACCGCCTGCCGGCGGGGTTCTCGCAGGAGCGCACCGTGTACGTGCAATTGGCCGTGACCGATGCCAACGGATTCCTGCTTTACCAGTCCGGTTACGTCGTAGACAAACCGCATCCGAATACCGGCGAGCCAGCGCCCGACGGCAATCTGGACGACGAAGACCTCGAGCATCTTCACGCGGTGGTTGACCCCGGCTCCTTTACCGCAACCTATACCAGCGGAACCGGGACCAATGGCGGCAACAACGTCGTGTTTGAAGCCGGCCCGGATGACGGACCGGATGCGCGTATCTTCGAGGGGGCGCAGGAAGGACTGGTGCTTTTCCGGAACGAGCTGACTCATATCTTCCTTCCCGGACAAGCGATCGGGCGTATTGATGCTGCGACGGGCAAGCCCGTCTTAGCGCAAGGAGTACACTTCGAAGAAACGTTCCAGGCGGCGCTGGCAAACACCGTGGATAACTTCCGTTCTTTGCAGCCGTTGCATCCGCGAACGTACAACTACGAAATCCAGCTCCCCACGATGCAGCAACTGCAAGCGATCGGCGTGACGGTACAGGGGCCCCTGCACGTTCATGCACAAATTAATTTCGAGCATTTTCCCCCGCTCTTCATGAGGTTCATTGCTGGAGTCACAGGTGCGACCGGGCCGACCGGACATAGCCTGAATCTTATGGATGAGCAGCGCATTGACACGTACTTGAAGAATGTCAAAGGCATCGCCTCGGACGATTTTACGGTGAACTTGACGCCATGAAACTACCTTACCGATTTCCAATTTTGATCGTGGTTGGCCTTGCCGTGCTGCTGGTCTCGGTCTTCGCGCAGAGTGGCGGTTACACCCCGGGAGAGTTTCAGAGCAGCAACCCCAACTATCCGAAACCAAATCCGTTTTATTTCGAAGGCAAGATTGACTGGAACTTGCTGAACATTACCACGCCGTCAAATGCCTGGGAATACCTGCAGCGCGGAATGCACTACCAGGATGATATGGACGACGTTCCCGATGCGACTACCGACTATCAAACCTCGCTTTCCATGAACAGCCTGCAAAATCAGACTTGCCAGATCGTTACGGCGGCGACTCTGGTGAACGGTAATATTCCAACCTCGCTGACTCCTGCTCCTTGCATGTTTACCGTGCGCCTGCGCCTCGGATATCTGCAGCGAGAAACGAACCCCAGCAGCGCGATCGAACTGTTCCAGGAAGTGCTGCAAATTGATCCGCAAAGGTTAGGAGTCAACACGTTAATCGCCGAAACCTATGTGATCGAGGCGCAACAATCCACCGATCCAACGACGCAGCAGCAGGCATATGCCAACGCCGTGGCCGCGTATCAGGCGGAACTGGCGCTTTCACCCGTGACGGCGCAATTCACGGCCCTCACGGCGGATGCAGCGAACAACTCGAAGGTGCATTGGGAGCTGGCGCAGGTTTACGAAGCGACGGGGCAGAACAGTCTGGCGGCGAGCGAATTGCAAGCGTACTTGCAAGCAACGCAGTGGCACAGCGACGTCTATCCATGGCGGATCGCGCTGGCGCAAAACCAAATCCATACGCTGGCGGCGAAGAAATAAGCTTTCAACAGGCTAAACGGCAGTGAGGGGATCGAGTGTCAAGTCGGTTTCCAGCAACTTCGCGGCAGTGCGTGACCGGTCTCGCCATACTGTTCTTCTTGGCGGGAGCGAAGGCGCTGCCCTGCGCCACTCCCAAGGATGATCAAGCGGAAAATCGCGCTGCTGATAACATCGGCGCGGCCTGGGATAACCTGCTGCAGAACACGATTCCACAAAGCACACCGGACGCGGCACTGACCTCTGAGCAAATTCGTTCCGAACCCACACCGGCGGGCGACTTTCTGAATCATTTCTTCATGAATACGCGCACCGAGTACCTCCACACGCAGACTTACTTCACAGGACTCCCGACCGCTACCGGTGTGATCAATGCTCCTCCCACCACCATATTTAATCCTGCGGGAATTCCTTATCCGCAAGCTTTTCAGTCCAGTACGAACCTGATGTACAGCTTCCTGAACTGGGGCACGCGGGGCTGGCTTTCCGATCGCGTCAATTCCAGCTTTTCATTTGCTTACGGACAGGATTTGACGCATGTGACGAACGCGTCGCCGCAGCTCGACATTCTTAATACCACCGGCTCCAATCGCCGCCTCGAACTATTAACCGGCTTTGTGGAGATCAACGGGCGACCCACGGACGGCCTTTTCGCTGGCACCAGCTTACGGCTGGGCCGCCAGGACGTGTATGGCGCAGAGCTGGCGCAGATGGACGGCGCGTCGTTCTCGATGAACCGGCGGAAATTCTCCTGGACGCTGTTTGGAGGGCGGCGGTTTACGTTCTGGTCGGATCCGCGGGAACGAGCCATTGGCGGCGGGAATTTCCTGTTTCGATTGACTGACAACGCCAGCTTCGAATACGACACGCTGTATTACGTCCAAGGCACCAATCTTTTTCGCTATCGCCAGACAATCGGCAGCTCATGGTTGTTCGGGGCCAGCTATCGCATGGTGGGAAGTTCTCCGACGGATTTCACCGCGGATGTGATGTGGAATCCGAGCGATGGCAAAACGTCGCTGCGCGCCGGCTTTGCCGCCAAGCTTTCGGACAAGGACTACTTCTTCGATTACACGTATCCCGTGCACGACCAGGACCCTTACAACACGCTCACGCGTCTGAACCTGATGCCGCTGCAACCGTACACACAATTTACGATTGACGCTTCGCGCGCGATCAACTCGAAGCTGCGCCTGGGGGGTAGCGTGTGGGTGCGGGAGCTCACGAGCTCGGCAAATACCGGTCCCTTTGACAGATCCTTTCAGGACTATCGCGCGAACGCGCAGATTTTTCCTTGGAACAAGATCGACCTCTTCGCCGGATATCACATTCAAAATTCCGACATCCCGACGACACCGGTGGTGCCGACCCCTTTCGACGACTTGACCACGACCGGGGCAACGCAGACTCAGGACATAAGCGTGGAAATCGGGCGCACCTTCATGGACGGGCGTCTGCACCTGCGAGCAGGAGGCTACTACCGGCAATTGAATTTCCGCGACCTCTTCACCATCATCAACGATGCCCGCGACAAGGGCGTACTGGCAAATGCATCCTTCGTCCTGAACCCCAAGTCGCGATGTTTTTTCGACTACGGTTTGGATTCGGACTTTCCCGTGTTTCGCCCAGCCATTCAGAACAGCCAGACATTCCGCTTCGGCATACTGTGGAGCTACTGAATGGGCGCTATGCAGAACTTTCTGGCTGGCGCGTGCCTCGCCGGCGTGTGCCTGTCGGTGTCCGTGGCCGCCAACCAGGCGGGATCGTCCGCGAAAAATCAAGCGGCATCACCAACGCAAACACCTGCGCCAGCGAAGGCGCCAACCCAATCGGCTGACACCCCATTTTACCTGCACGATTTTCATGTTAAGCAGGCGGGGCTTGATTGCGACGCGTGCCACGTTCCGGAAAAGAAGGGCTCGATGGTGTTGCAACGTCCCGGTCACGATCAATGCACGCCCTGCCACGATGACGATTTTAATAAAGACATCAAGAAAAAGATCTGCGTGCAGTGCCATTCGGTGTTTCCGCCGAGCAGCAGTGAAGACCTGCTGCCCTACCCGCGCTATAAGGACCAGCGTCCAATTGTTTTCGATTTTTCACATGCGAAGCACATTGATCCGCACGAACGAGTGGATGCGCGTACAGGATTCCGTGCGGATTGCACCTTCTGCCACCATTTTCAGGACGACGGCGCCTTCGCAACATTTGGGAATCATGCTGTCTGCGCCAGCTGCCATTCCAAAACCGGCATGAAACCGCTGTTGAACGAGAAGTCTACAACGGCGGACTGCCGAGGATGCCATCGGCCGGAAGAAATTGAAAATCCCAGCGCCGCGACGATTCACCGCGTGCTCGCCTCCTATGCTGTTTCAGGAAAGTACCAGCACATAAAGTTTTCGCACGCTGTGCATTTCAAGGACAGGCAGGGCTATCACCTGGATTGCACCACTTGCCACTATGGAATCACATCCAGCACAAGCCTGAGCGACGCGACGCTGCCGAAAATGGTGGATTGCGTGAACTGCCATGACTTGTCGAAGAGCCTTGCGGCGAACTTTCGCATGTCCAACTGCAAGGTGTGCCATAACGACGAGCAATCCGGGCCCATGCCGGAGATTCATTCGGCCATTGTTAAGCCGGCGTCGCACACCGAGGGTTTCCGCATGCATCACGCCGAGGATGCCTCCAAGCCGGGCGCTGCATGTTTCGTTTGCCACATGAACGTGGCACCATCGGCCGTCGGCCAGCAGCAGTGCCTGGGCTGCCACGAGGTTATGATGCCCGTGTCGCATACGGCGCGATGGAAGGACGATGTGCACGGAAAATACGCGGCGCTCGATCGAACGACCTGCTCCACTTGCCATGTAACCGAATTTTGCAGCCGTTGCCATAATCAGACGCCGGCCAGCCACATGCCGCTGGCGCAATTCAAAGCGGGTGGTCACGCGCAGCTGGCGATGCTCAACGAACGGAGCTGCTTTACTTGCCACACCTATGCGGACACATGCGGAGAATGCCATGCGCAAACACTCAAGTAATTGGGGGATCGCAAATGGGTAGAAGTTGCGGGACAAGAAAAAGAGGCAGACGATCCTCCACAGCGGGAAGGATCGGTGCGCTGCTGTCCGTTGGTTTTGTCCTCTTTCCTTTCGCCACAGGCGCCCAGCAGGAGGCAGCGCGTTTCCAGCAGGATCCGGTGGAGCAGGTGGGAGCGCGCGTGCTGGCAACGCTGGCGATCCTCGGGGTCGCCGTTGTAACGTACAGCCTGCTGAAATACCGGGGTGCGGCCGTCGGGCCAGTATCCTGGGGCTTGCTCATTGCCGGCGCAGTTGCCTTCCCACTGCTAATAACCGGGGTGGGAACAATTCTGGTCTTCGAAAGAGCTGAACGCGTGGAATTCTGCGCCTCGTGCCATGTCACGATGAAGGCATTCGTTGACGACATGAAGGATCCCAAAAGCGAAAGCCTGGCTGCGCTTCACTTCAAGAACCGCTACATTCCAGACGATCAATGCTATAGCTGCCATACGTCCTACGGCCTGTTCGGCACAGTCGAAGCAAAAAAAGAAGGGCTCAACGATGTGTACAAGTACTACACTCGGACGTTCCATCTGCCGATCAAACTGCGCCATCCCTACCCCAACAACGATTGCCTGAAATGCCACGCAGGGTCGGCCAAGTGGCTCGCTTCGCATGAGGATTATAAGGATGCGTTATTTTCCGGGCAGGCCACTTGTATGCAGTGCCATGCCGACTCCAACCCAGCGCACAAGCTAGCGCAAAATATCACGCCATGACTAAAGACGCTGACGTTAAGCCATTCAAACTAAACACCGTCGCCACGCGAATGCTGCTGATCGGTGCTCAGCTGCTGGCATTGATCATTTTTATTCTGGCGCTGCAATTCCTGAGGCGCACCACTGGCGGAACACTGTTCCTGTTTTCAACGATCGGGCCGGTTCTGGCGATGCTCGCGGTGCTAGCCACCCTGGGGGTGGCGACCTATCGCTTCCTCAGACGGCACAGCCTGTTTGTCATCGAGGAAATTGAGCCGGGCGAAGTAGTTTTTCGCCAAGGGGAAGAGGGTGACTGCGCCTATTTCATTCACGAAGGAGAGTTCGCCGTCGTGCGTGAAGAAAACGGAGCCGAGAACGTGATCGCCAGACTTTCGAACGGGCAATATTTCGGGGAGATGGCCCTGATCAGTGACGCGCCGCGAAACGCCACGGTCCGCGCTGTGACTCCGGCGAAAGTCGCAATTCTCGGCAAAGCGAATTTCCTGACGATGCTGAAAGTGATGCCGGTGACGCAACAAGATATCATGAAGAGAGTGGGTGAACGGGCAATGCGGCATTCTGCGAAATGATTGAACTGAATCCAACCTGAGGGAGAGTGGATCTATGCAAATACATCGAGTAGCAATCGTGGCGATTGGCGTTGCAATGATTGGCATCGCTGTGGGTATTCCGGCTGCGGGAGCTGGTGATGCGGCGGCTGGAAAAGACCTTTACATGAAGAAATGCAAGACCTGTCATGGTGCGGACGGCCAGGGCAACCCCGGTGTCGCAAAGTTGCTGAACGTTACATTTAAGCCACTCGGTTCAGAGGAGATTCAGAAGAAGAGCGACGCCGAGTTCAAGAAGATCATTACCGAGGGCAAGGACAAAATGAAGCCGGTGAAAGATTTGAGCGATGCGGATATGGACAATATTATTGCGTTCGTTCGCACGCTCAAACAGTAACCGGAGGAAGGCGCGGAATTTGTGACGTAGCGCGGTCCGAAATTCGCGATCTGCGGCGTGCGTCTTGCCCCGCCTGTCAGGATTCCAAGTGTCTGCGGTCGTGCTAGCATTGGCGGCGGTCCTGCCGTGACGTCAAATAAAAAAGCGGTTGTTATCCTGGGTGGGGGTTTCGGCGGCGTCTATACGGCGCGGCACCTCGCGAGTACGTTGCGGCCGGACGAGGCGTCCATAACCCTTATCAACCGGGAAAATTATTGCGTCTATCAGCCGATGCTGCCCGAAGTCATATCGGGCTCGATCGGATTGACCGATGTCGTCTCACCGATCCGGGACCTATCCCCTAACACCGAACTGATCACACGGGAAGTGCTGAACATTGATTTGAAAAACAAAACCGTGACGTTGAGCCCCGGCTTTCGGCCCCGCTCGCTGGAAATTCCTTACGATTGTCTCGTGATTGCCTTAGGTGGCGTTACCGACCATTCCAGCAGGCCCGGCCTGCTCGAACACGCCTTGCCTTTTCGCACCTTGGCCGACGCACTGGCCTTGCGTAGCCATCTGATCCACGTCCTCGAGGAAGCGGAAGTCGAGAGCGACCCTCAATTCCGCAAGAAATTGCTGACCTTTGTGGTGGCTGGTGGCGGATTTTCTGGTGTGGAGGTCATCGCCGAGTTGCGCGATTTCATCGAGCACGCCAAAAACAATTATGCGCGCCTTCGCCGCGAGCAGATCCGTTGCATCCTGGTTCATTCCGGGGACCGCATCTTGCCGGAAATTTCTGCCGACCTTGCCGTCTTTGCTCACAAACTCCTCGCCAAGCGGGGCGTCGAAATCAGATTGCTGGATCGACTCGTCGCCGCTACATCCGAGCGGGCCATTTTGAAATCGGCTGTCGAAATTCCCACGAAGACCATCGTCTCCACCGTTCCGATGGCGATCGCCCCGGTGCTGCAAAAGCTCGACTGCGCCAAAGACAAGGGACGCCTAAAAGTTAATCGCAGGCTGGAGCTGGCGGGTTATGAAGCTCAGGTGTGGGCTCTGGGAGACTGCGCCGCGATCGTCACCAAGTCGGGAAATCCGGTTCCGCTCACGGCGCAACATGCCACACGGGAAGCCAAGACGGTGGGAGGGAATGTCGCGGCGAGTCTTCGCGGTACGCAGAGTTCTGAATTTGACTTTGAAGGGCTGGGTAAACTCGGAGCGCTGGGCCACTATTCTGCTGTCGCGGACGTACTGGGCTGGCGCGTGTCTGGACTCCCTGCCTGGTTTCTGTGGCGCGCGATTTATCTGCTGAAGTTGCCCGGCCTGTACCGAAAAGTACGTGTCGGGCTCGACTGGATGATTGCCCTGCTGTTTCGTCCCGACTTGGTGCAGGTCCGCGACGTCCGTGATTCCAACATCGTCCGGCAGCATTTTGAACCCGGGGACGTCGTCTTCTTTCAGGGCGAACTTGGCGACTGCGTCTATGTGATCGAAAAGGGCGAGTGCGAAGTATTCCGGGACCAGGATGGAGCGATGGAACACCTGGCAATCCTGCGCGCGGATGATTATTTCGGGGAAATGGCGGTACTCACGGACTCGACTCGCAATGCGACCGTTATGGTCCGCACTCCCATGGACGTCCTCCTGATTCCAAAATGCGACTTCCACTTGCTGAAATCCGCGGTGCCGACATTCGGAGAGTTCTTCAGCAAGCTCGCGCGAGACCGCGCTGCCCCCGGCAAGTCCAAAGGGACCGCCCTCTAGGGCCGCGCTTGATTCCAACCTGGCCGAAATAGTATTTATTTCCCAAGCGCTGCGAATCGGGTTGTTGTAATCGCGAAAAACACGACAAAAACTAGCGAGTGATTTGGGGTGCGGAGGAGACACGCGGGGAGGGTGGAGTTCCCAGTTCGGGACAGCTCGAGCAGGTCGCGTCCTTTGGAGGCTTCAACAGTGGCCCGACTCACGCTAACAGATTCGGATTTTCGGCGCTATTTGCAGAATTACGGACAGGGATAAGAACCAGGCAAGGGGAACACACCTGTGCACGGAAGCATTGTGGAACTGCCGTTGATCGGCGAAAAGGATCGGCGCGCGGATTTCGCCTTGGTGGTTGACCGAGTAGCGTCTTAACCCGCACCCTTCAAGGGAACCGAAGGGCGCGGCACCCGGAAATCGGTTGGTAGCGCGTGTGAAAATCACATCCTATAATCATCTCGCCGCGGCGGGCTTGGCTCCTTTGTTCCGAGCCTCGGTCATTAGCGCTACCAAGTCTACTCGGAGGAAGGAGCCGACAACGTCATCTGATCAGCCTGTCTCACCGTCTTAGAGACGGCGTTTGGGACGGTGAGAGAGGACTATTGGACTTAGCTTCCTCTCACTGAGAACAATTACGAAGATGATGCAATCTACAAGAATAGATCGATGGACTTCAGGCGCGCACTACGACCAATGGATGGGACGCTGGAGCCGCCTTCTGGCCAAGGAATTTCTGAAGTGGCTGGACGTCTCCGCAGGTCTGCGGTGGATTGATGTGTGCTGCGGGAGCGGCATGGTCACCGAGGCCATCGTCGAACGCAGCGCACCTGCCAGCGTTGTGGGAGTGGATGCTTCTCCTGACCAAATCAGCTTCGCTCGACAGCATCGGGCATATCCCAACGTCGTGTTCGAGATCGGGGACGCGGCTGCCTTGCCGTTTCCGGACTCCACTTTCGATGTTGCGGTGTGCGGCTTGGGTTTGAACTACACTCGGAATCCGAGCCGGGCGCTCGAGGAATTCCGCCGCGTCACACGTCCGGGCGGCATGATTGCTGTTTACGTTTGGGACTACGCCCAGGGAGCGAGGTTCTTGCGGGAGTTCTGGGATGCCGCCGTTGCAATCGACGGCGAAGCAGCCGGCTTCGATCAGGCGCAGCGCTTCCCGATGTGTACGCAAGAAGGGCTGCGCAGCCTATTTGAAGAAGCGGAGCTAGAAGACTTGGCCCTCCATGCCCTCGATGTGGTAACCCGTTTCACCGACTTTGACGATTACTGGGAACCGCTTCTGACCGCGCAAGGCTCGGCGCCGAACTATCTGGCCGCGCACGATCAACAGGTTCAAACGGCGATTCGCGAACGACTAAGAACGAAGCTGCCGCGAACCGCCCAGGGGACAATTGAACTGCCCGCACGCGCGTGGGCAGTTCGAGGGCGGAAGAAACTCTAATTCTGCTCGCTCTCGTCACTTCCTTCTTCTGAGTTCTTATTGAGTTGTAGAGTCACTGCGTTGATTAGCCGTAAAACGAGCCCGCTTAGAAAGGTGGCTCTCTCCGCGCAGTGTGTATCCAGCAGATATCGAATAATCGCAGCGCCTACGCGTGAGCAGAATTAGGCGTCATCGGACCAGCGCGCGAGGAGGGAGTTCGACGGGACGGTTGTTGCGAGGCTGGGTCTAGACCCGCACCCTTCAAAAAGAAGCTGTGAAGAAACCTGGTGGCGCGAGCGGCGGAAGGCTTCCTGGAGAATATGCTCGCTGGGTTTTTCATGCTCTTGGTGACATGGCAGTGCCAGCCCGCCTGCTTTTCGTGCTTCAGCTG
>Ga0210394_10000256_pt1 | contig 125036 bp, 150 predicted proteins | sample IncBWC12MmetaG_FD_160121 | JGI IMG/M metagenome (GOLD analysis project Ga0210394, IMG submission 160121) | Forest soil microbial communities from Barre Woods Harvard Forest LTER site, Petersham, Massachusetts, United States - Inc-BW-C-12-M | ecosystem: Environmental > Terrestrial > Soil >...
TGCTGTAGGTACCAGCTCCAGCAGCACTTACAGCGCCGGGGTTGAGGCTACCATCTGCATTATGGGCCACGGCCAAAAAGCCATTGAGGATGTCACCCCAGGTACCATCGTCTTTGCCGGGAATTGGTAATCTTTGTGTCATGCTACTTTCGCCTGGTTACCCCTCATAAACGCACGTAAGGTATTAAATTAATAATAGACTCGTGGAGCATACGTGTCAAACAGAGAGCTCGTTAAAAACCACCTGAGCCATAACCTTTGGTTTGTTTCTTAGGTTTGGGCAATTTGAGCCTTGGCTTCCACATAGCAACCGACTAGCTTACCTTAGGAGTAGTCTTATTCTTGCCACCATAGCCACTGCCACTGTATCCCACTAGAGACTTGTGGGTACCAAGAGACTTCCCCGTTAACAGCTCGATGACCGTACTAAAGCCAAAAATGGAGGCAACAGCCAGCACCATAATACCTAAGCACTCCTTACGAGAGACTTCTTTTTGCATGAGAGCTTGAAGGTGTGTAGTTTGCATATTTTTCCCGTTGTTTCTACATACCAGCATAGCATAGTGCTTACGATTCTACATTTCAAACAAGCTGGCATACTGCCGCAAAACCCCTGTAAGATATATAGTCAGGCCATGCGTCACCCGTACCTTACAGCATGCAGCCCATGGAGAAGCTGCTCCGAGGAATAGTTTTACTGAGTTTTATATTGACACAAATCATGTTAGTAGCTATACTATTTACATACTTAACTATATTTATATCTACGCGTCGTGAGGTGGTCTAGCTGTGACACGTGAGGAGATCATTAAGAACCTGTTCGAACAGATGAGCGTTGCGAAACGCGGCATGTACACACGTATGCAAGCCATCACCAACGGCTTGCCCGTTTCACGTACACAACTTGAACTACTCTTTACCATTAAGCACTTGCAGCCAGTGAGCTTCAAGCAACTTGCGGCCCAGCTGCAATTAACACCTGGTGCCATATCTCAGCTCGCCGATGGTCTCAATCAGCATGGCCTGATTGAACGCGAAACAAATCCAAACGATCGGCGAAGCCAGACATTACAACTATCCGGAGATGGCGTAACATTGCTGCAGACAATCGAGAAGCGTCGCCGTGAAACCATGGAACGAGTTGTGAAAGATTTAACAAACGAAGAATTAACTGTATGGCTGCGCATCCAGCAGAAAATGATCGTTGAACATCAAACCGTACTCGATAAGAAACAAACTGACAAAGGAGAACATGAGTGATACTTACTTCATTATTCCATAAGAAGGCTGTCCGCAAACCAAAAGTTGCAGCCCTTGCAGCCAACCAAAACGCTGCAAGCGTTACCGTTCAGGCACCAGGCGCCGAAGAACATATAGAACGCACGCATGCTGAGATAATGGTTATCGTCACGGCCCTCATGCTTTGTATGCTACTTGCTGCACTCGACCAAACCATTGTTTCAACTGCTCTTCCACGAATTGCTAGCGATCTACACGGCCTCAGTAAATACTCGTGGGTTGCAACCTCATATCTTCTTACCAGTGCGGTGGCAACGCCACTCTATGGCAAGATTAGTGACATGTTTGGCCGTAAGAAAATCTTACAAAGCGCCATTATTATATTCCTCGTCGGCTCAGCACTTTGCGGTGTCAGCCAAACTATGAACCAATTAATCTTCTTCCGTGGCCTACAAGGAATTGGTGCCGGTGGCCTCATGACACTCGTACTAGCAACAGTCGGTGACGTCGTCTCACCAAGACAGCGAGGTAAATATCAAGGTTACTTCAGTGCGGTCTTTGCCATCGCAAGTGTTATTGGACCACTCCTTGGTGGTCTATTCACTGATCACCTAAGCTGGCGTTGGGTATTCTATATTAACCTACCGATCGGCATTTTCGCGCTGTTTGCAATTGCAGCTCGTCTCCACTTACCCGTCAAGCGAGCCCAGCACAAAATTGACTTTATTGGATCCGGCCTCTTAACCGTAAGCGTAGTGAGCCTGTTACTGGCAACCGTTTGGGGTGGCGTGAATTATCCATGGGGATCAAGCCAAATTATTGGCCTATTCGCAACGAGTATCATCGGTACAATCCTATTTGTCTGGTGTGAGCACTTTGCAGCAGAACCAATCATCCCGCTCGAGTTGTTCAAGGGTAGCGTGTTTCGCATCTCGGGTATCCTTAGCTTCCTTGTCGGTATGGTAATGTTTGGAGCGCTCATATTCCTACCGGAGTATCAGCAGCTCGTACGTGGTGATTCCGCAACAAAATCGGGCCTTATGCTGTTACCGCTCGTTGGTGGCCTAATGGTTGCGTCATTGTCCGCCGGCAGGCTCATCTCTAAGTTTGGCCGCTACCGAATATTCCCAATTATCGGCACCATCCTCTTACCGATCAGCTTCTGGCTCTTTACGCACATCGCCGTGGACACAAGTCGTCTCTACCTCGGAATCTGGATGGTAGTTCTTGGTGTGGGTATTGGATTCGTTATGCCGGTGCTGACTCTTGCCGTACAAAATGCAGTAGACCGCAAATACCTTGGGACGGCTACCTCAATTGTCACATTCTTCAGAAGCATTGGTAGTTCGCTCGGTGCAGCAATCTTTGGCGCCATTCTAACAAACCGTTTAGCGTACCATTTGGACCATACATTACCGGGGCACGTTGGCACCAGCGTTGCCAAAAATTTCACCAGTGGCGCCACAAGCCTGAGCCAGTTACCAACCAATACTATACATACCGTTCTGGTCGCCTTTGCAAACTCATTTCATGATGTATTCCTCCTTGCCATTCCATTTGCGATCTTAGCATTCATAACAGCACTCTTCCTCCGAGAGACGCCACTCAAGACATCCACGAAGCAAATGGCCGAAGGTGAAGGTCTGGAGATTGCCCACTAATGAGCGTAAAGAAACCCGTCATTAAGGTCACGAACGTCACGAAGGAGTTTGGCAAGTTTACTGCGGTCAGTGATGTCAGTTTTAGCGTTGCAAAAGGCGAGCTCTTTGCACTGCTTGGCCCAAATGGTGCCGGTAAAAGTACAACAATCAAGATGCTTACGACATTACTGCAGCCGACGAGCGGGAGTCTAGAGCTGGCCGGTCACAATGTCGTCGAGGATTCTGATGCTGCTCGGCGAAGTTTTGGTATTGTCTTCCAAGATCCAAGTCTGGATAGTGAGATGACGGCATATGAAAACATGGAGCTTCATGCAGCGTTGTACGGTGTCGCCAAGAAGGGTGTCGCTAAACGCATTCAGACCTTGCTCACACTCGTAGAGCTATGGGATCGTAGGAAGACACAAGTCAAAAACTTCTCTGGCGGCATGAAGCGTCGGCTGGAGATTGCCCGCGGGTTACTCCATTACCCGCATGTATTGTTTTTAGATGAGCCGACGCTTGGCTTGGATACACAAACTCGTAATTTGCTGTGGGATTATGTCAAAAAGCTTAGCCATGAAGAGGGTATGACGGTGTTCTTTACGACACATTACCTCGAAGAAGCCGAAGCCGTTGCTGATCGTATTGCCATTATTGACCACGGCAAACTCGTCGCACTTGGTACGACGAAGCAACTGACTACCGAGACAAAAACGAAGACACTGGAGCAAGCCTACCTTGCACTCACCGGTAAAACCGTCCGCGATGAGCAAGTCGATAGTCACGAAAACTGGCGATCAATACGTCGATCGAGGGCGATGCGATGAGAGTAATCTATATACTTTGGCTCCGTCAAATCAAGCGCTTTTTCCGAGCAAAGTCTCGTATCTTTGGCGCAATTGGCCAGCCACTCCTGTTCCTCGTTGCCTTAGGATATGGTATTGGCTCGATCTATGCCAAGGCCGGCCAAGGTAATTATCTTGAGTTCTTGGTACCGGGTATCATGGCTCAAACAGTACTGTTCTCCGCCATGTTTTATGGTGCAATGATCATGTTTGACCGTCAATTTGGATTCTTGAAAGAGACTCTAGTCGCACCAGTTTCACGCCTAAAGATCATGCTTGGTGGAGCACTTGGTGGAGCAACAACCGCAGTCATACAAGGCCTCTTGGTACTTATTATCTCACTCGCACTTGGCTTCCGGCCAGAGCATTGGGCATTAGTGCCAGTAGCAATTGCTATCTTGTCACTCCTAGCGATAGCAATCGCCTGCTTCAGTTCCGCAATCGGTTCGTTCGTGCAAGACATGCAAGGCTTCCAAGCCATCAACCAACTGCTTGTTTTCCCCTTGTACTTCCTGAGTGGCGCACTATATCCACTTGATCACGTGCCGACATGGTTACGTATTGTTGCCGAGTTCAACCCTATGTCCTACGCTGTTGACGCCATGCGTGACACACTAATTGGTCAAACGCATTTCGGTCTCATAAAAGATCTCATCGTCTTATTCATTGTCGTGATTGCGATGATAAGCTTTGGTGCGTACCGCTTCCGCCACATTGAAGCCTAAGGCTACTTTGCTAGATTTGGTCGGAAAACTCGAGCCACGACTGTACTTCGGTCAAGCCAACCAAATTGGCGGCTGTCGGTACTAGCCGATAGGCTATCGCCAATAACAAAGACTTTCTCTTTATCTATCTGCTCGATCCGCTTCACGAGTTCTCGATTATTTTTCCGCAAAATAACAACCCGTCCGGGATGTAGTCTCCGGAAAAATGATGTCGCTATAATGATCTGGCCGGGTCGTAACTTGGACGCCATACTTATCCCAACAACCCTTTGAAATAAGATTGGACGTTTCATGAGAAGCTGCTTCCTTGTATGTACTATCTAGGCTTTTTTAGTAGCCCAAAAGATTTCCGCAATCTCATCAATCATGTCAAGCTGAACCAACTGGACCATCAGGACTCGTAAGTACAACGAACGGTTTTGAAACAAGAGCCGTAAACGTCTACGCAGGTTCACCGGGCGCCAAGTCCGCAGCAGCGAATCCGCACGCCGTTTCACAGTACGATGTTGCATGTTACCAGGTTTCCCAGCATTAGTTAGTATACTTGCTAGTTTTGTAGCTTCGTCGCATAATCTGCCGTATGGGTAATGCTACGCCAGAGTTTCCAGCCCCAGATGAACCACCACGGATCCCTCCTTTTTCGATGTTACATGCCACGCAAGATGAGATTGATGTACGTTTTGGCTATATTATGGACGATTTACATCTTAATAATATTGAACGAGGATTTGATCCCAAACCACCAGCTGCAGTTCGCCTGACACGAATTGGGAACTTCTTGTTAAAATCTTTACCCCATTTTCGTATTGAAGGCTGGTAGGCATAACTAGCCGACGACTCGAATCAAGCTGATAACCATACTATGAGAAACTACTTCCGCTTTTTTGCCATAATTAACCTGTAACTAGCGTTGAACTACAATTACCAATTCCAATCGAAGAACTTCGCACGCTATTGCGTAAAAACGGGGTAAAAACGGCGTCTGTTTTTGGTAGCTATGCACGCGGCGATGCAACTGCTAAAAGTGATCTCGATTTATTGGTTGAACTAGCCGATGGCAAGACATATCTCGACCTAGGTGGTCTACAATATGAGCTTCAGGAGCGTTTTTCTGTAAGAGCTGATATTGCAACAAAACTAAATCGTCACTTTGAACCATACATAACTCCTGAATTGGTCAGTATCCTGTAGCATGATTATTTGGGACATCAACTTGCAAATTTGGCTGCATAGATTGACTTGCTAGCAAGCGAAGTTTGATTGTGATAGCAGTGACGATGGCTCTCCAAGTACAAGTATCTTTACCTGATATTATTAAGTGATGATTAGAATCGCAGAATCAGCACGAGACTATACAACATTATTGGCAATTCAAATTGAGTGTATAGAAGGCTTAACTGACACCTATACACCTGATGAAATCCAGCATTGGGTTGACTATCTAAAAAATGAGACTGCCGATAGATACTCTGAGTATAACAATACAGTCTATGTCGACGATTCTGGCAAAATCGAAGGCTTCATATCGTGGAAAACGACAGAAGGCTCATCTGCCAGTATAGAAAGCCTCTACATTCGGAATTCGTATGGCGGACGAGGAATTGGCAAGCTCTTGTTACAGAATGTTGAGGCAGATCTACCAGGAAAAACAATCCATGTTCGATCAACCCTAAACGCTCAGTCTTTCTATGAAAGAAATGGCTACATATACACAGGAAAATCAATATCTAGGGCAGGTTTTATGATTTCATTGCTCAAGAAAAAGTTATAGATCGAACATCGTTAGACATAACCACTGCGATAGCTCTCCAGTTTAGGTTCGTGAAAGATTTCTTCGGAGATGTTTTTGCTATACTTGGCCTATGACCAAAAGCCGAAACGTTACTTTGGCACTACTTGCGTTGATAACTTTTCCGCTCATCTTTTTTGCTTTACAGATTTACATGCCATATACCGATAGGTCATACGTCATCCCTCAAACAGGCTGTTGGAGTGGCGGTATTTCATTTATAGACAGCCGGAATTCTACTTGTTCAGGTAGCCCGTCTCATTCGGTAGGTTTCCCATTTATTATTAACCAACAAGGCGTCAGTCTGACAAATCATGTCCTCAGTGTCTTTGCCGATTTAGCCCCAGCAATAATTGTGGAGATACTGCTAATTCGGTTTTACAAAGCTAGTAAAGACGCGTATTTGCCTCATTAGGTCAGCCTGAAGCCGGTTGTCATACATGGCCAGCTTCATAAACCCTCAATACACCCGTGTTTAAACCCCCCTGTGTTGAGGAGTTTTTTATTGGTATAGTAAAGCTATGAAGATCAGGAAACTTTTTCGCAACACATGGCTAATCGTCGGAGTTGCTTTGCTGATTGGTCTTGCAATTGGGAGCCTGGTTACTAGGTGGCATTACAAAACTTTGTACAAGAATTATGTCTATTGCGGTAACTCTGTGAGCTATTATGACAAGACAGGTAAGATTAAACTGTACTCGCAAAACTCCTGCTCTCAATAGCCCTAGTTAGATTGGCGTAGCAATGACGATGGCCCTCTAGTTCAGATTCAGGAAAGACATCTTCTGAGGCCTTCTTTGCTATACTGCCTGTAATGTACGTTCGAAAAAGTAAAAACAAAAAACTGGACAAGTTAACAACAGTGATTGGCATTTGTATGCCGATCGTTACACTGCCCCAACTTTATACCGTGTTGACTTCAAATGATCTGAAGGGAGTGTCGTTGATCACCTGGTCTTTTTACACACTTCAAGCTGGAATATTTGCTGTATTTAGCATTAAACACAACGAGAGACCGCTCGTTATTACATACATCCCCTTGTTCGTTATTGAGTTTGGAATTGTAATCGGCTTACTGTTACGGCAACAGTAGCTGCAATAACGGTGGCTTTCATACTGCCACTTCTACCGGAATCTTTTTAGTCGTATACTTTAGTCAATGATCGAAAAGAATAACTCGAAATTACTAGGAATTGTTGGCATCGTTGGCACTCTTATAGGGATTGGGCTTTTTATTTTGGCAAAGTACATGCTCACGAACCATGTTTACTCCATCTCTCAAACCAACAAATCACATGCCGTGCGGAACTTAGGCTTACTAATGCTGCTCATTGGCATTGTCGCAATAATAATCTATCTAATTAGAGTTTTTGCTAAACAGGCTGGCAAGCAAAAGTAGCAGGTCTATTTTCCTCAATTTTGGTCATAGCAGAGTGACGGTGGCCCTTCATACCACCTATGTTTAAAGACCTTTCAAGGGAGTATTTTGGTTCCTCAGGAATCTTTCTGCTTTTAGGCAAGTACGATTCGATGCTGAGTTTAACTGTTATACTGCAGACAACATGATCAACTACGATACTGCGGTGATCCTTGGTTCAAGACCACGTGACGGAAAAACGTGGCGATTTCCTTCTCATGTCTACTACAGCCTTGACCGGGCAGTGGAGCTCTATAACAAGAAAAAAATCTCATTTATCACGGTGTCCGGAAAATGGACACTCAATTTCGACGTACTTCATATTACGCAGCCATTCACAGAATGCGAAAAGATGGCTGACTATCTACTAGCTAAAGGCATCCCAGACAATGCAATACTGCGCGAATCGGAATCAAAAGACACGATCAGTAACATCTACTACCTTAAGCGACAGATTTTTGAATCTAAGGGCTTGCGAAGTCTGCTTTTTATCGCGGCCGAGCCACGACTTCCACGGATCGAGTTCCTCTGCCAAAGAATACTGGGGCCAACATACAGTCTGCACTTCGAAGCAGTTGCGTATGCACAAGACGAGGTTTCGCCGAACGAACAGCGCACGCTCACGAAACAGACAGCTTTTTTAGCCCCCATGAAAGATGGTGACGACGCATGGTTGGATGGAAAATTTTATGTTGGACCTTACTATGATGCCGTTAGGAATCGAGTGATAGAACGTGCTGCCCATGAGCCATTACTCTACCTTGCTAATCCGCCCTGGTCTGCTGCAGCGTAAGGGCACTTGGAATTGGACGACCCGCACTCGGTACCCACGAATAGCTTCCGCCCGGATATTTGGGCCATTGAAGATAGTGAGCGTTACCGTAGCTTATCATGCTATCTGCGGACCGAGTGACGATCTTAGCAGTACGACCAGGATCTAGAAAACACCCCCACAATATCTTGTGCCTTGCGAAGATATACGCGACAGACTCAGCAGGCGTCACGCCCTGGAAAGTTGAGCTTTCGGGCCGCCCGTCAAACAACGTGATGTGCGTACGCTCATCAGTTGATTGGTATACCGCCAACCGTACCATTGGCACATTAATAAACGGTGGGTCACTGCCAAGGGATGGATCATCATTTATCGGATTACTCGCAAAGTTGCTATCAGTCAGAAACGGCCCGACGGAAATCGCCCCCTGAATAGAGCTGTCCAACGGCAAAGTGTCGACCGACCGGAATTGTATGTCGTCCTGACCATCACTTCGGAGCAGTCGAGGATTGCAGCGAAGAACGGTATCGTAGGCAAATAGGTCTAGACCACCAGACGCACTTCTGCCGACAGCCTGAAAACAGCCGTTGCTACTGGCAAGCAAGCCAACATCGACCCTCTCGTCGCTAGGGGCGATTAATGGTGAGTATCGAGAATGTTCATCAAGAATCCGGATCCGTTGTTTGCGGGCCCCAACTTCTTCATTAAAAGCATGCCGTATAACAACGTTGCCATTACCAAATACGCTGCATTCGGCCGGATGTGCAGAGCGAGAACCGCTCCATGTTACTGTGTGATTATTAATACTGAGCTCACCCAGAGCCCGGACAAACCGTACCGACAGCCTCCCGTCTATATCCGCCAATAGCGCCTCTCTATCCACGACTGGCAGGCTTGCCGCATAACCCCGCTTCTGCACTGCCAGGTTCAATGCCTGTTGGCGCGGCGTACCGGAACCCTGATCGGCAAGATAGAGGAATGCACCACTTATGGCAGCCGTCGCCTCTGGTACATTGGCCAAATAATCCGCCACACTGCGGCCATGCCGCTCCACATGAACTTCGGCAGCAACAGCATTATGAGCGAACGATAAATCATAAATATTCGTAAATCTATTATCTGCCAAAGATTCAGAACTAACGGCTAACTCGGCGTGCCCACCAAGTCTATAGGTAGCATCAAGTGCCTGCACGTCAACTTCACGCTCAATTTGCTCGCGTGCTGCCGATGGAGTCTCGAAATCATATTGGAGTGCTGGCTGCGCACCACCATCTCCAGCGGGACGGTAATACTCGATCATAGATTTACTATACAAGTTTGTTGGTTTTTTATCCATAATATTCGATAGTTTACCTATCCTAGCTTGCCTCCTCGTATTTGGTTATAGTTAGACTGTAATGAAAAACGCTCTATTTCAAACGATGTCGTTCCCGGTTGTTGGTTCAGAAAAATGTGCCTGTGTCATTGCTGGTTATCGTGGAAAAATCGCCAGCTATAAAAAAGTCATAAAAATACTAAATAACAAGGGCTTTTCGGTCATAGCCTATGAACATAGTCCAGCCGTACTAAGCAGTGGTGACCCCCAAACACTTCTGAAACTAGTCGAGGAAATCGGTAATGATTTTCTTCATAAATCTACTAACTACAAAGAGGTGATTTGTGTTGGTGCGAGCATCGGGGCAGGTCTTTGCTTTGCCGTCCAAAACAAAGTCCCTAACGTAAAGTATGGCGTTTATGCAGGTGCTGGCGTTTCACCACCCGAAAATATTTTTGAGGCACCTCTATTTTATGTAGTGCGAAAAAAGTTTAAGAAATCAGGCTTCACCAAACCTGAGCTTAAGAAAGCCTGGCAAGATATTGATGTTGTACCAACAAAGCTCATAGCTCAAACACCCTTTGTTATGGCACTTGGCAAGAAAGACAGAATTGTTAAATATGACAAAGCCCTTGGCACGCTAAAGGCATGGCAGCATCAGGGACAGCATATAAAAATCATTACTAAACCTACATTGGGGCATTTTGGAATCATTCGTTGGTATAAAGACCATATTGCAGAGTTGCTAGTTGAGGCTGAAGGTCTAGAAGCCTAATCTCAGTTGCGATGGCAAGCACTATGAAAGAGTTCTTCGGGGGTCTTCTTTTGGTATACTTGTAGAGATGAAAACGATAGACACAACGATTAGCACTCCCGAATTGTTAGCCATGGCCGAAAAAATGTACGGAAACTTGGTTAAGGCGGTGGTTGACCTTCAAAGAAATATCCTCGTAGTCGATGCCGAGATGCACGCCGATGAAGAACAATACTTGCTAGAACAAGGATCGAAGCAAAATGATCTTTGGGGCATTAACCTATACCCCTCTAAATTTGGAGCTGATGATTTTATCGAATTCGATTCAATGATAAACATACGTCCCCGACAACAGAACATGTCGCGTGGTATTGATAACCCTAAGATTCGAGAGCAAATCGTCAAATTAGTAAGAGAAAAGGTAATCGCATGAGCACTGCCTACGAGATTGACGAGTCTAGATGGGCAAAACTAGATATATTTAACCAAATGGGAAATATCTATAGTGAAGTTGGCCGATCTTTTAAGACACAAGGACAGGAAAACTCCAAAGATCATGAAGAAGCAGTTAGTCGCGCAATTGACTTGTTTGATGTCACTGTTCGTATTCTTATTGCTAAAAAGTCACCGGAGGCAAAAGAGGTACTTCGTGCTAAAGAACAATTTCTTGATCTAGCGGTTAGCGATAAACCAACTCCTGAGTCTATACAAAGCCTCGACAGATACTTTATGCAATTTGCTGTAGCCGCACGACTTAATAGATAAGCAGCAGATAAAGTTAGTTTTTGTAATTAGATGTCCTGTTTGTATCTGTTAAGTAGTTATAATCCCGTTGAATATAAGCGTATAATAGAGCCTGTGAGAAAGCTAGTTAATATAGTACTAGTTCTCGGCTTCCTGTTTGTGGATTTCTTGTTCTTTCATGACATTTTCAAAGCAGGAGAATCTACGAGCATAGCTCAGTATCTTACGGGTATTTTGAGCATCCTTGTTTTTGTTATTTCAATCCAATCGCTAATGAAAAATAATAAGAACGCCAAAAGCTAGTAATTAGTTCTGCTACACAGGCATTCGGCAACCACAAAAGAAAGGGTACACTAACGCCTGATATGACAGACCCAACGATGCGCCGAAAGGCGAGCGACAAACTCCTGCGGAAAGTCCCAGAGATCACCCTTTTATTCTGGGTCATTAAGCTGTTAAGCACGGCTATGGGCGAGTCGACATCAGACTATTTGGTTAATCAGTTCAATCCGTATGTTGTAGTTATTGCAGGTTTCATCGGGTTTGTTGTTGCACTAGCCTTGCAATTTAAAGTTCGGCGCTATATAGCTTGGATCTATTGGCTAACGGTGGTCATGGTGGCAATCTTTGGCACTATGGCTGCCGATGTGGCGCATGTTGCACTGGGGATTCCGTATATCGTATCGACCGTGCTGTTTGCCGCTGTCTTAGCTGTCATCTTTATACTTTGGAACAAGTCCGAACATACACTGTCTATCCATAGCATCGATACCCGTCGTAGAGAGGTTTTTTATTGGGCAACGGTGCTGGCAACATTCGCGCTTGGTACTGCAGCGGGTGATTTAATCGCCTATACGGCCAACCTTGGTTTCTTTTCGGCCGGCATATTATTTGCTTTAATGTTCGCGGTTCCAGCCGCTGGCTACAAGTTTTTCCGCTGGAACCGTATACTTACTTTCTGGCTTGCTTACATTCTAACCCGACCACTTGGCGCTTCGTTTGCCGACTGGACGGGCAAAGCCCAAACCACTGGTGCGCTCGGCTGGGGTGACGGGCTCGTTGGAGGAGTTTTGGCAGTTTTAATCGTCGTATTCGTTGGCTATCTCTCGATGAGCCATAAAGATAGTGCGGCACTGGATCGCTAATCTAGGGAAAAGTTACGCTAGTGCGGCAGATTTTCTAAGTTTAATCTCGTGATTGTGGCGGAAAACTAGTGGGCACTCTGACATAAACAAGGCCGCGTCCCCGTACGAAAAATGATAATTATCACCTTGACTATTAAAAATCAAAGTGAGACGATGGAAACTTCCTTTTAAATTTCAGGCATACCATGTTTAGACCAGAAAACAACTTCCAGCTTGGCGTATTCGACATCAACGGCACGCTATGCACCGGTAAGGATGGGCTAACAGACACAATTAAGAACGGTTTTAAGAACTTACGAGCACAGTCCATCCAAACCACTGTTGTTACTGGCCGTGGAACTGGCGGCGCAAAGGCATTACTTGGTGATGATTGGGACAAGATTGTCTCACCCGGTATGCCAATTGGCGTAGAAAACGGTGCAAGGTTGGTGGCAGAAGACGGTAGCAATCTCCGCTTTCACCGCATTAAAAAAACAACCCTGGACGCAGTTATTGATGCAACTTTGCTGGCAGATGGCGCAGTAGACTATCTGGCATATACTCCGCAAGAGCCAGGCGCTAAAGATGTTCTGTGGCTACCCAAAGGTAAGTCTCCCAAAGAATATCTCCTGGCAAATGGCCGGCATGTAGAAATCATGGACGAATCCGTAACACGGTTTGCAGCACGAGTGGGCTGCGATAAAGCTTGCATGCTACGAGTAGGCACGCAGTCACCAGAAGTTAATGGCTTGTTTGAGGGGATGAATTTTTTCCTGAATCAGACCGAACTTAACGTGCTCCCTGATGGAGTCAATAAGGCAACCGGCGTAACAGACATTGCCGAATATGCTGGCGTTGCGCTTTCACGAGTCCTCGTAGCAGGTAACGACTACAACGACCTACCTATGCTCGACCTCCCCGTTGCTAGAAAGATATTTATCCCTGATACGCCCGAGCTTAGACCAAGCAGTGCAGATGTCATAAGCTTGGCTTCTCCACAAGAACTAGGGGCATACTTATGGGGAGTTGGGGCGTGAATCAAGAGAAGACTTTACTATTACCAATTACTCCTCTGTTCTTGGAGTTGGGTTTATCAAAATTAAAAGCAGTCTGCCCTAAAACGTAAACTGCTTTGGATAAACTATTGTCTGAGGATCGGTATATTGTATGAGCGTTTCCGAGAAACCCTCTTTTCCAAGACCTGCCTTACCGAAACCACCGAAAGACATTTGCGCGTGCCGAAAAGTCGGCAGATCATTGAATATGATACCTCCCCAAAGTAAATCTTTAGCCAAACTACGCATAGACGCTTGTTTTGCCACATAAATAGATAGTTGAATACCGCTGTTTATGTAATCACGTTTGATAGTACCTAGTACCTCTTGATATCCTAATTGACCATCGTACAAATGCACGAATACAATTGGGCCTGGCAGGTCAAAGCAAAGTATTTGTTTGACCCAATCACTATGGAAGCCGGAGACGGCATACATAGCTGGAGAGATATGGGCACCGTCTACTTTAAGCTCTAGCAATGTTTCAACATGTGGTGCAAATTCTAGAATCTTTTTCACTTTGTCAGCAGAGCTACGTGCATAGTCTGCAGTGATTAATGGGCCAAGGCGACCAGTACTTTTGACTAGCTGGAGCTTCGACCGCAATTCGGTCACAAAGTTGATTCTCTCGGCTGGGATAAAAATATGTTTAATGGATACGCAACGCTGACCATTTTTGGCAACAATGCCTTCAACCAAGCGTTCCGCAAGTTGGTCATCATACTGTTTGAAGTCCGGGGCAAAGATCACTGGTGAATTACCACCAGTCAATTCCATATGGTACTTCTTGACCCCACCGCTCTTGATAATTTTCTGACCGGTGATGTAGCTACCGGTGAACGAAATAATGCCGATACGATCGTCTGACGTCACTTGGTTGAGAGTCTGTTCATCCTCCTGATCCGTGAAGTATACCAATCTGTTGCCACAGGCTTTGTGAATGAGATCATAAAGAGCCCTGCCGCTTTGCGCAGCTAGCGGAGACGGCTTAAACAGCACCGAGGTACTGGCGAGTAAGCCCGTTGAGATCTTGTGAGCTGGAGAGCTTAACGGACTGCTAAACGGTGTAATAGCCAGCAGTGGTCCGCGCGCCAATCGTCTTTCTCGTATGATTTTGTCGCCCTTTTCGGCGAGGGTATCTGTTAGCGCATCAGCATGGGTCTTAGCCATAAGAAAGGTAGCTATTGCTCGGTCTATTTCTTTGGTGGTATCTTGCTCAGTGAGCTTAACTTCGCTGACAATTAATTGACGCAAACCGTCGCGATTGTTCTCTATCTCCCGAGCAATGTCACTGAATATTTGTCGTTTACTCATAGAATCTAAGTCCGCAGCCACAAAATAGTCCGACTGGAGCTTTGTTAGTGTTGCTTCAAGCTCTGTAACCATCTAAGCACTTCCTAAGAAACTCATGAACTCGGCCTTATTCTCGACCGGAGTTGTGGTTGGCCGGCCAAGATCTGGTCGTGAGCCCGTGGACGCATATACAACCACCGCTCGTGGTCCATCGTTTGTATCAAAATCCAGAGCAATTAACTCAGCTTTGGTGTGGATGATGGTCACGCTACGATAGTTGGCGCTAGTGAATATCCCTTGCCATTTTAGGACTGTTGAGACAGTGGGCTGACCACCAGTGCTCTCGTAAGCACCGTTGTCGATAACTATGTGGGTCAAATTGCGTAATTGGTAATAACCAATAGTCGCCAGCGTGCCCATTTTCATAAGCACCGCTCCATCACCGTCTATGACGAAAACCTTCTTGCTCGTTTGCATAGCTATACCTAAACCAATACTCGCAGCACAACCCATCGAGCCAACAGTTAAAAAATCGAAGTGATGAGACTGACCGGCCTGTTCTCTAAGCTCATAAACTTCGCGTGAGGTTTTGCCAGTCGTTGTAACTATCGGTGACTCACCAATTTTTGGCAACAACAGGCTCAAGATTTCTTCTCGTTGCATATATTCAGCCTGGACTGACTGGGCAGGACTACCCCTGGAGTTTATAATCTTTGGTCGAAAGATCAAGGCGACCGGCTTTTGATGAGAGGTCGCAGCAGCTTTCAGCGAGGTGATCGTTTCGGCTGTTTCAGTGACATCGGCGCTTGCGAATTGGTACGGTATTCCCATATCGCGCAATAGGTCAAGCATGATACGACCCATCTTCTTGTGCTGTGGTTCATCGCTCTGACCTGGTTCACCCCTCCATGATAAGAAGATTATGGCCGGGATACTGTACACCTCTTTATCCATCAATGAAGTTAGCGGATTTACGGCGTTACCCAAACCAGAGTTTTGCATATAGATGATCGGGACTTTGCCAGTGGATAAGTGATAACCAGTAGCAATCCCGACTGCTTCGCCCTCGCTAGTAGCAATGACGTTTTGTATAGGCCCAGGCTCCGTACTAAAGCAACTCAGTAACCCTTCTAAATAGCTACATGGTACCCCTGTTAGGAACAAGAGATCTTGAGCTTTTAGTACAGTTATCAGGTCGACAGCCTTCATTATGTATTAAACCTTATCTGCCTGGTTTAGCGGTATTAGTTCGAGTAGCTCAGGCATTGGCATACACTGCTCATCCGTCTCGAGAGAGCGACCATTTTGTAATATTTCCTCGGCAACTAACTTCATTACTGGATAAGCGCTACGCAGTAAATGATTGGCATATATCACAACCTTCACGCCAGCATTAATAAGTTCGGCTTCAGTCACTGAATTATACGTTGTAGGCACCACTACCAATGGCAACTTCAACCCTAGTTCATGGTATCGCATACAGAAGATCATAATCTCATCAGCGGTTTTGTGCTTACTGTGAATCATGATGGCATCGGCACCAGCCTGAGCGTAAGCCTGAGCTCGCGCCAAGGCATCATCCATACCCATGTTACAAACTAAACTCTCAATGCGGGCAATGATCATAAAATCAGGACTGATTTGGCTGGCTTTACCAACACGAATCTTATGAGAAAAGTTCTCGATAGAATCTTGTTGCTGGTATATTTTGTCACTGTGCAGAGAATTTCGTTTCTTGCCTATTTTATCTTCTACAATAACCGCCGAAACACCTATGCGCTCCAGTCTCCTTACCGTAAATGCAAAAATCTCAGCCAGCCCCCCATTATCGGCATCAATAATTATAGGCTTAGTTGTCACGGCCATGATCTCCTGTACAGTATGTAAGCGAGAAGTCATGTCGATAACGGCAATGTCGGGCATCCCTTTTGATATTGCATCAGTGAGACTACCTTCCCACACACCGTCGAATTCAAGTTCTTGGTCATCTTTACGTATCCGAGCGTTCTCCACTATCAAGGCAGTCAAGCCGTTGTGAGCCTCTAGTATCCGAACAATATCCTTGCTCTCCATTAATTGTCGTAGGTGTCCGATCCTTAGACTTCCTAAGCTATCCATTTTTTGTATAGTATTACGCATATAGTATCTTTCTGGCAACAGTATCTAGCTCTGTCACCGATAGTGAGTTAAAAATAGTTAGACCAGGCAACTCATACATTACCCGTTCGCGCGTGGTAATCGGATTTCTTCCTTTAGGTTCAGTTAGATAAATTGCAGCTTCTGGTGCATATTTTCGAATATAAGAAACGGCACCCATCATGCCCATAACATCACCAGCAACTATCACTATTGCTTTGACGCCATGCATGAGGGCTGCGCTAGCCAGAAAAGTTGGTACGTTTGCTTCTATCAGATCACCGCCAGCTTCCGCAACAATAATATCAGGCTTGGAAGCATTCAGACGATTTAATAAGGTATACGTCCCCGCCATAAATCGATCAGGTGACGTATAAGTTGTAGCGAGACCAATCTCTGGGAAATCCATAGCCTCATGAGCCCCTGCATCACGTAACTTGTCAATGTCGCGTCTTCGACCCGTGCCAGTCAGTTTGGTGGCCGCTACGGATAGACCGCATCGAGACAGAGCCCCTATCAGCCCAGCTGCGCTAGTAGTTTTGCCAACTTCAGCACTTGTACCACAGACTAAGATGACCGGAGCAGTAGCGTTAAGCTCTGCGTCATGAGCACCATAAGCATCAAAAATATCAACCACACCATTACTGTCCGTGACTAGACCAACTGCTTTTAATGACATCGGCTTATGACCACCAGCTGGCATACCCGATGATATACCGACAACCCCTCCAGCCGATAATAAATGCAGCTCGATTCCATCATCTATTCTAATGCCTGTCTCTGGCACATCTCCAGACTCAGAAGTCCCAGAGTGACGGCTAGCTAGTACACCGATGAAATGATCACCTTTTTTTAGTAAGCGGTCGATACCCTGCCGGTCCTCGACTTCCATTCTAAAAGCGGTATCGCTTGCTACTTCGACAAGGACAAGATTACCTTCATGGCCCAGTCCCTGCTGCACGCTACAGGTGTCCCGGAAGAGGTTATACGAGCGGATATTCGAAGCAATGCATTTGACTAGACTACCGCCGGCCGTGCCGATAGTACCTGAGAGTTTGTGATTTTCAGGAAAGTAAAAAAGAGCTTCTGCTAACGATGCCTTCATAGCTATCCTTTGTGACGAATCGTTAATTGTATCACTAAGAATTTAATTTTTACTGCACTGCTGCTACTCGATGTATCCAAGTACCCATTCAATAATAGCCATACGTACACGCAAACCATAATGTACCTGATCAAAGTAGATTGCCCTCGGATCATTATCTATAGCTGGATCGATTTCACCAACACGTGGTAGTGGGTGCATCAGCCTAGCATCCTTACGCATCAGAGCGATTTCTTTAGCTCCGATTACATATTTCTTGTCAGCACCAGGGTTAGCTTTGAGGAATTTCGCTTGTTCGTCCGTCAAACGCTCAGTCTGAACACGAGTCCAGTAGACTATATCTGCTTCTTTAAATGCAGTTTCTAGCTCGCTGGTCTCTGTGTACTTCAGGCCTTTCTCGTCGAGCATTTGCTTGATATCATCACCCATTTCGAACGTTGGTGGAGAAATAAAGGTAAAGCTATTGCCAGGATACTTTGCCAGTAACTTCGTAAAACTTCGTGCCGTACGACCGTTTGATAGGTCACCACCCATGACTACCTTTAGATTACTGGTACGACCAAGCTCTTCGCGTGCCGTATACAAATCATACAGCCCCTGCGTCGGATGTTCACCACTGCCGTCACCACCATTAACAATTGGGACTGAGGCAAACTCGGCAGCTCTTGCAGCGTCGCCAGCTTTGGCAGAGCGCAACACTATAAGGCTCGGTAAATATGCTGAGATGACACGAATAGTGTCTTCAAGTGTTTCACCCTTGGCTACTGAAGAAAATTGCACACTCTGGCTACCCTGCACACCCATGCCAAGATGCTCCGCGGCAAAGCCAAATGATTCGTAGGTTCGGGTCGACTCCTTGTAGAAGAGACGATGTAATATGTGACCCTGCAAGGGACCACCAGGACGATGAAAACGATTCTTATCATCAAAATTCTTTGCTGCGGCGTCGGCATAGGTAAACATTCGTTCAATCAGCTCGGTATCTAGCTGGTCAACACTCAATAAGTGACGCAAATTTTTGCTTGCCATAAATATACTCTCCTCCTCATAATAGTTTACTATCCTTGGCTACCCAATCCAGTATATAGCACTAAGCCTTGGATTCTAGTCCTATTCTCTAGTTTTGATAGTACCGAAGCGTCAAACAAATATGTTCAGGACCATTACAGCCAAGTCGACTACAAAAAAGCCTTCACACCAGCGGTTCGCAACAGAATCAAACAAGTACCTGGACTAGAGCGACAGGCCGCTGAAGTTGCTGATGCGCCTGATGTCAGCGGGAAATAAAGTTACGTCATCGCTTCTAGCTATAAACTGAGCACCCGTAACCTGCGCGGCTTCGTAATCCGCAATGGCGTCACCGAAAAAAAGAATCTGATTTGGATCTAGTTTTAGCCTAGAAGCTATAGCCTGTAGAGCGGTCACTTTTGAATGTGGATAGGCATAGATGTCAGTAAAATATTGCAACATATCGTGGTGCTTCAAAATTAGTTCGAGCTCAGCCTTTTCTGATGATGATGCCACAAACGCAGGCAGTTCATTCTTCTGCAAGAACTCCTTAATACTGGATATCAACGGCAGCTGTAATGCGTTCTGTTTTAGTTTGGCTCCATAACTTTCGGCCAGAGCCTCAAGGGTTTCATTGGAATAGGGTAGCTGCAGGATATTCTTGTAAATATGCTCGAATTTTATGCGTCGATTAATTCCCCGCTCGCGCCGATTATACATATCAATCGCCTCCAGATGTTCGGGGAAATCAGTAAACAGTGACTTGAAGGTTTCAATCTTATAGGCTTCGGAGTCGATAATAACTCCGTCAAAATCGAAAGCTAACGCTTGGTAGACTACCATTTCGTTGCCCATTATAGCATCCAAGTCAGCAGTCATATACCGTTAGGAGAGCATCTTGGCGATGTCGAAGGTTAAAACTGTGACGTTCTTTTCTGTCTCGTAAGCCGCTTCTTTGGTCTCTAAGAATTGGAGTACTCTGATAATGCCGCCGCGTGTTACCAAAAGGACTTCACCATCCTTATAATTTGCATCGATGACATGCAATAAGTCCTTTAACCTCGTAACAACTTCTTTCAGAGATTCGCCGCCAAACTCGCCATAGTCAAATTGCACGGTGCGATGCAGCCGTTTTAGCTCTGCGCCAGAGGGCATGTCGTCCCAAGAATTACCGGCCAATGAACCCATTTTTACTTCGGTCAATTCAGGAGTAGCAATAACCGGCACCGACAGAGCGGACCCAAAAATACCTGCGGTCTTGGTTGCCCGTTGCAGAGGTGACGAGTGTATATGTGTAATGCCTTTGGGTAGCAACGAAACCGCATCTTTAGCCTGCTGAATACCTTCTGCTACAAGCGGCTCATCGACTTCTCCGTTCACAATACCTTGTTGGTTCATTCCTGTAAGCCCATGACGCACAACGTAAATCTTCATACTTTTATTTAACAGCACGTGACCTGTTTTGAACAGCGGGCTTCCAAGGGGGGTGTTACTCGCTGATAATCGAAGTGTACTGTAGTTGCGTCGTTAGTTTTGGTCAATTTTGGACAATGAATCTTAGGTTTATACGTTATGATGAAGTCATGAAAACAATTGCAATCCGGTTACACGAAGGACAAGATTTACTGCAGGAGATACAGCGGCTTGTGGCCGAACACGGTGTTCAGGCCGGTGTTATCTTGTCTGGCGTCGGCAGTCTGAAGACGGCGGCGATTCGAACACCCGTGCTTGGTGAAATTGTAAAATATATCCGCCCGGCGACGGTAGAAATAGCTAGCTTGCAAGGGACGGTTTCGGTTAACGGTTGCCACGTACATATCACCGTGTCGGATGTCGATGGTATTGCAAAAGGTGGCCACCTCAAGGAAGGCTGCATTATTCGTACGACCTGTGAACTCGTCATTGGTATTCTGGACGACACTGTTTTCAAGCGTGAGCCCGACGAACAGACAGGCTTTAGCGAACTTGTAGTCTAAACTACTTTGAATTCTTGGACGCGACAAACTGCGTCAGAAGCGCAGCGGCAGCCAACAATGGGATCACGGTTGTGAGCAGCCTAAAGAAATCGTGGCCTTCTTTGTACCAGGTAATTGGAACCGCAATAGTGTAGGCCACGTAGAGTGCGTAAATCAGTCGCCCTTGCCATGATGACGGCAGATAGCTTTTACGAACAGAGACAAACCACGGCCTGTTTTTTACTTTTTTAGCTTTTTTCATGATAGACCTTCTGCTTATAACTATACATAACCGCAGCGAAATTTCAACGGTCTGCCTCGCAAGTCTTTGTGTTGACACGATGAGTCTTGCAGCATATAGTTAACAAATAGGTTAACTATTATGAACACACCCTATAATTCACCTCAGTTAGATAGCGTGCTTGATGCCTTAGCGAATCAAAAGCGCCGTGGCATCATTCATGACTTATCGCTACACCCTGCCACCGTTGGGCAGCTCGCCCGTAATCATGAACTTTCGTTGCCAGCCATCCACAAACACATTCGAACGCTTGAAAATGCAAAGCTAATTATTCGTAAAAAAGCCGGTCGCACTAATTTTGTCGCTCTCGACAACCGTACTTTGGGACTAGCTCAAAGCTGGATCATGCAATACCACACTGAGTGGGGCAATACGAAAGCCACGCTTGAAAATTACATTTCCAGAATGCAGGAATGAATTCTGGGAACGTGACAGTTACATAATTAGATAGCTCAGCACCCTGAGCAGAAGGAGACAAAATATCATGGGAAAATACGTATACATCTACTACGCGGGCGCAGGTTCTGACGGTGGCAACGCCGAAGAGTGGGGCGCATGGTTTGGCAAGCTTGGCGACAAATTGGTTGACGGTGGTAACCCATTTAACGATGGCGGCCAAGCCGTTCACGCTGGCGGTGTTATGCCAGTTAAAGACAAGCCAGCCACTGGTTATTCGATTGTAACGGCCAATAGCATGGACGAAGCTACCGAGCTAGCAAAAGGCTGTCCTTTGATGTCAGCCAAAGACGGTGCAGTCTGCGTTTACGAAGCCTTAGCTATGTAGTTTAGGTGGGCCATTCGTCAACTCAAACGACCTTTGTGGTCGTTTTTGTTAGCCGATGCTTACACCGAAGCCGTGTAGCGTTCGTTCAAATCAATTTTCAAAAGACCTGAAAACGCTTATGCGCTATACTAGTGCTTAAGATGAGGCGGCAACGCAAAAGCGAAGGTGGGTTTACACTCGTGGAGCTGATGGTGAGCATGGTATTGCTTGCCACCGTTGCCTTGAGCATGCTTGCGTTGTTTATATCACTCGTAACCAGCGCTGTTGTTGCCAAGCACGAAGCAGTCGCGACCACGTTGGCCACAAACCAGATTGAATACCTCAAGTCGCTTCCATACGATAGTCTGGCAGTTGCAGGTGGCCAAATTTATTCGACAACCTATCTGCCGGCCACCGCAACCAAAACTTTGAACGGCACAACATACACCGTCACCACGGCAATTAATTATGTGGACGACGCGTACGATGGTTGCGCCAGTGGTATTAACACGTTTCCGCTTGCTCAGCGGCCAACCTATTGCCGGAATTATCCACCCCCAACCAACGTGCCAGATACCAGCCCATACGACTACAAGATTTTGGACGTCACGGTTACTAGCCGCGGTGGTGCGCATTTGGCTGAGCTTAGCACACAAGTGTCGGCCCGCGTGGCCGAAAGCGGTAGCACCAAAGGTGCACTGTTTGCCAAAGTGATAGAGACAACAGGCAGCCCTGTTGCGGGTGCTCATGTGACGCTTGTTGATGCCAACCTTGGCGTGAGTTTGGGCGGGGACAGTGACGAAAATGGTGTCGTGCCCTTCTATGATCTGCCGCCAGATACCACTGGCTATCACTATGTCATGACTGCCTCACTGGCTGGCTATTCGACGCTCAAAACCATTGCTCCATCCGGCGCACTTCAGCCAACCTATTCCAGTCAGAATATCGTCGCACAACAGTCTTCATTTGCTACCTTGACCATCAAGCCACAAGGCGCAAACAGCCTGCTCGTGGAAGCTACCGATCCAAACGGTACAGCACTCAGCGGCGCAAAAATCTACATCAAGGGCGGCTACAAGAACTACACTGCCACCACCGACACGACTTACTATTATGACAACATGCAGTCCGGTGATTCGCGGCCAGTAACTGATGCAAGTGGCTTGGTTGGCATTTCTAGCCTTGTATCGGGCAGTACCAGCCTAGTGCCTGGCAACTACATCTTTTGTGGAGACACAGGCGCAACAAGCTGCGTCAATGGCAGCGGGTCTGCTTTGTACGTGGCTGCAGCCATACCATATAGTGGCACCACCGTGTTCAATCCTATTACCGTACCCATAGAACCAAATACTCCGGCAAACACTACTTACACCTATAACAGCCTGAATTACATACAAAAGGTGCGGCTCATCCTGACAACTTCATCGACATTTCCACGCATCAATACCATTACCCCCTACGATGTGAGTCTGGCGAGCGGTGCAACAAACTTTGCGTTCACTGTTAACGGCACGAACCTGAGCGGTGGCACTGTCAAATTCCTGCAAGGCGCCAGTACTTTTATTGCCACCTGCAGCGGCTCGAGTTCCCAGCTAAGCTGTACCGTGGACATATCTGCAGCAACTGCCGGCAATACCCAGATGGTCTTGACCGCAGGTGGCAATACGCTTACCATTCCGTCGAGTTTGATGCTAGGAGGACTCATTGTTACGCCATAAGCTCACAAGCCAGCAAGGCTTTACGATCGTTGAGCTCACGATGGTCATTATCGTTATTGGTATTGTTGTGCCGATGTTTTATCTGTTTTTTAACAACTCGTTGTCGCAATATTTGACGCTTCAGAAAGACGGCAGCGATTTTACCGATCTTGCCTACCAATCACAACGCATCGGCAACGTGCTGCGTGGCGCCACTGATATTGTCAGCGTCAGTGCCGATGACATCAGCTGCTATGCCTACTTTTCACCCAACGACACCTACGTATCACTCATTCACTACTACAAAACCGCCGGCAACACACAGATGCTAGCAGACGTAACACCCATGACAGCCAATCCACCTATTGGTTCACTCATCACCGCCAAGAAGCAAACATTTAAAATCATCAACAACTTCTACCAGTCACCAAGCTTAAGTACTTTTGTATACTTGGATGAGACCGGAGCGCCATTGACTCTGCCAATTGCCGACGAACATACCATAAAAGGCGTTCAGGTAAACCTGGCCGCAAAAGGTGGAGACAACAGCAATCAGGCCATAACACTCCAAGTTAGTTTACGAAACAGGAAGACAAATTTATGATACGCCCGCGACCACTTCGACTCGATGAAAAAGGCTTTTTAATGCCAGCAATCTTGTCGTTTATCATCGCCATGGGAATATTATCGGGTGCGGTGCTTGAGGTAATTTTGACCAATTTTAATACCGTCGGCAACAATCTTGATAGTCAAAAAGCCTTCAATATAGCCGAAGCGGGTGTCAATTATTATTTGTGGCATTTGAGTCATAATGGTGCCGACTTTAAAGACGGCCAGAGCACCCCTGCTACGCCTGATCCAACCTTGGGCTACGGGCCATACGTCCATACCTACATCAACGCCGACGGGGCTACCGAAGGTACCTATACGCTTTGGATTAATCCGCAAGGCAACGGTTCAACCGTGGCTACCGTTCGATCGATTGGCCAAGCAAAAGGTAGTAACATCACCCGTACCGTTAGTGCACAGCTAGGGGCACCGTCATTTGCAAGCTACGGTGTGGTGTCTGATTCAGCATTGTGGTTTGGCAATAACGAATCGTCCGATGGTCCAGTGCATTCTAACCAGGGAATTCGTATGGACGGATCGTCAGATGCCGAAGTTAGTAGCGCAAACGTGTCCTATACGCCAACCAATGCCATAGGTGGCTGCGCCAACAGCAATTGCTCGCACGACGGGGTTTGGTGCGATCCAAGTGTAACGGCACCCGTCAACTGCAACTCGCGGAACAAGCTCGACTGGAAGTTTAATCCCCCGGCAGCTACCGTCGACTTTAATGCCGTGTCGAGCAGTCTTTGCACGATGAAAAAAGTTGCCTTTGGTGATGACTCCCACACATCGGCGTTGGTGGGCGGTCCAAATCCTTGCTCGCAAACACCCACGACACGGACCGCCGCCTACATTCCTCAGTATTCCAGCAGCGGCTCGTTTAGTGTCAGCAAAGGCTACCTTATTAAGCTCAACAGTAATGGCACATACGACTTATCGCTGGTAAACAGCGAAGACGACCGGCTCACACCCTACACCAGTGCGCTCGGCACAAGCACAATCAGCACTAGCCCCTATGTTGGCAAAACCGGGATACCAATACCACCGTCTGGCGTCATTTTTGCCGAGGACAACGTGTGGGTATTAAGTGCGCCAAACTTCCATGGCAGAGTTACTATTGCATCTGGACGATTAGCCAATAGCAATAGCACCAACATCGTCATCGCCGGCCCGCTAAAATATTCAACCAAAAACGGTAGTGATGCGATTGGCCTAGTTGCCGAAGATTCGGTGTACATTGCACCTTATGCACCCACGACATTTCCATACGAAATCGACGGCGCACTGTTGGCAGAAAACGGCAACGTTCAGTTCGGGGAAAATGGTACTAACAATAATCCTGCCAGTTATCGGCGAAATTCTAGCTCATGTGGCCCTGGCTGGATAAACAGTAACCAAAACTTCATCTTCTATGGCTCAGCCGCCATGCGCCAAACCTGGACCTGGAGCTGGCTGGTTGGTAGGCAAGGACAAAGCTGCGGTAACGCCGTATACGATCCAACCTACAGTAACGCAGGTGCAACCGGCTGGTACATAACAGGCTTTGAGTACAGTACGACACAGTACGACTACAACCTGCAGTATGCACCGCCACCAAGCTATCCTGTGACGAGCGGCTACAACGTGTTGTCGTGGCGTGAAGTACTCACAAAACCCTAAATTAACGACTTTTATAGAGGCAAAATGAGTAGCGGACACCCTTTTCAATACGTGATTCGCTTTTACTGACCAACCTATACGCGTCTTTGTAAGATGGGTAAAACTGATCGCAATCAAAGTCACCTTCAAGCTCCGTCACATACAATTCGTCGGCAAGCGGCAATGTTTCCGCAAATAATTCAGCGCCGCCAATGATCCACACGTCTGTTTTACTAGCCAGAAAAGCCTGTAAATCGTGAATAACCGTTACGCCAGGTATGGCAAGATCCTGATGTGAAAGTACAAAGTTCTCGCGACCAGGCAACGGGCGCCGAACGTCCTCGAAAAAAGTTTTGCGACCCATTAGTACTACGCCACCATGAGATAGCGTTTGCTGGTTGAAGTATCGTTTATCGGCTGCTGGAGTCCACTCATACTTGCCGTTTTTGGCAATGCCGCGCTTGGCATCCAAGACGACAATATGGCGAATCATATTAGCGCCTCACGGGCACGAAGTTGGCTCAGTAAATAAAACGAACCGGTGATAACACAGACTTTTTCTTGGGCGTTCAGCAGTGTTTCGTAGGCTTGGTGTTGATCGGCTATAGCCATAACGTTGGGCACTCCTGCTCGCAAGAATAGAGCCACAAGTGCGCTAGGTTCAATAGCGCGGGCGGGTAAATCTTGTGAGGTATTAAACGTCGTGACAATGACCTCCGAAGCAAAATGAGCCAAAATTGGACCGAGATCTTCAGGCTCCTTGCCTTGCTTAAGCGCCAATAATACCGCCGGCTTAACACCAGGATAGGCATGTTGAAAGCTCCGTACAAATGTCAAAAACTTCTGAGCATTATGAGCACCGTCCATCACAATCATCTTGTCACCTACGCGCCGCACATCCATGCGGCCAGGCACTTGGACTGCCTGCGTTGCACGCAAGGCCTCTACTGACACATCGGGTAGACTGTCACGAGTCACCAAGTAACGAAAGGCTCGATAGGCCAATAACCAGTTGCGTTGCTGATAGTCTGGCATGTCCGGCCGTAAATCTGTCGCATAGTTTTTGCGCTCATCTTGCTCTGTAGTGAGCACCAAATCCGCATGATGCAAAGCCGCCCAATCAACTGCTACTTGGGTAATTTCTGGAGCCTGCCGGTACATCACCGTCGTGTTGTGCTCGTGAATAATACCCACTTTTTGTGCTGCAATCTGCGGCAGTGTTTTGCCCAACACGTGCATATGATCGTAGCCGATATCCGTAATAATGCACAGTTTGTCAGCACGGTCGGCCACGTTCGTGGCATCATGCAAGCCGCCCATACCTGTTTCAATTACCGCATAATCCACACCCACACGCTGGAAAATCCAAAAACTAAAGGCATAGAGTAATTCAAAATACGACGGTTTTTCGGCAAGCGTATCAACAATTGCAAGAAACGCTGCCAGGCCATCACAGAAGTCTTTTTCGCTGATTGGCTTACCATCAATTTGGACGCGCTCGGCAATACTATCGACATGTGGCGAAACTGTAAGGCCAACTTTTTTGCCTGACGCTCGCAGCAATGCCGCAACAAAATAAGCGGTTGAAGTTTTGCCGCTCGTACCGGCAATGTGTACCACCCGTGTCCGGTTTTGCGGATCGCCCAATAATTTCATGAGTGGGCGAATCCGGTCTAGCGTCGTATCTTTACCTGTTAATTGGGCAACTAACGGCACGTACGGCAAAAGTGCTGCGTTGGCTTCAGTAAAATTCTGAATTTTATAGGTTTTTGCCTCTTTTGACATGTATCAATCTTACATTACTCTACGAAGATGGTACACTAGAGGAACCGCTTTGCGCCCGTAGCTCAGTGGATTAGAGCATCTGTCTTCGGAACAGAGGGTCGGCGGTTCGAATCCGTCCGGGCGCACCAAAAGATATACTGATAGGATAGATTTTGCATCAAGACTCTCGACAAGAGGGTCTTTTTTATTTGCTATACTTGCCCTATGCAACTGCCCCACGCCAAAAACATCATACAAAAAACTGAAGCATTTTTGACAAGCCATCTGCGAGCAATTACCTTCATTACAGGATCTGGACTTGTTGGTATGTGGACAGTCATACGGAGCCTCACAAATGGCGTTAATTTTGACGTTGTTGGGCAAATAGGCGTCACCAGCCAATGGGCTCACGGCATGCACAATGGGGCCCAATTGGGTGCCACCAATTATCTGCTCAAAATGCCATTCTACTTTGTAGTAAACCAGCTTGGGTTTTTGAGTCCCCATGCAAAGTTGCTACTGCTGGCACTCGTCTTTAATATAGCGACCTTTGTGCTGCTGATTGTGCTCTTCGAGAAGCTGCTGCGGCTCTATAAACTAACACCAAATAATTGGTTCTATCTAACGATGCTGTGGCTGGCTTCAATTAGTGGACGCGTCTACTGGCTGGATTATGCTAACTCACGCAACCTGGAAACAGTTGGTGGCATATGGGTACTGTATTTGGGTCTGCGCCTGTTGCAGAAACCAGATTGGCGACGAGCTGTGGCCACCCTTGGCGTTGGTGGCATTGTATTTTTTGCCGATCAATTGCAGCTATATATTATCGGCGGAGGACTAGTGTTATACGCGGGTCTGCTTTGGCTTCATCGGCGCAGCAAGCGACAATTTGTTGGCAGCGCCATTTTAGGCGGATCGATAATCGGCGGATATATAGTGGCAAAAATCCTGACAACCATTGCCACAACATTGTTACCTGTAAGTTTTCTGGTAGCGCCCAAAAGCCCCCAAACATTGTCGCTCCATAGCATCGAACAAATCACACTTGGCTTTGGTCGCAGCACAGCGCGGATATTTGATAGCTCCTTTTACTCGGCAGCATCAGCACCTAATATGCTGCGTGAATTTATAAACGCAGTAGTGCTCGTAGGTCTAGTACTACTGGCCATGTATTTGTGGCGACAAGCAAAACAACGAAGCTTGGCGACCGTGTGTGGCTGTTGCATACTGGCAGCATACGGAGCCTACGGAGTCAGTGGCCAAGCTTCGCAGCCAACAACCGAGCGATACCTCATTATGGTGCCCTTATTACTCGTGCTGCTATGTAGTAGTCTAAATGGTGCAACGATCAGGCGACGGCTGGTGAACATTCAATGGGCTCTAGCCGGTATCTTGCTACTTAGCGCCGTTCTGACATTTGGCGCATTGGTTGTTAGCTGGCCAGAGCGTTATAGCAAAGACGCGTATATTACTAACACGCTCACCTTTTTGCAACAGCACAACTTCGACGTTGCCGTTTCATCGCGCAACGGCATACCAGTTACTTATTTTTCCAATGACCGCACCATTGTTGTTCCTGCTATCTGTTCGCCAGATCGTAAGCTCATAGAAAGTGACCTTTTCTTCGACAAGGCAGCATTTGCAACCGTACAAAAACAAGCCAACTTGGTGCCAATTATCATCCCGGCAGGTGGCATACGCTCCGGCAATACAACCTGCACCGTGCAAGACATAGAAGCACAATTAGGGCAACCATCGAGTCAATTAGTCGTACCTGGCATAGGCATTGCTGATTTGTATCAGCCGAACCGTATCCGACTAGCCGACTAAACTATAGGAACTATCTCTTATGATAGGTATAATGTCGCTTTATGGCCCAACATACGATAGCAGCGCCAAGCCGCGCCACAACCAAAAAGATAGCCCGGCCAAAACCACACCCAAAAACACCGGTCAAGTCAGCCAAGCGAGCAACAGCCACAGGGCACAAAGCAAAACCACAGGGCGCAAAAATTACGCTATCATCACAGCTGCTAACGCTTTCTTTTGTAGTGGTTGCATTGCTGCTTGTTGGTAGTATCTTTGTACTGTTTCGACAACAGTCACCAGCAACGACAGCGTCACCAACAAACCTAGCAGTATCACAGCAAGCTGGCAAACCCCAAGTCTCAGGCAATCCCAACAACACACTCACAGCATTGGGCAAGGATAACAGCTGTACCCAAGGCATCTTGCTGGATGTTATAGCCCACGAAGATGACGACATCTTATTTATGAACCCCGACCTCCAGCAAGCCGTCGCGGCCGGTACCTGCGTCCGTACCGTGTACGTTACTGCCGGTGATGATGGCAACGACTCGACTTACTGGCAAAAACGTGAACATGGTCCAGAGGCGGCATACGCCGCCATGGCAAACATGCCCAACGCCTGGAACAGCAGTACAGCGCAAGTAAGTGGACATACCGTGGCGGTCGACCAGCTGCAAGCCGATCCCAAAATATCACTAGTTTTTTTGCGTTTGCCAGATGGTAACATATCAGGCAAAGGCTTTAGCAGTGACCATTACGAATCGCTGCAAAAATTACGAAACGGTGAGATCAACATCATGCACACCGTCGACGGCAAATCCAGTTACAGCGAGCTGGGACTTGTAAAAACCTTGCGTAACATCATGTACATTGATCGCCCCACTACAATTAACACCCAGGCCTTCAGCCCAGAACTAGCCAAAGGCGACCACCCCGATCACCAGGCAGTCGGCTACTTCACTAGTCTAGCCGCGCTAGCATACGCCGGTAACGCATCACTACACCGTTATATCGGCTACCAATCAGGCTTAATGCCCATTAATCTTAGCGCCAATCAAATTACCATCAAGCAGGCCGCATTTTCGGCATACGAAGGCTATGATTCTATGATTTGCAATACCAAATGCTTCAATAGCTTTGTCTACCAAAGATATCTTGGCCGCGAATACCAGCAAACGGGTGCAACAAATTAATCGACAATGACTATCGACTTGAAAATCTTGGTCTTGTACAAATAAAAATTCCAAATAACCGTAATCGCCAGGGCGATCGTCCGTGACACAACCGCTGGCCACACGTGCACAAACAACTTTGTTACCAAAATCGTAAAACCAAGATTCCAACATAGCAACAATGTAGTGGCTATGAGCTGCGAAATGACCACACGGTGTTGCATTCGTTTGTCGCCAAACGTCACCAGCTTTTGCAGCAAGAACGACACCGCTGTGCCCGCAATAAAACTAATAATTACCGCATACACCGCACTCGCACCAAGTCGCTGCGCCACGATAATAATCAGCAATTCGAGCAAGTATACGCCGCCACCAACAAGTACATAGCGAACGCCCGAACGCTGCAACAACGTCCGTAAACTAGACTTCACCGTCCAACCCAAGCGACTTAGCTTTGTCGATCACATACAATGGTCGATTCTGAGTTTCGGTATGAATGTGCGATAGATACAAGCCAATAATTCCCTGCGACACCAGCAACACACCAACCAAAAACAGCACTAGTATCATCACATATGCTCCACCTGTGGCGTGCAAATGTAGCGGATCACCAAACAGCAAGTTTATCACCATACCAAGGCCCAGTAACACCGATAACGGCAACACAAAGGCGCCAATATAAGCCGTTATATACAACGGCGAGATACTGAGCGAGATTACACTATCAACAGCCAATTTAAACAGTTTTCTAAATGAATAACCCGATTCACCAATCAGCCGTGGATTAGCCGTAAACTCAATGTAGTCACGCTGATAGCCCAGCCAGTCAATCAAGCCACGTGTGATCCGATTACGCTCGGTTAAGCGCACAAATTCCTGCTGCACGGAACGATCGATCAGTCGAAAGTCACTCGAGCCAGGAATTAGTTTCATGCCTGTAAAACGATTGAACAAACGGTAGAACCATTTTGAACCATACCGTTTTACCAGGCCCTCTTTTTGGTTGTTTGTGCGCACACCAACCACCACTTTACTGCCAGCCTGCCATTTTGCCAGAAACTCAGGAATCAATTCGACTGGATGCTGGCCATCGGCGTCAATCATGAGAATTGCTGCACCATGTGCTGCATGGATACCAGCGCTCGTGGCGATTTCTTTCCCAAAATTTCTGGATAATACCACTAATTTTGCGCGTGAATCGGCAGTATGCCAGGCCCGCACAAGTGCTGACGTATTATCGGTGCTGCCATCGTCACAGTACACTATCTCGTATTCACCGTGGGTTGCGTGTTGTAAGACCTTTTCTAAGGCATCATGGAGCACCGCCAGGCCTGCGCTTTCGTTATACAGCGGCACTACAACAGAGAGTAATGGGTTTGTGAGTTTTGTCGTCATCTCAGCCAAGTATATCAGATGCGCACCGCTGTTGTCCGGAAGCTTTACTTTTTGGTAAAAAGGTATACAGTTTGCAATAGCGAGCCAAACCCCGGTTTCGCTATCAGCTCTGTGCCAGCTTACCGCAGTAAACTAACTTCGGAAGGCACTTCGAAAGGCACAAAAATCATGGCAAAGGCCAAGAAACACCTCACCACCGGCACGCCACGCATCCGGCTTGACGTCGACAACATCGCTCCTAAACCCAGCGAACCATCTCTGTTATTGCTCCGAATCAAAGAACTAGACCGCGAATTCGCCCGTCAGACCAAACACCTCATAAAAGTCGCGAAATCCTTCAAGAAGAAACCAACCGACCACCACGATTAGCTAAAGTCCGTTATACTATTCGATCCCAAACTGGACCAGCTACAGCTTCGGCAGCCAATTGCTGCAGCACGGCGGAATCAACTGCCGAACGATCTTCCCAGACTATTACTTCTCCTGGCGTCGCTGTCTCGGTAGCATCATCATGAAACATCACGTTAACCATCAACGCATGGCCAACTGGCTCGCTACTTACCTCTGGCCCAGCGCATCTTGGCACAAAACGTAATCTTTCTACTTGCGCGTAGCTAGTTACTCTTCTCCCTGCTATCTCTCCGAGGGCAAGATGCAGATCATAGCGAGTTAACGGTGTTGTGGTTCGTGCTTCGAATTCGGCGTCTGAAATTAAATCACCAATAACAGCACTAGACGCCTCGGGCCCAGTTAATGTACCGATCATTCTACTTCCTTTTGTTTAAAAACCTTGTGCTTACTATTATATTCCCACCTGTAAAGTTCTGCGAACCGCCTCTGTTATAATTAAAAAGTATCTCGCACCCGTAGCTCAGCTGGATAGAGCGTTGGTTTCCGGTACCAAAGGTCGTAGGTTCAAATCCTATCGGGTGTACCATCTTACTTATTGCTTAATTTAAAATGTCGCCAGCTCAGTCTTGACGCCGTGGTATAACTTTTGTTATACTTAAATTATATGAAAACTGCTATATCAATCCCAGATAACGTATACAAATCGGCCGAAGAGTTAGCTCGTCGGCTTGGTGAATCGAGAAGTGAATTCTACACGAAAGCAATTAAAAGCTATGTCGAGAAACAAAAAGGCGACAAGGTTATAGAGAAGCTCAATGAAGTTTATAAAGATGATAGCTCAAAACTTGACGTTGTACTCAATAATTTTCAGATTCAATCTTGGGCCAAAAACAACCCATGGTAAAGCGTGGCCAAATATGGTGGGCGACATTGCCTACTCCAACAGGTTCTGAACCAGGTTTCACCAGACCAGTGTTAGTGGTACAGGCTGACAGTTTTAATAAAAGTCGTATTAATACAGTCGTAGTCGTAGCAATTACTTCAAATATGGCTCTGGTTGAAGCACCAGGCAATGTGAAATTAATAAAAGCTAAATCAGGCCTCGTTAAAGACTCCATTGCTAATGTTTCTCAAATTATCACGTTTGATAAAGACTTCCTTAGTGAAATAGTGGGCGAGGTAGATAGACTAACAATGAATCAAGTCGACGAGGGAATTAGATTAGTGTTAGGTCTGTAGACAATAGCCCATAGAATCTTTCTAACCGAGTCGATAATGTTGTACTATTTTACCTATACTATCTCGATGATTAACAGGAACGAGAAAATTGAATGCGATTCATAAAATTAAAATTCAGAGCTAAAGCAGAGACCAAAATTCAAAAGCGATTTCACATGCCCAAAAAGGTTTGGATTCCACTTGCCGTAGTACTGGTCATTGCTGGCGTTCCGGTACTAGCTCTGGGCTGGATGGGGTTTGTCCCAGGACTATCTACTATCATGGGCAGTACCAGTCAGCGAAACTTAGACGTGAATTTTACGCAGCAAAATCTGGCGAGCTTCCAGCAAAAAATGCCCTTGGCCATCAAGGATGATACTCTAGCACCAATAAACCCAATTAATACTGAGCAGAAAGAGTTGTTGGCACAGCCTATACAGGCGCAAAACGTGGCACTAAGTCAAGAGGACGTAACCGCCACCCTTAACTCGTATCACTGGAGTTGGATACCCGTCAATAATATCCAAGTACGTCTTACGGACGGCACCGTAGAGGTATCGGGACTACTGAATAATGACCACCTCGATGCCTTCGAGCAATACGTTGCCAATGGCCACTCCCTAAGTCCAAGTGTGGCGAATGCCATAAGTTGGTCAAAGCATTTTAGAAATTATGCCCCGGTGTATCTTAGAGCCAAAGTATATGTAACCAACAATGTTCTGAGCTTTAAGCTGGAACAAGCACAAATCGGCCGGCTCGACATCCCGCTTGGCCTAGCTGGATCAACACTGCGTCAAGGAGTTTATGCCAACATAAAGGCCAATAATCTCGATATCCAAACGGCTTACTTTAGTGACAAGACACTCCATTTTGGCGGCACATACCCAAGCGTGATTTACGTTAGAAACTAGCGTATCCAAGGTGGATCGTATTAATTACCTCAATCTGACAACCGGATTATACTTCTTCGATATCTGTCACGATTAGATCCTGCACCCGTTGTGTACGAGCCCGTTTTACAATCGTCAGCGCATAGAAGCCAGCACCAATTGCTGCCAAACCACCAACAGCCAGGCCGACCCGCGGGCTGCTGTGTTCGCTAATATAGCCGATAATTGGGCCGCCAATTGGTGTTGAACCCAAGAACGCCATTGTCCACAGCGCCATCACACGGCCGCGCATCTCTGGCGCAGTTTGTAGCTGCAACGTGCTATTAGCCACCGACGAAAAGCTGATAGAGCCAACACCAACTAGCACCATTGCTAGCCCGGCAACGATAATATTTTGAGCCAGCGAAGTCGCAATCATGGCCACGCCAAAACCGATTGCTGCAACAGCGATCGCTCGGGGCATTACCTTGCGGCGGTTTGCTGTCAAAACGCCACCAATCACCGCACCTACCCCCATGGCTGCCATCAAAAACGAGTAACCCGTGGCGTCACTATGGAAGGTTTTACTGGCAAATATTGGTAAGACCGTTGGAAACTCATAGGCAAGCGTGCCAATCACGACCATCATAAGTAGAATCGTGCGCACCGCTGGCGTGTGCCACGCATAGTTAAAGCCTTCGCGTAGCTGACCACGAGCCCTCGCCAGCGGCTTGGAAATCTGAAAATCACGAGCCCGCATAAGCTTCAGACAAGTCAACACTGCAATGTACGAAAAAGCGTTCACCAAAAAACAGTAGCCGATGCCGATGCCCGCAATCAAAAAACCAGCAATCGCCGGACCAACAATCCGTGCCATGTTAACCTCTACCGAATTTATAGTCACAGCGTTGGTAAGCTGTTCTCGCCCCACCATATCCAAAATAAAAGTTTGCCGCGTAGGGTTATCAACAACTTGCACAAAACCAAGCAAAGCCGCTAGCACAAACACCATCCATGGCTCAACCACATGAGTAAGCACCAACACAGCCAACGTCAGTGACAACACCAGCGCTGCCGTCTGGGTAACGTAGAGAATCCGGCGCTTTGGAAAGCGATCAGCAATCAACCCACCAATTGGCCCAAACAGTAAAACGGGCAAAAACTGCACTGCCGTAAGCAATCCAATATAGGTGCCAGAACCAGTCAGCTTAAATATTAACCACGTCTGGCCAATAGTTTGCAGCCATGTGCCACAGAGCGAAATACCTTGGCCAATAAAGTACAGTTTATAATTCCGTACCTTTAGCGACGAAAACGTCGTGTGGCTATAAGCTTTTAATTTTTGTTCCATAACGCCTTTCTAGCCGGTTTTGGTGATGCTTGCTGTACAAAGTCGACAATGGTATCGTAGTCTACCTTCAAAAAGTCAGTCGTATCGACAAATAATATACGGTCCGAAAAGTGCAGTGGTTTATAGAGCAAATTAACCCCGATGATACGAAAAACTGAGCCAAAAAGCACCGATGCGTACCAACGACGATCATGATGCCCAGGGTGGCGTCGCCCACTTTCGTTGCGAGCCACAAACCGCCTGAACGAAACCAGGCCTTTAGTTTTGCAAAATAGTTCGTTCACCACAACTCTGTCGTTTAGGCACGCTGCAAGGCGTTTTTTGTCACTGCCATAGAAGTTTGACTCAATAATAACCGACTCGTTGCGGGCAATATAGCTCTCTATAATTTTGAAGAATTCGTCTTTTGCCAGGTTTTCGTACCACGAGAAATTCCAGGTACTACGTGCTCCAACATCATACATAGGTTCCTTGATTGCATCTTTACTTTCGTAAGCTATGCCCAGACGCTCCGCAAGCACCTTGCCAATTGCCGTTTTACCGGTAGCCTCTGGTCCCGATACAATAATTAGTTGCATGATTCCAACCGTAGTATCCGCTAATTTTGACTGATTAATCTTGCCTGCTGCAACACAGCGTCGAGGTGCTCACTACCAAGTTCAGCCCTAGAAACAGCCTGAGCTTCGTCGTTGCAGGTTAGCACACCAAAGCCAATCGGCATTGATTGATCCAACTGGACACGTAAAATGCCGTTGTTTACAAAATTGCAGACGTAATCGAAGTGCGGTGTATCGCCTTTAATGACACAACCAACCGCTAGCAATGCGTTATACCTGCCAGACTTTGCCAGATGCTGTAAAACCAAGGGAATTTCAATTGCGCCGGCTACGGGAAAAATATCGATTTGGTCACTTGCTATCTTATAGTCAGCAGCCCGCTTGACGGCACTTGCTTGCAGCTGCGAAGTAATGTGCTGGTTAAACTGGGCTACGACCAGTCCGATGCGCCAACCACCGGCGTCAAATGGTTCAAATTCAGCCTTTTGTGCTTTTTGCATGTTCATCCTCTTTAACTTTTTGGGCTTTCATTATGTTCACAACATACTTTCCAATAGTGTCGAATTCTAGATTTACCTTATCGCCAACACGTAACATGTTAAGCGTTGTATGCTCTAAGGTATGTGGAATAATTGCCACACCCAGTACGTTATCGCTCAGTTCTGCCACTGTCAGCGACACACCATTAATCGTGATCGAGCCTTTAGGAATCACCAGCTCCTTGTTCACTTCGGGAAATGCAACAGACACTCGCCAGCCGTCCGCTGTATCGATCTTTTCTACCGTGCCCGTGCCGTCAACATGCCCCTGGACAAAATGGCCGCCAAACCGATCACTGACGCTTAATGAGCGTTCTAGATTAACGCTTTCTGGAAGATCCGCTCCAAAAGAAGTCTTGTGGAGTGTTTCGGGCATCAGCAAGCATTCATAAGAATCTTCGTGAATTGCCGAAACCGTTAGACACACGCCATTGGTGGCGATTGATTCACCCAACACCAGATCGTCCCAGCCCTTTGGCCTTTTAAACGTCATGGTTAAGCCGTCTGCGCCCGACTTCGAGCCCAGCACAGCCGTCGTATGCGTAATAATCCCCGTAAACATCTGCTCTAAGTATCAAGCACCGAGACAATTGTTGCAAGCCTCAGACAGTCTAGGGCCAAATACGTTTGCGAGCCTCGTCACTCCCAACGGTTGTTGGGTTCGGCTATACGTTAGTTGCGAACCAAGCGCGAGCAGTAGTTTCATCGTTTTTCATAGCAACCAACAGCTCATCGATTGAGTCGAAGGTCAGATTCGAACGATGAAAAAACTGCACGTCCAGCGTAATATCGTGGCCATAATAATCAACGTCAGCGATGTCCAACAGATGTGTTTCGACGCGGCGACCAGTATCACCAACTGTTGTGGGTGTACCGATAAAGACGAGCGCTGGCTGGTGCGTATATTGTTCTAGATCGGCAAAGCCAAAATACACACCATCTGCAAGATTGGTGTTGGCATCAATATTAGCTGTTGGGTAGCCTAGCTTTCGGCCATTGCCTTTAAAATGCCTAACTGTACCTCGTAGTTTTGCTGGGAGTGCATTGCTCATAGACCTTAATTATACGCACTTTTGTCGGAGAGCTTTTTGCTATTGGTCGTGGGTGTCGTACCATAAGAGCAATGCACCATTTTACGCCGTTGAGCGTTTTGGCCTTTATTGTCTCGACCTGGTTTGTGGTGGAATGGATTATCCGGATCATAGCCGTGTTTATTGTGCCCAAAAATCGCAAGCCGTCATCTGGCACGGCATGGCTGATAGTCATATTCCTGTCACCAACACTGGGCATTATCGCCTATTTTGTTTTGGGAAGTCCCAAATTACCAGCGTCGCGTCGATTGGCTCAAAAGACACTGGATCATTTTATTAGCGAGACACTGGCCATGTTTAAACGAGACCGCGATAGTAGCAAATTGCTAAGTGCCGTGCCGCCAGCAAAATATCAATCACTAGCAAAGCTGAGCGAATCACTAAGTCGCCTGCCGGTTTTTGGCGGCAATGACATAGAAATCTTGCCAGAGTACAACGAAGTAATCGACCGAATTATTACTGACATTGATGCCGCAAAGCACAGCGTGCAGTTGGAGTATTTTATTATTGCGCTGGACACCACAACAGAACCACTATTCGACGCGCTGGCCCGCGCAGTTAAACGCGGCATTATTGTCCGGGTTATGTACGACGCATTATCGGTCCGAAAATTCCCCAATCTCAAAAAAATGAAGCAACGATTCACGGCAGATGGCGTACTGTTCCAACCGATGCTACCGCTCAAATTTCCTGGCAAAGGTTATATGCGCCCCGACCTTCGCAATCATCGTAAACTAGTAATCATTGATGGCCGGATTGGCTACACTGGGTCACAGAACTTGGTTCAGCGCGACTATCACCGCAAGGACGAAATCTATTACGACGAGCTCGTGGTACGTGTGCAAGGTCCAATTGTTATGCAGCTAGCCGCACTATTTCTGACAGATTGGTTTTCGGAAACCGGTGTCTTGCTAGACTATGAGGCGGCTAATATCATTCCCGCCAGCATTAGCGCGTCCGGCCACTCGTTGGCACAAGTTTTGCCAAGTGGCCCAGGCTATGAAGACGAAAATAACCTCAAGTTATTTACGAGCCTTATCCACCTGGCGGAGCATAAAATCGTCATCACTAACCCGTATTTTGTGCCTGAGGAATCACTCATCACCGCAATTACCAGCGCCGCCAAACGTGGTGTTGATGTGACCATGATAAACTCCGAAGTTATTGATCAGTGGATGGTCGGCCACGCACAACGTTCGTTTTATGAAATTCTGCTCCACGCCGGCGTAAAAATCTATTGGTACAAGGCGCCGATTTTACTGCACTCGAAATTTATAACTGTTGATGATGATGTGGCCACAATTGGTTCAAGCAATCTAGATATTAGGTCGTTCGAATTAGATCTGGAAGTTACATTGATTTCATACGACCGTAAAACAGTTGAAGAGTTACGCAACATCGAAGCCAGCTATTTAAGAAAATCAAAACAGGTGACGCTAGCACAGTGGCAAAAACGATCGCGTCGACAGCGGCTACTAGAAAACATTGCCCGGTTAACGTCCGCGCTGCAGTAAAACTAGGCAGCTAGCGGAGTTAGCGTCAGCTCTTCACCGCCAATATTGCGCGCAAAATAGCTATCGTGACTAATGTAGAGCACGGCACCGTGATAATCTAACAGGGCGTTTTCGAGCTCTTCGATCGATGGCAAGTCAAGGTGGTTGGTAGGTTCATCTAGTATCAAAATCTGCGGCTCATCGCACAGCATACTAATGAGCTGGAAACGGGCTTTTTGGCCACCACTGAGTCGTTCGATTGGCACTTCGCCGTCGGTTGACGGGTTAAACAGATACTGGCTCAGCAGCTGCTTGAGTTTGCGGTCAGTAAAGGGCACATCCTTTTCGTCAAAGACTTGTTCGATGGCTTCGCCCAAGCGCAACGGCAAATACTTGGCAGCGATTTCTTGTTCATATAAGCCAAGTTTGAGTTCTTTGGCCACAGCAATGTTGCCACTAAATTGCGTAGAAGCCGGCGTTTTATCAAGAACTTTAGCCATAATTGCTCGTACCAATGTTGTCTTACCGGCACCGTTACGGCCGTGCAAACGCAGTCGTTCGCCTTCGGATAACGAAAAGTTCACGTCTACAAACAACGGCGTATCGCCATAACCTAAGCTTAGTTTTGTCCCCTGTACAAGCAGGCGCGACGTTTTGCTCTCTTTGCCAGAGGTATCGAGCGAGATATTCTGTGATTTATATTTTTCGTAGGCACCGGTCATCTTGACATTCAGTTCTCCTGCCGATTCTCGGTCAATCCAGAATGATGGTTTTTCGGCCTGAGATAATTTGGCTAGTTCGGCCTCGGCGCGCTGTTCCTGCGATTTAAAACGGCGAATCGTGCCCGGATCACGAGCTTTTTCTTTCATGCGTCGAAAGCGGATCACGTCGTTTTGCAGGTTGCCAATCCGCTTTTGGGTTAGGTCGTATTCGTTGACTTGCGAAGTCACTTGGCTTTTGTTGATGCGCAAATATTGCTCATAGTTGCCACGAAAGGTGTAGGCTCGGCCGTCGCGAATTTCGACAATTTTATCTACCATTTTTAAGACATCGCGGTCATGAGTAATAACAACAACCGCTTCTTGGGCGGCCGTAAACCACTTAATAAACGACTGTTTGGCAACAAAGTCCATGTGGTTGGTGGGCTCGTCAATCAATGCGATCATGCCGCGGGCGCGCTGTACTTTTATCAGTTCGACCATCCGTTTTTGGCCACCGCTCAGATCACTGAGCGGCCCATGCAGTTTTTTAACATCAAGCTGGTAGTCGCCAAAGGCTTGCTCTAGCTCGTCTTCAATCTGAAAATAACCAAGTTGGCCAAATCGTTCCAACGCATCGCTGTAGTGCTGCATTTTGGCATTACTGTCGCTCATGTGTTCTGGATACGTCGAAATCACGTGATATAGTTCTTCGAACTCTGGCAGGTCGCCCTGGATGTACTCCAGTACTGTTTTGTGCTCATGACCATGATGTTCCTGGCGGCTCGATACCACGACCGTGCCACGCTTAATGCTAATGGAACCTTGAAAGTCTTTATCCTCGCCTGTAATAATGTTTAACAGCGTCGATTTGCCAGTGCCATTGCGACCAATCAGCCCAACTTTTTCGTTTTGTTCGACATCAAACTGCAAATCGGTATACAAAACTTTGTTATCGAACGACTTTTCGGATATATCAACGGTGAGTAGCATAGTCTATAGATTGTACAGAGGTACGAGCATATCACCAAGTGTGGTAAGACGCTATTGCTTGCATAACATCGGGGCTTATCACTACACTAAGAGGTATTATGGCTTACAACACACTCGATCCACTACCATCGCTCGACGATATCGCACTCGCCAACAAAGACTGGGTTCAGATGCAGCAAGAGCATGCTGATCCAATTAACGGTACGGTGGGCGTATTGCTCGACCAAAGCACCGGTAAAGCGTTACAACCAATGGTCGTCCAAGATGCTCGAAGGCAAGGCCTAGAAGAAATACTAAGTGGCAATACGTTTGGATATCAAACCCAGAAAGGTCACGAGCCATTCCTAAATGCCGTGAGCGAATGGGTGTTAGGCCCAGAATTATACGAAAACCGTCGTAATAACCTACAAAAGCTTCAGGCTTTAGGTGGAACGGGAGCATTAACGATGGCGAGTGTCGCACTCGGCGCCATGCTAAGCAACCCTGGCCAAGCAAAGCCAAGCCTAGAACTTGAAGCCGGCTGGGGCAATCACAAAAGCATCTTCGGTGACGTTTTTAACATATCTAGCTACGAGCACCTCGACGAAGCTGGCAACTACAATCATGTAGGCGCTCTTGGGGCGATTGAAAAACTACATCCGGAAGCTGCCGTTTTACTCCAGGCTTGCGGCTATAACGATGACGGCATAGACCGAACACCCGAACAATGGGATGAGTTATTTGTGCCTATCAAAAAGAAAGGCCACGCGGTCATTATTGATGCAGCCTATTTAGGACTGGCTGATGGTTTTGAAGCCGACACCTATCCTATTCGCAAGTGCGTGAGTGAAGATATTTTAAGTTTCATTTGCATTTCGGCATCAAAGAACATGGGCCTGTACAATAGCCGAGTTGGTGCTCTATTAATAGCCAACGCGGACGCAAACCGTGGCCGCGATCAGGCCGAGCGTATTATAGGCAAGATTCCGGCATGGGTCAGAAAAACCTATTCAAATCCACCACTTGAAACAGTGTATGGTGCCGGACTGGTGCTCGGTGACACGAACTTACGAAGACAACTAGAGACCGAGATAGAGGCTAGCCGCCAATTACTCCAACTAAATCGACGATCACTAGCCGCGATACTTGGAGACAAAGCACCAACTATTGGCGCCGGTAAAGGCCTTTTTATGAAATTGCAGCCGGAGGCTTTTAGTGACGAGCAACAAGCATTGTTTCGCCAAAAAGGCATCTTAGTACTCCGTAGCAGTGCACGATTTAACATCGGCGGAATTAAACCAGAACATATACAACGAGTTGGGTCGGCGTTTCTTGAGGCACTTGCCTTAAGACCAAAACTAAGTTAGCCGTTCTAAGCTTCGCCGCTGCGGTCTTTTGGAGCTGGCAAGCCAAGAGGATGGTTGAGGTATTTGGCTTTTAGGAGTGCTGTTTCTAGCGTTTTGAGGACTTGGTTGGCTTGTTCAAAGCTCATGCCGATGCGGCCAACGGGTAGGCGCTGGTTATTATTGGCACTTTGCGTAAAATTAAGCGTAACGCCAGCTTGATTGATGCTAATATCAACGCCGTCAGAGTACATGGTGCGCATGTCCATGGCCAGCAACATGACCATTTGTTTGTTGTGGAATGCGGCGGCGGTGTTTTCTTCAATACGGAATTTGTGTGGCGATGCCTCACCGTCGTAGCCCGCTAATTCCCAGAGCTGTACGGCTTCTTGGTCTTGCATATTGTAGTGCTGAATCAGGAGTAACAGAATATCTTCTGGTGGCCGTTCAAAGCCATTTTCGATCCGGCCAAGCTCATCAACCTCAATTTCGACCGCGCCAGACGCTTCGTGCAAGCTTTCTTTGAGCTGCTCACGCAAATACTTGAGGTGTTTGCCCAAACTTATAAACGGTGGTGTGTTGTGTCGTTGCTCACTCATACCCTCCCATACTACCCCTCATGGGGGTTTCGACGCAAGCGTAACCAGGGTGCGCGAATGGAGAATCGACCTCACCGGAATAGTGCAGTTGGGGCAAAATGTGCTGTTTTGGGTAGGTCCCGTATAATACCTGTATGAACATAAAAGAAAATGTGTCTTTACGAGATTATTCGACCATGCGGCTCGGTGGTACGGCACGCTACGCGGTCGATGTGACGTCACGCATGGAACTCGTTGAGGCCCTAGACTGGGCAAAAGCGCATAACTTGCCTGTGCAGATGGTTGGTGGTGGCAGTAACATTATCTGGAAAGACGAGGGCTTTTCGGGACTGCTGCTTGTGAACAAGTGCATGCATTTTGAAATCTATGCCGAAGACGCGCAAGATCACTATGTCACCGTTGGCGCAGGTGAAAATTGGGACAGCGTGGTGGCACGTACAGTAAGTGAAGGCCTGACAGGAATCGAAGCTTTAAGTCTAATACCAGGTAACGCCGGCGCAACCCCAGTCCAAAACGTGGGTGCCTATGGCCAAGAAATTAGTGATGTTATGTCTAGCCTAGAAGCATACGATAGCGTCGAGAAACGGTTTCTGAACATACCGACCATGGATTGCGGATTTGGCTACCGGACATCACGGTTCAAAACGACCGATAAAGGCCGATTCTTCATTACGGCCATCACGCTGCATTTACGCCGAGGCAACCCGGAACCGCCGTTTTATAAAGGCCTACAAGAATATTTTAGCCAACACCCGCTGGCACACTACACGCCACAAACCATTCGTGAAGCAGTAATTGCCATTCGATCGGCCAAGCTGCCCGATCCAGCCGTTATTGCCAATAATGGTTCATTCTTTGCCAATCCGATCATCGGTGAGGACATCTCTATACAACTGCGAGCCGACAACGCGAACGTGCCTTATTGGCCAGTGAATGATACGCATATAAAAATTTCGGCCGCATGGCTCATTGAACAAGTCGGGCTCAAAGATTATCACGACAGCGAAACTGGCATGGCAACTTGGCCAAAACAGCCATTGGTATTTGTGAACGAACAGGCAAAAACAACGGCTGATTTATTAAAATTCAAACAAAAAATCGTGTCCGCAGTGCAACAAAAGTTTGGCATCACGCTCGAACAAGAGCCCGAACTACTTCCCTAACCGACAGCTCGTGCTATTTTTCACCAGGCAGCGGGAAAGCTTTGGTGAATGCAGTGATTTCTTGATGAATTTTGGCAAGTTTTTTGTCGTCACTGGCGCTGGTAATAGCCGTGTCTATCCAGGCAGCTACTTGATCCATTTCGGCCTCTTTGAGTCCGCGGGTGGTAAGTGCCGGGGTGCCCATGCGAATACCACTTGGGTCGAATGGTGGACGTGGGTCATATGGCACAGTGTTCTTGTTTACCGTAATGCCAGCTTTGCTCAGGGCGTCTTCGGCTTCGGCGCCCTTGAGGCCCTTGTTGGTCAGGTCTATCAACAGCAGATGGTTATCGGTGCCACCAGTTACAAGCTGGTAACCCTTGTTGTTCAGATTTTCGGCCAAACGTTTGGCGTTTTTTACAATTTGGTGACCGTATGCTTTGAACTCTGGTGTGGCTGCTTCACGAAGAGCAACCGCAATGGCGGCAGTTTGGTGGTTGTGCGGGCCACCTTGCAAGCCTGGAATAATGGCTCGGTCAATCAGCGACGGCAAATTTTCTTTGGTGCGTTCTGGCTTTTTGAGCGGATTAGATGGATTACCATTACACAAAATCAGTGCGCCGCGTGGGCCACGAAGTGTTTTGTGGGTGGTAGTCATAATCACATCGGCAATGCCAGCCGGTGATGGATGTGCACCAGCAACAATTAAACCAGCAATGTGCGAAATATCAGCCACTAGGAATGCGCCGCAAGCATCGGCAATCTTGCGCAGCTTTTGCCAGTCAAAAATTCGTGGATATGCCGTTGCGCCAACCATAATCAACTTTGGTTTTTCGCGCATTGCCATGTCGGCCATACCTTCGTAGTCCATATAGCCATCGTGGCCGGTACGATACTGCACCGAATTGTAGATGGTTCCCGAAAAGTTCACCTTGAGCCCATGTGTCATGTGGCCGCCAAAGTATAGTTCTAGCCCCATAACTGTGTCGCCAGGATCAGCCAGTGCGAAGTAAATGGCCTGGTTGGCAGGCGAGCCAGAATATGCCTGCACATTTGCATGACTCACTCCAAATAGTGCTTTTGCGCGATCGCGTGCCAGGTTTTCGACCTTATCCACAAACTCGCAGCCACCGTAGTAACGCTTGCCTGGGTAGCCTTCGGAGTATTTGTCGGTTAACCGCGAGCCAAGCGCCGTGAGGACATCTTGTGACGTATGATTCTCGCTTGGAATCATCTCAAGCCCATTACGCTGTCGATTTGTCTCGGCTGTAATTAGTGCTTCAATTTCTTTGTCTTGCATCGAAAACTCCCCCTAAAAATAGATTACTGTCTTATACATCCTCCACCAGTAGTTCAAGTCAGCTAAATCATACCCACCATTGTATCAATCCCTCCACCAAAAACATACGTAAGTTTGGTCATTAGGGTTATAATTGCAGGCATGGGTACTATTCCTCAGACTATTGATGAGCTATTGAATCTTTGGGATTCTTATCTGTCACAATTGGATAAAGAGAAACCTGAGGATGTGGCTTCATGGATTGTTGGAGCCGTTACTAGTAGCGATCATTGGGATGGGTGGGAAGAGAATGAGAAAATAGAGGAGATATTTGAACTAGCAGCGGCTCTCGAAGTTCTTCCACAACACATAAACAGCATCACTAGTGATAAAGACATCCCAAAAGATTTCGAAAGAATTAAACAGCTTATTAGTGAGCTCCGCAGTGACAACAGCTACATGTAATCCATAAACCGTTCTTGCAATTAAAATACCATATATGGTATACTTCTTGGACTTATGAACAATACGAACGAGAAGATTGGGCATTTAATTGCTCAGATACGACAAGAGAGAAATCTCACCCAGGCCGAATTTGCGCGCCGCCTAGGCACCAGCCAATCTGCCGTTAACCGGATGGAGCACGGAAAACAAAACCTTAGTCTAGAAACACTTGGGCGCATCAGTGATGTCCTAAACAAGCAACTTATTTCCTTGAGTGGCTCTGGTACCAACCTGCGTATCGAAGGCGGCCATGAACTCCACGGTGAAATTACCCTCAAAACTAGCAAAAACGCCGCTGTTGCGCTACTTTGTGCGTCGCTACTCAATTACGGCGTCACCCGCTTCCAGTCGTTCCCACGCATCGAAGAGGTCTTCCGTATCATCGAAGTACTCGAAAGTATCGGCGTACAGATAAAATGGCTTCCTGGCAACGACATCGAGGTTCGACGCCCCGAAGTATTGCAACTCGAAAACCTCAATGCCGAATCGGCTCGCAAAACTCGCTCCGTATTAATGATGATCGGCCCGCTGATGCACGATTTTAAAGAGTTTAAAATCCCCTACGCTGGTGGCTGCAAATTGGGCGAACGCACCGTGGCCCCACACCTGTTTGCACTCGAAGAATTTGGCGTTGGCATCGTGGCGACCAAAGGCCACTATAACGTCACGTCCGAAGCAAAACCAGCCGGCCGGATTGTACTCTACGAATCAGGCGACACCGTTACCGAAAACGTCCTACTTGCCGCAGCGCGCACACCCGAAGAAACCATCATTCAGTTCGCATCGGCTAACTACATGGTCCAAGATGTTTGTTTCTTCCTAGAAAAATTGGGCGTCAAAATCGACGGCATCGGCAGCAGCAGCCTTACCGTTCGCGGCGTAAAGCACATCAAGAAAAATGTCACCTTTGCCCCTACCGAAGACCCAATCGAAGCAATGTTCTTTGTGTCTGCGGCGGTCACTACTAATTCACAAATTAGTATTAAGCGCGTACCAATCGATTTTATGGCACTAGAGCTGCTAAAGCTCAAGAAAATGGGGCTCGAAGTCGATCAAACCGAACGCTACAAAGCCACCAATGGCAAAGCCGATCTTGTCGACCTCACAGTCCACAAGCATAGCGGCAAACTGCGTGCCTTGCAGGAAAAAATTCACGCCAATGTCTACCCTGGCCTGAACCAAGACAACCTGCCCTACTTTGTGCCAATTGTTGCCGTGGCCCACGGTCGCACGCTGATTCACGACTGGACCTACGAAAACCGCGCCATCTACTACACCGAAATGACCAAAGTCGGCGTCAACGTCGAACTAGCCGACCCACACCGTATTTACATTAGTGGCCCCACAAAATTCAGCGCCGCCGATGTGGTGTGCCCACCGGCGCTTCGCCCAGCCAGCCTGCTCCTCATCGGCATGCTTGCCGCCAATGGCATCAGTGTCCTGCGTAACGTCTACACCATCAACCGCGGCTACGAAGACATCGCCGTCCGCCTAAACAGCCTAGGCGCCCACATCACCGTCCTCAATGATATGTAGTCACCTCTGGGAAACGTGCTATAATCACGTGTAGCTCAAGGGAAAAGAGCAGCCGAGCGGGTGTAGTACAGCGGTTAGTATACAAGTTTTCCAAACTTGGGATCGGAGTTCGATTCTCCGCACCCGCACCAGTTTCTATGTAACATACGATACCTCCTATAAGCAGTAATGCCTGTTAGCCTTGCAACAGTTGCACATAATCAGAACGAGCATATAGTATTCGCACAATACGGACTTCTTGGGTAGTCACTTTGTAAATAACCAAATAGTTGTCAACTAGTAGATAGCGGTAGCCCGCAAGCCTAAGATCAACATTTGCTAGGTTTGCTCCTAGTTCGGGAAAATTAGCAAGCAGGCTGTGTGCGTTGCAGTACTTTTGTGGCTATATTACGAGCCGCAATCGGATTTTGCAATTCGTCTTTAATGTATAAAAACAGATCGCCAAGATCACGCTCGGCGGCAGGCAACAGCATTACTTTCATAACTGTATATCGAGCTTCTTTGCGACTTCAGCAATTGGCACTGTCTTGCCATCTTTAGCGGATAGTTCGCCCTGCTTGATTTCGGTGAGTAAGCTTTCGGCAGCCGTTTCACGGTCGTAATCATCAAGCTTAGAAATGACGTAGGTACCTCGACCATTACGTGTTAGGTACACTGGCTTGTCGATGTCAACTCGATTTAATACGTCTGTGTAGTTTCGCAGATCAGATATGGGTAAGATTGTAGGCATAATGACTCCTTTCAACTTTATTGTAGCAAATATACACGCGAATTCAACAGCAAGTAACTAATCTTTTAGAAAAGCCCTGGCATTGGATTCGTCTCTTGAGTCAACCAACAAACCATTGTCATCATCAATGATACCGTCGGTCAGAGTTGCTATTGCAACCGCAATTGCGTTTTGTAGCACCCAGGTCTCATGTGTCCTGGAAGCAAAGGTGTCAACACTCCATTGTAGCCGAGTTGCAAGGCACTCCTTTAAGCGATCTCTAAAACTTTCATCAATATTTGTTTGATTTGGATGCTCCGGAACTATATATTCGATAAATTCTTCAACGTTATCCTCGCGTATATCTTCACCAAATTGAGGATAAAAACCAAATCTCAAGACTGAAATGGACTCTATTTCGGTAATGTCAAAATTCTCGCCTTTTTTCTGGGCATTAACAAGGAAGTGCTGCGACAACTCAACTTCTGTATACGGTTCTGGGACGGTGGCCCCATCACGAATATAGGGCTGAACTTGGATATGTAGTCCTGTAAGTGACGTATCAGACACTGCGAGCTGATCGATCGTCTCATTCACTGCGTTAACAAATTGTTTGAGCGTAACAGGGCCTTTGGTGCCTCCGTATATAACTACATCTCTGGACATTTTAGGTATCTCCTAATGACAATTCATTTATAGTGTACACCACTATTCAAACCATTCGCAGGTACCGCAAACAATATAGGCCTGGGTGGTGGTAATGTTGGTTTTACAGAGTAGATGGGCTAAAATCAGATAGCAGTATCGTTCAACTTGTTTAATGATGCTGCACAAATAGTTACGGTGCATCGCCCTGATAGCTCAGATGGATAGAGCAGAGGACTTCTAAGCCTAAGGTCGTTGGTTCGAGTCCAACTCGGGGCACCACGTTTTTCTCATCCGTTATTTTGAATAGAATATTAAGCACCTTAGAACATCTGGTAAAATTAAATCATGAATTGTCCAACTTGTAATAAGCCAATGCGTAAAGTTCGTTGGGAAATAACGAACAATTTTAAGATTGGCAAAGATTTTAAGGAGTACGACAAATTTACGTACGAGTGCAAGGATGACGATGTTTGGGTTACGACCGAAACACCCTTGGCCAAAAAGCAGCCGGAAAAGTCCTCAAAGTAGCTCCTACTTCGTCCATAATCCTGCACCAATGATATAGTTTTAGTATGCCTTATATTCCAAAAAGTGATCGACCACAAATTGACGAACTATTAAAACCTCTAGTTGCACATCTCCGTAGCCTCCCCCTAGAGTTGCAAGATGGCGCATTGAACTACGCTGTTACGAGAGCCCTGAAGGAGCTATACGAACCAAAGTATTTCAATTATAACCGTGCGATGGGTGTCTTGAGTAGCATTCAAGCAGAGTGGTATCGCCGGGATGTTGGCCCATACGAGGACAAAAAAATTATTGAGAATGGTGACGTCTAAACTGGTAATGCGGTTCGGACCCCAGCCAATACACTCCACCATTTTAAAACATTCCGGATATTTTTCATTGTATTTACATTTAGTGATGTCATTGACATTACAAAGACATCACTCTATTATTATAGTATGAGAAATATTCAGATTACCGTTCGAAATGTTGATCCGTTGCTAAAGCGACGCATCAACAAACTGGCAAAGCTCAAATCGATGAGTATTAATGATTTCGTGCTTAGTACCCTACAGGACAAAGTGGGAGGCGTGAGCTCAAAGGAAACAATAAACTGGCGAAGCTATAGTGGTTTAGTAGATGCAGCGGGCATCAACCAGTCGGTACTTGACGACTTTGAAGCGATTGATAAAGAGATGTGGAAAGATCTATAAGTGATTGCCGTCGATACAAATATTGTCAGTGCCCTGCTCCGAGGAGAGAAGCTTGAACTACCTAACGAAGAGCTCTACATACCGTATGTTGTGATGGCAGAACTACAGGCGGGGATTGCAGCAGGCAATAATCCTGGAAAGAATCAGCCAGTGCTCGAACGTTTTTTTGATGATTCAAACGTAACGACAAGCCCTGGATTGGTTCCTGAAACAATTCCCTTTTATGTGCAGATATATGGATACCTAAGAAAAAATGGTACACCAATATCTCCAAACGACTTATGGATTGCAGCTGAGTGTATGTTTTTATCGATGCCCTTGCTTACGTACGATAAAGATTTCAGTAATGTGCCTCAGATTATATTAGTCACAAACAATTGAACCGAGAGAGTAACCTTTAGGTAAGAAAAGCAATAATGACTACTAGCCACAAAGAAAATAGTGAAAAGAACTTTGGGCTAGCCTGAAACCGCCTCACAATGTTAATGATTACGACCCCAAATATAAAGTAGAATGGTATATTCTGGAACGAAGAAACGTGCCACAAGTCACCAGGGTAGTAATAGTAGAGATACCTGCCCAACAAGAGCTTAGCGCTAATTGTCAGCAAAGCTTCCAGTAGTAATGCTTCCAGACAAATAATTAGCGCCAGATGGCGAGTCCTTACTATTGATTTTGCTTTGAGCGTTCCGTGCAGAAGGTAAAGATGTAATCCATAGATACCCCAAGTGACTACGGCATAAGACGAAGTGTAACCATCGTGAATCGGCAAAATATTGTAACGCCACAAGGGATTACCAAACACGGTGTTGTATACAGTATCGAGGAATACCTCGCCAAACAGACCAACCATTGCCACAGTAGAGAAGTAAAGTACCGCCTGTTTTAGTTCGATTCTCTTGAATTTATGTGCAATCATGCAATTTACCACATATACGATAATCGCCCAAATCAGTGCAAATAAGACCAGTTTGATAGAATTCATTTTCATAGCTTACGCTATTGCTGTTTCCTAGATAGAGGGACGGTTCTCGCTTTATTCACTACGACGCACCGATGTATCTGTGCGTTTTTAGACGTGAAGTTCGGGGTTGAAAACTTCGAGTAGCTTTTTTATCGTTGGAAAAACTTTTATCTTTTGAGCTTCTTCTACATTAAAGAATTTAAGTTCTAGGCATTCATCCGACGGTATAAAATTTAGGCTTTCGAGCTTAATTTCGTAGACAATATTTGCCATAAACGTTTCGTGACCAAGCCTAGGCCCAGTAATAAAATACTTGGGCGTTGACGAGATGTAGGTCACTTCTAGACCTGTTTCTTCTCTGATTTCGCGCCTTAAGCCTTCAATCGGGTCTTCGCCATGATCCAAGCCACCGCCAATCATATCCCAATTACCATTGTCCTCGCGTGACAACAAAAATCGTCCGGTTTCATCAACAACTATGCCCTTCACACTCACACGGTAAAAACTCGGCTCATTCATTGCTTCATAATAGCAGCTAGGGCTATACAAAATAAGTCCTATGAAGACGAACAAAACTGTAACGCAAGACGCGTATCAAATAAACTGTGCCGCGCGGACGCTGTTATACTAGTTAAGATCATAGTACAACCACTAAAAAATCGTAGAAGAATAGGAGACCTTACGTGCAGACAATCACCCTTGTAACTGGCAATAAACATAAGCTCACCGAATGGCAGCGGATGATTCCGGCAGCAATTGAACTAAAATCGGTTGACGTAGACTTGGACGAGATACAAAGCCTTGATGTCGAGGCGGTCATCACCGATAAAGCAAAGCGAGCATATGCAATTGTTGGCGAGCCGATTATCGTTGAAGATGTGTCGGCTGGGCTCGATGAACTCCACGGCTTGCCTGGATCGTTTATTAAGTTTTTTAACGAAAAACTAGGTAATGATGCACTGTTTCAGATGACAAAGATGACCACTAGCCCCACTGCAACTGCAGTTTGCGTGACAGCGTATTATGACGGCACAAGGCTGTTAATTGGCCATGGTGAAGTTCGGGGCAGCGTTGTTGCGCAGCGCAGTGATAACGGCTTTGGCTTCGATAGCTGCTTTGTGCCCGCCGGCGAAACCAAAACCTATGCCGAGATGCTTCCCTCCAAAAAAGACACCCTCAGCCACCGGGCAAAAGCCATCAAACAACTCGTTATAAAAATACAAGAACTAGCCTAGTCAATGTACACAAATCGTGCTACAATCACCTCTGTTCTGTTGCGATTTAGCAGCAAAACCAAAACAAGAGGCGTAGTTCTAGTAACATGCGCATCGACAAGGCGGACTTAGCTCAGTTGGTAGAGCGTCGGGTTGTGGTTCCGAATGTCGCGGGTTCGATCCCCGTAGTTCGCCCCAAATAAATTTAAAAATCTATTGACAATTACGTCAATAGATCCTACACTCCTTGAGTTATGCAATACATACAATTACCAGCAACAGGTACTGCAAAGAAGGCCACTTCGGGGTCTTGTTTTGCTATTGCATAAAATAATTTAAGCAATCGCCATCTCAAAGCCCCCTCAAACGAGGGGGCTTTTTTATTGGCAAAAAATAGGAGAAATAATAATGAGTGAATTAGAAATATTTTCAAGTACCGGTCAGTTGGGCACAGATGTGCGCCAAGACGATCGACTGTACCATAACGCCGAGTTTTTCTCGGCAAACTACGACCATGTAGAAAACCAGTTTAACAAGCTGCAAGTGGAGGCGGATGCTCGGCCGGAACCGATTAGCAGGGTCGTGTATAGAGGGGTTGTGAGCACAGAAGTTTTAGAAACCATACAAACAGGCGAACTCAGGCAAAATTTGGAAGTAGCGTTGCCATTAATTGAATTTTCAGCCAGATTCAGCGCACTGCGTACCTCACCACGTTTGGGCTGGCTAATCTACCTTGGGCACAATGCCACAGATCGAGCAGCCACACCACTGCGAGAAGCGGCCAGCGATCCGCATAGCCAGCCAGCACCATCAGCCTATTCGCCCGTTGAACGAGTAGAACGAATGTTCCAAAGAGGACAATTAATCCGAACGACAATCGAAGCAAGCGACGTAGAACCATTACAGGAACTCTGGCAGCCGACTTTTGGCTGGAGTTTGCAGGAAATTGAAGCGCTACGTAACCGCTTAGAGCATGAACGCCAAGGTCCAGAGCATGAACGCAGTGTTTGGTTTGCGGCAACCTATAGCGGCGGGCTTTTGGTAAGTGCTGCCATGGCGGAACGATTGATTATTCCGGGTCCCGACGGCCCGATAAATCTAGTCGAAAGTACCGAATGGTGCACCCTGCGTGACAACGACAACCCACAAAGATATACGGGTCAAGGCTTGATAACAGGAGCTTTAGTAGCAGTCAATACGCAGGTTTTGCACAGTTTGCGTGACAATGTGAATGGTCCACCGTTGATCTATGCAGAATGCAACGCCACCAGCCAATCGCATCGTGCCGGATATGGTGCTGGCTTTCGAATACCAACTAGGGACTACGCTCCGCAGTTCATACCAAAAAATGTTACGGTGAATGACGGCATCGCACCAACCGGTTTGCGCGATTTTAACTTTCTGTATTTGAAAAGGTCGATACAGGCACAACACTACAATCAACGAGCAACCGATCGAATTTTGCAGATTATTGAGCGAGGTCAGCTATGATAACCGTCTACACCGATGCCCATAAGGCTCATAATCCACCTTACGAAATCTACGACGGCAAACTTACACCCTACGCCGAATCGGCAGACCGGGCAGAAGCCATAGTTGCCGCTCTACAAGTCAATCAGCTCGGAACAATCATGGCACCACGACAGTTTGCAGCCCACCATATACGAGCAGTGCATCAGCAAGCGTACATTGATTTTTTGCGTCAACGCTCGCAAGGTCTCAAGACTGACGAAATTCTGTATCCATCATATTTTATGAGTGATACGTATGCGCCGGTCACCGCCAATACATATGCTGCGGCCCGTGCAGCAGTGAACGCCGCATTGACTGGTGCACAACTAGTATTGGATGGGGAGCCGGTAGTTTACAGTCTGTGCCGGCCACCGGGCCATCATGCAGGCCATCATGCTATGGGTGGGTACTGCTACTTCAATAATGCCGCGATTGCCGCGCAGTATATGTCGGTTAAAGGCCGCGTGGCGATTCTGGATATCGACTTTCACCATGGTAACGGAACACAAGATGCTTTTTACGACCGTGATGATGTGCTGTATATATCAATTCATGCCGACCCGCGAACACGCTACCCATACAGCAGCGGTTTTAGATCGGAACGCGGCCATAGCAAAGGACGGGGATACACCCATAACTTTCCTTTGGCAATTGGCACTAGCGATATGCAATACCTAAAAACACTGCAGCGTGCACTCAAGGAAGTTACCGATTTCAGACCAGACTTTCTGGTTGTATCTGCCGGTTTTGACACGTTTGTCGCCGACCCGATTGGTGGTTTTTCCTTAAGCAGTGATATCTACAAAGACATTGCGGAACAGATTAACATGCTCCACTTGCCCACCCTTTTGATTCAGGAAGGTGGCTATAATGTTGCATACTTGGGAACACTTGTAGCGAACTTTTTGACCGGTTTTGGCCGTATATAAAAGTCCGGCAGGTTTCTATTTCTTTTTGAATAGAATACTGCCAACACTTAAGACAACGGCGATAAGACTAACTACTAGAGGGACTGTGGTGTTACTAGTTTTTTCGGTCGGAGTTGTTGCGCTGTCGGTTAAGTCGTTCACGACTTTTGTCACCGAGTATGGTCCGGCGTTGCCTGTCGCATCATCGCTACCTGCTGGCTTTTGGTCCCAGTGAACAGTGGTACCATCGGCGTAGGTTTGGTAGGCTTTCCAATCAAGTTCCGTAGCATTTGCCGGGACTTGGGCGCTAAAGCTAAAGTCCTGACGTTGACCAACCGGAATCGCGCCATCGCTCCAGGTAATTGCCATCACTTCGGGGTCTTTGCCAGTACTAGTAGTTGTCTGAATAGTCCAACCATCCCTGCTGGTTGGCGTCACGTTGGTCACGCCGACAGGAATAGCAAGCTTTAGATTCACCACTGGCGTCTGCTGCTCATTAGGTACACTAACGTTAAACGTCAGCTCGCTGCCAATACCAGTTTGGCTAGGCGTCACAATAACGTGCGCGCTAACAAATGCCGGAGCACTCAACAGCGCAAGTGCTGGGATACTTGCTAACATTTTTCGAATCAGACCAACATGCTTCATTTTAACTCCTCGTTTTACCACTTTTACGCTTTATACCAGCGAGTGATTTACGATCTACGAAGACTCGAATACCGACCATTACCACAATTATTGCTAGTGTCATACCAACGAGCAATAGCTCTGTGTCAGCATTGGATCTTTTAACGGCCGTTGCCACGCGTAGTTCGTAGTTTGTTGTGAAGCTTTTATCGGCCGAACTTTTGGCCGTCCCAATCACCACAATTTCGTAGACATCAATCTTCGGAAAGATAACGGTTGTGATACCCGTTGAAGGATTGCCCACAAACTCAGGGCCTACAGAAACCTGCTGAATTCGTTTGCCATGCTCAACCACCTGCAAGTTAATTGTGTACTTACTTAGCTCAAACTCGCCAGTGTTTTTGTATAAGAGGAGTTCTAGCTTGGTGGGGGCACCCGCCATGGGCTTGTCGTCTGGTGGTACATGCAATACTGCCACTGTGCCGTTATTGGTCTTGAGAATATGCGCCGAGGCAGTTGGAGCCGGTGCAAACAGTAGCAAAAGACAGAGGCACAAGCCGGATGTAAAGCGTTTGAATGTCTTGTCCATGTATTACCTTTTCGAAAGTCATCAATCACTAACTGTTAACTACTATACCGTGTTGTTCTATAAATATGGACTCTAGAACTTGCGTAGCATACCGGTGGCCGTAAATGTCTGTGCAACTTGCTATAATAGTCCTTAATTAATAGGGGGAAACGTGTGTTTCATAAAGTCCGACATTCCGTGCGTCAATATTGGCAACTTGTAACCGCCATCGTAGCAGCACTTATCAGCCTTGGCTTCCAGCTTTTTGGGCCACACGTTATAGGAAACTGGATACTTGGCGTCACCTCGCTACTGTTGGTCATACCACTGCTGGTAGATATGTGGGAAGATGTTCGAACCGGCACCTACGGCATCGACATATTGGCCGCCACTGCGGTAGTTGGTTCTGTCGTTCTGCACCAATATTGGACAGCAATTGTGATTGTTATTATGGTCGCCAGCGGCGAAGGCCTAGAGGCGTTTGCACAGCGACGAGCACACGGTGAACTGAAAGCATTGCTTGCAAGAGCACCTCAGCAAGCACACCTTATTCGAGGCCGAAAAAACCTTGATGTTGCGGCAAGCGAAGTACAAGCCGGTGACAAAATAATCATTAAATCTGGCGAGGTTGTGCCAGTTGACGCAATCATCCTTGAAGGCAAAGCTAGTTTTGACGAAGCATCACTGACTGGCGAAAGCCTGCCGGTCACAAAACAAGTTGGCGAGCAAATCTTGAGCGGCACCATTAATATGGATGGTGTTATCACCGCAAAAGCAGTCCACACTGCGGCCGACAGCCAGTACGAACAGATTGTTTCATTGGTGAAAGGCGCTGCCAATAATAAAGCACCGTTTGTGCGTTTGGCTGATCGCTACAGCATTCCCTTTACAATCACAGCCTATATTATTGCGGCGGCGGCTTGGGTAACTGGCCACCATGCTATACGTTTTTTGGAAGTTATTGTGGTTGCCACGCCTTGCCCGCTGTTGCTTGCGGCACCAATTGCTTTGATTTCCGGGATGAGCCGAGCCAGTAAGTACGGCATTATCATCAAAACTGGTTCCGCGCTAGAGCGCCTGGCAGAGGCCGAGACGTTCGCGTTTGATAAAACCGGTACGCTTACCGAAGGCGAGCCACAAGTCGATACTGTCACAGCCTTCAAGCCATATAACAAGAATGAAGTTCTGGGCCTGGCTGCCAGCCTAGAATACGGTTCGGTACACGTGCTAGCTCAGGCCATTATCAAGGCAACTGACACTAAACATGTTAACTTTACCAAGGCAAAGCACCTCCAGGAAATTTCGGGCAGTGGTATGAAAGCAATTTTGCATGGCAAGGAGGTGCTTGTTGGACGGCTTGGGCTACTCGCAGAGCATGCGGTTGATCTGGCACAGCACAGCGTGCCAAAGCAGACGGCAACCTATGTGGCAGTCGACGGCAAGTTAGCAGGAATCATCACCTTCAAAGACGAACCTCGTGCAGAGAGCAAGCGCACACTGGAACAACTCAAGAAATTCGGTGTTAAAAATCTACTCATGGTAACAGGCGATAACAAAGAGGCCGCTCAAGTGGTTGCCAAAAAATTGGGCATTGGCAAAGTCTATGCCGAAGCCTCGCCTGGTGACAAGCTATATACCATCGAAAAACTCAAAGATCGACCAGTCGCTTTTGTTGGCGACGGCGTAAACGATGCACCAGTCCTAACTGCCTCGGACATTGGCATTGCACTCGGCGCTCGTGGCTCTACTGCAGCCAGTGAGTCAGCCGATGTGGTGATTATGCGCGATGATATCAGCTACGTAGCCCAGGCGGTTGGCATCGCGCGGCGCAGTTTTAGCATCGCCAAACAGAGCATTATCATTGGCATTATGCTCAGCCTAATCCTGATGCTAGTCTTCGCCACCGGCAAATTCTCACCACTGCTCGGTGCCGTGCTGCAGGAATTTGTTGATGTATTTGTGATCTTCAACGCCTTGCGTGCCCACTTGAATCCAAAAGCCGAGGCATAGCCACTACCGTACTTGGGTTAACACGACTGCAACCACCAGTGGTACAAGCAAGTTATCAAGGCCTTCGACAGCCAGATTCTCAAGCACGGTTGCCACAGCCGCCAAACCAAGCACGCCAAACCAAGCTAAGCGTGTTGTATCGGCGCTATATCCCAACAATATCGCCGCCGAGATTACAAAAAATGTCAGTGTGCCAATGACTGTCTTGGAATGGCCAAACACATGATATTTCTTTCCTTTTTTAATGCCGTACTCGACGCCAACCACGGCCGCCATACCATCCGCCACGCTCATTTGCAGTAGTGCTGCAGCGTAGATACCCTTGCTGTGTGTTATAAACGTCAGTAGCCCCACAACCAGCGCAAAATACATCTCACCCCATGTTGGTCGTTGCACGCTATGAATCGCCTGGAAAATATGCAGCCATTTAGAAATAAGCACCACAATGGCAAAACCGACACTCAACAGACGGATTTCATTCCACGTCAAAAAAAATGGCCAGAAAGCCACAAACGATCCAACGGTTAAGTGTATAAACTTTCGACTTAGCTCTGAATCAATCCGATGTTTACGCCACCAGAATTCCGACGCACATAAAACCAAAAAAATCAGACCCACCGCAGCAATAAAAAGTAAAGGCATTAGTTCTATTGTACTCCAGGATACTAAAGGCAGATGATCTGGTCGGGGTGGCGAGATTTGAACTCACGACCTCGTCGTCCCGAACGACGCGCGCTACCAAGCTGCGCTACACCCCGTAATAACTAATAGGCATTTTAGCAAATTTAACCCTACACAAATAGTAAGACGAACGAATGCTGTTTATAAATAGGAATGAACACTCTGGTCGGGGTGAAAGGACTCGAACCTTCGACCTCAGCGTCCCAAACGCCGCGCGCTACCAACTGCGCCACACCCCGATACTAGGGTGTTCATTCTTAGTCATCAACAACCGTGATTGTAGCAAATAACAGATGAAAAAGCTAGGGTTCGTAGATTTGGCGCACGGCTTTGGCGGCAACAGCCAGGGCCGTCTGAGTATCAACATCGACCAAAACAGCGTTAAATTGGCGACGACCGGTAGTTTCTAGCAGGTTTCGTGTTTGAATGTCATTGTACCAGCGCGGGATGACGCTGCCGAATGTTACGCCAAGCGACGAGTCGAATGAGCCACACATGCCAACGTCGGTTTGGTGGGCCGTACCATCGCCCAACACCTGCGTATCGGCTGTTGGCACATGCCAGTGATCACCAATTACCGCCGTTACCTTGCCGTCCAGATATTTACCAATTACCACCTTTTCACTGCTAAAATCACCGTGAAAATTCACAATCGTCGCAACCCGTGATACATCCTTTTGTGATAGCAGCACGCTATCAATCGCTTTCAGTGGGTTGTCGACTTCTCTGCCCGCATCGCGACCAACAATCTTGCCAAGCAAGCTCACAATTAGCACTTTGCCTTTTGGGCTATCGACGTATTTATAGCCCGGGCCTGGACAGTCATGCATGTTTATTGGACCGGTTACTGGGACGTTTGGATCATTGAGCAGCGAAAAAATTTCATCGCGGGCTGGCGTATGATTGCCACCCGTAAAGCCATCCACGCCAGCCTTTTGAAGACGCCGATAGTCAGTCACTCGCATGCCCTTGCCTTCGCTGACGTTTTCGGCCTGTGCAATCACCACATCTATCTGTTCGTCTTTGCGGAGGGCCGGCAAAAGTTTTTCGATAACTTCAATCCCAACCTCGCCCATGACATCACCAACATATAAAATTCGCATAGGCTTTATTCTACCTGCTTACTAGCATAAGATGCATTAACAGTAACAGGCATAAGCTAACATTAATACTCTAATTTCACACCGGTTTTTTGAGCAATTGTTTCTATCCAGCGTTCTAGCCGCGCAAGTTGTGCATCGCGAGCGGTGTTGTCTTTTTCGATATCATCGAGCCGTTTCAGGAACGCGTCGAGCGTTGCAGTAAGGTGATCAAACTTTTCCTCGAGTGTATCAATCCGCGAATCGAGTTGTTTGAATTGTTTATCGAAGTACGCAAAAACTTTGACCCCAAATTCATCAAGTGCCTGATCCAAATCCTGCTTTGTAACAAAATCGCTCATAGGAACTTTATTGTACCACTCAGACGTGCTATTTGGCGAACTCGATGGCACGGGTTTCGCGAATAACGTTTACCTTGATGGTACCAGGATACTGCATCGATGATTCGATTTTGGTGGCAATATCACGGGCTAGTTTGATGGCACTTAGGTCATCGATAGCTTGTGGTTTTACAAACACACGGACTTCGCGGCCGGCGCTGATGGCGTAAGATTTTTCGATGCCACTAAAGCCGTTAGCGATGTTTTCGAGCTCTTTCATGCGTTCCACGAAATTTTCGGCCGAGATATTGCGAGCACCGGGGCGTGAGGCAGAAATGGCATCACAGACACGCACAATTAAGGCCTCAACGCTCGTGGCCTCGACGTCGTCGTGGTGTTGTTCGGCAGCCAGCGCAACTTCTTCTGGCGCGCCGTATTTGCGTAGCATTTCACCAGATATGTGGTGATGCTTGCCTTCCATTTTGTGGGTCAAGGCCTTGCCCAAATCGTGGACCAATGCTGCGTATTTTGCAGTCTTGATGTTAGCGCCAAGTTCTTCGGCAATGATACCCGCAATGTGTGCCATTTCGGTGCTGTGTTTGAGCACGTTTTGGCCATAGCTGGTACGATATTTTAGCTCACCTAAGAGATGCAATACTTCTTTTGGAATACCGATGACACCAACTTCGCGGGCAGCATCTTCGCCAGCATGAACGACTTCTTTTTCGACTTGTTTCTGAGCTTTATCGACGACCTCTTCGATGCGTCCAGGGTGCACACGACCATCTTTCAACAACAGTTCAAGCGCAATCCGAGCAACTTCGCGACGAACCGGATCGAAGCTCGAAAGCACGATGTAGCCAGGGGTGTCATCAACCATAATGTCGACGCCAGTGGCACGCTGCAGGGCCTGAATGTTACGGCCTTCTTTGCCGATGATGCGGCCTTTCATTTCTTCATCTTCCAACTTGACGCTGGTAATAGTGCGTTCGGCAGTAACTTCGCTGGACATGCGTTCCATGGCGGTAGCAATCACGAGTGCGGCTCGGTCTTCAGCGTCTTCTTTGGCTTCGTTTTGCAGTTTGTTGACCAGGCCAACCAGGTCGTTTTTGATGTCGCGCTCAGTCATCTGCATTAGCTTATCGGCGGCGTCTTCTTTGGTAAGTTTGGCAATTTTTTCGAGTTTTTCTTGCTGTTTGCCTCGGATGTCACGGATCTCGTTTTTGAGCTGTTCGACTTCGTCTTCTCCCTTGCGGAGCGATTCGGAACGCTTGTCGAGTTCATCGAGCTTGCGGTCGAGCGTGGCTTCACGTTGCATCAGGCGGTTTTCAATATCTTTGAATTCGTGACGACGAGTTTGCTCATCTTTGCGAGCTTCTTCGGCGACTTTGTTGGCATCTTCGCGAGCAGCGAGCACTAATTTCTCGCCTTCTTTTTTGGCATTTGCTAATGCCTTTTCGGACTTATCTTGAGCTGAGCCCATTCGTTTCTTGGTCACAACTGCATTCGCACCAAATCCGGCACCTGCAAAAACTAGAGCAATAACAGCAAATAACACTGGCAACATAGCATCCTCCCCTAAAAACAGACATCGGTAAAAGCAATCGCTATCACTTCACTAGCTCTCTGCCGATCTGTATCTGGTATTCAATTAAATTTTAGAAAACAGTAACGCGGATTTGTCGTCTCTCTAACGCATTTCCTACTCTAAAATATACGCCGAAACTCGCTCAGGCGCAATCTAATAGGAGAACCTACACCGAATGGTACAGTGTAAGCTGAAAGCTGAGCATCGGAGCGGAAGATTGTGCCCGGCGTAGGTCCTCTCAAGCCTGTGTGGCGTAGACTAGTACCCGCTCATTGAATTCATTCGTACCAGGGATCACGTCACCAGTGCAAGTTATGAGGTTAAGCCCAGGCTTTGTGGGGTCAACCGGCGTAACCGCAGACTGCATATCTACGTCGTTGTGATCATACACCTGGCTTCTCACGACTTTATAGCTCATGACTTGGCCATCACCACGTTCGACTTGAATCAAATCACCAGCCGCCAACGTCTTGATGCCGTAAAACACGCCGTGGGAAGTCCAGCTGGAAACATGGCCATCAATCAATGTTGCACCGGGCTGGCCGGGTAAGCTACTTTCGTTATACCAGCCGACATCAAACACGTTATTTGGTGTTGCTAGCGCACCGCTATTAAGAATACCGAGCGACAACACACGAGCATGAACACCCAATTTTGGTATGTCTAGATAACGCGGCAACGTGGGGCCAACAGCGTAGTTGCTTATAACTGCAGTTGACGGCCTGGCGGTACTCGGCGGCGTCGTAGTGGTGGTTGCGGTAGCATGAGCACCGGCAACGCTAGCCGTAGCACCAGTGCTGTCGGTGGTAGCTGGCTGATCAACCGCAGCTTTTGCCAAGGCAGCAACTTTTGCGTTGGCTAAATGATTCGTGCTTAGTGTCATTGCACTAACTCCAAGGCCAACCACAAACACGGTCACAGCCATTGATACCAATGCAAGCTGGGCTTTCGTATAGCCTTTCAGCGGGTGGCGAACTGAAAATTTCTTGGCTTCGGGCTCTACTTCTGGTGTTGCGAAGAACGGCTGGCGTAGCAACACTGCGGAACGCTGGGGCTGGTGGGCTTTGAAGTTGACTGGGTGAACTGCTCGTCGAACTGGTGCTGTCGGCGCCGCCACAACAACTGGCTGAGGCTGGGGCGCAACCGGTGCAGGAACAACAATTTTTATAGGTCCCGCATCCGCTCTATGCTTCAATGATCCTTGTTTGGCAGATACAGCCACAAAATCATTGAAGTAACGGGCGGAAGGACGGGCGGCAGTCTTATCGCGCGACGACTGCGCCGAGCTCGAAGGCTGGCGCAGTCGTCCGCTAAAAGCGGGATTGTCGAGACCGATATGAGTTCGGTCGGACATATATTTCTCCCTTTTAAGTCTTTCTTATAGTACCCGTCTAGCGTCGCTTTGCAACTGGCTTCATACGTCGTGCCGCAAAGAACAGTGCACCTGCGGCTGCGACCGTGGTTGCCAGTACTGGTGCTACTTTAGCACTTACAAGTGCAAAACCAGTGTCTGGAGCCTTAGGTGTTACTGCGGCAGTTGGTGCCGCCGGAGTGGCTGCGGCAGTTGGTGTGCCCGTGCCAGTACCAGTGCTACCTGTTCCTGTTCCTGTGCCGGTTCCCGTACCGGTACCAGTCGAGCCCTGACCTGGGTATACACCGTTGTCATTTGCGTTGCTCGCGTAGGCAGTGGTAAAACCGTTTGCGTTAAACGTGGTAGCCATTATCTTATCGGTTGCCTCCTGGACGTCAAATGTCGTACCATTTGCCGACAAAGTCAAGACTTGCAGGTTAGCGGTACCCGTTCCGTCAATAAGAACGAAGTTACCGCCAGCACCAACAAAGGTTTCCAAATATGTACTGCCACTTCCGGTAGCACCCTGTAGAACAACTTGTGCCTTACTGTCAAATTGCAAAGTAAGGTGCACGCCAGCTGAACCAAAGTCGGACGGTGCCAACGTAAGTGCAGTCTCACGGCCAAACTCAACTGAATAACCAGAGTTTGGAATAGTTGCAAGCAAACCATTCGTTGCGTTCAGTGCAGCTGCACTGTACGTGAAGTTACCCGGATCCGTAACGTTAGTATCGCTGACTTTAAATGTTACTGGGCCAGTTACACTGCCAGCAGTAGTGCTTGGCGTATCGCTTGCCTTAACACCATCTAGTGTCAAGGGGCCGCTATCGGAAATAAAGCCGGCTCTCAGGTAGTTAGTCGATACGTGAGGCGTGTCAACTTTTAAGGTCGAACCACTAGCAAGAGCTTGAACCGATGAGCTTGTGTTACCGCTGAGCGTAATACCACCCGCCACAACTTCCATACCTGCAGGTGTGCCCGCAACCTGGCCAGTAATAGTTTCTGGCGTGGTCGCAGTATTGAATGTAAGCACAGTGCCATCTGCCCATGTACCTGAAGCAGTATCAACGACATATGTTGTTGGGTTAGTTGACCAGTTGGTCTCCGTTCCAGCAGCTAGTGTTGCACTAGCGTTTTGCCCAGAACCGCTACCAGCAAGGATAGAACCGGTACCAGCCCAGTAGAGCGGGGTTGATGCAAACACTGAACTAGAGGTCAATGCAAATGGTGCAAATGCCGTACCAATCACCAAAGCGGGGACAACAATAGTCCTGCTCAAAGCTTTTAGCTTTTTCATTTTTGTTTCTCCTGTTGTTTTTTAAATATTTGTTTCAGCGTTTTGTTTACTGTCGCTGCACTCAGGATATCACTCCGGAATGCAAAGTCAATAGTGTTTATGCTAAGTCTTTGCCGCGTCTGACTGACTGTAGAAAACGAAAACTAATTTGATGGCTGAAGCGCAAGCTGGTAAGCAACCGATTTTGCCACGTGACTCATGTCGAGTGACTGACTAACCTGATTATCACTCGTGCTATCCCTCTTGCTTGTGCGAAGTTGCACGTCGGCCAGACCATTGTGTGTACGTGTAATTGAGACGGCGTTTGTAGTCAGGCTGTCGGCAACACTCAGGCTACGACCACCACTTAACGAAACTGCAAGTCCAGTCAGGCCAACAAAGCCAGCGACAGCAATCATTACTATAGGTAGCGCATGTTTATGCAGTTTTTTCGAATTCATGATTCTATTCTACTTCCAATTAAAGCTAGATTCAATGCCCGATATATCGACACTACCAGTGCCGCCAACGGCAACGGTAAAGAAATTATCGCCATTCGATGCACTGTGCAAAACCGAAACGGTGCTGAGTGTCGTGTTTTGGTTGCTGTTTGCCGTTACGAAGTAGGCCTGTTCTCCTGCAAATGAACCACCGTGCTGATCAGTCAAGGTATAGGTACGAGTTGAAGAAGATGCCCCACTTAGAAGTGTTGGTACGGCGGCTTCTATAGATTTATTGAAGTTTGTACTATTCAGGGAAGGCTCAGCAAAGCTTTCGATGTCGTACACAATCGTTGAAGCGGCTGCGGTGTCACCATCCATAGCTTTGATAGCGCAGCTACCAGCCGTGGTAGCAACATGCAAGGCCGCACTCATTTGCAAGCTGTAGCAAGGTGTATCAACGGACTGAAGGCTTCCACTCAAGCTAGAACTGCTATTCGAGCTAGTGGTAGTGGTACCATGCTTCAAACTTTGGTCTTTGCTAATCAAATAACCCCAAAGTGCCAGTGATATCAGTACCGCCAAGATGCCAAAAATCATGGCCAAGATGCCAAGGACTTTTTTGGTGTGCAGCGAAAGACTGCCCAATACAATACCGGTAATGCCAAGCGCAAGCCCTAATATGGGGATCAAGGTGGCGGGCAGGGCAAGCACAGCAATAATCAAGCCTATGATCGCCCGCACTTCACCCTTTTGATGCGTAGGAATCTGCCCCGGCATGGCATACGCAGGCACAGAGCCACTAGTAGCAAACGCGGGTGGTGCAAAGCCAGGAGACGGCATCGAAAAACTAGCTGCTGGGGCTGGATTTTGCAGCACTTGCTGGGTAGGCATGACAGTTGGTTGCGTGACCGAAGGAGTAATTTGAGCACCAATCACCGGTTCCACAACCTGGGGTTGGATCTGATCGGGTACTATAGCAGCCGGTTGTTGCTGCATAACGGGTTGACTGAACGCAACGGGGGCAACAGGGGTGGGTGGCATAGATACACTGGCAATAGCTTGGCCGCAATTGCCACAAAATACCGCACCGGCGTCGAGTGTTTGGCCGCAATTTGGACAATTCATGAGTGATAATTCCTCTCGGATTTTAGTTACTTTTGTATGTTGTAAATAATTCGAGTTTATTTAAGCACGTTTGCCGCAATGAGCGCAATATAGGTTATGCTTTGGATTTGGGAAACCACATGAACGGCAAAAACTGTTATGGCCAACAGCGGCCAAACCAGCCGCCTGGTCGCGCTCGCCAGCGCGCATATAAAACAAAAACAAACAAACCGTCATACCAGCTGTAATCATTAGTGATAAGACAACCAAAAGACCATTGCCCGACATCAGACCAAGATCATACAAACCATGCAGCAGCATAGCCGCAACAAGTGGCACTACAGTGGCCCATTTCGACTTATTCGATAACTTATTTTTAGCCAAATAGTAGCCGACCATCGCCGTGGTCGCGGCATGGAAAAACGGCGTCAAAATAATCCGCACAAGCCCAACCTTCGCGCCATATGAAAACGTATACAGAATGTTTTCCGGCACGCCAAAGCCCAATCCTGCAATGGCAAAATAGATAACACCGTCGGTGTGCTCATTAAAATAACGCTTTGGATACAAAAACAGCGCTAACGGCAAAAACTTACAAGCTTCTTCTATGATGCCAACCGCAAGCGCTCCTAGCACCATAGCAATACCCAATGACGCACCAGGCTTTAAGGTAGCGGCGGGGATAATAAGATACTCCGCAAAGGCAGCAACAATTGCACCCAGAAAACCAAAACCAGCAGCAACCCACAGTGCACCAATTGGCTTTTTTTCACCACGGTCATGGCTAATGAAATACCAAGCCAAAGATATTGCCAGGATGATAAAAATGATAACGGTCAGAAAAATTGTCATGATACGTGGGGCTTTTTATGCAGTATAACCGCAAGCACTATGGGTGCAAAAAAGATTTTACTTTTTTTGCGGCGTAATGTTTGGCAGTGCTCCGTATTCTGGAATCGTAATTTTTTCATCTTCTCCCTGTTGCAACCTTGCAATCCCGTTTTCCAGCCACGCAGGATCTTCGGTAGCCACAATCGGCACGCTTAGGCTATACGCCAGGGCATTTGCCACTGTTAAGCCAATCCGAAGACCGGTGAAACTTCCTGGGCCCTTGAACACAACAATACCTTCCAAATCATGCAACGTTCTCGATTGGCTTTTAAGCAACTCGCCAATCTTGATATGAATCGTTTCCGCTAGCTCACGATGGGCAAGCCATGTATTGTAGGCCAATTGCGTGTAGCCATCAAACAGGCCAATTTCTGCCTCTGGTTTATCGGTCCGAATTACCAAAATTGCGTGCACTGCTTCGTAACCGCCTCATTAACCCTAAGATGGCGTGCTACAGCTATCAGCCGACGTGAGTGTTATCTGCACCTGTCGGAAGAATGCATCGCCCGCAGTAGTATCCGAAGTATCGTTTGTTATTGGCTGAATCGCAATTTGAGAGGCCGGTATACCGCTAATGCTCTCCAGATCAGACTGAACTTTGTTATTGCGTGCATCTGCAAGCGACTCGTCAGGTGTTGCGGAGTTAACGGACGATTCAAGTTCTATGACATATTTTTTGCTGGCGTCTTGCGCGTAGAAATTCTTAAAGTCGTTAAAGACAGTGGTTGGATCGGGATTGCCCCCAGCCGTGTACGTCGCGACGTCCGAATCAAATTCCAACTGGAAGAAGACTGAATATGTACCGTTCCCGTTCGCTGTTGGTGAGCCCGCACCCACGTTTGAAAAGAATGAAAAGTCGGTAGGAGTCAAACAGCCGGAAGTACTAGAGGATGCTGGTGCAGACTGCGCAGTATCTGTAGTGCTTGTCGCACTCGTTGTGCTTGCAGTGGAACTACTTGGCACTAAGGCTAATGTTTCGTTACTGAAGACAAATGAATTGACAACACGTTTACCGCTGTCCTTTTCAATAATGGTTCGTGCATATTTGTCGGTTGCGCCATCGAGCGTATACAAATAATAGCCTTTCCCGTCTGCAAATTTGCTTTGGCTAAGGCTGTAGCTACCATGCACTTTCGGGCTAGCATTTGTCAGAAAATCTTTGGCAGTACTATCGCCGGTTAGATCAACGGCTTTTGTGACATCACCTGTAGTAATACTATGCATAAACGCACTCGACAAGCGCTTTGATTGGGCAGCTGGGCTCCACAGTATAAACCAGCCAAGCACCAATACAATCACTAACAAGAGGACAACACCGCCAATAAGACCAATGATAAGACCAACTTTTGATTTGCCAGCAGCCGTTGGCATCACGGGTGGCACGGCAGCACCAGCCACCGCGTTCATGGGGTTAAAGTTTTGGGGTGTTGGCTGTTCGGGTATAAAACTTTGTGGAGCCGATTGCTGTAGCGGCAGAACTGGCTGTTGCGGGGTTTGCTGCTGAGGGAGGAAATCCTCGGATGGAACTTGCGAGGGAACTTGTGGTTGTTGAGGCTGCGGATACTGTTGTGGGTTCATTTTTGTTTTCCTTATTAGTTAGGCTGATGATACTCCTTTTTCAGCAACAGTTTCAAGCTTTTTGAATAATCGGCTGCAAATACTGGAGCGACGCTGGGGACGTGAAGCTGAATAGCCGTTCCGTTTCGCTCGTACTTTTTATAGCAATAGTAAGCTTGTCGGCTGGCAGTACATTTTCGACAATATTGGCCCATTCGATCACCACCACGCCAGTTGGATCGCTCACTGCTTCCGCCAATTCGTTGGCCACAATACCAGGATCGTTCAGGCGATAAAAATCAAAGTGATACAGTGTTCGGGCCCCGGCACGATACTCACGGGAAATTGTGAACGTTGGACTCGCCACCGTATCAGTACTGCCCATGCCTTTGGCCAGCCCACGAACAAATGTCGTCTTGCCACCACCCACGTCGCTTATCAGTTCAATGACTTCGCTACCGCGCAGCTGGCTGCCCAGTTGCACCGCGAGCCGCTCGGTGTCGTCTAAGCCGGTAGAAACGATTCGCCAGGTCAAGTCAGTATTCATAATATACCCTATGCTACCGCGAGAACGGTGACAATCGCAAGTATCCAGGGGTAGACTGGTGTCACCTGAGCAACATCAATAGTGAGAGCGGGGCTTGTCACTACACTAGCCGTACTAGATGCTTGGAAGTGCTGGCCGCTTTGGCAGCGCCATGAGTGTTGCTATGACTAATGGGGCCTAGGCGCAGAGTTCGGAGCAAAATGTGCTATTTTGTGGAAGTCCCCTAGTATAATAAAGATATGCTTCAATTGAGTGCCTTAATCACAAATCGTCCGGTCATGAGCTTGCGTACCGGCACACAGGTTGCAACTGCCGTTGCGCCAATTATTAACCCCAATAATCTCAAAATTGAGGGCTTCTATTGCACCGATCGCTTCGATAACGCCGAACTTATCTTGTTATATCAGGACATCCGCGACACCATTCCACAAGGTTTTGTCATCGACGATCATGATGTGTTAGCAGAGCCAGAAGAATTGGTACGCCTAAAGAAAGTTTTAAGTCTGCAATTTCAACTCATCGGCAAACCAATCGAAACCGTCAGCAGACACAAAGTTGGCAAAGTATCCGACTTTGCAGTCGAAACAACTACCATGTATATTCAAAAAATTTACGCTTCACAGTCGTTGCTCAAAAGCTTTACCGGTGGCAGCCTGAGTATTGATCGTACGCAAGTTAACGAAATTACCGACAAACGAATCATCATCAACGACCTGCTCAAGGGCGGGCCAGTCACCGCGCCCGCAGCTGCTAGTTAATCCTCTGTTTCTTCGACCTGCAAAGCTGACTTTATATCATCGTAATTAAAGCCTTGGCGTGCCAAGAATTGCATCAGCTTTAGATCGTCCTGGTATTTTGTTTGCTTCCGTTTTTTGGCAACTAACTCCCGCAAGATAGTCCGCTCATCTGTTTCGTCTTCTTGTAACACCTGTTGGATTACGCCGTCCGGCACATGTTTTTGACGAAGTTCTTGCCGTAAACGGTGTAGAGAAGTGGCCTTAAGCAGCCGTCGGTTCGAAACCCAAGACCGTGCAAAGGACAAATCATCAATATGCCCAAAATTACTTAACTTGTTAACTATCTGCGAAGAGAGTAGGGGATCAGCATCTTTCCGCTTCAAATAAAACTCCACTTCCCATGTCGATCGTGGTCGGATTGCCACATACTGCAACGTGCGATTGTAAAGCTTATCGTCCAGCGACAGCTTTTTGTAGCCCCGAACTTCTTCCTCTGTTAATTCCTGTCCATTGACAATCTTACTGTCCAATAATGCCATATCACTCAGGGAAAAAGAGTACTTCCCTTCCACAAATATCGAATATCTCCCCTGCTGCTTGACCTGTTGTTTGATAGCCGTGATTTTCATACGTAAAAATGGCTAAACGCGTCAACGAGACCACCGGCAACTTGATCCGGCGAGTCACGAATAAGCTGCTTTACATCTGCCACCCTAAACCATTGTACGGCAGTTACTTCGCTTTGCTGGATGACAAACTTTGTGTCGCTGGGCACGACGACTTTGTAGACTTTGTTGAAACGGTTGAGTTTGCGGCCTTTAAATACTCGACTACTTTGATAAGTACCAATTTCTTCTAATTCAACATCTTGGACACCGAGTTCTTCGGCCAATTCCCTATTCGCAGCCGTGAGATAACCCTCGCCACCATCGACATGTCCAGCCGACGAAACATCCCAGCAATTTGGGTATGCGTCCATATCAGAGCTTCGCTTTTGCAGCAGTATTTGTCCGTCCGGATCTTCGACCATAATATACACAATCCGGTGGAACCAACCTTTTTCATGAGCTTCCGGCGTCGATGCAACACCAATTGGCTCGTCGTTTTCATCAACAATCTGAATGGGTAAATGCATTATTAAATTACCTATCTTCCTTGTGCAGGTTTTTTGCGAATAACAGCATCTTTTCTAATGTTTTTGGATTTACGGCCGTTCCTTTGTTCTCAAATCCAGCCCTTTCAAGTACGCCCACTGAATTTTTATTCTGAGGTCGAACATAGGCAATGAGCGATGCATAGCCCGCTTCTCTGGCAAGCTCGCACAGGGAGCAAACCGCGTTTGTCATGTAGCCACGGTGTTCACCAGTTGTGTCTGCCCAGTAGCCTATTGGGGCATCGACAGGGTCTGGTGATTGCACATCGACAGCACCCACGATATCATTATCGGCGTTACGAATTAGATACACGAAGGTCGTCGCGTTCGTCCAGCCAGCATCTGCATGCTTCACAAATTTCTCGGCGTCTTGTAGCATATAGCTGCCATCCGGCCCACTAGCATACTGATGCGTCACCCAATACCCAACCAACTCCTGGCTACACACCTCAGTAATGCTTTGGAGATCCACCTGGCTAATCGTTTCTTTTTTGAGCGGGATAAGTCGTGCTTCGCCGCCGCCAAACCGCTCAAAGACAATCATTTTATCAAGCAAACTAGCCAGTTTTGCCACGATAATCTATTCCTTTATGGCTGCTTCGCGAACTTTTTTGGAGATTTCTTCCATGACTTTGGGGTTTTCTTCTAGGTAAGTTTTGGACGCTTCGCGACCTTGACCAATTTTGGCATCGCTATAGGCATACCAGGCACCGGCTTTTTCGACGATGTTGTAGGTGGTTGCCAGGTCAAGAATGTCGCCGGAGCGGCTAATACCCTGGTTGTACATGATATCGAACTCGGCTTCGCGGAATGGCGGCGCAATCTTGTTTTTGACTACTTTAACCCGCGTACGGTTGCCAATAATTGCCTCGCCAGCTTTGATTTGACCAATACGACGAATATCCATCCGAACCGAAGCGTAAAACTTGAGCGCATTACCGCCAGTAGTGGTTTCGGGGTTGCCAAACATGACGCCGATCTTCATACGGATCTGGTTGATAAAAATCACTGTGGCATGTGAACGGCTAATAACACCAGTTAATTTACGGAGTGCTTGACTCATCAAACGAGCTTGCAAGCCCATGTGGCTATCGCCCATATCACCTTCGATTTCGGCTCGAGGTACTAGTGCGGCAACTGAGTCGACCACGATAAGATCAACCGCGTTGGAACGCACCAAGGTTTCAACAATTTCTAAGGCCTGCTCACCATTATCAGGCTGAGAAAGCAGCAAGTTTTCAACATCCACACCAATGCGCTTGGCATAGGCTGGGTCGAGTGCGTGCTCGGCATCAATAAATGCTGCCGTACCGCCCATTCTTTGCACTTCGGCAATCGCATGAAGTGTTAGCGTTGTTTTACCGGATGATTCTGGACCATAAATTTCAATCACACGGCCTTTTGGAATACCACCACCAAGCGCTAAGTCGAGCGAAATACTCCCCGTTGGAATGCACTCCACTTTTTGAGTGTGCGCATCGCCCATTTTCATAATAGAACCCTTACCGAACTGTTTTTCGATAGTTTCTAGCGCTAACCCAAGTGCTTTGGTCTTACCATCTTCTACGTTTGTCGCTTCCTGAGTTGCTTTGTCTGTCGTCTTTTTTGAGTCTTTTGCCACGTCATTCCTCCTTTGGCTTCGTAATTGTTAGTCGCTGGCCCGATAAAGATCCCTCTTGCGGATCCCTATATTATACCAACGATAGATATATAGCAAAGCTAAAACGCTTACGCCAACTATTTCGCAAAGTTTCATTTTTTGACAATAATTCGTCTGAAAAACTGTCCGATTCATCTGGAACATGGTGTAATTATGCTTACGTTTTTGATGTATAAATGCTAGACTAGGTCCAGGATGGGTGGATCTATAATAGGCCCGGTGGGCAATAAACAAACATGAGAATTCCTGATTCTTTGGTCGAAAAACTGTTGAAAGCAACGGGCAAGTTTAGCGCGGAGCAACTTGCTGCAATTCGCGAACAGGAAGTTCAGGAGAAAAAGCCATTGCAGGATCTGGTCATCACCAACAATCTTCTAACCGAAAAAGAACTTACCAAGCTTTACGCCGCGGAAATTGAAGTTCCTTTTGTAGAATTAAACGCCAAAGATATCAAGCATGACGTCCTGAAAAGCCTGCCAGAGCGCATCGCTAGGCAGTATCGAGCCATCGCGTTTGATGTCGACAAAGATGGCGCGCTATCGATTGCCATGGGCGACCCAGACGACATTCAGGCGCTCAATTTTCTTCACAAACAACTCGGCAACAACTTGAAGATTTTTATTACCACTGATACCGTTATTCACGGCGCACTGGACCAGTATCGAGGTAACATCAGCAGCGAATTGACCAAGGTTATATCCGACAATGACATTGCTGACACCGAAGACGACGAAGTTAACGAAGACGATCTTGCCGAAGATTCACCAATTGCCCAGACCGTTAACTTGATCATCGAATACGGCGTAAAAGCCAATGCCAGCGACATCCACATCGAACCACGTGAAGGTTTTGTGATTGTGCGCTACCGCGTCGACGGTATTTTGCGTGAAGCCAATAAGTTACCTCGCAAGGTGCTTGGCGCGCTGGTTTCGCGTATTAAGATTTTGAGTAATTTAAAAATTGACGAACACCGGGCACCGCAAGACGGTCGCTTCAAAGTTGAAGTATCGGGCCAAACGTATGCGCTTCGGGTGTCTACTCTGCCAATTGTTGACGGCGAAAAAGTGGTCATGCGTATCCTGAACGAATCCACCAAGGCACAAACTTTCGAAGAACTGGGCTTCTGGGGCGAAGCACTCAAAAGCCTAGAGCACGCCATCGTGCAACCACACGGTATGATCATGGTCACCGGACCAACGGGCTCTGGTAAATCAACAACCCTCTTTAGTGTGCTGAGCCTGCTCAACACACCCAATGTGAATATTTCGACCGTCGAAGATCCCGTAGAATATCGTATTATTGGCGCCAATCAAACCCAAGTTAATCCAATCGCCAATATGACCTTTAGTAACGGTTTGCGGGCACTACTACGGCAAGACCCAAATATCATCATGGTTGGTGAGATTCGTGACGGCGAAACTGCTGATTTGGCTGTTCAGGCAGCATTAACTGGCCACCTGGTATTTACCACCTTGCACACCAATAACGCAGCAACCTGCTTGCCACGGCTATTAAACATGGGTGTCGAACCATTTTTGATTGCCTCAACGCTGCGAATTGTGATTGCTCAGCGATTAGTGCGCCGTCTGTGCGTAGAATGCCGCGAAGCATTTACCCCTGATGCAACCATGTTGGCTCAGATAGAAAGGATATTCAAGGTTACCGATGCGAGTTCAATAAAGCAAATTCACGAGTTTGAAATCGCTGCACTCGCCGACGGCATTGGCAAAAGTCCAAAAACCAATGCGAACCAGCTTAGCAGTAGTGAAACGAGCATCTCTCGCTTGTTCAAAGCACACGAAGAAGGCTGCGAAAGCTGTAATCACACCGGCTACAAGGGCCGTATCGGCATTTATGAAGTGTTGACTAATAGTGAAAACATCCAAAAAATGATCGTCAACAACACCAGTAGCGAAACAATCGAGATCGAATTGATCAAAGAAGGTATGCTAACCATGCAACTTGACGGTTTGATAAAAGCACTGCGCGGCGAAACCACGGTTGGCGAAATACTGCGTGCCACCGCCCAAGAGTAGTCTATGAAATTTACCTACAAAGCCCTCAAAGACGGAAAAACAGTGACTGGCAGCGGTGAGGCATCAAGTAGAGATGCGCTGGTTGCTAGTCTCAGTAAACAGGGCCTGCATCCGTTAGTTATTAAACAAGACAAATCAAAAGCTGGCGGATTTTTAAGGCTCGGCGGCGGTTCAAAAAGGGTCAGGCTACAAGATTTAATGATCTTTACGCGTCAGCTATCGACGATGATCAGCGCGGGCGTACCGCTAGCCCGATCGTTGGCAGCCCTACAGGCCGATTCGGAAAGCCAATACCTTCGTGAAGTGATTGGCGCTATTAGTCATGATGTCGAGGGTGGCTCACCCCTTGGCGACGCCTTCGCCAAATATCCTAAAGTTTTTTCTGAAGTCTACGTGAACATGGTGCGCGCCGGTGAAAACGGCGGTATTTTGGACGAAATCCTAAAGCGTTTAGCTGTCCAAGTCGAACAAGACGCCAGCATCCGCAAGAAGATTAAAAGTGCCATGATGTATCCAATCGTCATCCTGACGGTAACTGTTATCGCCTTCTTTGGCATCATGCTGTTTATTGTACCAAAGATCGGTAGTATTTTGCTGTCGCTCGGCGGCCCAAATGCCAAACTCCCCATATATACACAAGTGCTTTTAAATATCAGTAACTTCTGCGTGCACGCCAGTATTATTCAGGCCGTTCCGGGCATTGCTAGTGTTCCATTGATCGGAAAACTACCAAACTTGGTATTTATCGTGCTGGTTATCTTTGTTGCCGCCTTCTACTTTCGGCGTTATATTCAGACACCGAAGGGCAAATATTGGTTTCACGGCATGTTACTTCGCACACCGATTATCAAAACTATTATTCTAAAGATCGCCATCGCACGTTTTTCGCGAACCTTTGCGTCGTTAATGTCATCGGGGGTCAGCGTACTCGATGCATTATCGGTTACTGGTGGTGCCATCGGTAATAAAGTAATCGAAAAGGAACTAAAAGACGCAGCCGCGCAAGTACGAAACGGTAAACAGCTGAGCGAGCCAATTAGCCAAAGTGACCATTTTCCACCAATCGTGGCACAGATGCTTGCCGTTGGTGAAGAAACCGGACAGATTGATACCGTGCTGGTTAAAGTAGCCGATTTTTACGAAGAAGAGGTGAGTGTTTTAATTGACGGGCTCGCCGCAATTATTGAGCCGATCATGATTATTTTTCTTGGCGCAGCAGTTGGGCTGATTGCGGCGAGTGTCATGGGCCCAATTGCATCACTGTCAAAGAACATTGGCAATGGGAATTAAGCTTGACGCCGTTACGCTTATGGCTATAATCAGTGGCAGATACTTTAACTACGGATGACAGCATCTGCAAAGAAGGTCTTAACAAATTAACAAATTTTTAAGGAGGGTGGGTCCTTATGATCTCACTTAAAAAAGAAAATCGCGGTTTCACCATTGTGGAACTTTTAATCGTGATTGTCGTTATTGGTATCTTGGCTGGCTTAGTCATCACTACCTACAACGGTATCCAACAAAAAGCTCGTAACACCGAGCGTCAAACAGATCTTAAGGCCCTTCAAGGCCAGCTCGAAGCGTACACGGCCGAAAATGGTCGCTACCCATCAACCGCTGATCTTGGTAGCACTAGTGCTAGCAACGTAACCTTTATCCAAGCCAACATGAAGGGTCTTGATAAGGAAGCATTGCGCGATCCAAAGGCAGCAGCTGGCAACTACGCACTCGCGAGTAGCCCAACTGTCAACCAGTACTCTTACGCTCCTACCAACGATGCCGGCACAGCCTGTGACGACACTGGTAGTAACGACTGTACAAAGTACACCCTAACTGCCAAGCAAGAAGGCGGCGGCGCCGATATTGTCTACACCAGCTTGAACTAAAGCTTCGTTCTGACAATACAAAAACACCCGGAGTTAACTCCGGGTGTTTTCATTAAAACAAAAGCAGTTTCTGCTATACTCATAGGTATATAAGGGCAAGCAGCAAGTGATGGTGGGCAGCACAAATAAAACCTATTTCTTTAAAAACAAGCCTCTGTTTGGGCTCGATATTGGCAATGGCTCGTTAAAAGTAATGCAGCTTGAAGCAAGCAGCCTGGATTCACACAGTCCAAGAATTGTTGGCTACGGCACGGCAAAATTTGACCGAAGTGCCGTCGATAACGGTGTGGTGACTAGGCCTGAGGTTATTGCTGAGTCTCTGCTTGAACTGTTTAAAAATGGTCTAATCGGCGACATTACCACTCGGCGGGTTGCCATGGCCATCCCTGCCTACCGTACCTTTACCAGGGCAATCAGCTTGCCAGGACTCAAACCAAAAGAACTAGCCGATGCCGTTCAGCTCGAAGCCGAGCAATACGTGCCCGTGCCACTCGACGAACTGTACCTTGACTACAGCGTTATTCGAGCCGAAAAAGACGCCACCGAAGTATTTGCCGTTGCCGTACCACGCAAGATTGTTGACTCATACCTGACGCTTGCCGAGTTGCTAGGACTCGAAGTGATGCTCATCGAAACAACGCTTGGCGGCGGCTCGCGCCTATTTAGCCGTGATAAGCAAAACGATGGCGCCAGCGTCATTATCGACTTTGGTTCATTATCATCAGATATTAGTATCTTCGACAAAAATGTCTTGGTAACGGGCACTGTCCAAGGTGGGGGCAGCGTGTTTACTGCCTCAATCAAAAATAAACTCGGTGTCACCCAAACCGAAGCCAATATCATCAAAAACAAGTACGGCCTGGGCCTCAGCAAAAAACAGACCGAAATCCGCCAGGCGCTCGAACCAACGCTCGAACAAATCGTCCGTGAGATTCGGCGCATGATCCGTTATTATGAAGAACGCTACGGCAGTGATCGGCCAATTATCCAGGCAATCATTCTTGGCGGTGGCGCAAACATGCCAGGCTTAACAGAATATCTCACCGCCGCTTTGCGTCTGTCTGTTCGCCACTGTGAGCCATGGCAATACTTCAACGACACAGGCCTGCAAGCACCGTCTGCAGCCGACAAGCCAATGTACGCAACAGCTGCCGGCTTGTCGCTCATCACACCAAAGGACGTGCTGGCACCATGATCAACCTGCTACCACCAGCAATCAAAGAAGATTATCGCTACGGACTACGAAACAGCTCGCTACTGCGCTGGGTATCGGCATGCCTAGTCGCCTTGGTTGGGCTAGGCCTGATTGCAACGTATGGGCTACTAACCATGCAAAAATCCAACGACGACTACGCAAACAAAGTAAGCGTTGCCACTGCCGACCTGAACAAGCAAAATCTAAAAGGCACCGAAGCCCAAGTCAAAGAAATTACTACCGACTTTAAGCTAGTAGTGCAGGTATTGTCAAAGGAAGTGTTGTTTTCTAAGCTCCTAAATCAGATTGCTACAGTTATTCCATCAAAAGCCATCCTTACCAATCTGGAAATCAGTCAGACGGCTGGTGCAATCGACATCACTGCGGCCACGGCCGACTATACAACCGCCACCCAAGTACAATTAAATCTGCAAGATCCAGCTAATAAGATCTTTTCAAAGGCCGACATTATTAGCATTGCCTGCGCCGCTAGTCCGGTGAACCCAAAGTATCCTTGCACTATTCAGGTTCGAGCTTTGTTTGCCCAAAGCAATCCGTATCTATTTATTAACACGAAGGGGTCTTAGCCATGACCAGCAAACGTGTATATTACATGCTCCTAGGCCTCATTGGCCTGCTATTCTTGGGCTTAATTGGCGGTGCGTATGGCGTTAATAACCTGCTGCAGACAAAGTCCGACAAGCTGGTGAGTCTGAAATTACAGAGCCAGGTTCTAGCAGCACAACAAACCGAACTCATTAAGGCCAAAAAACAGGTTGCCCAGTACAGCGAGCTAGAAAAGATCGCCAAGATCATCGTGCCCCAAGATAAAGATCAAGCCGAAGCAGTCCGCGAAATCACTAATCTGGCTAGCGACAGCGGCATCTCGCAATTGAGTTCAATTACCTTTCCACAGTCAACGCTAGGTGGGCTTACCGGCACAAGCAAAACAAATACCAGCAACAGCAAGCTCACACAACTTACCCCTGTAAAAGGCGTCAGCGGTGGTGTTTATCAACTAGAAATTACCATCCAGGAATCAAACGATACGCCAGTAACCTACAACCAGTTCGTCACTTTTCTGGGCAAGCTTGAGCAAAATCGCCGAACTGCACAAGTATCTAGCATCACCCTTCAGCCAGATTCACAAGACCCCAGCAAAGTTGCTTTTACACTAATAATCAACGAGTTTATCCGACCATGAAAGATATGAAAAACTTACCCACCAAACTAGCCGACTTAGTTGCGCAAATCAAGCGCTATTTGCCCGTATTGTTTGGGCTATTCCTTGTCTTGCTCTACGGCTTCTTGGTTTATCGTGTGCAAGTACTCAATAAGGTGGAGCCTGCGGCAAGCGATGTCGCAACCCAAAGCACAACTGCCAAAGTTCCCCGGATTGATCCCTCCGTGCTAACACAATTGCAAAATCTGCAAGATAACAGCGTCAGCGTGCAGTCGCTGTTCGACCAAGCTCGTAGCAATCCGTTCCAAGAGTAAAAAGAGTAGAACGTTAGTACTGATCGTTTGGGCCATCGTTTGACGGCGGTGGTGGCACTGGCGTTGTTGCTTGTGGCGGAACATACGCCTGCGGATATTGCTGGTTTAACGTTGGCGTCGAGGGTGGCGCGGCACTCGCTTGCTGGTAATGCTCAGCCATAAAATCTTCGTGGGCCTGGATAATTTCTTTGGCATATTTATTAGGATTGGGGCAGTACGGAAAGACAAATTTAGAATGTTCGCCGGCCGTTTCAACATGTAAGGTACCAAAACCAATCATTGACTGCAGCATATTACCCTGTTCAAAGGTGACATCTTCAAGATTCTCTAGGCTAAGCTGGCTGCTCTGCTTTTGGAATAACCCAGTTTGGGTAATCTGGGTAATACTGTCATCGGTAACGATCCAACGATTCCCCTTGTAGATAATCACCGTGACATACACGTATAAAAGCACAACAACAGCCAACAATGTCGCACCGGCAAATGCGTACAACTTATCCTGGGTTGTTAAACTTGTCACGTAATGGGGCAAAATGCCAACACCCGCAAACAGTAACACTAGCAGAAGTGCAGCGATAAAGTAGACGCCAATCAGGCCAAATGGATGACGCTCGATGTGACATAACACACGCTCACCCGGAGCCATCACTGCGAGTGGGTTATCGACGTGCTGGAGCTTTTCGTCTTCTTGTGGACTCATATTGTTCTATTATACCAGGGTTGCCTGGACATTGTTCCCACCGTCCCTATTATCTGTGGGCATGGGTTTGCCAAGGTGTTTGTAGGTCTTATCGGTGACTTTTCGACCACGAGGGGTACGTTCCAACAAACCAATCTGCATTAAGTACGGTTCGATAAAATCTTCGATTGTTGAACGCTCCTCGGCAGTTAGGGCCGCTAGTGTCTCAACGCCAACAGGTCCACCATTATAATTTTCGATGATGGCCAGCAGCAACATACGATCGGCTGGATCAAGCCCTAGCTCGTCTATTTCGAGTAGCTGCAATGCCCTGGTGCTGATAACGGTGTCGATAATGCCGTCACCATTCACATCGGCATAGTCGCGTACTCGCTTTAAAAGCCGGTTGGCAATCCGTGGGGTCAAACGGGCACGCTCGGCCAGTAGCCCTGCGCCTGGTTTATCAATCTTAATACCCAAAATACCTGCCGTCCGCACAATAATCTGCTCAACTTGTTCCGGCGTATAAAACTCCAGCCGGTGAATATGCCCAAAGCGGTCACGCAGTGGCGCAGCAAGCGCTCCGGTACGCGTGGTAGCACCAATCAAGGTAAAATGCGGCAAATCAAGCCGCATACTGCGTGCCGATGGTCCTTTGCCAAGCATAATATCCAGCTTAAAATCTTCCATGGCACTGTAGAGTACTTCCTCGACTGTCCGGTGCAGACGGTGGATTTCATCAATAAATAAGATGTCACCGTCCTGCAAGTTAGTGAGCAAACTAGCCAGGTCACCAGCCCGTTCAATGGCTGGCCCGCTGGTAATCCGGATCTGGGCGCCCATTTCGTTCGCCAAGACACTGGCCATAGTAGTCTTACCTAGCCCAGGAGGGCCATACAACAATACGTGATCTAATGGTTCACCACGTTTCTTGGCAGCCTGAATTGCTAGCTGCAAATTTTGCTTTAATCGATCTTGACCGATGTAATTAGCAAAATCATGCGGCCGAAGTTTGATTTCAAACTCCTCCTCAACCGGATCGTCAGTTTTTGGCGCAGGGCCAACAATACGCTCAATCATATAGCCATTATGTCACACTACGGAACGTGGACGGGACTCCAGCAGGTGCGCAGATCACGCTCTAAGCTCGCAAGCTTTTGCATGTCTTCGTCATCAAGTACAAAATCAAAAACATCAATATTCTCTTGAATACGTTCTTTGTGAGTGGATTTTGGCAAGGGAACGGTGCCGACTTGGATACACCAACGAATCATAACTTGCCCAACAGATTTACTATGTTTTCTTGCGACATCTTGCAAAACCTCGTTCGTAAAATCGTAGCCATGTGCTAGGGGTGAATAGGCTTCGACAAGAATATCGTGCTGCTTACAAAACTCTAGGAGTTCCGGTTGCTGCAAATAAACATGGAGTTCAACTTGATTGACCGTTGGTTTAATATCGCACTTCTCTAGTAATTCTTGCAGATGCCTAATCGTGTAATTGCTGACGCCGATAGCCTTTGCACGACCAGATTTGTAGATATCCTGCATTCTGTGCCATGCTGGTTCGCGGAGTTCGGTTACCGGAAAATGCAGCAAAAGCAAATCAACGTAATCTGTCTGTAAGTTGGTCAACGACTGTTCAAAACTAGGAATCAGATCATCCCAAAACATATTTTCATTCCAGATTTTTGTTGTTATAAATAGCTCTTCGCGTGGGACATTCGCTGCCTTAAGAGCAGCGCCCAAGAAAGGCTCGTTTGTATAAATCTGCGCCGTATCAAAATGCCGATAGCCAGCTTCAAGTGCCGCTGCAACGGCCTCATTACAAACTCGCTCGTCTTTAATCATCCAAAGCCCGAAGCCAAGTTGGGGAATTTCCGTACCGTTTGAAAGTTTTAGCTTTTGCACAACCATCCTTTCGGGGTATGACTACAAGTTCGTCACTTATTACTCAAATAGTATAGCAGTTCTCCTTACGCTTGGTGGTCGTGTTAGGGTATGAACCGAGCAGGCATAGTTGGACGACAGGTATATAAATTGCGGTTTAGTGTTTGTAGTTTTGCCATGTCGTCATCGTCAAGTTCAAAGTCAAATAACTGCATGTTTTCGCGTATCCGAGTTGGTGTAACCGATTTAGGCAGTACAATTGCGCCCTGTTGTATACACCATCGAAGCATAATCTGGGCATAGCTTTTGTGATGTTTGGTGGCAATAGCTTGTATAACCGGATTAGACGTATCGGTTGCATGGGCCAAGGGTGAATACGCTTCAACTGCAATACCGTTATCATGACAATACTGCATAAGTTCCGGCCGCTGCAAAAATATATGCATCTCTATCTGATTAACGGCTGGCACAATTTTTGCATAGCGACGCATGTGCTCTAGATGATGAATACCATAGTTGCTTACACCAATTGAGCGAGCGGTACCATCAGCCTGCAGTTTTTCCAGTAACTTCCAAGCTGATTTACGAGCGATCGGTACTGGAAAATGAATTAACAGCAGATCAACATAATCAGTTTGTAGTTTTCGTAATGATTCAGGAATGGTTTGTGCCGCTTTGCCGATTACCATGGTATTGGCACTTAGCTTGGTGGTAAGCCAAAACTTTTCGCGTGCAAGACCAGCATGTGCAACTGCCTCACCTAGCCAAGCCTCGTTACCGTACACTTGCGCCGTATCAAAATGCCGATAGCCAGCATCGAGAGCCGCAGTAAAAGCCCGATCAAACGCAGTTTTATCAGTAACCTTCCAAAGGCCTAAACCAACTTGAGGAATTTCCCTACTATCATTAAGCTTGGTGCTTGGTGTCATCAATTTATCCTTTTAATGCTAGTCTAATTCGTTCTTCGACTGGGAGGTCTGGGTCGATGTTCTGCAGAGCCAGCATGGCGTCTTGTGGGCTATAGCCAAGTGACATCAGTGCTTGGGCCGCCTCGTCCTGCGTGTTAATACCTGGGCGACTCACGATGCCTTCGGCAGCGTCACTAGCAATGGCGCCTACTTTGTCGCGGAGTTCCACGACGATTTGCTCAGCGGCTCGCTTGCCCACACCTTTTGCACTTTGTAATAGCTTCACGTCACCGGCGGCAATTGCGCCACGAACAGCCGCAGCATTACCAATGTCGAGCACCGCGAGCGCTACTTTTGGACCAACATTTTTTACGTTTAGCAGCTGCTCAAACAAGTTCTTTGTATCCAGCTGTACAAATCCAAATAAATCATACGATTGTTCACGAATATGCTCGTGGACGTACAATTTTGCGGATTCACCGGTGTTTAGTCGGCCAAAATCTTCGGCCGTCACCTGCAACCCATAGCCCATGCCGTGCACGTCTAACACCAGCAATGCACTGATTTTTTCAGAAACCCTGCCAGAAAGTGTTGCTATCATATCGCCCATTATCGCACATACCGGTCAGACAAGTTATACTAGACGTATGCGACATCTGGGATTTGCAAAGTCAAAGTGGTTTTTGTTTGCAAGCGGTGCGGTGCTTGGCGCATTGATAATTTTAGGTGTTCGATTTGTTACCTATAAACCCGACGTTGTACATTATCACGCCAATTTTGCCGTCTACATTAACGGCCAACGCGAAGAATTCAAGGGCCCGCAATATTACCAAGAAGTTGCGGCCTGCACCGTGCACGGCACCATTCAACCAGCACAGCGAGCACACATGCACGACAACATAAACTCCGTTATTCACGTCCACGATCATGCGGTTACCTGGGGACAATTCTTTGAAAACCTCGGCTGGTATATTGGACCAAACTTTCTAGAAACTGATGACGACACCATGTACCTCACCAGTGACACCAACAAACTGCACATCGTACTCAACAATCAAGATTTAACCGACTTGTCACCGATTACAAACATGGTTATTCGCGATCAAGATCGTATGCTCATTAGCTATGGCAATATCGATGCTGCCACTGTCAAAACAGAATACAAATCCGTGCCAGCAACAGCGCACCATTATGATGTCACACCGGATCCAATGAGCTGTTCTGGCCAGATGGAAAAAACAACCATCTCCGACCGTTTACATCATCTATTTTAAGTCTTTTTTAGCGAAGCGTCATCGAGCAGGTAAGCGCCGCAGCCAGTGCGTCTGCACAGTCATCTGGTTTTGGCACTTCGTCTAGGCCCAAAATCACGCGAACCATTTCCTGAATTTGCTTTTTTTCGGCCTTGCCGTAGCCCGTGACCGCCATTTTTATTTGCATTGGCGTGTATTCATAAATTTCCATCCCAGCTTGCTTGCCACAAAGCAGCACCACACCACGAGCTTGTGAAACCGTCATGGCAGTGGTAACATTCCGTGCAAAAAATAGTTTTTCAACCGACATAACCGTTGGCTTGGTGGCCACAATTATATCTGTTAATTCCTCAAAAATAGTCTGCAACCGCACCGCATCGTCTTCGTGCACTGGCGTGCGAATCACCCCCGCATCCACTAATTGCGCCTTGCCATGATCCGCCTCAATAACGCCAAAACCAAGGATGCCCGTACCAGGGTCAATCCCCAAAATCCTCATGGTCTAGCACCCTGCAGTGCTTGCAACATTTTTTCGTGTACCACCAGATTTGCCGACAACAAACAGCCTGCCGCAAACTCGTCGTAGCGCCGTGTCTTACCCAATACATCAGTTACAATACCGCCCGCTTCTTGCACCAACAAGCATACCGCCGCCGAATCCCATGGTGACCCATAGCCAAGCACAGCCGCAAGCAGTTCTCCGGATGCAACCAGGTTCGAAGCATACACGTGCGAAACAAACGAAAAATACCTACCGTCGTGATCACGAATGAAATCAGACGCCACACCAGGCTTGTAATAGCCCTCTTCATCGCTACGAAGTCCGCCAACAATCGCCACCACGTTCCGCGCAAAATCAGTTTTTTCAGACGTTTTTATTGCCTTTCCATTTAGGAATGCACCTTCGCCCTTCACGGCCGTATACATGTTGTCTAAAAACGGATCATAGGTGACTGCCACGATCGGTTGTCCGTCCAACCTGTCTACTAAAGCGAGCGAAAACGTGCTAATGGGAACCCCTAGACTAAACGGCATCGTGCCATCAATTGGGTCAACCACCCACACAAAATCTCGTGTTGGTTCAAAACTCTCTTCTTCACCAATAACACCGTAGTCTGGGAAGCTTTCGGCAACCTTTTTTAAAACCAAGCTGTTGATTGTGGTGTCCGCAACTGTTAATGGGGTATTATCTTTTTTGAATTCCGTAGCAATATCTTCGGCTCGAAAATAACGCTGCATAATCTTACCAGCATCGAGCGCCAAAGCCTTTGCAAAAGCGAGTTCGCTGTTGTAGTTCATAGTTTTAGAGCAATTCTTCGGGAATCTCGAAGTTAACGTGGGTGTTGGTGACATCATCTATAGCATCGAGAGCGTCCATCAGCCGCATGATTTTACCCGCGGTATCAGCTTCGGTGACTTCTACGGTGTTATTTGGCACGTAGGTTAGTTCGGCTTCGGTAATGTCCAATCCGGCCGTGCGCAGGGCGTCGCGGACTTTTGCTAGATCGGTTGCCGCAGTATAAATGACGGATTCATCACCTTCTTCTTGTACGTCTTCGGCACCAGCATCCAGTGCTTGCAACATAAGGTCATCGCCCGTAGCGTTCACGCGTATTGCTCCTTTGTGATCAAACTGGAAGGCAACCGCCCCTTTTTCGGCGATGCTACCACCGTGCTTACTAAAGGCCAATTTTACTTCTGGATAGGTACGATTAATGTTATCCGTGGCAACTTCAACCAATATTGCCACGCCACCAGGACCGTAACCTTCATAGAGATTTTCTATCAATTGAGCGGCGTTTTTATCTTTAATGCGATCGAGCGCCCGTTGAATATTAGCCGATGGCATGTTGGCAGCTTTGGCTTTGTCGATGGCCAGCCGCAGCGTGAAGTTCATTTCTGGGTCAGCACCACTGCGCGCTGCCATAGCGATAGCGTTACCTAATTTTGTGAACACTGCGCCGCGAGCTGCGTCTTTGGCACCTTTTTCACGTTTGATTGTTGACCATTTGGAGTGACCGCTCAACTTGTAGCTCCTGCTTATGATTCTTATCTGTTAGCTTACCATGTTTTCGATGTTTTGTCTGCTTCTAAAGCATAGCATCATCATTCTAACCAACGCACATTATCGGGAAATTAACGAAAAAATGTTACTGTTTAATCTTCTGTATCGGTATCAAGAATTTTGTAATGTCGCTGCACTGTTGCCTTACCAATCTTGTTCGACGCCAACAGCTCTAGCTTGAGCGGCACTTCGTGCGTACCAAAAAGCCGAATGCCTTCGCCCAGTGTCACCGGTTCAATATCCAGAATCATTTCGTCAATCACACCCAATTCCGCCAAGCGACCGTTCAATTCCCCGCCACCAATAATTCCCAGCCGTTCAACATCCGGCATGTCGGCTTTTGATTTGATGCTCAATTTGGGATAATCCAACGTATCAAGCGATTCGTCCTCGGTGACAACAATGTAACGCACATCGTCCATAAAGTCATCTTCTTGGCGCATGATTTCATATGTTCGCCTTCCAACTAAAACGGCGTCACATGTACGCACAAACTTTTGGAACGCTTGCCAAGCATCATCAGTCCAAGGAGTCTCGTCGTTTTTTCCAGCAATAAATCCATCTTTGGATATTTCCATATACAAAATCGTTTTTGACATGGCAATTACTATAATCGAAAACTACGAATCGTAAAAATTTTTGCCGGTTTTGTAAGCATCTACGTACCTACCGATCATAAACAGTGGCTCCGGTAAATTATCGATATCGTACCAGCCCCAGCTTTCCAGCTTGTCTGGTTCGGTAACTTTTGGCTCACCCGATTCCCATTCAGTAACCATTCCTATGTCCACATAATGCTTTGGTGCATAGGACTTTTCATTATCCAGACATAGAAATCGTAAATTCTTGATCTTCAAATCATTCCCAGCTTCTTCGGCCATTTCACGCAGAATGCATGATTCAAACGATTCCATGTATTCCATATGCCCACCAACCGATCCATATTCTCCTTCCCCGTGCGCATTTTTGCGCTTCCCCAACAAGATCTTATTCCCTCGAACAATCAACAGCCCAATTCCAACTCTTGGCCGATCTTCGTAGTTACTCATTGGTTGCATAGACCCTCACTTCCTTAGCGTACATAGCCTTGCGAGCTATGGCCTGTTCTCGGCCACCACATCAAGAGTGATTGTACGCTGTTCGCCCCTGTTTTTCTATAATTAAGCGTACTGCACGTCTAATAAATTAGTCTATCGTGAGAAGCTCTACTGGGTATACGTGAACTCAGGCGGCGTATCTAGTGTTGCGTCACTACAGCTTAAACTGTATTCTAACTCCTTATTCCCGTAGCCATCATAGTTAGCAACCGTATCAATTTCTGTTGTACACAAGCTACCAATATCACCATTGATCGTTGCCCAAAGCAATGCTGTTCTTCCGCCTGAGGGCCAGCTAACTTGTTCTGGATCATCAATTTGAAAACCTTCCCGCTTAAGCACAGGTTTCAGAGAAGATACGAGATTTTTAGCTGCAGCAACCGCCTGTGGGTCGGTAATTTTGGCAGTCACACTTATATGACACTCGAAAAGCGTGGCTTCACCGAACGCAGGGCCACCGTGGACTTCGTGCGCGCAGGTTTTGGACGGCTGAAGGCCTGTATCTAACCCGAGTATCGCTCCTTGAGCTTGATAGTCCGCTTGCATTGAAGTCGTTAGGTTATAGAAATATTGGTCGTTATGCCCTTTCACCGGTGATGACGGTGTCACAAAAGACCAAGCGACTAATATGAAGAATGCAATGATAACAAAGCACAGCAGACCCGAACCCACCAGCACGGATAGACGTAGGACTTTCTTATACCTAGGTCTTTTGGGCACCAAGTTAGTATACCAAGAAAAAAAGGCCCCTCCGATCGAGAAGCCCTTTATACTGCTTATACCTGATGGCATGTTTCAAAACTCCAAGTTTAATAATGGAATCTACAGCCAACTACAGTAATGTCGGAGTCAGATACTGGATATATCAATCTATGTTGTTTATCAATGCGTCTAGACCAATAACCTACGTAGTTTTCTTTTAATGGCTCAGGTTTACCAGAGCCGGTAAACGGTGTTCTACAAGCTTCATCAATAAGTTTGTTAATTTTTTTGAGAGTTTTCTTATCCTGGCCTAGCCAGTATTGGTACTCCTCCCATCCACCTTGCGTGAAAGAAACTTTTCGTTCAGACATTTAAACTTCTGTTAGCTTATGTCTCTCGAATTTGCCTGCTTTAGCTTGGGCAATAGACCTTTCCAGATGTTTTCTGTTAGCTTTACTGCTATTTAAATAATCCGTTTCTACCTTTGAATTAAAGTCATCTAGTGTCATCAATACCAAGGCCTGGCCGTCATTACGTGTAATTAGTAAAGTATCCTGATCATCTATAACCTGGTCAAAATAATTCTTAGCGTCTTTACGAAACTTTGAGATAGTTGTAACATTCATAGTACTCTATACTGTACTTTCAAAGATACTACATGTCAATAATAGAATGCAGTAATCTGCCAGGGGTAAAACAAAATACACGCTCGCTAATGAAGCTTGGTTTTGAGTAAATTTACACCCTACATTTTGTTGATTTGCAGAGATAGAGCCATGAAAAAAGAGCCTCGGAAGGCTCTAGTTTACTCAAATGGAGGTTCACCGTCCCCTGAGTTTATAACCCTGATTGATGAGTTAATCCGTTGGCGAGGTTTACTGGATAGCAGATTCGGGCAGTACCAGATAAGAAAACGAGGGGCGAGGCTAGCACGCAATTCCCTGTAGTGTTTATACCTTAGGCATTAATCAGTGGAAGCACTGAGAAAATCTTCTAACGAAAGGACGTTCTTATCTAGTACAGCATCATACACGTTAAACGACATAAAATCATTTTTACCGTACTTGCCCAATCTAATTAAATGGTACTTAATGGATAAAATTGCAGCTATCTGCTCTTGGTTTATACCAGATAATTTAGCCTTGTAGTCATCAAAATCTTCATCAAACTTACTCGCCCATTCGTGCGTTTGAAGCCACAAATCAATACCCCACTTATCACCCTCAAACGGTATCTCTATACCAAGCCAATAGCCCTTAGGCATACCTGGTCTGGTTCCAGTAAATGTAACATTGTCGACAGACGACACTTTCCTAATAAAGTTTGAGGAGAGCAAGTCACTAGCTAGGCTGACAAAATCATTTTTGCTGAGTTGGTCTGACATAATATCCATGTCTAAATCTGGGTACACCATCAATCCATAGTCGTAGCTACCGCCAATAGGTGAAACTTCACCATATTTCGCAAATATATCCATAATGCCAGTTTCCTTTAGCATTTTATCTGCTTGCGTATGCAGTCGTACTTGTTCTGTGAGTAGCTCTTCAGTTGTAACGTCGGGGTTATCAAATTTAGGTAGAGTCATCATATTGATACCAGTATAACTGTTTATAATTTTTACCTCTATAAACTAAATCGCCGCCAGTATGGCGACGCATAGTCTAATCTGTTTGGTTCATCTTGGAGGACCCGGTGGGATTCGAACCCACGACACGTGGATTAAAAGTCCACTGCTCTAACCTACTGAGCTACGGGTCCACGTCGTTAGCTACGACCAAGAATTTACGAAGTAACTCCAGAAAACTGTAGCAAATTACCCCTGTTTATGCAAGCTTCTCCTTGCTAATACATGGACGCTAGATCTGAGATTGCATCAGGATAGCTTGGGCCTCATGTAGACCATGCACCGTAAACATCGGTTTTTGGGCGTCGGACTCTGGTAACTCTTGCGAAAATTTGCCTACCTGCAACCAGATAGTCGTCGCACCCAGGCTGTTGCCTATCTCGATCTCGCCGCGCGTCCTGTCGCCAATCACAAAGCTGCTGGACGGATTTGCTTCATCGATACATTTTTTGAAATCTTCGGGATTTTTATCGCCTTCGGCAAAGAAAATCTCCGTAAAATAGCGCCGCACATCGAGCCGATCAACCTCGTCGTGCATTTCTTGGCCACCCTTGCCAATAAGATACAGCGGGATTATTTTGCCCGCCAAATAATCAAGCAAATCTTTTGCACCTTCGTTCAGTTCCCGGCGCTCTGGACTATAGAGCGTCTGCTTCCAGTCAAAAATTACCGAGTGTATCATTCCTTGTGTTTCCCTTCTTTTTTGCTGCCACGTTTTGGGCGCTGCAACCATAAGAAAAACAGACAAATAACCGCGCTCAGCGCGACAGTACCAGACTGAAACGACAGCATATTTTGCCACGCACTTGAGCGTAAAATACTAGCAGCCAAGCCGGCTGATAATTGCGGAACAACCAATAGGGCCAGCAGCAGTCCGGTTCCCGCCGCAGGTAGAATATTGAGTATTCGACCATGGCCACTCACCGTTCTAATCATTAATACAGTCGTCAGCGCAGCCGGTGCGAGCAGCAAAACCAACCGTATAAGACTGGCTGTGGTGTGCACGCCAACACTGGCACCAGACACGATTGTCACCGCATCACGACCCACAAACTGCACCAGCACATCTCCCAAACAAAGGCTCAGAAACACCAGTGCCGCGTTTACCCGCAATAGAAACAACAGCACAACCGGCCCGCCAACCAGCCCAGCAAGAATAACCATAGGCATCATATGTCCATGATACCACGCTCATACCACCGGTTGAGAACCTGCACAAAATAGTGTAGTTGGGGCAAAATGTGTCGCTCTGAGTGTGTCTTAGGCGCCGATTTTGTCTTTGCGTCGTCCAGCTTTGGCCGTCTGCTCGATGTATTCAATGATCTTTTCGCCAACGTTGTGGCCTGTAACAGTCTCAATCCCGAAGCCTGGGCTCGAATTAACTTCCAGCACCAGTGGTCCACGAGCTGAGCGCATCATATCCACACCACAAACTGGTAGGCCCATAGCCTTGGCTGCTTTTTGAGCAGTTCTACGCTCTTCATCAGTTAATTTGATCGACGTACCCTGACCGCCCTGGTGCAAATTCGAACGGAAATCATCATCTAAACTCTGGCGCTTCATACTGGCAACGACTTTACCGTTCACGACGAATGCGCGGATATCCGTACCGGCACTTTCTTCGATAAATTCCTGCACAAGAAAGTTCACGCCTTCCACATAAAAGGCTTGCATTACCGCCTTAGCAGCTTTGCGAGTTTCGGCCAGTACCACACCATTACCATGCGTGCCACGAGCAACCTTGATAATTACTGGCGCACCACCCACTTGCTCAAGCACGTCTTCTAGGTCGGCCGTTTCACGGGCAAACACCGTTTTTGGGATGCCGACACCGGCTTTGGCGAGCAACTGCATGCTACGCAATTTGTCACGTGACCGGACAAGCGCAATTGAAGTGGTGGTCGTAAAGACATTTTGCATTTCAAACTGGCGCACAATTGCCGAGCCGTACTTGGTTAAGCTGGAGGCAATTCTTGGAATGATAACATCAACATCAGACAGGTTTTTACCCTTGTAGCGAACCACGGGAATGCCGCGCTCCAACGTTACGTAGCACTTTGCATAGTTCACAATGCGCACTTCGTGGCCACGCTTGAGCGCTTCTTCTTTTAGACGCTTGGTCGAAAAATTAGCAGGACCTTTGGATAAAATAACGATTTTCATTGTGCGTACTCCTCATTTTCTGTGGACTTACGGAGTTCTTGCTGTAATTTTTTGAGCCTTGCTTTCTCGGCAGCAATTAATGGTTCACCCTGCGACACATCAACAACAAATTTGCCATGGAGTAGTCGCCTGCCAAGGAGGATAGGGTACATTTTTCGGGCCCGATTGGCAAGCGAAAATGCCGCCTTAATAGTACGGCCGTTGACGATAATCCGCAATTGCACCACGTAGCGTAATTCTTTGTCACCAAATGAGTTGGCAATCCGCGTCAGCTTGTAATTACTAGCGGCTAGCACTACCTTTTTACCGGTATAGAATTCACTTTTTTTGCCAAATAGCACGAAACTAAGCTGGCCATCCTTCTCGTGTACGCCAGTGGCCCAAATACTACTCATGTCGGCACCGGTGTCGATTTTTGCGGGAATAAGTTGATCGCCGTGATCAGGTAATTGCACGCGCTCAGCACGACCAATAAGCGTAAGCATTGTCATGTCTATTATTATGGCACAATACGTTTAATTTTGCAACTAGAATCTGTACTGATCCTTCAGCTTTAGAGCACTTTCCGTATCGTAAGGCTAAACCTAGGCACAAGCATTGCTCGTAAAGAGCATAGCCTGGAATCCGCCTGGAGAGTCGGAAAGTGCTCTAAAGCCTAGCCCATGGTACTATTTTAATTATGGACTTAGCGGAAAATATTCTTGAATACTACAAGACCCGTCAGCAGGAGCTAGACGACGATAAACAATTCCACTTCGCCACACGCATGGCGGCTTGGCGTGGCGACGAACAAGCATTCCAAACATTACGCGATATGCGCACCTACATTGCTGGCGATGGCTCTGCGGAACAGATTGGAAAAATCTTACGCGATATTTTTGCAACGCCACAAACCGGTCGCCAAAACGCTTTTAACTTGCGTGCGCCATATTTCCAGAAATACCCAAATCTATACGGTGCCCACGCTGTGCTGTTTCGGGTGCGACACCTGGAAGCGGTGTACGGGATTGATGCGCGAACTCAGTTGTTTTCGATTATAAGCGAAGCCAAACTTACCCAACTTGAACACGACTTGTTTGATGACGAAGAAGCGTTTGCGATTCTTTCTACCTACGCCGTCAATTATAGTTATTTGCTAGAGCGAGTAATTAGAAAAAATAACGAGGAGCTCAACACAGCGCGACTTTTCCAGATTGCAAAGCACTACGACAGCACAAGTGCGCAGCATACACAGCTATTGCTATACTTATTTACGCATTGCGTTATTGGCGAGTCAAACTTCTACACACGTATAATTCCAGCGCAATTTTTGGCGACGTACCAAGAGATGCTACGGCAACTGGAAGCAATCATTGGTATCAGCTACGACACCGTAAATCTCGATAACAAACTTGAATTTTTGGTATGCTGCCGGATTTGCAACTACGACAGCGAGTTGTCGGCCAAAATTTATGATGAATGCAGCCGATCAATCAGCCTGGATGGCACCTTTGTGGTGGACACACACAATAAAAACGCGCAAACCGAGCGAAATTCGTTCGATCGTTCCGAACACCGTAATGTGCTGCTCATTATGAGTGCCACACCTTACACGCCCCGTTCAACACTAGTTAACTAAGTAAATTACGCAACAAGCGCCCAACGAGTTGGTTTTTTTCCTCGACAAAAGCACCAGTTTTTATTTGAGGTTGCGAGTTTGTTTCAAGGAAGAAGTAATCGCCGCTCGTCTCGTCCCATAACACGTCAACGCCGGCAACTAACATGCCGAATTCACGAGCAATTTTGTGTGCATCAGCAATGATATGGTTCGGTAGCGCTTCGACTAGTTCAGCCTGGCCGCCCTGTGAAGTGTTATTAAGGTGTGAACCGCTGACTGCCAACCGCTTAATGACTAATGATTCATCGCCACAGACAAGAATCCGGTAGTCACCGTTATTTTTAATGAATGGCTGTGCGATAAAGTTCTTATCCGCCTCAATATCGAGCTTAGCAAGCTGGTCGATAGTCCGTATAAGATAGTTACTATTGCCATGGGCCCCGACAGCAGCTTTATAGATAAACGGCAGCTCAAGCTTGCCAGCGGCAACCAAATCGGCAACCTGCACACGGTCAGCCAACAAAGTCCGCGGAAACGGCACGCCAATTTCACGAAAACGGAGTGCTTGTGTCAGCTTAGAAGAAGATTGGTGGCGAAGGTAGGTGTTAAACGACGGAATATTGCGTTCTTTGGCAAAGCTAGATAGTGCATATGCTATCTCGGTATCGTAACGCAAGCGGCCACGGATAATAATAAGTGCAAAATCAGCCAGTGACTTACCGGTCGTGGCCAGCGTAATGTCAAACCTATCCGGCGCAACATCAATAATAAGGTCGTCAAAGAGCGCGTGCGAAACTTCCACTGGTTCTCCAATGAGCGCCTTCTGAAAGTACACTGCATAGTCTGCAAGATTTTCTGATTCGCCCTGCTGGCTCTTACGACTGCCGATAACAATTATATGTTTCACCATGTTGCTATTCTACGCTATTTGCCGAGCAAGTAATGCCGCTTCGTGCTGGTCCCATAGTTTGCCAAGCCTGAGCAGCCCAATAATATCGTGATTTCTCCCATCAAGCGCATCGCGCCGACTAATACGTTGTGGCCGACGGTTTACTTCACACAAGACGTCTACTTGATTGCCAGCGGCATTGATGCCACGCATCACGTCAATAGCGATGACATTCTCGCCACGGCCCGGCCATGTACGTAGCACTCCATGCACTGCGATAGCTATTTCGTGCATGCTATCCGGTATGGTATCAACATCTATAAACTTTCCGTATACATCGTCCTTTAGGATGTCACGGCTAGTACCACCGACACGGGCAACAGCACCGACTACAGTGTTGCCAATAGAGATCATTCGGATATTATGAGTGCCTTGCACATCTAATTCAGCAACCCCAATGTCGGTATTGATGAACTCTTGTACTAAATATTCACCTGGCTTATAGGTGGCGGTGGCAGCTTGCTTTTTGGTAAGCACCTGCACGTCTTTACTTCGTTCGCCAGTGATCGGTTTAACTACTACTCGGTCACCAGGAACTTCATCGAGCGTACCGATGATGTCGGCTGCTTGTGCGACTCGCGTAAGGGGATGTACCTCACTTATTGCCCGCACTAAATTTGATTTGTCGGCAAGCAAACGGTTCGTGGTCCATTGATGGACAAGTGTTGGTGCCTCACTATCAAGGTACAGCGGCCGGTCATCATCTTTGGGCATCGTGAGATCACGCACAACTGACGCAGTTGCGAACCCCGCAACTGCCTCGCGTCGAACGTCAAAGATATCAACGAAAGCATGCCCGTCGGCTTGATAGCTTGCATGACCTTCTGTGAAAAAACTAGTCACATCTTGCTGGACCAGTTCATCTGCCAGACCTTCATAACGCAACGTGAACAGTTCGTAGTTTTCCGGCTTAACAACAGGCATTAGAATGGCGACATCTCTTTCAATCATGCGTGCAGATTATAGAATATTTTAATTAGTTTTGCAATTCAGGCGCCAAGACAGTGTTAGCGCTGTGCTTTTACGACGCGGAGGTATGCAAAAACGATGACTGCAATAATAATCGCCAAAATGGTTAGCAACAGGGGGATAAAGCCTTGCTCGTTATGCGTAAGCTTTTTCATGTTAAGCACATTATTACCTATCTTGTGCAATTTGTATACAAGAGATAATTTTAATGGCATAATATTGACTTATTTGCATAAGTAGTATAAAATCATACCTAATCATGTCACACGCAGACACCTATCAACCAAGACACGCTTATCCCCCTTCGCAACAGTCTCCAGAAGTTATGGCAGACCAGCTAAGTGACACACCCATATCAGTACTTAGTCTTGTACGCTCTATCTTGGATGAAAACGTTACCCTAAGGGAAACAAATCATAACCTAAAGGGCACCAACGAATACCTACTCCAGGAAGCAGTTCGTCTGGGTAGAGCCGAAGACAAGCTATCTGAGGTTAGAGCTGATAATAAGGTGTTGTTAGATTTTGTCGATAGGCTAGGCAAGCTAGAAGATGATTATGAGGATCTTAAAGGGAACCACCGTTTTGTGCAAGACTGGCAGACCCTAACTAGAGGGGAAAACGGCAAGCTTGTTGAAAAAAATCAGGAATTATCACGAGACCCCGTTTTCGGCATCATGACCCGCGCAACCTGGGATGCTGGGGTGTTGGAACAGCTTCAACACATGCGTCGGGGCACCGATGCCCTTCGTCCGTTCGTCTGGATAGCTGACGTTGATTACTTCAAAGAAGTAAATGATGTTTACGGTCACCTTGTAGGAGATATGATACTTGGGCGAGTAGGCGCTGCAGGCAGAGAGATAACTGGCGAACAAGGGCCCGGCAAACACAGCCATACTGAAAGACGCGGGCTACATCCACTTGTTGGTCGCTTCGGTGGTGAAGAAATCGTCTTCTTCTTTCCAGATAGCACGCCAGATATGATGATCAAGTTCGCTGAGGAGTTCAAGTTAACTGTCAACGGCATACTATTTTCAGACTACGAGCTTAATGACGGCACTAAGAAGAATGAACTGCACGGTAGGACTACGCTCGGTATTTCTATCGGCATCAGTGAAGTGATGATTGACCCTGATGCCTTGGAAGATTCGTTGGATCTAGGAATTGAAGCCGCCGACGGTGCTCTTTACAAAATCAAGCAGAACGGGCGCAATAATGTTCTTCTATCTACCGAGTATCAGGAGCCAAATTTAGAATAAGCCGCGGTGCTTGCGGTCGGGTGCATTGAACTGCTCAAGCAGTTCTTTTTGTTGTTTGGTTAGCTTGGTAGGCGTGTCGACGATGATGGTTACAATGTGGGCGCCACGGCTGCCTCCCTTGATGTGTGGGACGCCATGGTTTGACAGCTTAAAATCAGAGCCAGACTGCGTACCGGCGGCAACCTTCATGCGTACCAGGCCATCCACGGTTTCGACATCAATTTCCGCACCGAGGGCGGCATCGATCATGCCGACATGCTCTTCGCTTAAGATAAGATCGCCTTCGCGAGTGAAGTGTTTGTGTGGCTTAACACGAATGTTGACGTATAAATCGCCTTTTGGGCCGTTGGCGATGGCTTCGCCGTGTTCACGAAGTCGGATAGTGGCGCCGTCGTCGATACCAGCAGGGATTTTAAGTGAGACGTGCTGGCTTTTTGCCTGCGTGCCTTTGCCGTGGCAAACAGAGCAGACTTTTTCGGGAATTTTGCCGCTGCCGTGACATTTTGGGCAAATAACAGCTTGCTGAATGTTGCCAAACACGGTGCGTGTAACGGTGTTGACTTGGCCCTGGCCTTTGCAAGTGTCGCAGGTTTTTAGTTCGTAGCCGGGCTCGACAGTACTACCCTTACAGTGCTCACACGTGTCCTCGATGTTTAGATGCAAGTCGACTTCGGTGCCAAAGATCGCCTGTTCGAAGCTAATTTCGATACGTGATTCGACGTCACGACCGCGAGCCTGACGATGTTGCGCTTGGCCGCCGCCCCCACCACCAAAGAAGCTGCTGAAGATGTCACCAAGTCCTAGATCGCCAAAGTCAAAATTAACATTCTGACCCTGACCGAAGCCATTAAAACCTTCATAACCGCCGCCGTTACCGCCAACGCCGGCATGACCAAATTGATCGTAGCGTTTGCGTTTTTCACCGTCCTTGAGTACCTCGTAGGCTTCGTTAAGTTCTTTGAATTTTTCCTCGTTACCACCTCTGTCGGGATGGTGTTCGACAGCAGACCTGCGGAAGGCCTTCTTGATTTCATCGGCGCTAGCATCTTTGCTAACACCTAATACTTCGTAATAATCGCGCTTTGCCATAAATGTAGTATTTATTTTAGCACTAAAGACCCTAGAGTGCCAGCGAGCTGTTACTTCCGGCCATCATCATGTTTTTGAAGCTGATACACGGCCAAACCAATAAGAAACAGGGCAAGAATAGTTAAGGCCGCCCAACCAAGATTCCGCAGCTGGAACAGCACCGCACCCACTGCCACATACAATCCCCAGAGCGTTACAAAACGCTTATGAATAGTCATGCCGAGAAGCATAAACACAATCTGTTCAATCAAAAGCCACCAGCCATATAGGCCACCGGCCGAGCCGCCAAGTGCCTGTAAACCAAGCGGAATTGTTGCCGTGACAAGCATTGCCATCAGATAATTGTCCGATTCTTTTGCCTCACCACGAACTGCTCGCCAATAAGCATAGATGGCAAGGTTGGCAATGATGACGTGAATGTACGCCTGAACCTCATGAACACCCGCCACTCCAAGCAGCCACAACACCGCAGCGGTAATAATAGCACCGGCGAGTTCACGATTTGCTTGACTGCTGCTGCGCAGATAGTCACAGGTCATTATGCCGGCAATCAACAAGCCAAATGGCATCGTCCAGCTACTTTTATCAAAGAATAACACGGCCAATGGTGCAACAAATGCTGTAATGAGCGAAGCCTGCTGCGCGTAATAGGCCGCCGGATGCTTACTATTTTGCTGCCGGATCATCTCGCTATAGGCATAGCCAATTGTCGCGAGGGCGATACTAAAAAGGAGAAAAGCTGTTTCGCGCAAGCCATATTGATTCGGCCGGATTAAACTTAGTAATGTCGCCTGAGCCAAAACAGGTATAAGTACAATGATATCGTGACGTTTTTCTACCGTGACACTTAAAAACCACGTCGTAGCTATCAATATAGCCAAAATGACCGTCGTATAGACATGACTGGAAGCCGAATTGAGCGACAAACCAACGGCAAGCACTGCAGCCGCTATGTAGCCCACTACGTATGACAAGCTGGTGCTACGGGCGTAACTTGTTAGTGGTATTTTATTTGAAACCAACACCACACCCCGTGCAATGGCGCGTGACAAAATTAACCCAGCCATGACAGCCATATATGACCAAGCATACTCGGCGGGCGTCCACGAAGAACCAAACACACCACGTCCAAAAGCGACCGGCAAAACTAACCAAAAGCCAGTGCTCAACCAACGTAGAAATTCACGGCGATAACGCAGAGCCAGACTAATCGACACCAGTAACGCAATGATTGTCGCAACAAGTAGTACGGGCAAATCATTCCAGCTTCGTAGGAGCGGCATAATCAGAACTATGGCGGCAGCATTGGCCCAGTTGGCGTTTTTATCGTACTCTGCCAGCACAAGCATGGTCAGCGCCAGGCCCAGGGCAATACCAAGACAAAGCAAAGGACTGGCAAAAATACTGGCAACCGTGACACTGACTGCACCAAGTACATATGAAAGCTCGGCGTACACAAGCCAATTTGTAACGGATTTTGCTCTTTTTGATGACACCAAATAAACCGCAAGTACTGCCAACAAAGCAATCATAGCCACTATTACCTGCGGCCCCGCTTCTATACGGGGTTTGCTGAGTAGCTGCCCGTAGATGTAGGGTACGGCCATAAAAGCCAAAACACCGACGCCGTACGCATCGGCTCGTCGTTGGCGCCACCATACAGCAACGGCAATGCCTGTGAGACCAATTGCTGCAATCAGTAGACTCGACGGCTTGCCAATTGCCAGTAACACATCAGCCACGCCTGCCGAGAGCAGCACGCTGCCAAAGTTCCGCCATAACGCACCACGGGCCTTGGCAAGTGCCATAACCAGTACTTGTGCGATGTTCAGTATGAGCAAGCTAAATACGACAGCGATCCAGCTATGGCCAAGTGCATAGGCTAACGCACCAACGCCAGTAATTGCAGTTAGCTGCGAAACGATTGCATTTGATTCTTGCTCTGTATTTTTGGTACTGTACGCCTCAAGTCCATAAAATGCCGCAGCAAGTAACAACGAAATACCCAGCTGTCCACTACCCCTGCTTGACACCAATACAACGGCACTCAGGAGAGAAATCGGCAAAAAAGCTCGGCTACTCTGCGTGGTTGATTCTTTCAATTCTGGCCAGTAACCCTTGAAGCGATTAACCAACTGCAAAGCAATCCCTACAAGTGCCAAACCCCAGCCAAAGTAGTAAATGGGCGCATTCGCCACCGACACACCCGATTCAAACAAAGATAAAAAGGTAAAAATCAGCAGGTAGCTGATAAGCGGCTTTTTGAGCGTTACCAAAGCGTGCGTGTAGAGCGTCAGACAAAAAACAGATGTCAGTAACCAAACAATAGGTGCATGATCTTGAGCAAAAACGTAATTATAAAACGCCAAGCCAACCAGTGGCGCCATAACAATACCAATGCCAGTGAACGCAATGCCAGCTTGTTGTAGTTTTGGTCGATTTTTGAATAGCCATAAGCCAGCGCCATACATAACACCCATAACCAATAACGTAGCCAGTGTACGTAGTGCACCGCTTGCACCACCAAACGCAATGAACAAACCAACCGATGCCACAAACAAGAAGGCACCAAAATAGAGTAGCAGTGACGCATTATCAAGCTGTACATCAACCGTTTTCTTTGGCTCCTGGATAGCATTAGCCATCACAGGCATGCTTACACCATCCTGGGTTATATCTTGCTGGACAGCGGCGTCCTCTATATCTGACGACGGATAGCCTTCTTCGGCAAAGACAGCACCCAGACCTTGCAAACTAATGTCATGTAGCATTTGCTCTACAAGCCGTTTTTCGGCGGGCGTCTTTGCTACCTGCCTGTAAGCCGCAACGAAGTTGGTCCATTCTTGATTACGCTGTTGCAGTTGCCACTGTGTTTGCTGTTGTTGTGTAGTCTGTTTATTATTCGAACGGCTTGAAAACCAGATAATAAGCCCGATGAAACCAAGAAATACAAACCAGCCCATGTTATATGCAATATAACGTACTCACGGTTAAACGACAATGGACAAACTATTGCCGCAAAGATTGCTGGTAGATAGCAATCACATCGTCACGAGTATAGGTACGCGTGTCGTCTGCTTCGGCAGCAACTGCCTGATTGAGATCTTCTGCAAAGCATAGGTAGGTAATCTTTGTGCCGGCGTGGTGTACGACTTCCAAAGCCGGCAACATATCGGCATCGGAACTAAGTACCACAATGTGCGGAACCTTGTCTTTTACAGCCGCTAGTACCATGTCGGTCGCCAGACGTACGTCAACACCCTTTTCGTGCAATACCTCGGTCTTTTTACCACAATGGTAACAAGGGCTGCTTTCGCGCACCTTTAACTCACCTGCTTTGACAACATTAATTCCCTGGCTCGTTAGCTCATCAACCCAATAGTGACTGCTGGATTGAATCGCTTCGATGTGTTCAAGCAGTCGTTGCGGTATTTCGAACTCAGGCACTTTGATGTGTGTGGTGTAGTAGTTAATTGCTTCTGGCTTTTCACCTAAAGCGCCCGCCAGCAGGCCCACAATATCAAGATGAAAATGATCTTCACTATCTGCAATGAGGCCAGCGCTAAGCAACACGCTCACTAGGCGATGTCGTAAATTCTCGCCATCAATATACACATTCATGTACATACTCTATCACACGACTTTATTCTTTTTTGTCGTCAACGACTTCGCCTTCGATGGGGCCGTCTTTTTTGGCGTCATCAACATTGGCATCTTCAGCTGGTTTTTCTTTTCCGTCTTCTTTGGCTTCCTGTTCGTAGAGTTTTGCGCCAATAGGCATGAGTTTGTCACTGAGTTCTTTGGCTGCTTTTTCTAGGTCGTCTTTGCTGGCGTCTTCGACGGAAACGACTTTTTTGGCATCTTCGATGGCTTCGTCGAGAACTTTCTTGTCTTCTTCACTAATCTTTTCGGCGTTGTCTTTTTGGAGCTTTTCGGCTTGGTAGATCGCGCTGTCGAGTAGGTTGCGAGATTCAATGGCTTCGCGCTTCTGCTTGTCTTCTTCAGCGTGAGCTTCGGCGTCTTTGGCCATTTTTTCGACTTCGGCTTTGTCTAGTCCGCCGGAACCTTGAATGGTAATATTCTGCTCTTTACCAGAGCCTTTATCCTTTGCAGTGACGTTTAGAATACCGTTAGCATCAATGTTAAAGGTAACCTCGATTTGTGGTACGCCGCGGGGAGCTGGTGGGATACCATCGAGGATAAAGCGGCCAAGCGTTTTGTTGTCATTGGCCATTTCGCGCTCACCCTGGAGAACATTGATTTCCACTTGTGGCTGGCTGTCAGAAGCCGTGGAATAGACTTGGCTTTTGCTGGTTGGGATGGTGGTGTTGCGCTCAATCAAGATATTACGCAGGCCGCCTTCGGTTTCGATACCAAGGGAAAGTGGCGTCACGTCAAGGAGCAGCACATCTTTAACATCGCCCTGGAGTACGCCGCCCTGAATCGCAGCACCAACGGCCACAACTTCGTCTGGGTTAACACCCTTCATGGGGTCTTTGCCGAAGATTGCCTTTACTTTTTCCTGAACGGCAGGCATACGAGTCATGCCACCAACCAATACAACAGCATTGATTTCGCTAGCCTTGACGCCAGCATCTTTGAGTGCCTTTTCACAAGGTCCTGCAGTGTTGTTGATGAGATCACCAACAAGCTGTTCGAGCTTAGCACGGGTCAGTTTGTACTCGAAGTGCTTTGGGCCATCGGCATCAGCTGTCAAAAACGGCAGATTGATGTTGATTTCCTGAGCAGTCGACAGTTCAATCTTGGCCTTTTCGGCTTCATCACGAAGGCGCTGCATGGCAGCCTTGTCGTCGGATATATCGATACCGTTTTCTTTTTTGAACTCATCAACAAAGTGGTTTACGAGCACGCGGTCGAAATCGGCACCACCAAGGTGCGTATCGCCATTGGTTGCCTTTACTTCGAAAACGCCATCGCCTAGTTCCAAGATGGAGACGTCAAAGGTACCACCACCAAGGTCATAAACTGCAATTTTTTCGTCTTTGCCGTCCTTGTCGAGCCCATATGCTAAAGCAGCGGCAGTTGGTTCGTTAATAATACGTTTTACTTCCAGACCGGCGATTTTACCAGCGTCTTTGGTTGCTTGGCGCTGACTGTCGTCAAAGTAAGCAGGCACAGTAATAACAGCTTCCGTTACCGTGTCGCCCAAGAATGCTTCGGCGTCGGCTTTTAGCTTGCTCAAAATCATGGCGCTGATTTCTTCGGGGCTGTATTCCTTATCAGCCATTTTGACCTTTACACTGTTGCCACTTTTGATGATTTCGTAGCCCATCAGCTTCAGATCGCGCTGGACTTCTTTGTCGTTAAAATTGCGGCCAATTAAGCGCTTTACTTCATAAATCGTGTTTGCGCTGTTGGTAACTTGCTGGCGACGAGCCACCTGACCCACCAGACGTTCACCATTCTTATTTACCGCTACAACAGATGGAGTTGTGCGATTACCTTCGGAGTTGGCGATAATCTCTGGCTTGCCAGCTTGCATTACAGCCATTGCCGAGTTGGTTGTTCCTAAGTCGATTCCAATAATTTTTGCCATTGATATGATAATCCTTTCGTGTCTAATAATTAGCAGGTAGTACCTTGGAGTGCTAGTTGTGCCTCCATTGTAAAAAATTGGCACTCATTAGTCAAGAGTGCTAATTTATATTTTCAACGCCTTCCGCCGGGCCAGCGATTACGTCTAACGATCCGGGTTCAAAATTGGCCAGCACTTCGGCAATTAAGCCTATTTCCGGACACCGAGCATAACTATGGATGTGTTTTGTATCTGGCTGGGGTTTTGGCAAGATCTTTCTTAAAGCCTCACACCGTTCAGGTCTAGGCTGTCTAAGGGCTTCGATAGCTGCCTTACCACAGTCCAGGGCGCGAATCCGGGGGCCATCTTCTTTGCCGCGCGGATGCATTCTAACACTACTTACGGTTCGCGAAGCCTGATCTCCTAAAAGCGCCCACAGCGGACAATTTGGACACAGTTCTTCCACGAGCCCTACCTTGTTGTCACGCGAACCATGGCGTGACGGATCACATCTTCGGCAATTTTGTAACCTGCCTGTAATTCTTCGCTAACGACTTCTTCGGTACCGTCACCTTCTTCCATGCTGACAGCTTCGTGATAACGGGGGTCGAATGGTTCATCAACGGTTTTGATACGTTCAACACCGAGTCCAGCAAGGGTCGTTTCAAACTGCTTCACCACGCCTTGAACGCCTTTGATATAGTCGTTTTTTGCTAAATCCGCAGGTACGTGTTTGAGAGCACGTTCAAAATTATCAATGACCGGCAATAGATCACGAACAACATTTGCCTTGATCATAGTCTTGAGCCCAGCGACTTGCTCATCATGGCGGCGGCGAACATTAATGACGTCCGCTCGCTCGCGCTGCAACGCCTCTGTGAGGTCAATAACTTGTTGCTGCAATTGCGTAAGTTCCGGGTTTTCTTCTTGAATTTCGTCAATATGTGGTTTTTTAGGCATACAATACTTCCTCCAAAGTTTCGCCGGCATGGCGGACGAGTGTCATGACGTCACGATAGCTTTGGCGAGTTGGGCCAAGCGTACCGATGTAGCTGTGATCTGAAAAGGGGCTGTTAAACCGGCTAATAACAAGACTGACACCGGCGGTGCGGCCGATGGGGTTTTCACTGCCAATGTAGACGCTAAGCGGTTCATTTGGCGCAGCTTCGCGAAGCCAAGGTTCGAGGTTATCGAGCAAGCTCGCGACCTGTTGTACTTGCGCACCGCCAATGAATTCTGGCTGGCCAAATAGATTAGAAAGACCGCTCATGTACAGCTGATCACCGATAGTCGCCAGGCCAAGATTGTGCGTTAAGTCTACCAGTGTGTCCACGGCATTACGGATGGTGCGCTCAGGCAAACCACCGTCTTGCACGCGCGTTGCCAGGGCTTTTTCGACACGGCGTTCGGGTGCGGCTTCATTTTCGGCCAGTGCGTTGACGTATAAACGATAGCCTTTGTCGGTTGGCACGCGACCAGCGCTGGTATGTGGCTGCGCGATGTAACCAAGGCGCTCCAGCTCTGCCATTTCGGCTCGGATTGTGGCTGATGACACGTTAAATGCTTTGGCGAGCAAACTACTGCCCACCGGTACGGCCACTTCGGCGTACTCTTCGATAATCGCGCTGAGAATTTGCTTTTGTCGCTCTGTCATGGCCTGCATTATACCTTTTTGGCACTCAAAACTCAAGAGTGCCAAAGTTTAATAATCAGCCGTGGCCAAATGTCGCTCGGTGTCGGCCAACAGTTGCGCAACTAACGATCGAGCCTCCATCTGAGTACCCGGATCAGCAGGCCGATTTTCGGTAATTTGGCGAATTTTCTTGGCGGCAAGCATGTAATTGTCGTTAACCACAATATGATAATAGTCGTGTTGTAACGCGGCCGCGAACTCTTTACGAGTGCTTTCCAGGCGCTTTTTAATTTCATCCGCAGGCAGTTCACCGCGTAAACGCATCCGCGTAATCCACTCTTCAAAGCTTGGTGGTACCACAAAAATAAATGTCGCTTCGGGCTTAGCGGTGTGAATGACGTCTGCACCAACTGTTTCAACTTCGTTGATGGCAATCTTACGCTGTTGATTTGCAGCCGCAAGCTCGCGAATACTAATACCTGAAACTTGTTGGTTATGTATAACTGCCGCTTCGAGAAATTCACCAGCCCGCAAATCGGTAAGCATATCTTCTTCGGCTCGAAACCAATATTCTCGACCATTTTGCTCCAAGATACCGTTATTCATGCGAGGTTTTCTGGTTGTATCTGAAACGATGTAGTGGTAATCACCACTATTGACCAGTTCATTAATAATCGTGTTCTTGCCGCTGGAAGTTGGGCCTACAAGTAACAGTAAATTTGTATCGGCAAGCTGCTGCTTTGCCGAGTCGGAAAGCGTGTAGTCTGCGAGGATTTTGCGGAATTCGTCGATGTATTTTAATTCATTCATAGTATGCTTAGTGTACTAGTTATAGCAGAAAATAACAGATTGGGGAATCAAATTTATGAAACCAGCACCAGACTTTCGATTGGCAGATCAAGACGGCACAGAGCGCTCACTCAAGGATTACGCCGGAAAATGGCTGGTGCTATATTTTTACCCCAAAGACGACACACCTGGCTGCACCACCGAAGCCTGCAATTTTCGTGACGCCCGTGAGGTCATCGCCGAACTTGGTAATGCAGAAGTTATTGGCATCAGCAAAGATAGTGTTAAAGCTCATAGAAAATTCATCGATAAATACGATCTAAACTTCACGCTGTTGAGCGACCCGGAGCACGTAGCAATCGAGGCCTATGATTCCTGGAAACTCAAAAAGTTCATGGGCCGCGAATACATGGGCACCGAGCGCAATACGTTTATCATCAGCCCTATTGGAGAGATTGCTAAAGAATACCTGGGCGTAGACCCCAAAGACCACGCCGGGCAAATTATCAACGACCTCAAAACTTTGCAGGCTGCCTAGTATTAATCCCTCTGTAACATCACCGTAAAAGCTTCAGCTGGGATGTCGACTTTACCAAAGCGTTTGAGACGTTTTTTGCCCTTGGCTTGCTTGGCCAGTACCTTCTTTTTTCGTGACACGTCGCCACCGTACAGACCCGTTGTAACGTCTTTGCGGTAGGCCGAAATATCCTCACGGGCAATGAACTTGCCGCCAATTGCTGCCTGTAATGACACTTGGAAGTTGTGGCGTGGAATAACATCTTTGAGTTTGCCCACTGTTTCACGGCCTAAACTTGCCGCCTCGCTGCGATGCACCATTAAACTCAATGCGCCTACACATTCACCAGCGACGTAAAAGTCTAATTTTACTAAATCTTCGGCTCGGTAATCTGCCAATTCGTAATTAAAGCTCCCGTAACCACTAGTGATACTTTTGAGTTGGTCGTAAAAGTCAGTCAACAGATTGGCAAGCGGTGCTTCGAAACTGATAACCGCCCGCAGATCGACATAGCTCAGATTTTTTTGCAGACCACGCTTCGACGAAATAAGCTGAATAACCCCACCAATGTAGTCTTTAGGTACAATAATCTCACCGTTCACCCACGGTTCACGAATTTCTTTAATTTGGGCAACATCGGGCAAATCGGCGGCAGATTTGATGTCAATTTCGTCGCCATTCGTCATGCTCACCTGGTAATCAGTTGACGGATTCGTCACTACCAATTCCAAGTTATATTCGCGCTCCAACCGCTCACGGACGATGTCCATGTGCAACAGACCCAAAAAGCCAATCCGTACGCCAAAGCCTAGAACTGGCGAATTTTCGGGCGCAAACTGCAACGCCGAATCACTCAAACTTAACTTTTCAACCGCGTCTTTTAGTTCGTTGTAGAATTCATTGCTCTCTGGGAAGAAGCCAGCATACACAAAGGGCTGGACATCTTTGTAACCTGGTAATTGCTCTGTTGCCGGGTTTGCTAATAACGTGACCGTATCACCTACCTTGGCTTCACGGGTCGACTTGAGGTTGGTAACAATATAGCCAATTTCGCCCGATTTGAGGCTTTGCCCAGCAGTCATTTCTGGTTTTAGTGCTCCAACTTCCAATGCAATTCCATTCGCGCCGGTAGCGATCATCTTTATCTGCGCCGCTTTCTTAATCTCGCCATCAAACACCCGTACGTACAAAATTACACCTCGGTAATCGTCATAGTACGAGTCAAAAATTAACGCCCGAGTTTCGGGCTGCGTGGTTGGCTTGGGAACAGGCACAAGTTCAACGACCTTTTCAAGTACTTGGTCGACACCAATGCCGGTTTTGGCGGAAATGAGCAGGATGTCTTCTTTTTTGCAGCCCAACAGGTTAATAACTTCGGCACTAACCCGTTCGACATCCGCTGCGGGCAGATCAATTTTGTTCAAAACCGGGATAATGGTCAGCTCGGCAGCCATTGCTAAGTAGACATTGGCTAGCGTTTGGGCCTGAATACCCTGAGACGCATCCACCACTAAGAGAGCACCTTCGCAGGCCTCAAGACTCCGTGACACTTCATACGAGAAATCGACGTGCCCGGGGGTATCAATCAGGTTCAGCTCGTAACCCTTATACTCCATCCGAACAGGAGCCAGTTTAATGGTAATGCCCTTTTCGCGCTCCAAATCCATGCGGTCGAGCAATTGGGCTTTCATGTCGCGTAGCGCAACTGTACCAGTGAGTTCTAGCAGGCGGTCAGCCAGTGTCGACTTGCCATGGTCAATATGTGCAATAATGCAGAAGTTTCTGATGTGGTCTTGGTTCATAACTCATTAGAGTATACAACAGAGGTAGCGGAATGCCGAAGATTGTCCTAAAGCGTACGCTAGCGCCGTGGAAATTTTTTGATGATTTTGTGGTGGCGTTGTAAGTACAATAGGGTGCGAATCAGGTGTTCAAGCTGCGTATGGTTCGGGTCATCGTAGCGTAAGTTACGCGCAATCTGATCCAGACTGCTGGCAATCATTTCAAAACAATCACCGGAAGCTGCCAGGGCCTCAATTGCCACGTTATCTGGATTTTTGTCGAGGTCACGGAGTAAATTAGTTGGCATCAGCGCGTGCGCCAAAACCCCATCGAATGATCTGATTTGATAGTCTCCACTCATTTTGGCAAACACTGCATAACACTGGTATGTCGGGTAGCTGTAATCACCAAGTGGTCCAACAGTTCGATACCCAGAATCTCGCCCGCTGCAAGCAGCTGCTGCGTGACGGCAATGTCGGCACTGGTTGGCTCAACCACACCAGAGGGATGATTGTGTGCGATGATAATCGCCGCGGCACCACGCTCAATTGCTGGCTGGAACACTTCGCGCGGATGCACGATGTTTGAGGTAAGGCTACCAACAGAGATAATCTCGTCGTGAATCACGTGATAACGACTGTCTAGATACAGTCCACGCAATTGTTCTTTGTGATAGCCACCCATATCTTTGAGGTATTGGTAGGCCTGCTTGATGTTTCGAACTTGTACTGGGCGACCCATGCGACTAGTGGCGTAAAAACGGCGGCCAAGTTCAAAACTAGCAATTAATTGGCAAGCCTTGGTTATGGGTATATCAGCCGTGGCAGCCAGGTTTGCTGGATTTAGTTCGCCACTAATCGTCTTTTCGCCGTATTCTTGTAATGTACGCGTAGCCATTGCTAGGACATCTTCTTTGCGCGAACCAACGCCCCACACGATGGCAACCAGCTCTGCAATATTTAGGTTTTGAACACCGCCAGCGAGCATTTTTTCACGCGGGCGCTCATCGTCTGGTAAATCTTTGACGCGCAGCACATAATCGCTTGGTGCTTCGCCAACAATAATATCGTGATCGCGTACTGCGTATACTGGTTCAAGTGTCATCTGCATGGCCTCCATTTTAACAGCTATATATTAATTATTTATTAAACAATTAATAATCAATTTTTATTTGTTTAAGGATTATCCTTTTTACTCTATACAAAAATGGGCGAACTTCTTCGAGCCCGAACAACGCCGACATACCAACGTGCACGATACCGATAACACCGGCAATCAAAAACAGCTTACCACCAAGTGTCACAAAACCTGTATCGTTAACGCCCAGCGGATAGAGTGAAATCATAATAAAGCCGGCAACCACGCTAAATCCGGTAACCGAAATTGTCCGGACCACGCCACCCCAGAACGTCATGTTGAACAAGCCCCGATCACGTTTGAGCATAATAACAGATAGAATAAGGACTTCTGTGACCGCAACAATTGATTGTGCAATAGCCAAACCAGCCACACCATACGACGTTGGCTTCGATAAGCGCCACACCAGAAATACGTTAAAACTAATAGTAAAGATCGACACGAATAGCGGTGTCCGTGTGTCTTTTTGGGCGTAGAACCAACGTGAAATAATTGCGTACATCACCCTGAAAAATATCGCGACAGTTAGGAACCCAAAGATCAAGGCAATATCTGGGGCATTATTAGTAAAGATCAGACGCGCCAGGTAGCCACGGGTGTAAAAACAGATGATAACCACCGGCATAGTGATCCAGATCATGGCTCGTAAGATCATCAGGAAATCTCTGCGGAATAGATCGGGTCGCCCCTGACTCAGACGCTGGTTTAGCCGCGGAAAGGCTGCAGTCGAAATGGCCGTACCAATCAATAAAATTGGCCCTGTCTGCAACGTGTAGGCGTTGTTGTAATTTGACACCACACCAGATCCGAGTCGCGATGCAAAGTTAGTTTCGACAATTGATTCCAGCTGGTCGATACCCTGGTCGAGTGAGCGCGGTGGCAGGTTTTTGAGAATCATCCGAAAATCGGGGCTTTTCCACATAATCTTTGGATGCCAATGGAAGTTTAGTTTTGTCGTACCAACGATCACCACCAGCAGCTGCAAAATCGCACCAATTAATGCCCCAATTCCTAGCCCAACCAACCCGATGTTGTGACGAAATAGGTAGATACTAACAATAATTGACACATTGTAAAACAGCGGTGCAATTGCAAAGAAGAAGAATCGACCCATAGTTTGCTGCACACTGGTGAGGACGCCGGAAATTGTAAAGAGTAGTGGGTTGAACGCCAGCAAACGCATAATTGTTGCAGCGGTATCGGTCTGTTCTGGTGAAAGACTTGGTGCCACAATGTGGTGAATCAATGCCTTGGCAAAGATCAGAATAATGACCGCCACAACAGCCATAATCATGGCCAATAAGTTCAAAAGCGATGTCGAGAGTTCCCATACACCCTTGCGGTCACCTCTGTGCAGGTGGTCGGATAAAACAGGCATAAATGCCACACCAAGTGCACCCGCAGCAACCGTAAAAAAGAAAAAATCGGGTACGGTGAAGGCTGCAAAATAGGCATCGGTACTGTGCGGTCCGGTTGGGCTAAAGTTTGCATTTACCAGCTTGGTACGCAAAAAACCAAGCACTTGACCAAGCAACGAGCAAACCACCAAAAGAGCCGCAACATTGGCGAGCGAGATACGAGAACTTTTACGAGAAGTTGTTTTGTCGGAATTCATCTACTTCGTACTAGTATAGCTAACCTGGCTCTCCGAAAACACCCTCTTTCTACGCCATTTTACGACTATTTTAGTAGAGTGCGGCCGCTTTGGGCATAACTGAGCCTTCGAGGATTTCTTTTACCTCGTCAGCATCGACGGTTTCTTTTTCGAGCAGCTTGTCTTTGAGTGCCTTTAGTGGTTTTGGATTAGCCTTGATGACAGCCCGAGCACGATTTGCCGCTTCAGTAATAAGCGCCTCAACTTCGTCATCAATGGTTTTGGCAGTTTCGTCGGAATATTCGCGCTCGTGCATGATGCGCTCCATCATGATGCCCTCGTCACTGTGGAAGACTTGGTCGCGCAACTTTTTGCCCATACCTTGGCTAATGACCATGTCACGGGCGATTTCGGCCGCCTTTTGCAGGTCATTGCCCGCACCGGTGGTAACGCGGTCGATACCAAAGATGACTTCTTCGGCAATACGGCCACCAAGGGCGCGCGCCAATACATCCTTGAACTCGATAACAGAGGTATACAGACGGTCTTCGGGTGGCAAGAACCAGGTAACGCCACCGGTCCCACCGCGAGGAATAATGGTAACTTTGTGGACAGGATCGCTATCTGGCAGCACGTGACCAACCAGTGCGTGACCAGCTTCGTGATATGCCGTCAGCTCTTTGTCGCTTTCGTTCATGACCTTGCTCTTGCGTTCTGGCCCGATGGCAACGCGCTCAAAGGCCTCAGTTACGTCGGACTGTAGAATTTCGCTGTGGTTGTTGCGGGCAGCAATAATAGCTGATTCGTTAGCAATGTTGGCGAGATCGGCACCTGATGAGCCAGCAGATTTGGCAGCCAGGGCATCGATATCAACATTTTTAGCTAAAGGCTTCTTTGTGAAGTGAACCTGTAGGATTGCTTCGCGGTCTTTGCGGTCTGGAAGCCCAATATCGACACGGCGGTCAAAACGTCCAGGACGAAGCAAGGCCGGGTCGAGCACATCGGCACGGTTGGTTGCAGCAATCACAATCACGTTCTGCCCCTGTTCGAAGCCGTCCATTTCAACCAAAATTTGGTTCAAGGTTTGTTCGCGCTCGTCGTGTCCGCCACCCATACCAGAACCACGGCGACGGCCGACGGCGTCAATTTCGTCCACAAAGATAATGCATGGTGCGTTCTTCTTGGCTTTGGCAAACAAGTCACGCACACGTGACGCACCAACACCCACAAACATTTCTACAAATTCCGAACCCGAAATACTAAAGAACGGCACGCCAGCTTCGCCAGCAACGGCGCGAGCCAACATGGTCTTACCAGTACCAGGAGGACCTACTAGCAATACACCTTTTGGAATCCGCGCGCCCATATGCGAAAACTTCTTTGGGAATTTCAAAAATTCAACGACTTCACCAAGATCTTGCTTGGCTTCGTTGCTACCAGCAATTGAAGAGAAAGTTACTTTGTCTTTTTCGTTGCCGTATAAGCGAGCACGGCTTTTGCCAAAGCTCATAGCCTGGTTGCCCTGACCTTGTGCACTTCTAAGCATAAAGTACAGCAAGCCACCAATTAAGATAACAGGGATAATTGAGCTGGCAAGCGTAATCCAGGTAGAACTACTACTTGTGTCTGCCTGTGGGTCGATTTCTACTTTAGAGTAGTTAAATCCTTCGTCCTTCAGGTTGGCGTTTGGTTCGGTGTACGTCTTTAATGACGGCTTGCTGTCACCTTTTTTGGTGATATCAAGCTCGTTGTTATTGACGCTAATTTTAGAATACTGGCCAGCGTTTGACTGCTGTACGGCGGTGGTGATCGGAATTTTCTTGAGTGTGCTGGTCTGGCTAGAGGCAGCAAATACAATTAATATCAAAAGTATTAGCAGGGCAATAAAACCCGCATTTTTCATACCGCGACGGTTGTTATTGGGTTTAGATCGTTTGTTTCGAAGCGGTGATTTATCCATACAAATGACTATTATATAGCTTTAGGCTGCCAAAACTACAATAAATTCTCCTTAGGTATATATAGAAGTATACAGATCTGCTGGGTGTTTGGCTAGCGCTCAACAAGGTCGAGTGCCAAAAAGTCCCGGCCAACCTTCATTACATGACCTTTTACAACGTCAACAGACTTACCAGGTTCGGCAACTTTACCAGCCACGGCCAGCCGTTCTAGCGTTTTACGATCAAAATCGGCGATGTTATGTAATCGCAGCCAGGCGGCAAGCACTTCTTTGGTTACGTTATGTGGTAACAAAATGAACCACTCGCGGTCGAGCTTTCCTTGCACTTGAGAGTCAAGTAGGCCATCGACCTCTTGGTTCACTGATTGCATGTGACGGCTAATCTGCAGTAGCCTGGCCTTGGCTTCGGGGCTCCAGCCTGGCAAAATGTTGTGGCGCACGTGATTTCGTACATAGTCGTCGCTACTATTGGTACTATCTTCGTGCCACTGCAGACCATGACGTTTGGCGTAGTCAATAATTTCATTTTTGGGCACTTCTAGCAGGGGCCGAATGATTCCTTCGCCACTCGTCAGCGAACTTAAGCCCTTCCGTCCGGTACCCCGTAACAGATTGATAACAGCCGTTTCGAGCACATCGTCCTGGTGATGAGCCGTGACGAGCGCGCTGGAACCACTCGCTTGCTGCACTTTACGCAAAAAGGTATAACGAGCCTTACGTGCTTCGGCCTCGCTAGCACCGGCTCCCAAACGACCCCTATCGTAGACATAGGGCAAACGGTGGCGACGGGCCAAACCTTGCACGAACAATCTATCTTCCGCGGAGTCTTGCCGAATCCCATGATCATAATGAGCCACCACCAACTTTACCCCCGGATACAAACGTAGCAAATCAAGCAGCACGGTCGAGTCAACCCCACCGCTAACGGCTACCACATACTTTCCGGCTGGTATTTCAATCTGCATCACCTATAATTATACCGATGAAGAGCAAGACCGACCTGCTAGAGCGCATCGAACTACTAGAAAATCGTAATAAAAGAGTTGAAGCCGACAAAGCCTGGGAAACCAGCTGGGTTCGACGTCTTTCTATTATGGCGCTGACCTATCTGGTCATCGTTGCTTACTTGCACTTCGTGATTCACGTTAACCCCTGGCTTAATGCGTTAGTTCCGGTTACGGGATTTTTCTTGTCCACACTCACGCTCTCAATAGTAAAGAAATACTGGCTAGACAAACTGTGAAGCGCCTCTACTTTGTTCGACATGGCGAAAGCGAGGCCAATGTGGCGCAAGTATTTGCCGGCCGATTCGATACGCCACTGACACCAAAAGGCAGGGCACAGGCTAAGGTTGCCGGTGAACAAGCCAAGAGCTTGGATATCGACCATATCGTTAGTTCGCCCCTCAGCCGAGCACACGATACTGCTGTTATTATTGCTGAACAAATTGGCATTTTGGCCGACAGTATAGGTATTGATAGCGCGTTACTTGAACGGGGTTATGGCCCGCTACAAGGCATGCCCTATGGAACACAATCCGATTCTGATCTCGACAAAATTGTGGGCGTCGAACCAATCGATGCCGTCTTAGCACGCGCAAAATTAGCCTATCAGCACCTGCTGACAATCGCCGATGATACAGTACTGGTGGTAAGTCATGGCGCATTTTGGCGCGCTCTTCGCACGGTCATCCACCCAGAATCACCGCTCGAAGAGGGTGACGAACCGCGAAATGCCGAAATAGTGCAGCTGCTCTAACCACCCTTGCGTTGCCCGCGCAATATCTAATATCTTAATGAGCCTGCTATACTAAGCTACTAAAGAACCCTAAAACAAACATGCTCAAAGACATCTTATTATTTTTCGTTGGCATTATGGCTGGCAGCATGAACGCTATTGCCGGTGGCGGCTTACTGCTTGGCTTCCCCGCTATGTTAGCAGCTGGTTTGTCGCCGTTAGCAGCAAATATTACCGGCAATATCATTGTGATGCCCGGCCAGCTGAGCTCGATTTACGGCTACCGAAAACACCTTCGGCAAGTGCCCAAGCGCTACGCACTATTGCTTATTCCCTGCTTCGTTGGTGGAACAATCGGTGCACTGACATTGCGGTTTACTCCTTCCGATCAGTTTCAAAAGATTGTACCTGGGCTGATCTTATTTGCGGTTGTATTATTTGCGTTTCAACCTTTTTTACACATTCGGTTGCACCGCCAAATCCACGCAAAAACAAAACAGCAGAAGTCGCTCGTTCCGTTTGCGCTCGCCATTATGCCCATGGCATTGTACGGCGGTTATTTTGGAGCAGGCTTTGGTTTTATGATGCTGGCATTCTTGGGCTTTACGAAACTACACGAAATCCACCAAATGAACGCCCTCAAAAACATGGCCGGACTAACAATCGCTTTTGTTTCGACGCTGAGTTTGTATAGCACTCATCTGATAAACTGGCACGTTGGGCTCGTTATGGCCAGTGGTAACTTTGTTGGTGGCTACCTTGGCGCGCGGGCTGCACTCCGCGTCAGTAGCCACGCAATCCGCATCGTCGTCATTGCAATCGGCGTCATCACCGTCATCTACTTAGCCATCCATTCCTTCAATTAAGCCCTCCAAACCCCCTAGCCAACAGATGTAAATCATGCTACAATCTCCCCTGTTCAGCTATCGGTTTACCCAGATTTCACTTCGGGGTAACGGGAAAATAATACCAAGGCGGCGTAGCTCAGTTGGTTAGAGCACGAGACTCATAAGCTCGGGGTCACAAGTTCAAGTCTTGTCGCCGCTACCATTAGATTTTTAGTCAAACTAGTACTAAGTTTTTCAATTTATAACAATAGTCTGGATTGCTTGTTCAACTGTTTTAAGATTATCGGCATCCCCAGCATTTTGCATGTACACAACACTTAGTTGCTTGCCGCTCGAAAGGTTAAAGACATATTGGTAAACTTTGTCACCTTTTGTAACCCCAGTAACCGTTTGAGTATATTCAATCGAGTACTTTGTACCCTTAACACTGCCTATGGAATAGTCAGTGGATGCTTCTGTACCAAACTGATTAGGCGACTGCCATTGCGGAGCAGCATACTGTTTATCCGTGAATGCGACATTGAACTTTTTCTGGTCACTAGCATAGGCACTGTCTGCGGTCGTGATTGTGGCTGGCGTGCTCGCTGCATACGTGAGATTGTCACCATTAAGCGTGTTGCCAGGGTAGTTAGTTAGTCCCCAACCATCAGGAATCTTTATACTGTACGCACCGCCGATGCTTTCAACTTGTGTCCACTTTGCGGTAGGATCAACAGTCTTAGTGGTAGCTGGTTTACTTGTTTGTTTAGTCGTAGTGCTCGTGGTAGCTGTAACGGCTGGGCTGGGTTTCTTATGGTGATTATAGATTACCAAACCAGTAACAATGATTAAGGCTACGGCTACTAGCACTACAACTAACTCGATTGTTCCGAAACCTGATTCAAGATTTTTATTCTTTTTCGCCATGCTTTGAATATAGCTTAATCGGTATCTTCTGGCAATAACATGGAATGCTTGCAATAGCAGTCTGCTTAAATTAAGCTGAAGGCATAAGCATAAAGGCTGCTCATACATGCTAGTTATCAAGAATAGGCACATAAGTTTAAAAACTGTTCAGCTAATTGTGTTGGCAGTCGGAATAGGCGTTATTGGTACAGCTGGATTAGTGTTCCAGCACAACAGAGTCAAACCCTCTCATGTAACAGTTAATCTCGACACAGCTACCGTAACTCCACAAACGACCACGTCGGCAGAGACCAACAATACAGCACTACCTGTCGATGCCTTACCGGTATACAGTAATACGGCCTACGGCTTTAGCTACAGCTACCCAGCGAGTTGGATACCTTCCAGCGATGTCAACAATGACCCTAAGACCAGCGCAACAAGACAGGAATTTGGCACGGGTCTAGGATTTAAGGCGAGTGCAAAGAATTCTGGAACCGTCGAGGTTGAAATATTGGATGAGTCTTTGCAGGCTGCTGCAGATTGGTACGATCAATACTACGCTCAGACACCCATCAAAGTTAATAAGACGGAGACTCCTCTAAAAGACAGGCAATCTGTGCAATACGACTTTGTCGCTCCTACTTACGAGAGTAAGCAGTACCTCCTTGAGGTAGGCTCCAAGACTTACGTATTTTCTAGTGTAAACGAATCCACAAATGTTAGTACATCGCCAAGTTATTGGTCGGACTTTGATAACACATTCACTTCACTAACAATACAGGGTAAATAATGCGGAAAAATATACACGAGGAAGCAGCTTTCCCCCATTTATCAAGGATTAATACCGAGTTATTATCTACTCTGAAAGTCTGTTTTCTAATACTGATTGGCTCAGGTCTCTTTGTTGGTCAGGCCAGTGCTTCTCAAGCGCTTATTGGAATGCCTTTGACTGGCAAGTGGGCATATAATGCTTTGGTTAGTCCGCCCTATACTGACTCTAATTCGAGTCACCCCAGCGTCCACCACACTCCAGGAGGAGGAGATTGGGCTACAGACGTTTACGCCGCTGAAGGCACAGCTGTAAAGTTAGATGTAACTTACCCAACATCGGGGGTCACATTTAGCTGGAAAACAACCTCGACTACATGCGGGCAGAGTACAGGTGTTAATGTAATCGTAGCCGGAACGACGGTTGGATGGTTGTACTTTGCTCACCTTAATAGTGCAGTTACGAGCGGTACTATCACTAACGGGATGACACTTGGAACCGTGCATGACTGGGGAGGTTGCAATCCTGGCGTGCATGTACACATAGAGTCTAAGAATAGCTCTAACTACTCGTGCTATGTTGACAACGGCCAGCCGGGCGTGACACTGAACTACGGCGCAAACTTTGGTGTGCTTGACTCAAGTAATTCGGGTGCCCAACAGGCCTGTGCAAGTGTTCCTACTAATACCCCCAGAATCTCAAATGCCACTGGGTACGATGGTGACTCATACTCGGATCTTGGACTCATACAAAAAACATCAGATGGTGGCATGGGCGTGAGTGCCGCGTATGGCAACTACGGCACGCCATTCCAGACGGTTCAAGGGCTGAGGACTCTGCCGGGTACAGCGGGATGGGATTGGACAAAAGTTAAAATTGCGTCTGGCTACTTTAATAGTGATTCGTATAAAGATATCGCTCTAGTCCATCAACTGTCTGATGACGGTGCAGATATCCATATCTTGTATGGAGGCTCTACGCCTTTTAGCTATACTACGACTTTTGCCAAACACTTGCTCGCTTCAGACGGCTGGCATTGGTCACAGCTAAAAGTAGACGCCGGAGACTACAATGCTGACGGGTATTCAGACCTGGCGCTAGTACAGAAGAACTCTGATGGCGGCATGGGAGTAAGTATTGCATATGGGAGCTCTGGCACTCCATTCCAAACTGTTCAGGGTGTAAGAACACTCTTAGGAAGTGATGGCTGGAGCTGGGATAAAGTAAAGTTGGCTTCGGGTCGATTCAACTCGGATGCTTACGAGGATCTTGCCCTACTGCATCAACTGCCGGACGACGGTATGGATATCCACATTTTATATGGAGGCTCTACGCCTTTTAGCTATACTACGACTTTTGCGAAAAACCTTCCTGCTTCGGACGGGTGGCAGTGGAGTAACCTCAAAATTGAATCCGGCAACTACAATGGCGATGGCTACTCAGACCTGGCGCTAGTACAGAAAAGCTCTGACGGTGGCATGGGCGTGAGCATAGCATACGGTAACTATGGTACCCCTTTCCAGACCGTACAAGGCGTGAGAACCCTTCCGGCAAGTAGTGGTTGGAGCTATGATAAAGTACTGCTATCTTCGGGATACTATAATAGCGACGATTACGAAGATCTTGTAATGGTTCACGGACTCTCAGACGATGGCGCAGATCTACACGTGCTTTATGGAGGATATCCACCATTTAGTTACTCGACAACCTTTGCTAAGCATCTTCTTGCATCGGATGGATGGCAGTGGAGTCTGTTAAAGGTAGAGTGAGTTTATTCAGTCTCAGAGGTTTAAGTACACCTGCTTAAGCTAGCCCCCGATAATGCTTATCGTACATAGTCACGATTTGAGACATGCTAATCAGTTCAGTCTTTATAACGTTCCAAGTAGTCCTATCGATGGCTACCAAATCAGAATTTTCAGCCTCTTCGGAGGCTATTTTCTTTTCTATACAAAAAGGTCCAAGGAAATCCTTGGACCTTTTTAGTAAAATTATTACCCGCTAATGCACTTTTATGTGATGCGGATGTTTGGCTTTTGCCATTTTTGCCGTTGTTGCTAGTGGAGTCCTAAAGTAGATTTGCTTCAATAGAACTAACTGTTCTGGGGGCACGATGTCTTGTATAAGCATCTATTTAACCTCGAAACAATCGTTTTAACACACTGTCTAGGCTGATGATATCTTGATTTGTTGTTGCGGCAAATTCAAATGCCAAACCACTCTTCGTCTTCATAAGTTTTTATCCTTTTTCTTTTATTTCACTTTTATCTTTTGGGCTATTTGTTTGAGATCTCAACAGTTCATATTATACATATGTTTGCTTATTTGTCAATGTAGTTGTATTTTAAATAGTAGCTTCCTGAGTAGTAATCTATGGTGCAGCTAGTATTTCCTTAATAGCCCGAAAATGCGTCAGTAATGATACGTCGACGTTTGACACCCATTTTTTGCAGATTTGATTTATAGGCATCAACCATGGGAGGCGGACCGGATATATAGAAAGTGCGATCACGGTAGTCGGGCACAGTTTTTTCGATTGCTTCGGGTGTGAGGCGACCAGTCAGGCCTGTCCATGACGCAGGAATAGTTTCGGCACTCAGTATTGGCACGGTTTGGACACCGTGGTCTTTGGCGTCTTGCCATAGCTCGCGGTAGCTCAGTTCGGATGAGTCAGCAATCAAATAAAACAGTACTATGTCGGTTTGCTGATTTTTGTCGACCACGTACTTGATCATGCTGCGGAAGGGTGTGATACCGATGCCACCGGCAATAAAGACCAGCTTTTGCTTGGGTTTGCGGGGCAATACAAAACTGCCGGCAAGCTGGCCAGCTGTTAAACTATCACCCGGCTCCATAGCTTTGAGAGCTTTTTTAAAACTACTGGACGGCTCATAGAATTTAACGCCCAGATGCACTGTTTCCTCTGTTGGTGAAGATGCAATTGTAAAAGTACGGCGATTACCTCGACTATCTGAATGTTTGTGTGGCAGTGTCCAGGCAAAGTACTGACCAGCCAGGAACGTTGGCTTGCGGTCTGGTGTAAATTCGTAATCATAGACATGTTCGGACAGCTGGTGTTTTTCTTTTAGCTTCAGTCGAAGAGCATACTTGGGACTCAAGACATACGCAAACAAGTTGCCCAGGCAGAGTGAAAGTTCGGCAGTTATAGAAACTGAGCCAAGCCGAAGCTGGCTCGCCGCCAAGGCCCCAACCAGTAGACCGTACACCATCTGCTGATGAACACGCGGCGGCATAGTGGCCGGTTCGGTGAGCATAACGCCACCCAAGAATACTAATGGTGACGAAGTTATGGCCTGGGCAATACCGCTGCCGACTGCCTGATGCCGATCGAGCGCCAAGATGATAATGGCCACCATACTCGCGAGCAAGAAGCTAGCCAACAATCGAAAACGACGAACCTTGCGCACAATTAACAAACCAAATATAACCGTGAACGGCAACATAACCGTACTGCCAATCCACCAGGTTGCCTGCACCAAACCGAGCAGCGCCACCACAACCGCACCCGCAGCGGCCGGATTATAAATATGTTTGCGGTGCCAGGCAAGAAAGTATTTTGAAACAATGGCAATTACACCTGCCAAAAATACGGCCAGTGCTCGACTCGTTGTTGTCGCCGGTGGCAAAATACAAAATAATATCAGCGTGGTAATCAATGCCGACTCAACATTGTGGGCGGCATTAAACAGATAGGCGAGCAGCCGGTTCATGCCATAACAAGCTACCAACAATAACACGAGCGATATCAGCATGCCCTTGGCTGACAACGTCAATGTATCCGTTAGGCTAAATAAAAATGCCAGTCCAACAATAATGCTCAAGCCATAGACCATCAGCCGGTACATCGTTATATCGTTGAGTAGGGCGTCGATACTGCGGAGTGGTTTCATGCAAGAAGTCCTTAGTTATTCACTAAAAAATTTACCCGGAAAGTTGGCCGAATATTCAAGCTGGGCGTTTGAGCGCAACAGTGCATACTCAAAAGTATAGCGCTTGTAGAGCGTAGTTGCTGAAGTAAAAAAGAGCGCCGTGGCAAGCGCGTCTGCTAGCAAAGCACTGTCGGCGACCACCCAGAGTGCCCGAATATGCTCTAGCGAACGCAATAAATGGGGGTCAATAATATGATTATAGGCTCCCCAAGCCCGTCTATTACCACTCGAACCGCAAATGCTTTGATCGTGAATATCGGCCACGCCAATTACCTGTTTTGGATTATCCGGATCCTCTAAGCCAATTTTTAGGATTTCGTCGCCAGGCGTTTGGTGCAACATGTCGCCGCCGGCATCAATACAGAAATTGTTAATCCCCCGTGCTGCCAGCAGATTTCCGATAATATCCACCAGGTAGCCTTTGCCCGCCGCGCCCAAATCGAGCAGTGCCGGTTTTTTGAGCTGCAACGACGGAAAATTATACACCAGCACATCGTCCCATGCTGGCGGCGTTTTTAGTTCACCTGGCTTCAACGAATAGTTGGCATCGTAGCCCGCATCAACTAACGTCTGACCAATAAGCGGTGTCATTGCGCCGTCGGTCATGTCGTAAAGCTCGTGGTACAGATCAAAAAGCAGCTGGGCATCATCTGGCAACACATAGTCACCTGATTTTTGAGCCATTTGTGAAATCAACGAATCGTTCCGAAACCGTGAATAATGCCGATCGAACACTTCAATGCGAGCACCAACGGCTTGCTGGACTTCAGCCAATACACCACCAGCCAAAGACGCATATATCTCTATCTCCCACTTTGTACCTATGGCATCAAAGCTAAAACTACGACTGGGCTTGGGTTCTGATCTTGGTAAGGGCATTGTTGAATCCCTGTGATGTTAGCGACGAGCCCGAAACTCTAGAAAGTTTGATGTCACCGATGTTTTTGCCAACAACTTGAGTTTTGTAATTCTGGATAAAATCGGACTGATATTCTTTGGCCGTTAGGTCATTTGCCCCAGATTGAGCGCTGGAACTGCTCACCACACCGTTGGCCAGAGTAACGCTAATGGTGATACTTTCTGACCCACCAGGAGATTCGTAGTCGCCGGTTGCCTTGTAAGTGCCGTCTTTAAAGCCGCTTGGGCTGGCCGTCGTAGAGGTAGAAGTATCGGTTGTGGCCGGTTTGTTGACACTCGTAGCCACCATGGCACTATCGCTGGCAGTCTTTCGATGCGTATAGATAATCTCGCCAGTCGCAATCAAAGCAACTGCAAACAGAATCCCAAAGGCCGCAATTGTTTTCTGACTGTTTCGATTATCCGACACGCAAACACTCCTCAATAACTAGGTAAATTGTACCATGCACCCAAAAACTTAGAATTATCTGGCAGCTTAATTATTGCATAGCAACCTGTGGAGGTAATTTTATATATTCCTTGACAAGAATATACAAGTGAACTATATTCAAATCATGGACACGGCAACACTTACTGCTTTAGCTGAACCAAACCGATTGAAAATCGTTGAGCTATTGCGTGGGCAGCCATGCTCTGTGAACGAGGTTGCCCTTGCACTAAAGTTGCGGCAACCACAAGTATCCAAACATTTGCATACACTTGCCCAGGCAGGCTTGGTAACGATGCAGCCTGTTGCACAGCAGCGGATCTACACTCTCAAGCCAGAGCCCTTTTTGCGGCTAGAAGATTGGGCTAATTCGTTCCAGCAATATTGGACGCAACAACTGGATAATTTAGAAAACCATTTAAAGAAAGGGTAACTACTATGAGCAATTATCAACCATTACACATCAGCCGAACATTCAAAGCACCACGCCAAGCAGTGTGGGATGCCTGGACACAACCGGAACAGTTTAAGCAATGGTATATGCCCGCACCATTTAGCGTACCGTCGTGTGAGCTCGACGTTCGACCCGGTGGCCAATTACACGTCGATACGCAAGGACCAGACGGACTAATCATGCCCATGACCGGAGAGTTCAAATTCGTTGATGAACTAGCGAAACTAGTACTCACCAACTCACCGCTGGATGCCGATGGCAATAAGCTATTCGAGGTACAACACACACTACTGTTTAGCGAAGCTGACGGTCAAACTACCCTCGATATAACGTCCGAGGTACTCTCGGCCGGCCCAAATGCCGATCAGTTCTTAAGTGGCATGGAGCCAGGCCTCAACCAAGCTCTCGACCAGCTTTCAGATCTTTTAGACCCACAAAGTAGTTAGATAGATCACCTGATACAAAGAAATAGAATAGCGCACCTGAGTGCATGCAAAGTAGAAGCATAGCAACCTTATAGCCTATACTGGTAGGATGAGCGAAATAAAGAGCCCACACCTGGAAGTACATAAGTCCCAGCGCATGAACTGGCTACGGGCCGCTGTCTTGGGCGCTAATGATGGCATCGTATCGACCGCCAGTCTGATGCTTGGTGTCCTAGCCGCCCAGGCCAGCCACTCAACCATTCTGACAGCAGGTATTGCAGGACTGACTGCTGGCGCCCTGTCTATGGCCGTCGGTGAATACGTATCAGTCAGTTCGCAGAGAGACTCAGAGTATGCAGACATAGCCATTGAAAAGCGTTCGTTACAAGCAAACCCAGAGGAAGAACTAGCAGAGCTTGCCCACATATATGTCCATAGAGGGCTCGAACCAGAGCTGGCTAACGAAGTTGCAAAACAGTTCCACAAACACGATGCCGAAGCTGCGCATTTGCGGGATGAATTAGGAATTGATCAGGCAGCATTGGCCAATCCTCTGCAAGCGGGGCTGGCATCGGCCTTATCCTTTTCTGTTGGGGCTGTTGTGCCCATAATCGGGGCGCTTATTTCAAGCAAAAGCATGGGAGCGTGGGTCATCGTTATATTTTCTTTGCTGGGTTTGGCAATATCGGGTGCTATTGGTGCTTACATAGGTGGTGGCCACAGAGTACGCGCGGCAGCCAGGGTTTTCTTTGGCGGTGGAGCGGCCATGGCAATAACGGCACTTATTGGCCACCTGGTCGGCAAGAGTCTATAGTTCTAAACTACTTTACAGGATGCACTGGTACGGGGTAAGTTAAGCCTTACCCGTTAGCATGGCATAGAACAGGAACAAGGCTGCCACGGCCATAATGACAAAGGCAGTGCGCACACCAAGGTTTGATAGAAACCCATTCTTGTAGTCGCCCATGATTTTTGGGTTGTTCCCAACCTTGGCAATCATGAACAGCAGCGGCACGGCCGCTATGCCATTAAATACTGCCGTGAATATCAACGCTTTGATGGGGTCGATACCCAGAAAGTTAATTGACAAACCAACGACTGTGGCTAGGGCGATAACCACATAGAAACCAACCGCTCGTTTAAACTTGCGGTATAGCCCTTCCCGCCATCCAAACGTCTCACTAATAGCATACGAAGCCGAACCTGCCAAAACCGGCACGGCCAATAAGCCCAGCCCAATAACTCCAACCGAGAAGATAAGTTTTGCAACTAAACCAGAGTTTGGAAAGCCACTTACTAGCGGTTGTAGTGCCTTGGCGGCATCAGCTGCGGTGTTAATATCCTTTACGCCATGCGAAAAAAGCACCGAAGCACAGACAAGTGTTATAAACCAAGCCGTTACACTCGCCAGTGACATGCCAGTAAAATTATCAATTCTTAGGCCATGCAGGAATCGTTTAGTGGCCTTGGAGTTTTCGCCAATCTTTGCCATGTTACGCTTAGAGACTTCTTCTTCTACCACTTCAGAAGTATCCCAAAAGAATAGATACGGTGAAATAGTAGTACCGAGCATACCAACAAAAATATATAAGATCTCGAAGTTAAGTCTTGGATGGATATTAAACGTCGACGCTAGAATGTGTCCCCAGGGTTGTCCGATTACAAATGCCGTAACTGGATAAGCAAACAAAGCAATCGCTAACCACTTCAACATACGGGCGTATGTCTTGTAGGAGACAAAGACTTCAAGCAAAATAACAATCACTGCAAAGCCAATTGCCAGTAGCGAGAACGGCAATGGCGTGAATAATCGTGTCGTTGAAGCCATGGCTCCTAAGTCTGATCCAATATTTATAGTATTGGCAGCTACTACTAAGAAAACTGCTAGATAGAGAACTTTTTTGCTGTAGTTTTCTTTTAGATTTGCAGCCAATCCTTTGCCGGTAACTGCTCCGATACGTGCGCACGACTCTTGTACCGCCAGTAGCAGCGGGTACATAAGCGGGAATGCCCATAACAGCCCTTGACCAAACTGAGCACCCGCCTGGGAATATGTTGCAATACCTGACGGGTCATCATCGGCCGCCCCGGTTACCAAACCAGGGCCTAGCACACGCAGGAAGCGGTTATACCGTTTGCGATTTACAGCGCTTTTACCAATATTAAGAGCCTGGCGTTCTGTTTTGCCAAGCTTACGACCAAGCGCTCTTTCTTCCTTCACCCAATGATTTAGTTTTTTTGTCACATTAATCTTTATAACTACCGCTGTTAAGCATATGCGTTTTGAAACAGCATTGCAACCTGACCCACACTCACTTTTCCCTCCAATCTGTAACCGAGCCTGAGCCACCGGAATCGGTGGCAGCAGTGGCGTACGTAGTAGCCGCTGCAAGTATTCCCAGGTCAAGCGAAACCAGCTCAGTCG